>Ga0265297_10000095_pt1 | contig 307397 bp, 294 predicted proteins | sample Munlanlwell13791_FD_192502 | JGI IMG/M metagenome (GOLD analysis project Ga0265297, IMG submission 192502) | Leachate microbial communities from a municipal landfill in Southern Ontario, Canada - Leachate well 137-91 | ecosystem: Engineered > Solid waste > Landfill > Unclassified | place...
ATCCCTCTTGCAGTCAAGCCGGCTTATGCCTTTACACGATCAGCACGATTTCCATCCGTGCCTAGCCGACCTTAATAAACGCCTCCGTTACCTTTTAGGCAATTGTGTTGATCCTACCTGTTTTATATCTCATAGAAGAAATTATATGAGGACGAACTGCTGCTAAAAAATTTTGGACAGTTTCGCTCAAAATATAAATCCTGAATCCTTGTTTGTCTTTTCTCAATACGGTCTTCGCCTGAAAACTTTCAAGCAAAACTTTTTGCAACAACCTCAAATCTTTTCCTGAGAAACATTGGCTATTGATCATCAAAGCTTTATGCTTTTTTGATTTTATCTGGCCGTCATCCATAAACCAAACGGTCAAAGCCAACGGACTTAATAATCGTTTAATAATCTTCGGGATTTTTTTCTTTTTTGATTTTTGGTCATAAAACTGATGAGCAAAAAATCTTAAACTTCCACAAGAAATTGTTTGAAAACCGTAATTGCGATAGGTTTTCTTTCCAATTCTTTTGTTTTTCTCTCGCGGCTTAGTTAAGACCAGATTTTTTAGTTTTCCATATAACCAATCAACATAATCCTTGTGCAACAACGTCTGTTCAATTTTTAATCTGTAGGTTCGTCCTCTATTCTGTGTTTCCAAGCAGCCGTCGCCTAACATTAAGCCGACAATGATTTCTTTTTGCTCCGTGTTCAGGTTTATTTTTGACCTAAAATCGTCAATGAGTTTTGAATTCATATTTTAGGATTCGCTTTGCGTCGCCGCAAAGATCAGACTATATCATCTGAATATTAAGAATATTCAGTCTGGCGTATAGTCGTTGAGGGGCAAAACACATAATAGTTTATGTGTTCGCTTCCCTGCGGATTGTCTGCACCAAAAGATTTTTACTCATCGACCGAGTACTTTTGGATTCTCCAGATGTCCCCGCATATAGCCAGAACGCCCCATCATTTATTTACCACATAACTTCTTTTTCATCCCGGTAACGGATTTACGTAAAGAATGAAAAATACTGAAGTAAATAAACTCTAAGGCAAGCGCCCCACTTAAACTGCCCATTAAACACTGTCTCCGCGAATTAACGCAGATTAGAATAAAGGTTTTAAAAGACGGGTGTTTCATTGGCGGCTCCATGCCGTCCGAAGACGACACTTCAAAGCCTACCCGCTACGCTACGCATCCAAAACCTAAATTCAATGCCTAACTACAGTAAAGCTCCCGGGGTCTTTCCGTCTAGCCGTAGGTAACCGGCATCTTCACCGGTATTGCGTTTTCACCGGGCGCCTCGTTGAGACAGTCCCCAAGTCGTGAAGCCTTTCGTGCGGGCCGGAACTTACCCGGCAAGGGATTACGCTACTTTAACACGGTTATAGTTACCGCGGACGTTCACTGGCGCTTCAGTCACTCAGCCACACAATTGCTCATGTGACCGGCGACGTTAACGTTCCAGCACTGGTCAGGCCTCAGCCCCTATACATCCTCTTGCGAGTTAGCAGGGACCTGTGTTTTTGGTAAACAGTCGCCAGGGGTACTTTCGCTGCGACCGCCTTGCGGCGGTAGGTCTTATCGCGAACTTACGACCACTTTTTTGCCTAGTTCCTTAACGAGGTTTCACCCGTTCACCTTGGCGCATTTACGCCAACCCACCTGTGTCGGTTTTGCGGTACGGATTCTGTATTTTTAGCCCTACGAGTTTTTCCAGGCAGCTTGCTCTCCGGAACGGCCAGACATAATCTGACCTGGAAATCCAATAATCTTCCCGGAAACTTCGGCTGCGTCACTCTTCAGAAAAATACAGAAGGGCCGGAATATTAACCGGCTGTCCATCATCTCAGCCTAACGGCTAAAGACTAAGGATCGCCTAACCCTTGGTTGATTGTCATTGCCAAGGAAACCTTGGGTTTTCGGTGTGCCGCTATCTCAGCGGCATTGCGGTTACTCATGCCAACATTCTCACTTCTCCATCCTCCACCAAACCTTCCGGTCAGGCTTCAACGGATGAAAAACGCTCCCCTACCATCCGCGTGATAAAAATATCATACGGGTTCTTATCTTCGGTACTAAACTTAGCCCCGTTGAATCTTTAGCGCGACACTCCTTAGTTAGTAAGCTATTACGCACTTTTTAAAGGGTAGCTGCTTCTAAGCTAACCTCCTAACTATCAGAGGAATCTCACTTCCTTATAAGCACTTAGTTTAGTTTAGGGACCTTAGATGAAGATCTGGGTTGTTTCCCTTTTGACCATGGAGCTTAGCCCCCACAGTCTAACTGCCAGTGTAAATTTTCCGGCATTCGGAGTTTGTTTGATTTATCTGGATTTCTCCAAGATAGACCATTCAGTGCTCTACCTCCGGAAAATAATTTAACTAGCGCTAGCCCAAAAGCTATTTCGGGGAGAACCAGCTATTCCCAAGCTCGTTTAGCTTTTCACTTCTTACCACAACTCATCCCAGAGTGTTGAACAGCTCACGGGTTCGGGCCTCCTCCTCAATTTCTTGAGAATTCACCCTGGTCATGGCAAGCTCGCTTGGCTTCGGGTCTTTTGCACTTTCTAAAGACGGGCTATTAACCCTCGCTTTCACTAAGCCTGCGCGGCAAAACCGCTTAGACAAAGAAAGTACAAAAACTCGTTGGCTCGTTCTGCAAAAAGCACGCCGTCACCCCGCCGAAGCGGAGCTCCGACTCTTTGTAAGCTGGATGGTTTCAGGTTCTATTTCACCGGGATCACCTCCCTGCTTTTCACCTTTCCCTCACGGTACTGGTTCACTATCGGTAAGATTGAGTATTTAGCCTTAGCCGGTTAGTCCGGCCTGATTCCTTCAGGACTTTCTTTTCCCGAAGTACTTAAGAAAAATAACAAGGAGCACGAAAGGGTTTTCGAATACAGGGCTTTTACCTTCTTTGGCTTCTCTTTCCAGAGAGATTCTTCTAACCAACTTCCGCCTAAATGTTCTCCCTCAGAAGTATTCCGATTCAAAGAATCAGAATGCTCCCGACGCTATTCCCTTGCAACCCCGAAACATTAATGCTTCGGTTTAGGCTCTTCCCTTTTCGCTCGCCGCTACTAAGGGAATAAAACTTCGTTCTCTTTTCCTCTGGGTACTAAGATGTTTCACTTCCCCAGGTTCGCCATTCCGTTAAAAACGGAACTAATTTCGCTTATCGCGAAATTGGGTTTCCCCATTCGGAAATCCCCGGATCAAAGGTTGCTAGCCACCTCCCCGAGGCTTATCGCAGGCACGCCACGCCCTTCGTCGCCTCAATCTTCCAAGGCATCCACCATCCGCCTATAATAATCTTCAGCTGCCCAGTTAAACCGGAATTTTCCGATTTGGCTGAGCCAGCAACTAATAACCACAAAATAAATAATATGGGTGTATTTTTTCTACTTTTCTACGGTTACGATATTCGGTTGTCAACGATCTTTCCCGAACTTTCATTGGAATCAAAACAATTAAAAATCGCTTCGAGGGAAGCGACTTCTGAGACATAAAAAATGCCCAGAATCATTAACCGCTTCCTTTTTTCAGAATTGTCTTGATTTTTCGCATATTGCCTGGCTCTAATTTTAACAGAATAAAGATGTATGTCAAGGGCTGAATCTATAACGATAGATGAAGCGAAAGATGAAATTTATTTCATCGCCCGGCTGGCGCTCCCGTTCATTTTTATTTTATATTATATGCGGGAGCGCAGCCACCCAAAAGCGGCGCCATTATGCGCCGCTTAAAGGTTCGCAAATATCAGTTCTATTCTTCCAATTTTCCCTTCAAGTCCTTCAGCATTTCGGTTGCCATGTCTTTACCTCCCAGACCGAAGGCAATGACGAATGTGGCAACTACCCCGTAAACGATGGCTGAGAATAAGGTCTCAACGAGTTCGGGGACAATGACGAGCTGTCGAAGAATGGCTAAGATAGCAAAAATCCAAATAGCCCATTTGACGATAGCTCCTGCGGTTTTGGTATAGGAGAAATTGGCGCTCTCGGCTGCTGCCACAATCACTTTTTGCAAAATGTCAGCTACGACAACCGCTACGACGAAAATCAAAGCGGCAATAATGACATTCGGCAAATAATCAATCACTTTCCCCAAGAGAACGGCAAAATCAGTCCATCCTAATATTCCCACGGCCACCTGCAAAACGGCGATAATCAGAACCCATTTGACAATGGCTCCAATAAAGCCAGCTGCGTCAACTTTAATTTCTGCCTTTTGCATGGCCGCTCTCCAGCCTCCTTTTTCAAAAATCTGGTTGAACTTCAATCTTTTTAAGATTTCGGTCACTATTTTCCCGATCAAAACCGCAAAAAACCAACCAATGACAAACACAATGATCACACCCAGCAAAACAGGGATAAAGGTTATAAATCCCTGCCAAAGGCTTTGGAGCGCTTGAGCTGTAATATCGGCCCAATTTTGTACCATATAAATAAATTAATTCTTAGTTTTAAGAACGATAACTCGACCTTTTGGGAACGATGAGAATAAAATTCTCATCTTCACCTTCACTTTCATACTGAAAGTTTGGTTATTAATACATTATACACTGTCAAGAAAAACAAAAAAGCTTTCCTGTGGAAAACTTTTTACTGCAAGCCTTCTTCTATAATCGCCTCTTCTGCAACCGCCTTTTCAAGTATTTTAATCTCTTCTGTTATTCTCTTTTTCTTCCAAGAACCTTTAAAGAACCAAATGACTGATATTGCTGCTCCGACTAAATTGGAAACGGGAAAAGCGATCCATAAACCCAGCTCAGCTAAACCGGCATATTTGGAAAGAATGAAGGCCAAGGGAAGCTCCAGTATCCATAAAATCGTGATGGAAAGCATCATGGCAACGAAAGTGGAACCTACTCCCCTGAAAACGCCGGCTATTACCATTTGCAAGGCAATAAATCCAAAAGTAAGAGCCATCAGCTTTATGAATAAAGAGCCTGATTGAATAGTTTCAATCTCACCCGGCACGAAAAAAGAACACAAAAATTCGGCAGACAAGAACATGAGTAATCCCGCTACGGTTAAAGAAATAAAACCTGCCCAAGCGCTTACCTTAATTATCTTCTCAGTTCTTTCTGGTTTGCCTGCCCCCATGTTCTGGCCGACCAGAGTAGAAGTAGCCATGGAAAGACCCATTGAGGGAATCACCACCAGGCTGAGCATTCTGGCACCGATGCCGAAAGCCGCAACAATGACCGTGCCAAAACTGGCAACCAAAAAAGTCATGACTATCATCCCCAAAGAACGGGCTGATTGTTCAACTGAAGCAGGCAATCCCAGAAAAAACATTTTTTTGATCAAAGAAAAATCAAATCTCAACTCTTTCAGGTTGATGACGATTTCCTTCCTGCCGCGAAAAAGAATGAACATGCCGGCTATGGCCGATAATCCCTGCGTGGTAATCGTGGCCAAGGCTGCTCCGGCTACCCCTAGCCCGGGAATAATTCCCCAGCCGAAAATAAACAAAGGGTCTAAAAACAGATTGAGCAAGACCGTTCCCAAGATTATGTACATGGGCGTTTTAACGTTGCCCACCCCCCTCATTAACGCCTGGAAAACGAAGAAAAGAAACATAAAGACAATGCCGATAAAACAAATTTTCAAATAAGCGACGGCATTGGTAAAGACAACCGGTTCAACTCCCATCAGCTTTATCAGATAAGGAGCAATCAAATAACCTATAACTGATAAAAACAGGGCTATGGTAAAAACCGCCAGCAGCGTTTGGCCGGCAATGTAATTTATAGCTGTCTGGTTCTGTTTTCCCTTGTACTGAGCCACCAGGATGCTGCCTGCCATGGTTAATCCTCCACCCAAAGAAATGAGCAGAAAGATGACCGGAAAACTTATGGAAACCGAGGCTATGGCGTCAGCCCCCAAACGGCCCACCCAAAAAGTATCGGTCAATTGATAGGCCGTATGCAAAAGCTGGGCGATTATTATCGGGACCGACAAGGTCACCAGGGATCGCAAGACAGACCCTTCTGTTAAATTGTTTTTCTTAATCATAATAGAAGCCAATCTAAGACCGCGCCAAAGCGCGGCAAGCAAGTAATTTTTGCTGAATAAGGGCTGGCTGGCTAAGCTTTCCTGTAATCCTTGCCAAAAAGCTGAGTAATAATTTTCTCTCTCCCTTCTTTGGGGATGGTTTCGATACCGTTGCGTTTTAAGCTGTCCCTTTTTTCTGAAGACAATCCCTGCGATTCTTCGAATATTTTCAGAATCGCCTCCGGATTATCATCTCCAGCAATTCTGTTTATGGAAATCTTTCCGCATTTGGCGCACTCATGAATTAACATAAGCTCTCCCTGCCGAGGCATGCCGTATCTGTCTGTCCCCTCCTGCTTGAACGTTAATCCAATCGGCTTCATCCCGGCCCGGCACTCTGCTTTTCTGTCCCCGGGCTTTCCAAGATCAACGTGTTTTGACCACAAACAGAAAGGACAATGATTACGGTGTTCCGTGCCTATAGATTCTGGAAAGGAAACATTTTGACCGCAGTTGCAGCACTTAAAACCATTTCTATTCAGCATAGTGGACCCGAGCGGATTCGAACCGCTGACCTCTACATTGCAAATGTAGCGCTCTACCAACTAAGCTACGGGCCCGGTAATTCAGGTGGGCGTGGAAGGAATCGAACCTTCGACCCCGTTCTTATCAGGAACGTGCTCTACCACTGAGCCACACGCCCAAGCTTCTATAAAATGAAAGCGAAAGGCTGTAGATGAAGACTCATCCTTCATCGTACGCCCAATATTAAAATTTTAACAAATCAAAATAAAAAAACAAGGTAAAAACTTGTTTTTTATGTCTTTGATATCAGTCACTTTGAGTTGTTCCGAAAGCCGAGATTTAAAGGCTCCCCGGCCAGCACCTTAAAGTTGAAAATAGAATTCTCAATTTTCAACTCTAGTCAACACTCATTTTCCAATTTGAAAATTAGAAAATTAAAAATGTAGTGATCCACGGACAGCTTCCGCTACCCGTGCCTTGTTACGACTTCACCTTTATCACTGATCTTACCTTAGGACCTCTTGCGAGGTATTTCGGGTACTACCAGCTCTCCTGGTGTGACGGGCGGTGAGTACAAGATTCAGGAACGTATTCATCGCGCCATAGCTGATACGCGATTACTAGCGATTCCGGCTTCATGAGGTCGGGTTTCAGACCTCAATCCGAACTGAGACGCCGTTTGATGAGATTAGCTCCAGCTTGCGCTCTTGCGACCCATTGTCGGCGCCATTGTACCACGTGTGCAGCCCAGGACGTCAAAGGGCCACGCTGACTTGGCGTCATCCCCACCTTCCTCCCGGTTGTCCCGGGCAGTTTCTCGCGACACTTGTAACGCGAAATAGGGGTTGCGCTCGTTGTTGCACTTAAGCATACGCTTCAGAGTACGAGCTGACGACAGCCGTGCAGCACCTGTCCTGCTATCCTTGTGGGTAGCTCCGCCTTTCAGCAGAGGTTTAGCAGAATTTCAAGCCCTGGTAAGGTTCCTCGTTTGTTGTCGAATTAAGCCACATGGTCCACCGCTTGTGTGAATCCCCGTCTATTCCTTTGAGTTTTAGCCTTGCGGCCGTACTTCCCAGGCGGGATACTTAACGCGTTTACTTCGCCACCTGAAGGGTCGACACTTCAGATAGCCAGTATCCATAGTTTACAGCGTAGACTACAAGGGTATCTAATCCTTTTTGCTACCTACGCTTTCGTCTCTCAGCGTCAGGGTCGCCCCAGTTGGATGCCTTCGCTTTTAGGGTTCCGGTCGATATCAACGGATATCACCCCTACACCGACCGTTCCTCCAACCTCTAACGCCCTCTAGTTCAGTAGTTTCTCTGGCACTCTTAAGGTTGAGCCCTAAGCCTTTAACCAGAGACTTTCTGAACCGCCTACAGACCCTTTACGCCCAATAAATCCGGATAACGCTTGGGGTACTCGTATTACCGCTACTGCTGGCACGAGTTTTGTCACCCCTTATTCCTCAGGTACTGTCATCCTAAGATTCATCCCTGAGAAAAGCTCTTTACATCCCGAAGGACTTCTTCAAGCACGCGGCGTCGCTCCATCAGGCTTTCGCCCATTGTGGAATATTCTCGACTGCTGCCTCCCGTAGGAGTATGGGCCATGTTTCAGTCCCATTGTTGGCGGTCATGCTCTCACACCGCCTATCCGTCATAGCCTTGGTGGGCCATTACCCCACCAACTAGCTGATAGAACGCAGGCCATTCACTAACCGGTAATCCTTGCGGACACCATTTACCCTTATGCAGGGACTATCACGAATTAGCTAATCTTTCGATTAGTTATGCGTGTGTTAGCGGTATGTACCTACGTGTTACTAACCCGTCTGCCGGTGGCCGTCTTACGACGACCCCCTTGACTTGCATGCCTTATCCACGCCGCCAGCGTTCATCCTGAGCCAGGATCAAACTCTCAAAAAAAATAGATTCGGAACAACTCAAAATAACTGAAACTTAACTTACAAAAGTTAAGTTGAAGTTAGAAAGATGAATCTTTAGATTCATCGTACTAACTGATTTGTCCATATTTGTCAGGCGATGAATGCTACGCATTCATCTTTACCTGCGCTTCCGCATATATTCATAATATCTTATGAATGGAAGCTTGGTTTTCAAGGTTCATCCTTCTATCTGTCAGACAAAAAAATCAGGAAGAGATTCCTGATTTTCAACAGCTTCTCTTCGCTTTTATCTTTTTAACAACAGCCGCTTTTCTTCTTTTTTGCTTTCTTCTTCGCCATATGTTTATCTTTTCTGGTTATAATTCTAATCTTTTCAAAAAATCTGTCAAGAGGCAAGTTCCCATTCATTTTTATTTATATACGGGAACGCAGCCGAAGATGAATCTTTGGATTCATCGCCCCCTTCATTAACATTCGGGAGCCGATGGGGGGATTCGAACCCGCGACCTACTGTTTACAAAACAGTTGCTCTACCGCTGAGCTACATCGGCCGGATCAAAGGCCAAGGTTACTCTTTCGTGGATTTTTTGACCTTTTCCCAGTAGTTATCTTCTTCTTTGATTTTGTTTTTCTGCGATCTCTCCCTTAATCTTTGCAACAAGCTTGAAGTTTTGCTGTCAGTTTTTAAAGTTAAGATCCTTACCTTGGAGAGGATTTTTTGGAGAAAAATCTCAAAAGATAAATCTTTTAACGGCGAAAAATCTTTGATCTTCGTCAGCCGCTCTTTCCAGTTGAATTGGACTGAAACGGTTTTTGGCAATTCCAAAAGTAAGGGTATTTTTCGATAGATAATTATCCCCATCACCGACAGGCTGCTGACCAAAATAATTATGGCGATTATTTCCGGCATTTGTGAGTCCATTAAATTTCGTATCTGGTGAACCTCTTAACGACGATGTTCTCCCCTGTTTTTGAAATATAATCGCTAATCAAATCTTTTACGGTTTTTGTCGGATCTTTTATCCAAGGCTGTTCCGGAAGGGAGACCTCTTCTCTTGTAGCGGCGATCTGCAGACATAGTTCATGGGTTAAATTCTGAAAATCAGATGATCTGGCAACGAAATCAGTTTCACAGGCCACCTCCAGAAGAACACCGATTTTTTTATTAGGATGAATGTAGCTGGCAATAGCTCCCTGTTCGGTTCCCCTGCTTGCCTTTTTTGCCGCCAGATCTTTGCCCCATTTCTTTAAAATTTCCTTGGCCTTAACCAAATCCCCGCCTGATTCTTCCAGGGCTTTTCTGCAGTCCTGAACGGAAACAGCTGTTTCTTCTCTTAATTGTTTAACTTGATCAATGGTAACCATTTATTTATCTTTGACCTTTTCCTTGGGTTTTGCTGCCAAGACGACCTCTTTTACCTTGTCCAGGATGTATTTCAAGGAGCTGATGGCATCGTCGTTAGCCGGTATCGCATAATCAACCAGAGTCGGATCAGAAGAGCTGTCAGACAAGGCAATAATGGCAATCCCTCTCTTTTTCGCTTCTTTTATGGCCAGCTTGTCCTTTATCATGTCCAAAACGAAAATGGCGTCAGGCAGCTTGGTCAATTCTTTTATTCCGCCCACTTTCGTTTCAAGCTCTTTTAATTTTTTATCCATTTCCAGTCTTTCCTTCTTAGTATATTTTTCAAGCTCCCCCTCAGCTTTTTTCTTCTCCATCTCTTTAAAATAATCCATTCTTTTCTTAATGGTTTCAAAGTTGGTGAAAGTTCCTCCCAGCCAGCGCTCCGAAACATAAGGCAGGCTGCATTCTTTTGCGGTTGATTTCACCAAGTCTTTTGCCTGGACCTTGGTTCCTATCAAAAGCAAGGTTTTATCTTCCGAAATCAACTGCTGAATAAAAGTCAGAGTTTCTTTCAGTTTCTCGGCAGTTTTTTCCAAATCTATGATATGGACTCCGTTTCTCACCCCAAACAAATAAGGTTTCATTTTGGGATGAATCCGGGAAGTGCGATGACCGAAATGAAGGCCGGCTTTGGCCATTTCTTCGATGTCAATATTAAAATCTGCTTTCTTTACTCTAGGCATATAATGAGTTTTTGTTTTATTAAAAACGAAATTCAAGATGAGAACAACGTTCTCATTGCCTTTTCTATATACCATAAGAAGAAAAATAAAGCAACAAGCCTCTTGCCTTAAAATAAAATACTTGCTATATTGAAATGGCGATGAGAATCACCTTCTCATCTTCAATTTAGATTTTAACGAATTAAAATATTATCATATGCCAAAAAAAGATATACATCCAAAATACTACCCCGAAGCAAGGGTTCAATGTGCCTGCGGCAATACCTGGACCGTTGGTTCAACAAAAGAATTCATTGAAGTGGAAATTTGCTCCAGCTGCCATCCTTTTTATACCGGAAAAGAAAAAATGATGGATACCATGGGGCAGGTCCAAAAATTCAGAAAGAGACTGGCGAAAAAGGAAAACATAAAGAAAAAGCGTGGGCGATGAAGCAAAAGCTTCATCTTCAGCTTCGATTTTAATTTTAATAAATTAAAATCTTGCTCGCTAAATAAATGGGCGCGGAAACGGAAAAAGTTGAAAAAGAGTACGAAGAGCTTCTCAATCAACTCAGCGACCCTGAGTTGATTTCAAATTGGGAAAAATTTGAAGAACTGACAAAAAGAAAAAGCTATCTTGAAAAGATTATTGGAAAAGAGAAGGAAATAGAAGAACTAAAAAGCAGGATAGAGGAGAACAAAACCATCTTGAACTCCAAAGAAGACCGGGAACTTTCCTCTTTGGCGGAGATTGAAACAATCCAATTGAACGAAAAATTGAGGAATCTGGAAGAGGAAATTCAAAAACTGTTAGCAGAAGGAAACAAAAGCCAGGAGGAACCCTCCTCGCCCAAAGCCGTAATCATCGAAATCAGGGCAGGAACGGGCGGAGAAGAAGCCGCTTTGTTCGTTGCCGATCTTTTTAAAATGTACTCCAAATACGCCGTCCTGGAAAATTGGCAAGCAAAGGTTCTGGATTCCCGGCCAACCTCTCTGAACGGATTCAAGGAAATCGTCTTTGAGATTGCGGGTGATGAAGTTTTCTCAAAAATAAAAAATGAGGCTGGAGTTCACCGCGTCCAGAGAATACCGACCACCGAGAAATCGGGCAGAATCCATACCTCCACTGTTTCGGTGGCCGTGTTGCCCAAACCCAGAAAAGGAAAAATAGCCATAAGCCCCAATGACTTGAAAGTTGACACTTACAAGGCATCGGGTCCGGGAGGACAATACGTCAACAAAAGAATGACCGCCGTCAGGGTCACTCACTTGCCGACGGGCTTGGTGGTAACATCCCAGACAGCAAGAAACTTGCAACAGAACAGGGAAAACGCCCTCAGCATTCTGGAAGCCAGGCTTTTAGAAAAGAAAGAGTCAGAAGAAACTCTGAAAATGGGCCAAGCAAGAAGATCGCAAATTGGTACAGCTCAAAGAGCTGAAAAAATAAGGACTTATAATTTCCCGCAAAGCCGTGTTACCGACCACAGAATAAAAAAATCCTTCCATAATTTGGAGGAAATCATGGAAGGAAAATTGGAATCTATGGTTTCCGCTTTGCGAGAGCTACCTCAATCTTAATCCGAGCAAGTTTTGGCAGGATTGGCTCATGGTATCGGTATCTATGAAACTCTGCACGCAGTCCGCTCTTTGCGTTACCTGCGAACCGTAAGAAGAATAACTGCCTCCAAAATAACGATTGGCGGCCGTAATTTCGCTTTGTCTGGTCTTGGCCGTAGCTCCCAGTTCTGAGAGATAGAGAGAAGATGCTGCCAAGGCGTCTCTGACGTTCCACGGACTGGGATTGGTAATTCCGAACAAGCTTATTAATTTATTTTCGTACAACTGCCAGGTGCTTGGAATGAACTGGGCCGGCCCCATAGCTCCCCCGAAACCGTAGGGCGCGTAACCGGCAGGGCAGATGACATTTCCCGCAGCACCAATGGAAATATTATTGTAAGTTAAACTTAAGCCTCTCGACACTGTCGAATAGCAAACCGGAATCCAGCATGAGACCGGCATCTTATTGAAATTGTTGCCGGTTATTCTCAGGAAAATAGGTAGATCCCTGGTAGAGTGCATGATGCGATTTATGGGCTTGCCGCTTGAGATGTAGGTGCCGCCGCCTGTCTGGGAATTGGTTACGTAGCATTGTCCGATATTTCTTCCGAGAGCCGACTCCTGGCTTATCACTCCCAACAGGAAAGCTGGACGGATACCAACAACCCTTGATACATTTTCGGCAATCTTTAAAAGATCTCCGAACTCGGGCACCTCGCCAATGGGAATGCCGATAAGGTCTATTATTTTCGCCCTGATCTCGGAGGCCGCTTTTTCCACTTCCTCCCTCTCTTTAAGGTATTGCTGATACTGAGCTTCGGTCATTTGCAATAATGTTTCCTGTTCTTGTCGTGCCGTCTGGCTTTGCTGCCTTTGCGAATACTGAATCTGGACGACTCTTTCCAGATCCCGTTTCTCGCCATCCAGAGTCTGTTTTTGTCCCTCCAGCACTCCCTTGAATTCCTTAATCTCGGTCAAAAATTCCTGGCTTTTAAGATTTAAAGTTTCCAGGGCCATTAAATTGTCAAAAAAATCAGACAAGGTGTCTCCCGAAAACAAGACTTCAACAGGAGATTGCTGATCCTGCTCATGAATCGTCTGCAGGATAACTGCCAATTTGTCCCTTAGGTCTTCTATTTTTAGAGATGTCTGCTCTATTGAACTTTCGGTATCCCCTATCTGGTAGCCCAGATCTTTTATCATTATATTGCCTTGCTGGATTTGCAGATCAAGCTGCTGCACCCTAGACCTTAAAGAGCTGATTTGGTTTTGAAGAGTTCTCTTTTCCTCTTCCGTTTTGCCGATAACTCCTTCCAGCTTTTGAATTTCCTCTTCGTATTTTTCCAACAAAGCTTCGCATTCTTCCCTGGTTTCGCAATCCTCCTGAGACATAACCAAATCGGCCGGAAAAACAAAAGTCACCAGCAAAATTAGTACTAGAACTATTTTCAAAATTTTACTCATTTTTCCCCTTAGCTTCCCCGGGTTCCGCAGAAGGCTCTTCTTCCTCTTTCTTCTCTTCCACCTTCTCTACCTCCTCCACTTTCTCTTCCACCGGTTTTTCTAATTCTTCCTCCACTTTCTCCGGTTCTGCCACAAAGACAACGGTTTCATCGGGCTCTTTTAGAATTTTCACCCCCTGAGGAATAACCAGGTCTTTAATGGAGATATCGTCTTCAAACGTCTTTAAAGCACCTATACTTACCCTAATCTCATGAGGAAGATTTTGCGGCAAAGCCTTTACTTCCAGCTCATGAATGCTCTTGACCAGAGTTCCTCCCAAATCCTTTACTGCCAGAGCCTCCCCCTCAAAGACCAAAGGAACAGTAGCCTCAATCTCTTCATCAAGCTTGGGCTGATAGAAATCAACGTGAATCGGTTTCTGCGAAATGGCATCTATCTCAACGGCATGAATTAAGACCAAAAACTTTTTCTTATCAAGCTGCAATTCAATCAAGGAGCTCTCCCCTGCTTCCCGGTAAACTTTTTCAAATTCTTTCAAGTCAACCTCCAAGGAAACATTCTCTATTTTCGGACCATACAAAACCACAGGGACAATCCCCTTTTTTCTGCCCTTTTCCACTTTCTTGCCGAAATCTTTTCTAATTTTAGCAGATAAGTTAACCATAAATGATTATATTTTATTAACCGAACCGAATAGTTTAATTTTTTCCTCGACTGTTTTCTGAACGTTCAGAATCGCTTCAGGCAAATACTTATAGGGAGTTATTTCTTCAGGATTCTCTTTGAAAAATTCCTTTAGAGTGCCAGTAAATGCTTTTCTCAGTTCAGTGTTGATATTAACCTTAACAATTCCCAATTTTATGGCCGATTTGACATCTTCAACCGGCGTACCTGACCCTCCGTGGAGAACCAAGGGCATATTCCCGACTCTCTTTTTAATCTCTTTCAATTTTTGAAGATTTATCGGCGGATTCTTCCCTGACTTCCTTATTCCATGAATGGTACCGACATTAACCGCCAAGGTATCCACCTTCGTTTCCTCGATGAACTTTTGAGCTTCTTCCGGGTCGGTTAATTTCCCGCCGATGACCCCGACCTCGCCCTCGACCAGAACGTCTTTCTTTCTGGCGTAAGCTACCACTTTTTTGGTAATCTCAATATTCTCTCTCAGGGGCAGGTGCGAACCGTCAAAATGAACGGCCCCGTAGCCTGCGGCGATAACCTCTTTAATATAATCTAAAGATTGCCCGTGGTCAAGATTGAGAAAGAGCGGTATGCCGGTTTCTTTCTCGAAAAAACTCACCAGAGATACTGCTTTTTTTGGACCAAAGAATCTGCACTCCCCTTCTGAGGTGCCGACAATAAGAGGGCTTTTAAGGTTTTTACCGGCCTGGACTATGGCTTGCAAGGTTTCAAGATTGGAAAAATTAAACTGTCCTATGGCCCAACTCTCTTTCTGCGCTTTTTTTAAATAATACCCCAAAGGCGAAGAGGACTTCACCCTCTTCTTTATCTTCGCTTCCGCAAGCGGAAGCTTGATTTTTAAAGTTTTGTTTGGCATAAGCCGTTTTCCGAACACGGTTCTTTGATTATTTTCACCTTCGGCCATTTCTGATTTTTTTTCAGCAATCCTTCTTTCGCTCCCCATCGGCCAATGCAGGAGCTTGAGTTGGCCATGGCCAGCTGAATGGCAAAAGACACATTGTTCTTTTCTATTATCCCGGCTACAAATCCGGAGCCGAAAGCGTCGCCGGCACCGGTAGCATCAACAAATTCTGATTTTAATGCCGGCGCCCTGTACAGATATCTGCCGTCAGAAACCACCACTCCCTCCTCGCCCTTGGTCATTATGGCTATGCCTCCCATCATTTCATCTATCCTCTCAAAGATATCTTTTTCTCTCTGAAAGGGAATTTTAGCCAAGAGAGAAGCCTCTTCCTGGTTCAGAATTAAAATGTCAACCTTTTTTAAGATTCTTCGCAGGACAGACGGTTTGAATTTCAGCTGGTTGTACCCGGGATTCCAGGCGACTTTGATCCCGGCCTTATGGGCAAAACTAACCAGATCTTCTGTCAAATTCGCCAGCTTTCCTGAGAAGGGAGCCAAATAGAACCATCTGGTTTTTTTTATTTTCTGCCAGGGTATGTCGCTTTTTTCCAGATCGTCGGAGGCTCCCCGGTAAACCAAAATCGTCCGGTCCTTGCCCGGAAAAACCAAAAAGACGGAGGTGTTGGTAAGTTTGTTTTTCGTTTTCAAGACGAACTCTCTGCCGATTTTTAATTCCTTCATTTCAGCGCCTATCAAGTTGCCGAAATGATCATCGCCAATCTGGCCGCAGAAAGCCACTTTTAACCCCTGGCTGGCGAAAGTAGCTGCTGTATTGGTTCCTCCTCCCCCGGAGCCCAAGAAAATATCCTCCACTTCGATTTTCGAACCTAAGGTCAGGCAAATACCTTTTCCCGTAGTAAATTTCCTGCCTAAAACCGGCAAGAACTTTCTTGACTTTACGTAGACATCCTGGGTAGCAGACCCGAAAGTAATAACATCTAACATAAAAATAAATCTTTAGATTTACGATAGGCAAGATGAATTGAAAATTCAGCGAGCATGCTTTATTTTCTGGTGATCAATAAAATCGTCTTAATTACGCTGTCCGGATTCAGAGAAACCGACTCTATGCCTTCTTTCATCAAGAACTCGGCAAATTCCGGGAAATAGCTCGGCGCTTCGCCGCAAATTCCAATGTATTTCTTTCTTTTCCTGCAGGCGGCAATTACCTCTTTGATCATTTGCTTTACCGCCTCGTTTCTCTCGTCCCCGATGTAAGCAATCTTGGCGTTGTCCCTGTCCATACCCAAGATAAGCTGAGTCAGATCATTGGAACCTATAGACATGCCGTCAAAAACATCCAGGAACCTATCGGCTAAAATAATGTTTGAAGGGATTTCAGCCATAACGTAAACCTTCAAATCTTTTGTCTGGCCCAGACCGAATTTTTTCATAAGATCCAGAACTTTTTTCCCCTCCTCTGCCGTCCGGCAAAAAGGAACCATTGCCGAAATATTTTTCAGTCCGAAGAAATCCCGGCATCTTTTTATTGCCTGGCATTCCATCTGGAAAGCAGGCAAAAATTCCTTGTCCAGATAACGGCAGGCTCCCCTGAAGCCCAGCATCGGATTCTCTTCCTCCTCTTCAAACAATCGTCCGCCGACCAGATTCTTGTATTCGTTGGTTTTGAAGTCAGAAAAGCGGACGATAACTTCTTTCGGATAAAAAGCAGCGGCTATTTGAGACACACCCTCGGCTAATTTTTTAACGAAATATTCTCTTTTATCCTGATATTCTGCGGTAATCCCCCCAATCTGCTTTTTCAGTTTTTTGTCTTTTATTTTCTTAAAATGATAAAGCGCCAGAGGATGAACCTTGATTTTTTCCGCGATGATGAATTCCTGACGGGCCAGGCCCACTCCGGAATTAGGCAAAAAAGAGGCCTTGAAGGCCATCTCCGGCACTCCGATGTTGAGCATTATCTTCGTTTTTAACTTCGAAAAACCTTTAAGATCGTATTTTTTCACTTGATAAGGAACTTTACCTGTAAATATTCTGCCGCCCAAACCGGAAGCGCAATCTACGGTAACCTCCTGACCGTTTTTCAGAACTTTCATGGCATCCTTGGCTCCAACGATAGCCGGGATTCCCAGCTCCCTGGAGACGATGGCAGCATGGCAAGTTTTTCCCCCTTCCTGGGTGATGATTGCCGAAGCTAAAGGAAAAATACTCACCCAGTCAGGATCAGTCATTTTGGTCACCAGCACCTCTCCCTGCTTAAACTGGGAAATCTGGGAAATGGAAGGGATTATCCTGACTTTTCCCTGCCCGATTTTGTTGCCAATGGCAATACCGGTTAAAACCGGTTTTTGGTTGGTTTTTATTTTATATTCCTGATAAGAGCCGATTTTTTCCACAGAACGCACTGTCTCTGGCCTTGACTGGACTATAAAAAGCTCTCCGGTTCTACCGTCCTTTGCCCACTCAATATCCTGAGGTCTCCCGTAGTGCTCTTCGATAATCACTGCCCACCTGGCCAATTTCAAAACTTCCTCGTCCTGCAAAGAAAATTTAAGCTGCTGGGCCGGAGAAACGCTGACCTCCTTTAATCCGCCCGTCTTTGAGTAGATGTATTTCTTGTCTTTCCTGCCCAGATCTTTACGGATAATGGATTTGAATCCTTTCTTTAAAGTGGGTTTGAAGACATAGAACTCGTCGGGAGTTATCTGTCCTTTGACGATCATTTCTCCGATTCCCCAAATTGAATTCAGCAAAACTACGTTGCGGAAACCGGTTTCAGTATCAAGGGTAAAGATAATTCCTGAAGAGGCCAGATCTGACCTGACCATTTTCTGAACGCCGATGGAAAGCGCGAAATCCAAATGAGAAATCTTTTTCTCTTCCCGGTAAACGATCACCCTGTCGTTGAAGCTGGAAGCCAGACATTTTTTCAGCGACTCTAACAATTTTTCCTGACCGGAAACATTAAGAAACGTTTCGAATTGTCCGGCGAAAGAATCTGTTGGTGCGTCTTCCGCCACTCCTGAGGACCGAATGGCCACATCAGTATTTTCCTGACGATAATTCTCAGATAATTTTTTATAAGCGGAAACGATTTCTTTTTTCAGGTCTGCCGGAAATTTCCCGCTCAGAATCAAACGACGGGCAGCAGAGCCTATTTTTTGAACATTTCTAACGTCCCTGCTCTTTAAACCCCTGACAAGCTTTCTCAGTTTTCCTTCAAGCTTGTTTTCTTTCAGAAAATACCAGTAAGCCTGGCTGGTCAAGGCAAAACCGTCAGGAACATTAACCCCTTTTTCCGACAGATTAGCAAGCATTTCTCCCAGGGAAGCGTTCTTCCCGCCGACCAGCGGCACATCTTTTGAGCCTAAATCCTTAAACCAAATTATATGTCTTTTCATAATTTTTATTTCTTTATTAATGACTTCATCGCCAAGGCAGCATCTTTTAAATCCCCGTAATTGGGCACCCGATTCTCTTCCAGCAATCTTACGCTGGAAGCAGTAATGGCCCCTCCCAGGAAAGAAGTAATAATCGGTTTATTCTTCCATTTTTTCCCAGCCTCTATGATAATTTTAGCATTTTTTTCCGTTTCAGTCATAATCTGAAGAGTCTGAACAACGATCAAGCCGTTAATATCCTGCTGCCTCAAAAGAATTTCCAGGGCAGACTGATATCTGTCGGACAATGCATCGCCAACCACGTCCAGCGGATTCCTCCCGGAGTAAGCAGGATGCATCTTCCCTGATTTTTCCAGACTGGCAAGCGTTTTTTTACTGAGCCTTGGCAGCTTTATTCCCAGTTCCTGGCAATAATCAGCCAACAAAACCCCGCAGCTTCCCCCGTTGGTGATAACGGCAATGCCGTTATTGCACCTGGGCTGCCAAGCCAAAGCTTTTGCCGAAGAAAACAGCTCCCTCACCGTATTTACTTCAGTAACTCCTGTCTGCCTGAACAAAGCCTGGTAGATGCGGTATTCTCCGGCCAAAGACCCTGTATGGCTGGAAACAGCTTTCCTGCCGACCTCGGTCCTGCCGGCCTTCAGCACCAATATCGGCTTTTTGGACGACACCCGGGAAAAAACATTGATTATTTCCCTGCCCTCTTTAATTCCTTCAAGGTAAAGAGCAATGACCTTGGTTTTCTCATCTTCAGACGCCCATCTCAGAAAATCAGCCAGGGTGACGTCAGCCTCGTTGCCGTACGAGATAAGAGCTGAAAATCCGTAATTCTTTCTGAGATTTTCATCGATCACCGAATCCACCAAAGCCCCGGACTGAGAAATAAAAGCAATCTCTCCCGCTTTAGGAAAAGCCGGGGCAAAGCTCGCGTTAAGCAAAATATCCGGGCGGATGACCCCCAGACAATTGGGGCCTATCAGAGGTATGCCTGCTGAGTGCGCTATCCTTGTGATTTTTTCCTCAAGCATTTTTCCCTGCTTTCCGCTTTCTGCAAATCCCGAAGAAACCACGATCATACCGCCCACTTTCTTCTGACAGCATTCTTCAACCACCCCAGGAACTATTCCGGCCGGTACGGCAATAACCGCCAAGTCAATCTCTTCTTTTATAGACGTTACCGACGGAAAACACTTCAGGTTCAGGACTTTACTATAATGAGGATTGACAGCAAAAATCTTCCTTTTGGACTTTCCGGCAAGGGCATTCTTCATTAACCCCCAACCAACGCTTTCCTCGCGCGGATTGGCTCCGATAATAGCCAAAGTCCTTGGGTTAAAGATTTTATTCAGTTTGTTTTCTTTAAATTCCATATCAAATTAAGAAACGGGGGTCTGCCACCCAGGCGCCGCTTTCATTAGCAATAACCGGATTCAGGTCCACCTCTTTAACGTATTTTTCTTGCAGAGAAAGTTTGGACAAGGATAATAAAATTCCGGCTAACTTTTCCAAATCAACCGGCTTTTGCGACCTGAAGCCGAGGAGAGCCTTGTATCCTTTGATCTCTCTCATCATTCCCCCGGCATCTTTCCTTTTTATGGGAGCTATCCTGAAAGAAACATCCTTGAGCAATTCAACGAATATCCCTCCCAGACCGAACATCAAGACAGGACCGAACTGCGGATCTCTCTTCATTCCGATCACTATCTCCACCCCTGAAAGTTGTTTTTGGATCAGAATGCCTTCCCGTTTTATTTTTTTTGCAGCCAGTTCCTCCCAGGATCCCGTCAATTCTTCTTTGCTGCCGATACCGGTCTTAACTAATCCCAAATCGGTCTTGTGAATGACTAAGGGAGATAAAATTTTGAGAACCAAAGGATAACCCGTTTTTTCTGCGAAAGCCAAGGCTTCCTTTTTTTCCGAAACGAGCCTGCCCGAACAAAGAGGAATGTTATATTTTAGCAGAAGCTGCTCTGCTTTTTTGAATTCCAAGCTTTTCATTTTCTTCATTATATACCAAGCTTTCACTATGTGAAAGCGCAGGTGGAAATGAGAATCACATTCTCATTGACTATTAAAAGCTTCCGCATAGCGGAAGCGCAGACCAAGATGAAATTTATTTCATCGCCAATTTAAACAAGCTTTTATGCAGTAAAAGCGCGAATCAAAAAGAGTGCACAACGCTCTTTGAGAAATTTGAAAAAAATCGGGACGAAGTCCCGATTAAAAAGATTTCAATTTTTCCAATTAAAAATTATTGTCTTTTTCTTTTTAGGACCAATTCCCATTCCCTAATCCCAATTACCGCCAGACCTGCCAAGCAAAAAATTACTGTAATTGACATCCAAGCCGACTCTCGGATCACTCCTATGGTTGCCAAGAACAGAGAAGCTAAACCCAGCTCGGGAACCACCTCCGCAGGAGGAAAAACTAATGCTTTTCTGTGTGAAGCAGCTTCTTCGGACGGGGTCACTTCTTCGGACGGAGCCACTTCTTCAAATGGGGTAACTTCTTCCGGAGTCAAAAGCTCTTCAGCTTCAGTAAACGGAACCAAAGGAATCTCTTCTTCAACTACGCTTTCTGGAAGCTCTTCTGTTGTTTCTGGAATCACTATTTCTTCAGTCTCTTCAACAACTGCTTCTTCTTTCAAAAAAACAATCTCAGAAGATGTGCCGCCTCTTCGCCTGCTGGCCGGAGCCGGCGGAGGAGTAATACTGGTTGCGGCAAAATAAGAAGCCTTGGTTGTCTCAAAAGTGCAAAGGCCGTCACTTACGACGCAGCTTGTCGGCGAAATGCCGTCATCTGTCCAGTCGCCACTGCCGGAAGTTGAGCGCGTAATGTCCAATGTCTGGCCGTTCAAATCCGTGCCGACGAATATACTTATTGTAATGGCAGGATTAAACTCAAGCCCGATATTCTCAATGCCCCATTGCAGAGCGCCTTCAGCAACCACTCCAGTACCCAAACCGGCAAGAGACGTAGAATCAACCGATGAAGAGGTTAACAGTGTCGTATCAAGGTTTTCACCGTCAGCCCTGGTGATTACAACACCTTCGGGAATGGTTACTGTGCTTTCTCCCCCGCCATCAGTAACAGTAATAGTGGCCGTTGAAAGGAAGGTTACTGAAGGCGTTGAGGTTGAGGTCGCCCCTGCGCTCTTTGGGATTGCCATATTTGCGCCAGCAAGGGGCGAATCAGCTTCCGTAATTTCGTTGTAGATTAACGAACAATCAGCCACCGCACAGTATGGTTCGTATAAAACGTTATCGCTTATCTTAGCTGCAATTCCGGTGGGAGAAAATGTACCCCACCAGTTTTTGACAGCGCTGACTATAATCTCTCCAATATCGTTTTTTACCTCGTAATCGACATTATTGAATACCTTGCTATTTGTAATAGTTGTATCTTCGGGTACAGGATTGCTGCCCCATTTTGGCTCAAGCCATAATCCAATCTTATTTCCGGTTAATATTACGTCACTAATATTAACGCCGGAACTGCTACCTTTAATTACAATTCCCGCACCACCTTCAGCAGGCCCTTCTATACCGTTATTTTCTGCTGTTACTTCCTGAATGTCTACACCAGTAGTGTTTTCCACGCTAATTCCAAATCCGTAAAGAGGATTGTCATCTGTGTTTTTCGGAATTCCTCCGGCATTATTATTGAAGGTACCTCCCTCAATTCTCAAGTTTGTCATTATCCCCTGGTTATTGAAGCCCATTACCTGATTATTGTCTGCACTGGTATTTATTAAAGTAATATTTTCTGAAGGTTTGTATTGGTTGAAATAAATACCTCTATTGCCGTTATTATCCGCACGACAATCGGTAAAAGTAATATTGGAAACTTTTCCTAATCCGTCAAAAACGAAACCAGAAGCCGTACTGCCGTCAACGACTACATCTTTAAAATTAATGTTCTCAATATCAGAAGCATTACGGACCCCCACCCCCCAATTGCCATTAGCAACTTTTAATCCTTCAAGGGTAACATTCGAAGAATCAATATTTATAACAGGCAGAACAGCTCCAGCGTCAATAATGGTTTCTTCACTACCTGCTCCTTTGATTGTAAGCGGTTTATTAATTGTTATTGCCCCGTCATACGTCCCCGTCGCAACATTTACCGTTCCATTTTCAGCAACAGCATTTATGCCTTCCAGAATTGTATTGAAGGCATCGTAGCCAAAGTAATAACCATTAGAATCGCCATCTGCATAATCATCGTCAACATAAACAGTAGTCGGGATCTCACTGTTAAGGATAGTCATTCCTTCATCAATATAATAAGGGTCGTAAATTACCAAGCCAGAAATTTTTTCGGCAGCAATCGTGGCAGCCACGGCTGTTCCCCACCAGTTATTGGTAGCATTGAGTTCATCTATCGCATTATTGGTAATATTATTGGGTGCATTCCCGTAAATCTTATTGTAATTAATAATAACGGTAGCGGCATCAACGGCTGTGCCTATCGTTATGGCGCCTGGATTACCCTTTATTGCTGCATTAAGCGTATTGTCTCGCACCGTGTTGCCTGTAATAGTGATGTTAGAAACCGCATAGGCAATATAGATAGCGCCGTTTTCGCTAGTGCTGTTATAGACCTCGTTGCCCTCTACGGTGACATTACTCATGTAAATCGAAATACCATCCTGTGTAGTGTTGTAAACTGTGTTATCTTTAATCAGACCGCCTGTCTTGTTTGCATCCGCACCATCCTTGGCACCCAGTTTAATACCATCATTCTGGTCAACATCGTATACCAAATTGCCAATAATATCTGTGCCTTTGGAATCGTACACATAAATGGCTGCGTTTTCACTTCCTTGATTTCTCAACTCATTATACTCAATAATACCATCAGTAACTCTATCGAAATTAATCCCGTCACCTGGAGAAGGAATATCATAAATGTAGTTATACGCCACATAAGCACTATTCCCTGTTCGTATCTTTATAGCTTCATTCATCGTCCCCCCAGAATAATCAGTATTGTAAATAACATTGTACGACACATTAATGTTGTTGTAATACTGGTCCTTGTCTGACTCTTGCACAATATTAAGAGACTTATTATTGATACTGCTTTCAATTGTGAAACCGTTAATTTCTACATCAGAGGCTTGGATGTCAAACGCAGTTGTATCGCCCGCAATAATGGACTCTTCTCCGCTTCGACCGCCGTTACTTAATCGAGGATCGATATTCGCCTTAGCGCCCAAAATGGTGATTGATTTGTTTACAGTAATCGCGCTAGCCAAATCATACGTTCCCGCCGCAACGTTAATCGTATCACCATCAGCAGCCTCATTAACCGCATCCTGAATAGTGGTAAAATTATCAAATTCGGAACTGCCCACTGTCAACGTTGCCGCCAAAGCGGAACCGGCCACAAAAAAACCGCCAAGAACAACAGCTACGACGGTTAACGCAATAAACGACTTTTGAAAATTTTCTGAAACCTTATTTCTTAAAGAAGAAATATGACCTTGTATTTTTTTCAACATAATTTTAATCTTATCAATTTATTTATCTTAACTTTTGGGCCCGACTTGCCCATGACGAATGATTATTTATTTTACAATTAATTAAGATTAATGTCAAGCTCGTATCTCCTTGGCAAAACGAACCAGCAGCAAACAAAAAACCACCTCTTTTTGATGGTTTAGAATTAATCTTAAATAATAACGTTAATTTAAATCCGCTTGCCCATGTATTCGGCAAACTCAGCCAATCTGCAGGCATAACCCCACTCGTTGTCATACCAGGCAACCACCTTTACCAGATTGTCTTTTGCCATTGTCAGCTGCAAATCAACTATGGCTGATAAGGGATTCCCCTTAAAATCAGAGGAAACCAAGGACTCTTCCTCCACCCCCAGAATTCCTTTCAGCTTCTCCTGAGCATTTTTTTTGAAGGCATTGTTTATCTCTTCGGCCGAGGCTTTCTTCTCCACTTGGCAGATCAGGTCCAGAATGGAAACGATCGGCGTGGGAACTCTCAAGGCTATGCCGTCAAGCTTTCCTTCCAGCTCGGGAATCACCCTGCCTATGGCCGAGGCAGCTCCGGTGGTAGTCGGGATAATGTTTAAAGCTGCGGCTCTCGCCCTTCTCAGGTCCTTATGGGATAAATCCAGAATCTTTTGATCATTGGTATAACTGTGGGAGGTTGTCATAAATCCCCGGACAATCTTGAAATTATCGTTCAGAACTTTAGCTACCGGGGCTAAGCAGTTGGTGGTGCAGGAAGCCATGGAAATAACGTCTCCCTTGTTTTCATCGTACTCGCCTTCATTCACCCCGAGAACAAAAGTCGGAACCTCTGCTGACTTGGAAGGAGCGGAAATAAGCACTTTTTTAGCTCCGGCAGTAATATGCTTTTGAGCTCCCTGGTAATCGGTAAACACTCCGGAACATTCCAAGACAATGTCTATGCCCAGGTCTTTCCAGGGCAGACTGCCAGGTTCTGTCTCCCGAAACACCTTGATTGTTTTTCCGTCAAGCAAAATCTCGTTTTCTTTAGCCTCCACCTGTTTTTGGTAGGCCCCATACAAAGAATCGTATTTCAGAAGATGTACCAGGGTTTTGCTGTCAGCCAAATCATTAACCGCCACCACTTGCAAATTCGGGTGATTGTCGATTATTCTCCGAAAAACAGGCCGGCCTATCCTGCCGAAACCGTTGATGGCGATTTTGATTGACATATTATTCTATGTTCAAAAGACTGACGATTCTTTTCTTGTCAAATCCTTCTACTATTTCTCCGTCTATCTCGATAACCGGCACTTCCATTTTGCCGGTTTTCTCAATCATGTAATCGCGGGCTTTCTCGTCTTTAGATACATCAATATCTTCAAAGCTGACGTTGCGCTCTTTCAAAAACTCTTTGAGGGTATGGCAATAAGGACAAGTTGGGGTGGAAAAGACTTTCACCATAAAATATCAGTGTTATTGGCATCCGCCCGAGGGATCACCCGCGCTCTTATTTTCACCGCCTTCCGGCACCGAACAACCGGTAACTTGGGAAAAATCATTAAAGGTTCTGCCTCCCTGATACGGTTCGCCGTTTATCAAAATGGTTGGGTATGCCGTAATTTCTTTTTCCTGGCAAAGCTCGACTTGCTCGGTACACTCAACGTAAATAGGTTTTACCGCATCCCATCCGCCCAGCATTTGCACCAGCTGATTAGTCCAGCCGCACCAATTAGCTCCGTAAACAACTAATCCCGCCGAAGCCAAACACTCCCTAAACCCCGTCAGTTCTTCTTCGGGTATATTTAACTCTTCGCCTTGTGTTTCTGCCTCTTCGCCTTGTGTTTCTGTTTCAGAGGCAATTGCCGCATTCATGTCATATCCTTCAGGAAACATAAACTCTCCGTCTTTGCTGACGTAAGAATCGAATTCTCCCAAAACGTTTTCACCCTCTTTAATCTCCAGGCGAAGCTTATAAACTTCTCCCCCGTCAGAAACTTCCTTCAGAGAGGCGGTCATGCCCGGGCCCAAAAGATTCTCGTTAACAAAAGCCATGGCTTTCTCAGCCGCCACGTCCATGGGCAGATCTTTTGCGGAAGAACTCCGGTCGATATAGATTAAAGCTCCGGCTATTATTATTGCCGCAGCAACGATTGATAAGGATATTATTTTGTTGTTTTTTCCTAGCATATTTCTAGTATATTATTTTAACCGCCTGAGCGCAAGCGGAAATATTATTTTTTATAAATCTTGTTTAAATCTTCCAGCAGTTTCTCGAGGTCAATATTGTAGATTTTACAGACATCTCCCAACTTCAAACTTTCCATTTCCTGATGGGCAAAAGGGCAACTCAGACAAGGCAGATTGTGCTTTGCCATAATCTCTTCCGCCTTTGAATTTCCCAAAAGCTCGACTAAGTTTGTGTTTTTGGTGATTTTTTTCATAAGTCAGACTACAACGCCAGCCATCCCCCGTCAACAACAATAATGGAACCTGTAATGTAAGACGAAACATTGGAGGACAGGAATAAGACGGTGTTGGCTATTTCCTCTGGCTTCCCCATCCTGCCGAGAGGAATCATAGCCAAGGTCTGCTCTAATACTTTCTGGTCTGATTTGGCGGAAGCAGCCATCGGTGTATCAATAGCTCCGGGAGCTATGGTATTGACCCTGATGTTATGCCGAGCCAGCTCAACAGCCATAGTCTTGGTCAAGGCGGCGATTCCTCCCTTGGAAGCCGAATAGTGAGCAAGACCTGCCATACCCTTGCCCATTTGCCCCATTACTATGGAAGCGATGTTAACGATGACGCCTGACTTCTGTTTTGCCATTTCTTTGGCACAAGCCTTGGCGCAAAGAAAATAACCCTTCAGGTTAATATCCAGGGTTCTCTGCCATTCTTCTTCGGTCAGGTCCAAAAATGGTTTGAACTGGCAGATTCCCGCATTGTTAACCAAAATATCAACCTTGCCGAATTTTTCAACTGTTTTATTGACCAACTCTTCAATTTCTTTTTCGCTGGTCACGTCGCATTTTACGGCCAGGGCCTCCCCGCCGTTTTTTTCGATTTCGTCGACAACCTGTTGACACTCCTCCTGCGAGATATCGGCCACCACAACCTTGGCGCCGTTTTGAGCGAACAATATGGCGTCAGCCTTGCCCATCCCCTGTTTCGCTCCCGTAATAATAGCTACTTTCCCTTTTATATCTTCGTACACCATAGTTTTATTCTTTAATTAATAATAAATAATTGAGCTTTAATTATTTTATTATTTTTCTGACGAATAGTCCACAAAGACATCTCCCCTGTTCTTTTATTTCCTGCTGATGATAAACACAGGGACAGATTATTTTTTTATTTTCTTCCTGATCGTCAGTAATTCTTCTGCAAGGACAAAATCTTGCTCCGAATTTTTCCTCTCTCTCCAGCAAACTCTTAACAAGAATTTCAACCGCTCTTTTGTCGGGATTCAGAGAAAATCCTTGCTTCTCGGCGTATTCTCTGTATTCTTTAATAACCCGAGCCGCAGCTAAGGGTGAAGAAGAGGATTTATCCTCTTCGCCTATTGATTTATTTTTTTTCATACCCTCCTTTTAAGTTTTCTTCCAACCAAGCCCTTATCTCGTTTTCCTGCCTTAACCCGACGAAACCGCTTACTGGCTCCCCTTTCTTGAAAAGGATTACCGTTGGAGCGGCGTTGATCCCGTATTTCTGAACGGTAAGAGGAGCTTCGTCAAAATTGGCCTTGGTAAAAATTATTTTCTCTGAAAACTCGCCGGCTAATTTCTCCATGGCAGGAGAAAGCAAAACACAGGGACCGCATCCCTCCATCCAGAAGTCAACCAAAACCGGTTTTTCAGCTTCCGATATTTCTTTATTGAAACTCTCATCTGTAAGATTCAGCATGTGATTAATGTCCTATTAGTGCCAATAAAAGCATTATACCTATTCCGGCCAAAAAAACAAAAAAATGAATCAATGATTTCAGCTTGCCGTCCTTGTGCTTAATTTCAGGAATCAAATCCGAGCAGGCTATGTAGATGAAAGAGCCTGCGGCAAAGGGCAGAAGAAAGACCATTGAACCTCCTATTTTTTCCGATAATAAAAAGCCGCAAATTCCCCCAAGAACCACGGTTACAGCCGACAGAAAGTTGAGAAACAAAGCTCTGACCTTTTTAAACCCGCTGTAAATTAAAATGCCGAAGTCGCCGATTTCCTGCGGAATTTCGTGCAGGGCTACGGCCAGGGCAGTGACAATGCCCAGAGGAACGGAGGCAACAAAGGAAGCGGCGATGATTAAGCCGTCAATGAAATTATGAAAACCATCCGAGATCAGAATCAAATAGGAAAAGGGCTTAATCTCAGGATGCTCTTTGGCATGATGATGGTGCCATCTTATGGAATTCTCCAGAACGAAAAAAGTGCAGAAGCCGAGAAGTAAAAACAGAAACACTTTTAAAACGGCTGTCTCCCCGGATCCTACTTCTTCAATCGCCTCTGGCATCAAATGCAGAAAAGCCGAACCGATTAAAGCTCCTGCGGCAAAAGACACTAGGATTAGAAGAATCCTGTTCAGCAATTCTTCTTTCAAAAACAAAATCACCGCTCCGACAAAAGCAATCAGACTGATTAAAAAGGTACTGATCAGAATATAAAAAAAAGCGTCCATGAATCCCAATCCCTTATTATAGTTTCATTTTCCTCAATCGTAAAGAATTGAGGACTACTGACAGCGAACTAAAAGCCATTGTGCCGGCTGCAATAATGGGACCTACCATCGTGGCTAAAACACCGAAAGCGGCTACCGGAATGGCCACAACGTTATAAAAGAAAGCCCAGAAAAGATTCTGCCGGATGGTCCTAAAGGTAGCCCGGCTTAACTTTATCGAATCAACCAAGGCGTCCAATTCTCCCCTGACTAAAGTAATCTCCCCTGCCTCAATGGCAATATCGCTTCCAGAACCAATGGCTATTCCCACGTCAGCCTGGGTTAAGGCTGGAGCATCGTTTATCCCGTCTCCGGTCATAACCACTTTTACCCGGCCCTGCTCCTGCAACTTTTTAATCACATTCACCTTTTCGGAAGGCAGAACCTCGGCGATCACTTCATTTATCCCAATCTGCTTGGCAATGGCCTTGGCTGTCTTCTGGTTGTCCCCGGTTAACATAACCGTTTTGAATCCCATCCTGTGAAGATTGTCGATGGCCGTTTTCGTTTCTTTCTTCAAAGTATCGGCCACGGCAATCACCCCCAACACCTTTTCCTTATCAGCTACAAGCATGGCTGTTTTGCCGTCTTCTTCCAGCCCGTCTAAAACAGCTTCAGCCTGCGATACATCTATCTTATTCTCCTCCATCAATAGTCTCCTTCCTGCCAGGATTTTTCTGCCATCCACTTCGGCCGTTACCCCCTTACCGAATACGGCCTTGAAATTTTCCGTTTTTAACAATTCTATCTTTCTTCTTCCCGCCTCTTCGACAATCGCTTTTCCCAGGGGATGTTCCGAACCTGCTTCCACGGAAGCTGCAATCTGTAAAAACATTTCTTCCGTCTCCTCGCCAAAAACTTTCACATCGGTCACGGCCGGCTGCCCCTTGGTCAGAGTGCCCGTCTTGTCCAGAACGATTATCTTCGTTTTTCCCATCAGCTCAATCGCTTCTCCCCGCCTGAATAAAATACCCTGCGTCGCCCCTCTGCCGATGCCGACAGTCAAAGCTGTCGGTGTAGCCAGCCCCAAGGCGCAAGGACAGGCAATGATAAGCACGGTAATGGCCGAAACAACTGCCACAAACCAATTGCCAGCCAAAAACCAGCCCAAAGCAGCAAGAACGGTAACAGCCAATACCACCGGAACGAAATAAGAAGTAACCTTATCGGCGAATTCCTGAATGGGGATGCGAGAGCCCTGAGCCTTTTCAACCAATTTAACGACCTGGGCAAAGAAAGTGTCCTTGCCGACTTTTGTGGCTGTTATTTTCAAAACCCCTTCCTGGTTCACGGTCGAACCGATAACGCCAGCTCCTGGCGACTTCTCAACCGGGAGAGATTCGCCGGTAGCCATCGATTCGTCGACTGATGACTGACCTTCAATAACCTTGCCGTCGGTCGGAATTTTCTCACCTGGCCTAACAAGCATGACATCGCCGACCTTCAATTCATCTATCGGAACCTCTCTTTCCTGACCGCCGACAATAACCCGGGCCGTCTTCGCTTCCAGTTTTAAAAGCTTACGCAAAGCCTCTGACGTTTTCCCCCTGGCTTTTTCTTCCAAATACCTGCCCAACAGCTGGAAAGCCATGATGAAAGCTGCAATTTCAAAAAAAACCGGCACATCAATAAAAAAAGAAACTATGCCGAAAATGAAAGCCGCCGTCGTCCCCAGAGAAATCAAAACGTCCATATTGGCATAAAATTTCCTAACCGCCTGGAAAGCCGAAACGTGGGTCTTCCACCCGAGAACATAGACCACGATAAAGGCCAGAGCAGATTCAACCCAGCGCTGCCCAAAAAACATCTTGTCAGCGTACATCAAAACCATGGTCACCATTAAAGGAACAGATAGTACTAAAGCCAAGATGGCTCTCATTTTCGCATCTTTAATCCTTTTTTTCTCTTCCGATTCGGCCTTAAAAAGCTCTGTCTTTTCCTCCAGAGCTTTATAGCCCAAGGACTCCACTCTTTCTTTTATCTCCTCAACTGAGAAACCTTTTCCCTTAACGGACATTTTCCCTCCCGCAAAATCCACTCTTGCCGAAGAGACTCCTGAAACCTTTTTAATCTCGGCCTCAATGTTTTGCGCGCAACTGACGCAATTCATCCCGATTATTTTAAACGTTTCCTCGTGCCCCGTCGTCTCCTTTTCCGTATCCTTTCCTGCCACAGCCACAAGCTGCATGCCACACTTCGGACATGCTCCCGGTTCCCCCTTTCTCACTTCGGGATGCATGGGGCAAGTATAAATAGTTATTCGCGCCATATTTATATTATAATTCCCATTCAAAAATCCTCAAATAAGCGTCTTGAATTGGTACTCGTTATCTATTTTCCGACAATCTGTTTCCAAAGCCAAGCTATGAGCAGGATCCCGGTTATCAGCCAAACAATGTAAAAGACAGCGGCCAGCCAGGGCCAAACGCCTCCCATACCCATCATACCGGTCATCATACCCACCGCGTCGTTGCCGCTCCATCCCATCATCTGCTGCTCCTCATGAGCGCTGATACTTAAAGGAAGGGAAAACAATAAAAGCGATGTTAATGATATTAATTTTTTCATTTTTAATTGATTCCTCTGTTAATGTTCGTTGTTAAACTTATGTAATTTACCTCTATGCCTTGCTCTTGCATTATGGCTGCCTTCTGGATGTGGGCACCGGGAAAGAAAAGGACTTTCCATTTTCCCACCTCCGTGAGGATTTCCTCGTCCGTCATTTCCCCGCCGTGTTCCAGAATCAGATACTTGGCCAATCCTCTCATGGCATAACTGTGAGCACAGCCGCAAGCCATCTCTCCGTCTTCAAAAATAACCGCTCTCGCGCCGCAGCAATACTCGCAGGATATGCCCTCATACTGGTAATAGAGGATGTCTATATATCGGTTAAGATCCTCCCCTTGCAGATTAATATCCTGGTCAAGCTGAGCCAGCACGGCTATCGTTTGATCGGCCAACTGGGGATCCTCCGGCCGCACGCCGTCATAACTAATCCCCAATTCTGTTCCGTATACCTCGGGAACGCCGCTCGGTATTATCTCCGAGCTTAGTTCTCCCGCTTTTTCCGTCTGAACGTCTATCCCGGCCGCTTGCGGTATCAACGAGCCAATCAGAAACTGATTAACGCCGAGAAGGATAATGATGATCCAGATGAATAATCTCATGTGAAGAATTAACAGCCGCCCACCATGTCCGAACCAGCGGGAGCTGAAACCGGTGCCTGGGTGGTCGTTCCTGTTGGTACGATCGTTGCCTGGCCCTTAAGAGTAACCAGCTGAAAAGTCTGGAAAGCCGCGATTACGATAATCAAAACGAGAACGATCAGCTGCATGTTTACCTTCGGCAGTTTGAAGGTTACGGTTTTATCTTGATTGGTTAGTTGTCCATCCATACTAATTTCGCTATTGCTGATATTCAACTTGTTCGACCTTTCCTGTTTCCAGGTCAAAGTAAGGTCCCATAACTTCCGTTTCCCGGAAGACATAAGTACCGTCTTCTTCTACCGTCCCGACCTGCGGCCAAATCTCTTGGAATGCCGGGTAGACACTGAGGTCTCCGTTCAAAATAATGGTGGGCACCTTTTTGATGCCGTAGTCGGCAACAAGCTTCTGCCCTTCCTGATCAGCCAAGTCAACAGATCTTTCTTCAAGCGGCTTGGCGGCATATCCTTCGATTATCGGACGGTGCTGGGTTACGTCGTAACATTCTGCACAGCTCTTGTCAGTAAGATAAACAAGGCTGAATTTGCCGCGGGATTCGGCTGCTATCTTGGCGGCGCTTATTTCTTGCCGCCAGGAAAAAAGCAGGACAACATTGGCAGCCAGAAAAACAATGGCAATAACGGCCAGGACAATGAATTTAGTGTTTTCAAAAAATGTTTTCTTCATATGAATTAATAAACCATGAATTCAGACGAAATGCCGCCCGAAAAGCCGTAAATCGTCCATTTTTCGGTTTTGATTCCCGGCATACCAGGAGAACCCTGCGGCATACCAGGCAGGGTAATGCCGTCAATCTCCGGCTCCTCCTCGAGCAATTTCTTGATTATTTCCGCCGGCACATGCCCCTCCACGAAATAATTTCCGACGAGAGCCGTATGGCAGGAAGTCATTTCATACGGAACCTGAAATTCTTCCAGAACGTCTATTCTTTTTGCCATATCTTTCTTTCCGGAAACCTCAAACCCGTTTCTCTTCAGGTAGGGAATGTACTGACCGCAACAACTGCAATCAGGAGAATAGAAAACGGTAATTTCCTGCTTTTCCGCATTGCCAACGCTTGGCGAATAACTGGACCAGGTAAAAATGCCGACAGCAACTAGGGCAATCGCTAAAACCGCAAAAGCTATTTTTTTAAATTTCCTCTGACGGATTCGTAAAATACGCTCCCTATCTTTACCTTCCTTTTTTGAAAGGTATTTCTCTCTGCCGTTTTCTTTGAGAGCACCTATTGTCTCCTCGGAAATGTCGCAGAGAGGGCAGTCTTTTTCTTTTTTATTTTGCATGATTTATTGTTATATGAAGAAAATTAATATCCCGATGCCAATGCCTATCATCAGGAGACCCATCGTCAATTTTTCCGCCCTTTCGTGCTTCTTCCGGAATTCGGCTATCTTGGCCAAAGTAACGGGATTTGCCGCCAGGCTGAGCAATATCAGCAAAGGCAGAATATACATGAGATTGTAAAGCAGAAGATAAAGAATACCGGTTAGATAAGTCGTTTTCGAAGCCAGCAGGGCGGTAATGGCAACGTAGATTCCGCCCGAACAAGGAACTGCGCAAAGACCGACTAAGATCCCCGCCACTATGACTGCGGGCAAAGTGGCTTTTTTCAGCAAAGACTCTATCCTCTGCTGGGAAAACTTGGGAAGCTGCAAATGAAAAGGCAGGTCAGGAAAGAAGTATTCTTTCAGATGAATGATCCCTAAGAAGATAAGCAGCCAGGAACCCAGTTCGGCAAAGAAGTTGTGGCGGCCAAAGAGCATAATCCCGGAAAAAAGACCGACTCCGACCCCCAAGTAAACCAGGAAAATCATCAGGATAAAAACCAATCCGTGGAAAAAGATATTTTTAAATGTTCTTTGGAAAGTTAGAAGAAAAGCGATAAACAGAATGAGAATGGCAATAGCGCAGGGATGAATGCCGTCCAGAAAGCCGGTAACGGCAACCAGAGGAATCATCGGCAGTTCATTTAACATTGGAATAAATCAAAATTCATTGAAACTTTATTTAACCGTGGCGTAAATTCTGACTTCGACCTGAGGGTTGGCAGAATCGTTGCTCCTGACGTAAATTATCCTTTCTTCCCTGCCCGAACCGTGAAGAGCCATGGCCGCCGAATCGTAGGAAACCAAAAGCTCAGCTTCCTCTCCCGGCTCTAGCCTATCCTGGAAAATACGGGCAGTGGTACAGGCGCAGGAAGTGGCGACTCTTCTTATTTCCAATGTTTCCTGACCGGAATTCTTAACTTTAAAGCCGTAGCTGACAACATCGCCATAATCGATCTCACCAAAATCAAATGATCCAGGGCTGATTTCGATCTTCGGGAAATATCCTTTCCTATTTTCCATGCCAGGAACAGCTGCAAAATAACCCGCAATAACTATTCCCAAAACGATAATCCCCAGAATTAAACCTAGCTTTAGTTTCTGCATTCTATTCTCCGGAATTTTTAAAAATTTCCAAAAGCTCCTTTATTTTCTTTTTTCTCTCTCTTTCGTTTTTATCCTTAATCGCTTCCGTCACACAAGTATTGAGATGATTTTCCAAAATCAGCTGATTAAGCTTCTTTATGGCGGCGATTATTGCCTCGTTCTGCTTAATGATGTCAATGCAATACCCATCGTTCTTCAGCATTTTCTTTACCCCCTCAAAATGCCCGGAAAGATAATTCATCCTGTTTAAGATTTGCTTTTTGAATGTTTTTTTCATAGTTGTTTACAAACCCCCCATAGGGGGGTACAAGTCTATACTAGCTTACTATGATTTCCTGTCAAGTGCCAAAACTAACCGCCCAACGTTATTACGCTGTCCGTGATTGTCCTGGCTTACGAGATATTTTTACTCTACTATCAGGGTTCCGGTCATGCCGGATTCCTTGTGCCCTGAAACAGAACAGAAAAAATCGTACGTGCCAGCAACCGGAGCTACAAATTCAATCGTGTCCACCAGACCGGGAGCAATTGTTCTTGTCCCGATACCCAATGCGCCAATGGTCAGATTATGCGGAAGCTCCCCGTCGTTCTGAAAAGATATCCTGACTGTCTCCCCCGGCTTTACGGTAATGGAGGAAGGACTAAAACTATACTCTGTCCCGGAAACGTAAAACTCACTGGCTTCAACGGGTATGGCAACGCCTCCCTCTACCAATTCTTCGGACGACTGATAAACGTTCTTCCAGAGGAAATAGCCTCCGATAACGAGCACTATTATGATTACTAAAATTAGAATTTTTTTATTCATAGACATGACTTAAATTAAACTGCCTCGACCTTTGCCAGTATTCTATTTCTTTGTTATTTTCAGGAATTTCTTATCTATTGCCTGCCAGTTAAGGTTCTGGGAAAACGCCTCAATGTAACTTTTTCTGTCGGAACCGTAATCAATAAAGTAAGCGTGTTCATAGACATCAAGAACCAAAACCGGAGCTGTTCCCCAGATCCCGTAAGAATTATGAGAGTCGGCAATGTAGTTTCTCAGCCTGCCTTCATTGAAATCAAAAGCTAAAACAACCCAGCCGCGGCTGGATAATCCCAGGGCCTTGAATTCTTCCTGCCAGGTCTCGAACGAGCCGAAATCTTCTTTAATTCTTTCCGTTATTTCTCCTTTAGCGATTCCGTCTCCCCCCAATATGTCAAAATAAGCCTCATGTAAAATCACCGCGTCAGCGCAAAAGCTTTCTTCCACCTTTAACTCTCTTGATTTCTCATCCTTCAACCTTTCTTGGATTTCCTGCCACTTTTTAACGTATCCCTGGTAAAGCTTGTCATAATGAATGGATATAGTCCTCTCGGAAATGCCTGCCAAGGGTTTCTGAAAAGCCAACTTTTTAACTTCTCCGTATTTTTTCATAAGCTGAGATTTTATTTGTTTTTAGCTTGCTAGCTTGAACTCTTTTCTGTCTTTGAATTCTTCCTGCTTGCCTTCGTTCCACTGCCGCACCGGTCTGAGATAACCCACGATTCTGGAATAAACTTCGCAGGGCTGATAATTCCTCAGCTCCTTGCTTTTTTCAAAGCACTCGTTGCACTTGAAAACCGTTATTTTCCCGTCGGCCGTTTCGTAGGTCAAAGATACGCCGTTTTTGATTTCCCCATCCTCAATCTCAATCTTTTTCTTGCAATCGTGGCAAACGTTTTTTTCTGGATTCATCGTATTCTTCATATTTTTCATGAGAATAATTTAAAAATTTATAATGCTGCCGACCTTTTGTTTTCGCTTATTATTCCCCCGCCCAATACCTCCTGGCCGCGATAGAATACGACTGACTGGCCGGGAGTTACCGCTCTCTGGGACTTGCCGAAAAGCAGCTTATAATGCCCGGATTTTGATTTTCCAACAATCGTCACCGAAGCCGATCTCTGTCTATACCTTATTTTAGCATTTATTCTTAGAGGCAATACAGGCTCTTTGCCAGAAATCCAGTGGACATTTTTGACGACTAATTCCTTTTTAAGCAGATCTTTCTCGTTCTTGGTCACGATTAAGATATTTCTTTTGAAATCCTTGTCTAAAACGTAATAGGGGCCACCGGATAAGCCAATCCCCTTTCTCTGGCCGATAGTGTAAAGACACAATCCCTCATGCTTTGCCAAAACATTTCCGCTGGCGTCAACGATCCGTCCCGGTTTTGGCTTAAGATAATGCTTCAAAAAATCCTCAACCGTCTTCGGGATAAAACAGACCTCCTGTGATTTGCTAACCCCGGCAAAGGGCAATCTTAATTTTTCCGCTGTCTTTTCCACTTCTTGCCTTGTGCATCCTCCCGCCGGGAACAGAATTCTTTTCAGCTGTCCCTGGGAAAGCTGCCAGAGAAAATAGCTCTGATCTTTGTTTTTATCCTTGGCTGTCAGTAAGCGGCCGTTTTTAACTCGCGCATAGTGGCCGGTGGCAATGAAATCAATCCCCAGCTCCAGCGCCTTTTCCAAGAATGAACCGAATTTTATTTCTTTATTGCAGACCACGCAGGGATTGGGAGTCAACCCTTGCCTATTTTCTTTCAAAAAACAGTCAACGATTCTTTTTTTAAACTCTTTCTCGAAATTAAAAACGTAAAAAGGGATATCTATAATTTTTGCCACTTTCCTCGCCCTAGCCTCCGATTCAGGAGAGCAACATCTGTTCCATTTGCCCCTGGCCCTGTCCTGAAACGGTGTCCAGAATTTCATAAAAACTCCCACCACGTCAAACCCCTCCTTCTTCAAAAGAGCTGCTGCCACGCTTGAGTCCACGCCGCCAGACATAGCCACCGCCACTTTCGGCTTATTCAAGTTTGAGGATTCTGAACGCTTCCGCATATTTTAATCCTTTTGGTTTTCCGACTTTTTTTGCCCGATCGATTATCCTCTGCCTTATTGTTTCCCTGTCTGGAAGCTGACTTTCATGGCAAAACAAAACATCCATTTTATTTTTGACAAACCTGCTGATGTCAACGACTTTATTTGGTTTTAAAGAAGCGAAAAACCATATTTCCCGGGGTTGATGAGGCTTGTATCCCTGCCGCAGAATCTCAGGAAAGAAAAACAAGCTGCCAGCAGCAGGGTAAACAGCATCAAAAACAGCCTCAGCCAACTGCCTGTGGTCCCTGTGGAACAGCTTGGGACTGTCAAAGGCAAGATTGGCCGGGTCAAAACAGAAGACAATATCCGGCCTGACCCTTCTCATAATCTTTACCAATTCCCTTCTCAGGGATTTGGTGTTTTCGACTTCCCCGTCTTTCAAACCGAGGAAAAACACTCCTTTCAATCCCAAAATTTCAGCTGCTGCCATCTGCTCTTTTTTTCTTATTGCCGCCAGTTTTTTACCTCCGAATTTCACTTTATGACCGCCGTTGGAACCGTCGCTGACGATCAGATAAAAAATTTCGCTGCCTTCCCGGGAAAACTTGGCAAAGGTTCCGGAGGAAGAAAAGTCCAGATCGTCCGGGTGAGCTCCGATGGCTAAGATTCTCTTTTTCATTTTTTGCGCTTTTTGTGCATTTTTTCTTCTAATTTTATCCATTCCTTGTATTTTTCCTCTATTTCCTTTTTTTCTTTTTTCATCCTTTCGTGTCTTTCTTGAAGATCTTTCGGAATTTCCCTTTTCTGCCTTAGCAGATAATCATAAACTGCTTCGGACAGGGCACCGGCTGCCAGGACCGAACAATGGATCTTTACGGGAGGCAGTCCGCCGAGAAATTTGACTATCTTTTCTTTGTCAATTTTCAGTGCTTCCTCCAGAGTTTTTCCCTTCGCCAGATCGGTAATGACGCTGCTGGTGGCAATGGCAGCCACGCAACCGAAAGTTTCAAACTTTATTTCTTTGATGATTTCTCTTCCTTTTTTATCCTTGCCAACTTTGATGTAAAGCCACATTACGTCTCCGCAGACGGGGTTGCCTACCTTGCCTACGCCGTCATAATTTTCCATCCGGCCATAATTGTGAGGCTTTTCAAAATATTTCATGACTTTTTTCGTATACAAGCCAGTTTTATTCATATCTTTTAAACGGCGATATTTTTCTCAGATTACTGATAATTTTCGGCAAGACCGCCAATAAGTAATTTATTTCTGATTCTTTAGTCCATCTGCCCAGACTTATTCTCAAAGAACCGTGAGCTTCCTGATGTTTGAGGCCTATGGCCAGAAGCACATGGCTCGGTTCCAGACTGGCCGAAGAACAAGCAGATCCAGTGGAAGCGGCAATGCCGGCCAGATCAAGCTGAATAACAATTGACTCCCCTTCCACTCCTTTAAATCCGAGATTGGCGTTATTGGGCAGCCTCTTTTTCGGATGGCCGTTCAGATAAGAATCGGGAATTCTTCCCAAAACTCCTTTTATCAATTTGTCTCTCAGTTTGGAGATTCTTAATCCTTCTTTCTTCATCTCCTTTTTGGCTATTTCGCAGGCTTTGGCAAAACCGACTATTGCCGCCACATTCACGGTGGAAGAACGCAAACCCTGCTCCTGGCCTCCGCCGTGCAGAATCGGCTCAATTTTAGTTCCCTTTCTTACATAGAGAAGAGCTGCTCCCTTGGGACCATACATTTTATGGGAAGAAGCTGATAATAAATCAATACTCATCTTGTTCACGTCAATCGGGATCTTTCCCAAACTCTGGACCGCATCGGTATGGAAATAAACCCCCTTTTCCCTGCAAATCTTTCCGATTTTAGCGACAGGCTGAACCGTGCCTATCTCGTTGGAAGCATGAATAACAGAAACCAAGACGGTGTCTTTCCTGATTGCTTTTCTGACGTCCTCAGGGTCAATCAACCCGTAACCTGAGGCCGGCAACCGGGTTATTTTAAATCCCTGCTTTTCCAGATAGCGGGCTGATTCCATAATGCAAGGATGCTCAATCTGAGAAATGACAATATGATTACCCTTGTTCTTGTTAGCAAAAGCTACGCCCTTTAAAACCAAATTATTGCTTTCGGTAGCTGAACCGGTAAATATTATCTCATCCGGCCTGCTCCCTATTAAACCTGAAATCCTCTCCCTGCTTTCTTCCAGGGCGAATTTTGCTTCCTGGCCGAAAGAGTATAAAGACATAGTATTGCCGAACTTCTTGGAAAAATACGGCAGCATTGCCCGAAGCACCCTCGGGTCAACCGGAGTGGTAGCAGCGTAATCAAAATAAATTCTTTTTATCTTTTTTGGCATATTATTTTATCAGGTTAGCCAGGGTTAAAGAATCCAGGGCTGAGTTCAAAGACTTCTGCAGCTTTTCCCAGAATTTTCTGGCAAAACATTTTTTGATCATCGGACAGCGCTTTGATCCCGCAGAGCATTCGACCAAAGGAATGTTTCCTTCAACCGCCCTGATGATTTCTCCAATTTTGATTCCAGTAGCCGGTTTGGCCAAAGAATATCCTCCCAAACTTCCTTTCCTAGACTTCAACAATCCCGACTTTTCCAGCTTGGAAACTATCTTTTCTAGGTAATCGAAAGATATCCCTTCTTCCTGAGAGATTTTCTTCAGAGAGCTGATCTCACCCTTATGCTTGGCTAAAAAGACCATGGCCCTCAATCCGTATTGCGATCTGGTGGATACTTTCAGCATGCGAGCTTTCTTTCCTTGATTAATTTATATATGTGAAAGCGAAGCAGAAGATGAATCTGCGGATTCATCGCCTACGAAGCGTAAAGATGAATGCTTCGCATTCATCGCCTAAAAACCGACTAATTTTGTCGGTTTTATTTTACCAGAAGCAAAAAAGCGCGTCAAGAACCGAGTTCTTATTTGTTAATTACCAGCCTTTGTTGATACTCATCCTGGTTGATTTATTCCTTGGTCAACAATCTATCCAGACTGACGTAATATCGGGATTCTATCTGAACTGCAGTCAAGACCGTGCTGTAAATGTGGACTTCGTCAACAAGGCCGTGGAACATGTAAGAATCGGAATAGCCGCCGCCTATCGCCGAATAACTGCCATTGGCTGTCGGCCCGGTAACGGTGTCAGTGGTTTTGACGCTATTAATGTACATGCTGTTATTCCCGCTTACGGAATCCCTGACAAATACGAAATGGCTCCAGATTCCCAGAGGTATGGCTTCTGTCGTTCTATTTGTTAGGCCGCCGAACCGCCAAGACAATTGGCCATTATAAATCGTCAATTGCAGGTTATTTGCTTCGTCAATCAAGGTTAAGAATCTCTTGTATGACCCCGGCGAGGTTGTCGGATTAAGCCATAATTCAACGGCAAAATCCCCATCCATATCAAGAATGCTATCGGAGACACTGACATAATTAGTGCTGCCGTTAAACTCCAAAGAGCATCCCTGGCCAGAAGGAGTGTAGTCAGGATCTGTGGTAGCGCATCTCCAGGTAGGAGCATTGACCAGGGTGCCATTATTATCCCAGCCAGATGTGTCATTGGCAGTGGTGCCTGTTCCTTCGTCAAAGCTCCAGATGCCGGCAGCGTAGGAACCTAAGGAGTTGTGCAGGTGCTGGCTGAAGTATAGTCCTTTGGCTATTCTGCCTTGTTCGTTGGCTCCCCTGGTTATGGCAAAGATAATGGAAGATAAAAGCCCGATTACGGCAATGACTACCAGGAGCTCCATTAGGGTGAAGGCTTTTTGGTTTTTCTTACTGAAGAAATCTAATGTCATGTTCAATGATAAAATTACCCACCAAGTCCGGGAACAAAAGAACGAAAATCAAGACGAGAATAAGGATAATCAAGACGGTAAAACATAAAATGCCCAGCCAGTTGGGAACCTTTATCGAAAGGATCTGACGGATTTTGTTAGAAAGTTTCATAGCTCGTATTCTTTTAGACTGCCGGGAGATATTTCCAAATTGGGAATGGCATCCTCGGGAATATCTTCAAGGTACTTGATCAAGGCCCTCAAGCTGTTATGACTGGCAACAACCAGAATGTTTTTTCCTTCATGCAAATCTTTCTCAATATTCTCTTTGTAAAAAGGAATTACCCGATTGTAAACTTCTTTCAGGCTTTCTCCTTCGGGCGGAGCCTGGTCCCAGCTCCTCCGCCACAACTTAATCTGAACCTCACCATATTTGGCTTTCATCTCTTCTTTGTTCAACCCCTGGAGCTTGCCGTAATTCCTTTCATCTAAGGCTTTATTAATGACAACCGGCAAATTACCCTTGCCCAGCTCTTTCAAAACCAAAGAAACCGTTTCCCTGTTTCTGACTAAAGGTGAAGTATAGACTTTATCAATTTCGAAACTCAAAAGTTTCTTGGCAACTTCCTTTGCGCTTTTCTTTCCTTCCTCGCTCAAAGGGACATTGGTCCAGCCGGTAAAGCGATTTTCCTTGTTCCACTGCGATTGCAGATGTCTTAGTAAAATTAACTTTGGCATCGAATTTTTAATAATAAATTAAAAAGAGAGGAAGATGAAATTTATTTCATCGCCCTAAGCTCTTTTTCTATCTTTAATAATCTGTTGTATTTGGCCACCCTTTCCGGCCTTGAGAGGGCGCCAGATTTAATGAAATCAGCTCCCAAGCCTACGGCCAGATCCGCTATGAAATCATCCATGGTCTCCCCCGAACGATGGGAAACAATTATCTGCCAGCCGAAAGATTTAGCCAGTTTGGCCGCTGCCACGGTTTCGGAAACCGTACCGATCTGGTTGGGCTTGATGATTACTGCGTTGCAGGCTTTTTTCCTGCCAGCTTCCCTTATTCTTCCAACATTGGTCACCGTCAGATCATCGCCAATAATCATGGTTTTTAGTTTTCTGCTTTTTACCTTTGACATTAGCAGCCGCCATCTTCTCCAGTCATTCTCCGGAAAAGAATCTTCCAGTCCCAAGACAGGATAGTGCTCAAGCAAATCAAGATAATAAGCTGCAGTTTTCCGGGGGTAGTCATGCGAAGCAGCTACGTCTAAAATGATTTTTACTTTTTTCTGGAGACCGACTTTCTTTGCCGCCGCCATTATCAAATACAGAATCTCTTCCGCATTCTTAATTGAAGGAATGAAAGCTCCCTCCAGCCCCAGGTCAACGTCTTTCTTACCGTATTTTCTAAGCAAAATCGTTCTTAAAGCGTTATAAATTTTAAATCCCTGCCTTAAGTTTTCCCCAAAAGACCTGTCCTGCAAAACAGTCATAAATTCCTGAACGTCAGTCCCCCCTTTCTCCCCATGCAGCCCTCCCTCAACTTGCAGCAGCGAAGGATAAGGCAGTTTTGGTCTTGCGCCGGCAATTCTTGAAATCCATTTCCACAGAGGCAACCCCTGCACCTTGGCTCCGGCTCTCAGAAAAGCTATGGAAACTGCTAGAATGGCGTTAGCTCCCAAACCAGATTTGTTCTTGGTCCCGTCCAACTTTATCAACAAATCGTCTATCTCTTTTTGATAGACAACGTCTCTGCCGATGATTTTCGGGCCTATAATTTTGTTTATGTTTCTAACGGCAGCTTTTGCTTCTTTGACCTTCGCCTCAAACTTTCCGGTCGAAGTACCAGAGGGCACGGAAGCAAAAAATCTGCCCGAATCGGCAGTCAATTCCACTTCAACCGTAAGTCTTCCCCTTGAGTCTTTTATCTTGCGGGCTTTAACTTTTTTGATCCCAACCATTTTTTTGGATATACCACGAAGCGCAAAGAGCCGCTTTCGCCCCTTCCCCGGTGGCAATGACGATTTGTTTGGACAAAACATTGCTGACGTCGCCCGCAGCATACAGGCCGGGAGTCTTGGTTTGCATTGTTCCCAGATCAATGATTATTTCGTCTTTCTCATTGAAGTCAACCAGACCCTTAACAAAAGAGGTGGCGGGCTGGGAGCCTATCTCCACAAAGATCCCGTCAACCTTCAAAGAATTAATTTTATTGGTTTTGTTATCCTGGTAAACTACGGAATCAACGAAATTTTTTCCCTGAACCTTTTCCAGAGAGACCGAAGTTATAATTTCTATCTTGCCTGTTTTTTTGGCTTTTTCCTGGGCTTCCTGGTCTGCCTTCACGTGCTGACCGTGTTCCAGAATATAAACTTTTTCAGCCCACTTGGCTAGAAATATGGCTGCTTCAAACCCGGAGTTTCCTCCCCCTACCACGGCAACCGTTTTATTGGCGAAGAGAGGTCCGTCGCACGTTGTGCAGTATGATACTCCCTTGCCGATGAATTTTTTCTCTCCCGGAACTTCCAGAGGACGAGGGTCAGCTCCTGAGGCGACAATTACTGCTTTTGCCCGGAAATGGCGCCTGCTGCCGGTAAGAACGAAGAATTCTTGACCGATCTTCTTTACGTTCTTGACCACATCCCTCTCAATGTCAATTTTCTGCTTTCTCAGATGTTTCTCAAATTTGCCAATCAAATCAAACCCGGAGATTTTCTCAAACCCGGGATAATTCTCGATGCCCACGGTTTTTCTGGTTATCTGCCCTCCGAAAGATTTGGTGATTAAAAGAGCGTTCAGCTTCTGGCGGACAGCGTAAATTCCGGCGGCGATGCCAGCTGGCCCTCCGCCAATTATTATAAGATCATAAGTAATCATAAATTAGATATGGCTTCGGGAATCGCCTCAATCAAATCAGTAGCAGTCATCCCCTCTCCGAATTTATTAGCAGCTATTTCCCCGGCTCTGCCGTTAATGTATGCTCCGGCCTGGGCCGCCTCAAAAACATTTACTCCTCTGGCCAGCAAAGCCCCGCAGATCCCGGCCATGACGTCTCCGCATCCGCCAACGGTCATATAGGGCGTGCCGATCTTGTCTATGGCCACGTCTTTACCGTTGGAGATGATATCCACTTTTCCCTTAAGCACAATGGTGGTCCCGAGACGGGCTGCTTCTTCCTGAACCACTTTTATCTTTTTCTCGTCCGGCAGATTGTGGACCTCCTTTCCGGTCAAGACGAAAAACTCATAAGAATGGGGGGTTATTAAAAAGTTTTTGCCGGAAATGATTTCCGGCTTTTTGCCGACGGCATGAATCGCGTCGGCATCTATCACTACCGGAACCTGAACCTGCTCCAAATATTCCAGGATTGCTTCCTGGGTTTCCTCCGTTCTTCCCATTCCTCCGCCGATAACCGTGGCGGTGTTTCCCCGGGCTACTGCCTTGGCTGATTCGGTCATGGAAAGCAAAATCGCCAGATGCTGCCGGGTTAACCACTTATCATCCAAGGGAAAAGCCGCCAGGTTGGGAGAGAAGGAAGCTATAATGTCTGCCGCCCTTTTCGGAGCAATAATCCTGACCATATCAACTCCTGCCCGGAAAGCGGCTAAGGCCGATAAAGCAGGAGAACCGGAATAAAAATCAGAGCCACCGACAACAGTTAAAAGGCCGAAATCGTATTTCTTAGAATCAATGGGCCTTGGCTTATAGATGTTTTTTAAAATTTCTTTGTCTATTTCGTTTACTTCTGGCATGTTTTTTATCGATTTTTTATTATTTTCTTCTCAAAAAAGCCGGCGTTTCCCAGAACTTTTCTTTCTCAGCCATCTCTCTTTCCATTTCTTCCGTTTCTTTCTTAATCTGCAGGGCGTTCTTCCTTACTTTTTCTTCACCTACGCGAGCATCAGCGAAGCGTGAAGATGAATCTTTAGACTCATCGCTTACCCGAGTTGTGTCCTCATTTTCCTTCGTTTCCTTTTTCGGTTCTTCTTTCGGTTTTTTCTTTTTCTTTTTTCTGACAACCTTGGGTTTAAGTTTTTCCACTTTCGGCTTTTCCGTTTTTTCATTTTTAACGAGAACTGATTTCTTCTTTTTTTTCTTCTTTTTTTCAGGGACTGTCCTTATTTCTTCTGATCTGTCGCAGCCAGTAGCCAATAAAACTGTCCTCACGGAATGAGAATGATTTTTCTGCTGAGAAATGCCGAAAATGATTTTCGCTTCCGGGTTGACCAGTTCGGAAATCGCTTTGGATATCTGATTAACGTCCGAGAGCGAAAGATTTTTCTCTCCGATAATGTTGAACAAAACTCCTTTTGCTCCTCTGATGGTATAAGGATAAAAAGGAGACTTGAGAACCGTATCAACAATATTCTTGGCTCCGTCTTCTTTCACGGCGTTCAAATAAGCCAGCCTTCCCTTTCCTTCCAGCACGGTTCTGAAATCGGCAAAGTCAATATTTATCAAGCCTGGCTCGTAAATCGTCTCTATCAATCCGCCCAGGCTTTCAGATAAAAATTTATTGACCGTTGACAAGGCTTCTTTGAGGGGCGTATCCTTGTTGACCACATGGAAAACTCTTTCATTGGGAATGACGGTAATCGCGTTGAAATAAACTCTTGCCTCCTTCAAAACATTGAGGGCGATTTCTGTTTTCTTTTCTCCCTCAAATTTGAAAGGCAGGGTGAAGATTCCGTAAGTCAGATTGCCCAAATTCCTGGAGATTTTGGCAAAAGTTGATACTGCCCCTGATCCCGTACCTCCTCCCAGAGAAGCTACCAATATGCACAGATCGTAGCCCTGACAAAGCTTTTTTATCTTTTCTTTCTCGTTCTGGGCCGCTGTACTTGCCAGTTCAGGATTCATGCCCGTGCCCAAACCATGGGTTAGGTTCTGTCCGAACTGGAATTTTATCACCTTTTTGCTGCAGCTCTTTAACGATTTTACGTCTGTATTGGCTACCACAAAACTGGCTTTGGATATTTTGGAAGCAATCTCAGAAACGATATTACCTCCGCCGCCGCCAATGCCTATTACCCTGATCCTGGTTCTCTTTATTTCCTCTTCCCCGGTCTTATCCGCCTGCGGAAGTTTATTAGGCGATGAGAGCTTTGCTCTCATCTTCACCTTCGCCCCGCTGCTGTGGGTCTTGGTTTTTAATTTTTTTGCCATTATTTTAGTATACCGTCCTTTGAATTTCTGTAAAGAGTTTTTAGCGCGGTAAAATCAGGCGTTATGCTTTATCTCAATGACGTCGCCATCCTGAACAACGTATTCTCTGCCTTCGGTCCTGATAAGACCCTTTTCCCTGGCTTTGGCAAACCCGCCCTCGTCTGCCAAGTCCTGCCAGTTGATGATATCTGCTTTAATAAAATGCGATTCGAAATCGCTGTGTATCACGCCCCCTGCCTGCGGAGCTTTTTGTCCCCTTTTAATGGCCCAGGCTTTTGTTTCATCGGGCCCTGTGGTAAAAAAGGTAACCAGCTGCAGCACCTCATAGGCCTTCTTAATCAAAACATCCAGCTCAGTCTCTTCCGGCAGACCAAGCTCTGCTCTTTCTTTTTTATCAAGGTCTGCCGCCTCAAACTCCGTCAGAATATCCACTATTAAAAATTGCCAGTTATTTTTTTTAAACTCTTCTGTTATTTTCGCAGGAACCTCTTCGTCCTTTCCGTTCAGCAAATAAAGCCTGGGTTTCATCGTCAGAAATTGATACTGGTGAATGATTTTTCTTTCCTCATCGGCAAATTCCTGCTCGCTCATTATCTTGCCTTCTGCCAGAAACCCCTTAACCTTCTTAAGAACCTCCATTTCCTTGGCAGCCTCTTTCTTTTGGGCTCTGACATCTGCTTCCAGGCTGCTTATCCTTTTTTCAACTGTTTCCAGGTCTTTCAGGGTAAGCTCCGTATCCAGAATTTCCTTGTCTGATAAGGGATTTATCTCAGGCTGAACATTGATTATGTCTTTGTTAGAAAAGGCGCGCAGAACATAAACAATGGCGTCAGTCTCCCTTATATTGGCTAAAAACTTGCTCCCCAAGCCCTCTCCTTTGCTGGAACCCTTGACCAAGCCGGCTATGTCGTAAAACTCAATCGCAGCGTATATCTTTTTGGCAGATGCCGTAAGCTCTGCTAATTTATCCACTCTTTCATCGGGCACGGCAACAACGCCCACATTCGGGTCAATGGTGCAGAAAGGATAGTTGGCGATATTCACCTGTTTCTTGGTTATCGTTTGGAAAAGCGTTGACTTACCCACATTGGGCAAGCCGACTATTCCTATTGAAAGCGGCATATGTTTTATCCTATCAAAAAACCGCCCACTTGGCGATTTTTTGGAAAAATTATCTTAAGTAACTTTTCTATAACTATTCAAGAGTGAATAATGCTTTTACCGTAACCATCACTTCTTTTTCTATTGTCCAAGTATCATAAGAACCGTAATCTGCAATCTCCACGGAATTAACCGGCAAAACCTGAACCACTCCCATACTGGCTGACTTTATGGCGCCTACTGATTTTCCGCTGCTTTCGGCAATTTTCTGAGCTCTCGCTTTTGCGTCCTTTATGGCATCTGAAAGCAGGATTACTCTTAATTCTGGCAATTCAGAATAATAGTATTCCAAGGAATCGGAGGAAAAAATAACTCCTTCCTGGATTAAGCTCTGGATATTCTTGGCAATTTGGGTAACCTTACCGACATCGTTAGATTGAACTTCGACCGTCTGCCGCAAATCATATTCTTTTGGAGCGTTAGGATCGTATTTGAAATTCTGATTCATGGCTACGGGAGATATTATCATATCTTTTTCGTCTATGCCGCTTTCCTTCAAAAAGCTCGAAACAAGCTCTTCGTCGGCTTTCATCTGAGAATATCCCGCATTGAGCTCGGTAGTAGCAACCGTACGCGAAAAACTGCTTCTCCATTTTGCGGTGTCAGAAGTAATCTGTTGTTTTGCCGAACCGGTAACCGAAAGCGTATTGTCCAGTTGCTTTGCCCTGTAATTGAGCCCGGCATTAATGGAAATACCGATTATGAAACATATCCCCAGTATAATTCCCGTATAAACGATTTTGTTGAAATTTTTGTCCATATTCTTAATGGTTAATGTTAAGTAATTACATTCTACCAATTAATCACCTCTACTGAAAGGTGGATTGATGATTGCGCCAAAGATTTAAACAATAGATGCAGAACCTGTTTTCGCACGAATTCTTACGCCAACCTGCCAGTTAAAGCGCGGCTTGACAGTAGCACCTAAAGTTATTACCGGCGCAAGATGGCACATTGCCCGTAGTTGACGTTGAAGCGGTACAAGTGCTGAAGTTATAGTCAAGATATAAATGATTGCATGATGCAGCGCAGTAATCCATTGTATATCTGATATAACCTCTGCCGAGAGACGCACAATAATTTTGACAGGAAGCAACTACTGTCTCTGTTCTTACTTTAGAGGCACATGGATTACAGGTTTTTGCCAGAAACTCCCCTCCAAGTTCATCGATCACGCCGTTGCAGTTTTGGTCTTTACCATCTGACTCAGCGAGACCAGTAGTGTTGCCAACCCAACAAGTTGAACATCCTTCATCACAATCAGTCCCAGCCGCATAAGTTTTTCCGTCACCATCGCAATCTTTCCAAGGAGGACAACAAGTTCCAAATTGGCAAACCTGGATTGCGTTCCAGTTTAATGAATAAGGAGACCCGGGGCTGACCGGAAGAGCGACTATGGCAGCAGGGTCTACACCAGCCGCTGCTGTTGCTTGAATTGATGCGTCGGGGAACTTAAACCCGCCAGAAGTAGATTCAATTGTACCAGCAACGGTCAGTTTCTGACCCGGAGTCGGCGTCCCGATGCCGACTTTACCATTATTTACCAGCAGAGTGTTTGCGCTCACCGAATCGTCCTGCACGCAACGGACAGAAGAACCGCCGGCACGGTAACTAGTGCCCATGTAGGCATTCGTGCTGATGAAGCTCAGGTAGCGAGCGTACGTACTAGACACAGTATAACTCCAGTAGTAGCCATTGCTGCCCACATTGGCGAGATTACCGGCGAGGTTGTGCCGATAGCCGCCTACTGTTAATTTTAAGGGGCTGGCAAAGGCGCCGTATAAATCATTGGAGCTCCAGCTCAAGCGTTCGGTTTCCCATTCTGTTTCTGTAGGTATTCTCCAACCAGAAGGACAAGGATTATTAATGCCTGAAACCCCTTGCCACAGGTTGTTGTTTTGAGGCGAGCGCCAGTCGTAAGGCGAGCTTCCAGATAGAATAAAGTTACTGTGGCCGGGATTATCGGTGCTGGAGAGAGTAGGGGTTGTTCCACTGGTTCTGGTCTGGTGGCCGTCATCCAATCTTCCCCATTGGAATAGGTCGCCGTATGCCACACTATCAGTGGAGCTCGTGGCTACTTGAGAAGCGCCAAGGTTGCGGTCCATCCAGCATTTGCCCTGGCTTTCTACTGTGCCGTAAGTAACTTGACCTCCTTTGTAAGTGAAAGTGACGTTGTCTCCACATTGTACTTGAACCCTGAAGGTGCCATTAACATCTAAGCGATATCCAGGGACAGTAGTTCCGATGCCCACATTGCCATGCTGGACAATTAAACCGGTCTCTACGGCAGGATTGGCGCCCAGCACTAGAGCGCCTTGTTTGGCTTGAGCAGTAATACTGACGTTCAAAGGAGTGTTGCAGCCCGGGTAATCAGCCGGACAACCAGGAGGATCGCCAGGGGCATCTGTCCAGGCTATGGCTAGATAGCCAATTCCCACGCTTAGAATCACTACGGATAAGATAAAGGCGGCTTGTTTGAAAAGTGACATAAATATATTTTTAGCTTAAATTATTTTGGCTTTTATCAAAAATAAAAACACCCATTCGCGAGTGCGTCAAATTTTTTGCTATTGAATTACTTAAAATATCTAAGTTACAAGGCTTAGAGCTTTTTCTCTCAAGAAGCGAATCCAGTTTGACTGAAAGAGTAATCATTACCTTTAGTAAATTTTAACAAAGAGAGACAATGAGTCAAGCATGGAAAGCTTGTTTCATCCCTTAGCAGCTATCTACAGAAAAAAGGTGAATTTGCTGCGAACGGTAATTTTTTGCTGGGAGGGATGGATTCGAACCATCGTGCCAGGTTCCAGAGACCTGTATCCTACCACTAGATGACCTCCCAAGATTAATATTTTCTAAACCCTATCAGGTCTTTTAATTTGTAGACTTCTTCCTTTCTTGAAATTTGAATCTGGTACTTACTTTTATGCGGATGAAATCCTAAAATTATTAATGCTCGAAAAACGTTTTCTAATAATGATTTATTTTTATTAGCAAATAAAAATTTATAGGTATAGGTGGACTTATGGACACAGAAGCTACCCTCCGCTTCATATAATCCTCTTAGGTATCTTTTTAGATATTCTTTATTTTCCAAGATCCAGTAAGGGATTTTTATATTCATCTTTCCCCTCGCCCCCACCGGTATATCTAATCTTTTACTTATGTTCTTTTGGTACAATCTAATTCTTGTACAACCTTTAAAGAACTTATCAATTACAGGATCTTTAGAAAATTTCTTTTTTACTAATTGTGCATATCTCTGGATGAAACCCTTATTGGCAGCGTTACTTGAAATTGTTAATCCTTCTGTACGTAGGAAACGATGGATATTTCCATCTCCTAAAATTACTCCAATCAATTCAGCCAAGTCGCCATCTTCTTTAAAAGACGGATAACTTGATGGAATTTTACCCGCCTTTTTCATCTTTTCGCGCCAATTCTTAAAATTGTCTATCTTTCTTCTTTTAAAAGTTCTTGCTATTTTCCCAACGCTTGCGTGGTTTTCCTTGGTATACCCTTTATTCCAAGGAGCGGGTCTTTTCTTTAAACTCTTCCGCCATTTTTTATATCTGGGATCGTCTTTGGGTAAAAGATTGACCAATAATGGGAAATATTTATTCATTCCCCCCATTATAGCATTAATACCTTGAAATTACTACCATTAGACGATCCCGTAATGGTTCAATAAATTCACCACGAGCTAAACTCTAAGATATCTCCTGACCGCAATAAGACTGGACAATATCCCCAAAACTATGCCGCTGGCCAGCTGTATCAATAAAATCATCCAGATATTGACAGTGAATAAAGAAAACAAGCCAAGTCCGGGGAATAAAAGCTCTGCTTTCGAATCAAGCCCCCAGGTCAGCAAGATAAAAAGCAAAAAGCAGAAGATTGCGGCAAAGAATCCGCAGATTGTTCCCTGCGCCAGAAAAGGCCCCCGGACAAACCAATTGGAAGCTCCCACTAACTTCTGGATTTTTATTTCTTCCCTTGAATTGTAAATTGACAGTCTGATGGCGTTAAAAGCCACCAAAATAGCAATCAGAACGAAAATTACGGAAAAAGCAATGCCAGCCTTATTAAAATTGGAAGTCAGGCTGTAAATGCTTTCAATAACCGGCTTTCTTTCATAGTAATCTATCTTCTCAATCAGATAGTCATACTGGGGACTTTCCAGAAAACCGACTACCGCCTCATACTGATAAGCCTGAAAAGCTTTAATGCCCAGGGAAGCTAAGAAAGGATTGGTTCCGACCTCTGTCAGCGACTCCATTAAAACCGGATCGCTGCCGTGTTTTTCAGTGAACTTTTCAAGGGCTTCCTGCCTTGAAACGTAATTCACTTCCTTAACCTCGGGGATTGAAGCTATTGCCTCTTTGACTCTTATGACATCTTCTTCCGCGGCCTCATACTTGAAATAAACCGAAACATCAACTTTCTCCTGCAGGCTTTGAATCACAAACTGACTGATGTCCCTGAAAAGGAAAAGTGAAGTTATGACGGAAATGGCTATTGCCATAATGAAAATATTGGCAATAATCATGCCCCCGTCCCTAGTCATACTCTGCCAGCCTGAGCGAAATATTCTTTTGGTTAAAACAAACATATTTTTACAAAATGAACCTGCCTACTTTCTCGTCTCTGACTATTTTGCCATCGCTGAGGGTAATGGTCCTCTTGCACAAAGAATTGATAACCTCCCTGTTGTGAGTGGACAAAATTACGGTTGTGCCGAACTCATTGATCTTTAGCAGAAGACGGACTATGTCCAGAGTGTTGTATGGGTCAAGATTGCCCGTCGGTTCATCCGCCAGAATGACTTCCGGCCTGTGAATCAAAGCGCGGGCAATGGCCACCCTTTGTCTTTCTCCGCCTGACAGCTGAGCAGGAAAATTATGAGCTTTTCTCGTTAACCCGACGATGTCCAGCACTTCGGCCATATCCCTGGCAATTTCAGAATCAGAGGCGCCAATCACTTCCATAACGTAAGCTATATTCTCATAAGCTGTTTTTGAAGGCAAAAGCCTGTAATCCTGGAATACGGCCCCGATTTTCCTCCTGAATTCCGGCAAATACTTGGGCTTTATTTTTTGTACATCCTGATCGTCAAAAAATATTCTGCCGCTGGTGGGCCTTTCTTCCGCCATTAAGAGTTTTAACAGCGTGGTCTTGCCTGCTCCGGATTTACCAACCAAGCAGACGAATTCTTTCGGCTCAATCTCAAAAGAAACATCTTTCAGGGCAATAGCGTTGGGCGGATAAATTTTTGTGATTTTCTGGAATTTTACCATCAAGTTTTAATTATGATTAAAATGAAGATCAAGATGAAGGCTTGCCTTCATCGCCCATTTTAATTTCAGCTTAGGCGATGAGATAAACCTCATCTTCAGCTTCGCTTCTACTTCGCAAAAGCTCGCTCAATGAATTCTTCTAAATTGCCGTTCAGCACTCCTTCGGTGTCCGAGGTTTCCACTCCGGTGCGCAAATCTTTTATCAATTTATAGGGATGCAGAATGTAAGACCTGATTTGATTTCCCCAGCTGGCCGAAATCTTCTTTCCCTTAATCTCGGACAATTCTTTTTTCTTGGTTTCTTCCTGTAGGCGGTAAAGCTGGGAGAGAAGGTGCTGCATTGCTTTTTTCCTGTTTTCTCCCTGTAGCCTTTCTGATTGACAAGCAACAACAATGCCAGTGGGCAGATGGATAATCCTTACCGAAGTTTCTCTTTTATTGACATTCTGGCCTCCGGGGCCGGATGATCGGTAAAATTCAATCCTCAAATCGTCAGGTTTAATTTCAATCTCATCTTCTTTTTCGATTTCCGGCAAAACCTCCACCAAAGCGAACGAGGTGTGGCGAAGGGATTTGGCGGAAAACGGAGAAATCCTAACCAACCTGTGGACCCCTGTTTCCTTTCTTAAGATACCGTAGGCGTAACTCCCTCTTATTTCCAGGGAAACCTGCTTGGTGCCGATTCTTCCTTCGGGACCCCCGCCCTCGCAGAAAGACTGGTACAGAATCTTGCTTTTGAATCCTTTCAAATCGCAGTATTTCTCGTACATGCGCAGCAACAGAGTCGCCCAATCCTGCGCGTCCTGGCCTCCGGCTCCGGCTGTTATTGTCAAAATTGCATTGCTCTTATCATGTTCGCCAGAAAGGAAAATCCGGAATTCTTCTTTCTTTATTTTTTTTTCAAATTTCTCTATCTCTTTTTCCAAGTCTTCCTCCTTCTCCCCTAATTCGTTCAGCTTTATGATATCTGTCAGCTCCCTGTTTAAGCCATAGAACAATTCTGTTTGTTCTTTCAACTCATTCAGCTTAGTGGAAACTTCCACTGCCCTCTCTTTTTCCTGCCAAAAACCAGGATGTTGGGTCTCCTTTTCCAGCCTTTCAATCGTTTTCCGCTTGCTTTCTACGTCAAAGACAGTCTCCCAACTTCAGGAGTCTTTCTTGTAATTGTTCGATTTTCTCAGCGACTGTCGCCATATAGCAAATTTGCTTAGCGAATGAAGGTAAAGATGAATCCTCAGATTCATCGCCTTCGCCTGTTATCTTAACACTATTCCCTTAAAAGAAAAGGGGCGATGAGATAAATTTCATCTTCCCCCCTTCATTAACATTCGGGAGCCGATGGGCAGAATTGAACTGCCGTCGGTGGTTTACGAAACCACTGCTTTGCCACTAAGCTACATCGGCAAGACACATTTTTTTACTTTGATTAATTTTATGTAAAAATGTGGATAAAGATGAATTCTATGAATTCATCTTCACTCTGCTCTTTTGCTCCATAAAAATCTAGCGGGTGAGCGGAGTCGAACCGCCGTCTATTCCTTGGGAAGGAATCATAATAGCCGTTATACGACACCCGCGCTAAAAACCGAACATCTCTTTTATGGTTTCCAATAAGCTTTTATCCTTTGCTGATTCAGCATCTTTCTCTTCTTCCGAGGGAGGAATAACCACTATTGGTTGCTCGCCCGGCGGAAAGTATCCCTGCTCAGCAAGCCTGCCTTTCCAGTAATCCTCATCTTCCGTCTTGATGATTCCCGCTTTCAGTTGTTCGTTCCTTTCTGACAGAAGCTGAATTTCCTTTTTTAATTCCTCCACCCTGCTTATCAGCCCGGCCCTTTTCTGATTCATCTGCAGATTGGAAAACACCAGAAAATAAATGGCTGCAGCCAGAAAGATTCCCAGCAATACCGAAGGAATAATGTTTTGCCACCTACCCTGCTTTTTTGTTTTCTTGTTTTTTGCTAACATAGTGGTAGTAGTTAATCAGTCATATATGCAACAAAGTAAACTTTTCAGGATAACATGGATCATTTTGGCTTTTCTGGTCGTTCTGAGCATGATTTTCTTTACCGTGGCTCCGTTATTCTAGCATAAAGTCAGCCCGACCGAAAGATCTCCAAAAACACCCTGGGAGGGATTCTAACCCTTCCTTTTTCTTTAAGTTCCTGCTTGCCCTTCTTTTGTTTCTCCAGTAATTTTCTTTTTCTGGTGTAGTCTCCGCCGTACAAAGGAGCGATCACGTCCCTTCTCCTGGCGGAAATCGTTTCCCTGGCCACAATATTACCAGAAACCATAGCCTGGATGGGAACGGAAAAAAGCTGGTGAGACAGAACCTCCTTCAGTTTTTCAGCCATTTTCTTCCCCTCCTTGGAAGCTTCGTCCCTGTAAACGATCTTGGAGAGCGCCTCTTCTTTTCTGCCGGCAACCAGAATCTCCAGCTTCACCAGATCTCCTTTTCTGTACTCTGTAATTTCGTAATTCATGGAAGCGAAACCCTGGCTTATTCCTTTGAGATTGTCGTAAAATCCGGATATTATCGCCTTGAAAGGGACCTCATAAATCAAAAGGATTTTTTCCGAAGCGAAATATCTGGTTTCCAGAGATTTGGCCCTTAGATTGTTCAAAATTTCCATAACCCTGCCCAGATATTGCGAAGGGGTAATGACTTCCAATTTCGCCCAGGGTTCTTCAACCTCTTTTATCTCGGAAGGATCAGGCCAGTCGGAAGGAGAAAAAACGAGAACTTCCTTATTCCTCTGATTTATCGTTTTAAAAACCACTGAAGGCGAAGAGATGACAAGGTCCAGACCGAATTCGTTTTTAAGACGCTCGGAAACTATTTCCGCGTGCAGGGAACCTAAAAATCCGCAGCGAAAACCGCGGCCCAAAGCCTCTTTTGCTTCTGTTTCAAAACTAAAGGAAGAATCGTTAAGCTTCAATTTTGATAAGGCTTCTTTTAAATTCTCGAAGTCATCTGGATTTTCAGGATAAACCGAAGCAAAAACCACTGGTTTGGGCACCTTGTAACCTGGCAAAGCTTGCTCCTCTGAGCTCCTGGCAACAGTATCTCCTACTCTTACCATTCCCGGCTCTTTAATGCCCGTGGCCAGATAGCCTATTTCTCCGCTTGCTAATTCCTCTTTTGTCTGGAATCCCGGCCTGAAATAGCCCAATTCCTTAACCTCACCCTGGCTTTTGCTCTGAATCAGATTGAACCTCTCTCCGTTTCTTATCCCCCCGTCAACGACCCTGACAAAAGCCACTATTCCCTTATAGGAGTCGTATTTGGAATCGAAAATCAGAGCCCGGAAGGGCTTGTCTGTACTGCCCTGGGGCGGAGGGGTTTTTTTGATTACCGTCTCCAAAAGATCTTTAACGTTTGTTCCTTCCTTGGCTGAAATGAGAAGAATCTCATCTTCCGGAACATCCAGCAATTGAGCTAAAGAAGATCTGGTTTCCTCTATCCTGGCCTGAGGAGAATCAATCTTATTGATTGCCGGAATTATGACTAGGTTTTGTTTTTTGGCCAAGTCCAGATTGTGTATGGTCTGCGCCTGAATGCCTTTGGTTGCATCAACCAACAAGACCGCCCCTTCCACTGCGGCCAGACTTCTCGAAACTTCGTAATTGAAATCAACGTGACCAGGAGTGTCAATTAAATTCAGAGTGTAAGGCACCCCGTCCAAAACGTAATCCATCCTGACCGGGTGCATTTTTATGGTAATGCCCCGCCCTCTTTCCAAGTCCATTGAATCCAAAAACTGCTCCCGCATCTTGCCCTTGGGAATTGTCCCGGTCAACTCCAAAAGCCTGTCAGCCAGAGTTGACTTGCCGTGGTCTATGTGCGAGATGATGCAGAAGTTACGGATGTTCTTCATTGCTGTTTTTTGAATTGTCCGACAGGCGATGAATCTGAGGATTCATCTTCTCCCTTCGTTCCATCTCGGGAAACAGAGGACCAGATAATTTTAACTTCCGGAGATTTCAGCAACCAGGTTATCAGGAAGTAAACCGTTAAACTGACCAGGGAAGCTATTGTCGTTTGAAGCAGAATCCCGACAGTGGTTCCGGTATCCAGGAATCCTGCAGCAAAATAAAGGGAAAGATAAAGGGAAATCGCCATTAAGATGCCGGCTGCCATGACCTTACCAAAAGATCTTAAAACTTCTCCATTGCCCAAGCTTCCTGTTTTTCTTTTGAGAAGAAACAGGAGCAGAAAAAACTGGAAAACAGCTGACAGAGACAAGGCCAAAGGAAGACCAATCACGCTGATGTTATCAATCCCCTGCAATTTTAAAGCTTCTATTGTAAATTCCTGGAAAGAATTGGGAAAGCCCAGAAAAAAAACAAGGGAAAAACAAAGCAAAACATTAAGCACCATGGAAAGCAAGCTGGCAACCAGGGGAGTCTTGGTGTCGTGAAAAGAATAAAAAACTTTAGCCAAGAAAGGCACAAAGGAAGCGGCAAAAACGCTCAGGCTGAAAATACCCAGAGAGGCTGCGGTCAGCCTCGTTTCCAGCCAGCCGAATTCACCCGTTCCCAGAATAATTCTGACTATCTGCGCTCTCAGAATGAAAACCAGGATGGAAATGGGAATTATCAAAAAAAGGATCTGGCGGAAGATGGAAGAAAAAACTTTAAAAAATTCCTCTTTCTGGCCGGAAGCCCAAATCTTGGTTAAGGCGGGAAAAGCAGCCGTGGAAAAAGAAACACCGATCAGACCTATCGGGAAATATTGAAGATTGTTGGCAAAATTGAAAATGGCGATGGAGCCGGCTGTCAGCGTGGAAGCTATGGCCGTAATAACGATTAAATTTATGTGGTAAGCTGCCGCCCCGATCGTCCTGGGAACCATTAGTTTGAAAGCCCTGGACAGCCCAGGGCTTCTGAAATTAAAAACGGGCCGGTATCTGTATCCTGCAGCCCGGGCTACGGGCAGCTGGAACAGCCAATGAAAAACAGCCCCCAGAATCACTCCGTAAGCTAAGCCGTAAAGGCCGAAAACCGGAACCAGAAACAGGATGCCGAAGATTATCCCAAGGTTATAAATTACCGGCACCAAGGAATAAGCCAAAAATCGGTTGAAATAATGCAGCATCCCGGAAAAAATACTGGAAAGGCCGAAAAATATCGGGGAGAGAAACATTATCCTGGTCAAAGCTATGGTCAGCTCTTTGTTCTCTGGAGAGAATCCGGGAGAGATCAGATTAATAAGCAGAGGCGTAAAAAGAGCCAAGATCCCGCAGGTAACAATAAGCAGGATAAAAAAACAGTTCAAAAGATTACTGGCAAATTCCCAGGCCTGGTCTTTTTCTTTCTTGAAATACTCTGAAAAGACCGGCAGGAAGACGGCCGCCACTCCTCCCATAATTAAGATTCCGTAGACGAAATCAGGGATCCTGAAAGCGGCAAAATAAATATCCAATTCCTCCCCTGCTCCGAATTTGCCTGCCAGCAAACGATCTCTTACCAGACCTAAAAATCGGCTGATTAGGGCCGATATCGCCAATAAGATTGCGGCAAAAGTAACTGTTCTGGTTTGGGAATTGAGAAGTCTGGACAACATCTTCTTTATTCTACCAGAATAATAATGAAGGTTAAAGAAGAAAACAGAGTTTTCTTTGCTTAAATTAAAAAGCTCAAGCAGACAATAAGCCGAATTCTGTTTTGGGCAATCATCTATCTTGTCTGGCAATTACTTGCCAGATCTCTGCGAGTTACTTTCAACCCTATGAGACAGTGAAATATCTCGCTGGGCTTTACTCTTGCACCCGATAAGGATTTGGCCGTTTCACTCCCGAAATTGCTTTCGGGACTAATCCCCTGGATTCCAGAGGATTCCCTCGGTCTTTCGACTTCGGGCGTCTCTGCTCGCACCTCTCACCTCGCGGTGGACGGCTGTTAGCCGCTATCTTCTGGGGTGTTCGGACTTTCCTCACTGCGCTTCCTTGCGGAAGCTAGCGCGATTGCCTTGTCTGCTTGAGCATCTTTATTATACCAAAAAAACAGGCTCTGTCAACAATCAAGTTTTTATACATATATTAATTAAAATATATGCAAAAACGAAGATGAAGATGAATCTTCAGATTCATCGCCCCCCCTTAAAGCAGTTTTTGGTTCTTGTCTTTGTCATCCAGGGCTTCGTTGGCTAAAGAGTCAGCCTCTTTGTTTTTTTCCCTGGGAATGAGACTGAATTTGATTTTTTTAAAATCAATCTTTAGATTCCAGACAGCGATAAAAAGAGATTGGATTTTCGGCTCCAGGATCTTATATTCTCCCCTTACCTGTCTAATTAACAATTCTGAGTCAGACCTTATTTCAATATCGGTATTTTTGGCCAATTCTTTGCCGAAAAGCGCTTTAAATTTCCTCAAAGCAAAAATCAAAGCCTGATATTCGGCCTCATTGTTAGTTATCTCTTCCCCTAAGTACTCTGAATACTTCTTGAAACACTGTCCCTTTTCATTGCAAAAAACGGCTCCGATGCCAGCCGGCCCGGGGTTGCCCCGCGATCCTCCGTCTATGTAGATGGTTATTTTTTTCATTTACCAAGCTTTTATTCCTGCGATTTCCAAAATATATGTAAAAGCGCAGGTCGAAATGAATCTTTAGATTCATTGAGTATCAACTCTTACTCATGCAATTATAATACACATTGAAGCACCAGTCGATGAAGCTTGCCCCCTTCGGGGTTTGCCTTCATCTTCACCTTCATTTTTACTGCTTAATGAAATATCCATTTCATTTCGCATTCGAGAAATAAACATTTAATTAAGCGAGAGATGAAATTTATTTCATCGAACTCGTAAAAATTTGGTTTATAAGACATTCTTTGAATTCTTCCAAATTTGCGTTTTTAAGCCTGAAACCGGCTGCCTGGGGATGTCCGCCGTAAGTCAGCAAAAGCTTTGAACATTTTTTCATAAGGGAAACGCTGTTTACCTCTTTGGGAGACCTGACTGTGCCATGGCTCTCCTTTTCCATTTTTTTGTACAAGAAAGCTGGTTTTGAGTATCTCTGAGAAACAGTGGAAGCGACCGAACTAATGAGCTGCAGGTCAAAATCATTTCCCCCCTCAAAAATTATCGGTTCCTTGTTCTCCTGCAGCCTTCTTTCAACCTCATCCTCAATCTCCCTGATTCTCTTTCTTCTCGCCTCAGCTTTCTTAAGCAGCCCGGAAATTATTTCCTTTGCTTCCTCCAAAGAGGAACAGACCAGCAGCCTGAAACTGGCAGGCAAAGCGCTTTTTACGTCTCTTATGTTTAAGATTGAAATGATCTGGGAAACTTTCTGGCTGACGCTGGGGTACTTTTTGAAAGCCTCTGTCTCGAGAAAAGCTTTAATCCCCGGCCTCCAGGAATTTTCTATATACGAAAGTCCCTCTTCAACAAAAATCCTGTTTTCCGATTTCTGCGGCATCATATCGGCAATGGTTGAGAGAGCTACCAATTCCAAGAGATTTCTCCTCAGGATTTCGGTCAGCTTCTCGCCCAAAAGAACTTCTGACAGCTTAAAAACGACACCGGCAGCCGAAAAACCCTTAAAAGGATACTCGTCTCCTTCTTGTTTGGGATCAACTATGATTTGAACCTGAGGAAGCTTGTCCAAAATTTCATGATGGTCGATGATCATCACCTCAAACCCCATTTTACTGGCCAGCTTCACTTCTTTGAAATTACCTATGCCGCAATCTAGAGTTATCAATAAGGCCGGGGCCTTGCTTTTCAGCGAATCTAAGCCTTTCTCCGTAATCCCGTAGCCTTCATTCTCCCTGTCCGGAAAATAAACTGCCGAGACCTCCCCTCCCAGGCTTTTGATGGAATCCTGCAGAATTATTACTGCAGTGGCTCCGTCCAAATCCGCATCTCCGTAAAGGATGATTCTTTCTTTTCCTTTTATGGCTTTCTTTATCCTGTCCGCTGCTTTTCCGATATTTTTAATTTCCATAGTGGTACTACCTAATCGGGTCGCGGCCTTGCCGCTCCTTAACAACCCTCGGTTTTTAATATTTTCCTATACGGGAGACCCGGAAGGTTCTCCCGACCCCTCTCCAACATAGGATGTCATATATTTATAGTACAAGCGAGACAATAAGTTTTAAAGTAGCTCTCGGAAGCGATTTAGCATGGTCCCGAAGGGTAAATCGCTGAGGGGGCAGTTCCCAAAATCTCGCAGGGATTTTGAGGAGCGGTACTTTCAAAACTTAGTTGCCGAGCGACTCTATTCCAGGAAGAGTCTTGCCGGACAAAAACTCCAGCATGGCTCCTCCGCCCGTAGAAACGTGGTTAAACTTTTCCGCCAGACCGATTTTATTTAAAAATTCCAAGGTTTCCCCTCCGCCGACGACCTTAAAAGCTTTTTCATTGTTCACTATGGCACTGGCAATCGCTCTCGTGCCTTTCTCGAATAAAGGGTTCTCAAAAAATCCGAAAGGACCTGCCCAGACAATGGTTTTGGCTTCCTGAATTATCCTTGAAAAAACGTTTATTGTTTCAGGACCTATGTCTAACAATAACTCATTCTCTTTGGTTTGGGCCAGAGCAGACTCCCTGACATATGGCTTTCCTGAGCTGTTAAAAGAAACCAAGGCGTCTACCGGCAGATGAAGCTTGGTTGAGGTAAGAGGCACTTCGTTTATCACTCTTATGGTTTCCTGAGTGAGACCCTTTCCGTCCATCCATATGCCTTTTACTCCCAAAACGCTGTTGGCGATTTTTCCTCCCAGCAAAAGATGGTCAGCTTTTTGCAAAAAAGCTTTTATCACCGAAATCTTGCTCTCAATCTTTGCTCCGCCGACGAGAGCGACAACCGGCCTTGCCGGATTTTCCAGCACCCTGGACAAAGCGGAAATTTCTTTTTCCAGAAGAAGCCCGGCAGCCGAAGGCAAAAATTTCGGAACCCCGGCAATGGAAGCATGGGGCCGATGAGAGGCTCCAAAGGCGTCGTTAACATAAACATCGCCGAGCCTGGACAATTTTCTGGCAAAGCCCTCGTCCCCCTCTTCCTCTTCTTTGTGAAATCTCAAATTTTCCAAAAGCAGTACCTCTCCGTCTTTCATGCTACCTATCAACTTTTCGACTTCAGGTCCAAAGCAATCAGAAGCTTTAACTACCGACAAATTTAAGTATTCTCTCAACTTGCCCTGAACCGGTGTCAAGCTCAGTCCCTCTACCTTTTTCCCTCCCGGATCTCCCAAATGACTCATTAAAATCACCTTGGCTTTTTTCTCAAGCAAATACTCAATGGTGGGAATCGTTTTCTTGATTCTGAAATCATCCAAAATATTCCCCTGCTCATCGAGAGGAACATTGAAATCGCACCTAAGCAAAACTCTTTTATTTTTAAAATCAAACGCTTTTAAACCCTTCATTTACCAAGCTTTTATTCTTAATTCATGCAAATATATGTAAAAGCGCAGGTTAAGATGAGGGGGTTTGTCCCTCATCGCATTGCTTTTTTTCTTCCGGTTTCATTTTTTCCAAAGACTCTTCCAGGGTCTTTTTTAATTCTTCCAGGTTGACTTCTTTTCTCACCCTCTCTTTCCCCTCTTTATTTTTCTCAATGTCCTTCCTGCCAGAAAAAGCGACCGGCTCTCTCTTGAAAGCCTGGTCCAAAGACATTGCCGGAGAGCTTTCTTTCTTATCTTTGATGGTTGGGCTTTCGCAGGGCGGAAGCGAAGGCGAAGAAGAAGGCCTTCCCTCCTTGACCTTCTTTAAACAGCTCTTGCAATAAACCGGCCTGGTGGCATCCGGCGGGAAAACAACCTTGGTCCATTTCTTGCATAAAGCGCACTGGGCGTCATACAAAACCTGCTGAGACCTCTCGGCGGCAATTTCCGGCACTGCCCTTGTCCCCATCCATTTGCTGATTTTCTCCTCAACCGTCCTTCTGGGAGTGCCGTATCTCTCTCTGGAGGCATTAACTATCTTTTCCCGACTCGATTCTCCTGACTTAGGAAGAGGAGGCAGGGTTTCCGCCGAAAAAGCGGGCCCGGCAACCCCGTCAATCATCAGCTTTAAATCAATATTGTATTTGGGCAGATTAACCAGGTCCTGTGCCATGAATTCAGGAGCGAATTCTTTTTCCAGATATTCGGCATCCTCCGCTCCCACTCTGAAAACGACTATCGTGCCCACGTTGCCGAAAACCGCATCTCTCACCTCTTCCTCCATCTGGTTTATGTATTGGTGCCCTAAAGTCAGAGATAATCTGTATTTTCTGGCCTCAGACAAAATCGTAGCAAAAGACTCAGTGGCGAAATTCTGGAATTCGTCAACGTAAAGGAAGAAATCTTCTCTTTTCTCTTCCGGAACGTCAACCCGGGACATGGCAGCCAACTGAAGCTTGGTAATGAGCAATGCTCCTAAAAGCCTGGAATTGTCCTCGCCCACCCTTCCTTTTGATATATTCATTATCATAATTTTCTTTTCATCCATGATTTTCCTCATGTCAATGCTGGATTTCACCTGACCGATAATGTTCCTGATCAAAGGATTGGAAATGAACTGCCCCACCTTGTTCTGGATGGCGGCCGTGGCCTCCACTTCCAATCTCTGAGTGTATCTGGCGAATTCATTGGTCCAGAAGGATTTAACCACAGGGTCTACCACGTGATCCACCACCTTCTTGCGGTATTCGGAATCAGAGAGCATTCTGTTCACTCCCAGAAGAGTGGAGCCCGGGTATTCTAAAAGAGCCAGAATGGAATTGTTCAAAATGTATTCCATGCGGGCTGACCAAACATCCGGCCAGATTTTTTTGAAAACCCCCATAAGACCTGAGGCCACCAAATGCCGGTGTTCCAGATCAACTTTCTCCATGATGTTGAAGGAAATGGGATAATCCAGGTCAGCCGGATTAAAGTAAATAACGTCGTTTATCCTGTTGGAAGGAATGTAATCCAGTAATTCCTCGGCTGCTTCACCGTGAGGGTCGACAAAGCCGATTCCCTTGCCCTGCTGTATGTCCTGAACAACCATATTCCTCAGCATCAAGGTTTTGCCCATGCCGGTCTTACCGATGATGTACATATGCCTTCTCCTGTCATCGGTCTTAATGCCGAATTTCTTTCTTTGGTTCCTGAAGGTAGTTAGGCCGAAAAAGTTGATTTCACCTGACATAAATTAAAACGAGAGTGCGATTCTTATCGCTCCACCGGCAGATCCGACGGCACGCCTTTTCTTTTGGTCTCGAGCCTGGACAGACCTAAAGCAGGGGCTGCCGCTTCTCCCGGGAAATGATACAAAGTGGCTAATTCTTCGGTGTTGAGAATATAAGTCATTCCTGGACGAGGAAATAAAGGGTTCCACCTTTTGGTATAGTACCTGAATATTCTCCTTTTTCTCAGATAAAGCCTTCTTTTGTCGAAAAACCAGAAGAAGACTGATTTTACCTTGGTCATAGTCTTGGAGGTTGGTTTCAGCCCTCCCAGGTTTTCCGTAGAAGTTTCCTTGAAAAAGCTGAAGCCGACCTTGGTCGTCGGTTTGAAAAAAACTTCCCTTTTGCCGAGATAAAGAAATCTGATGTTGCAGTCATAGCCGAATTTAGATAATTTGGCCTCAATCCCCGCCAAAACTTCTCTTTCCCCGGGAGTGAGTTTCATCTCCGGAGGAATGAGCTCTTTTGCCTCTTCTTTTTTTTCAGCAGGCCCAGAGATTAAGATCTCGGCTGCTTCCTGGATTATCGGCTTTGACTCTTTTTTCTCCGGCCTTCTGGCCAGCTTGTCTGCCAATTTTCTTCCTTTTTCCTGCCAAGGTTTGTCTCTGCCCAAAACCGGTTTGGCGACTATTTGAAGCCAAAACTGCTCTCCGGGTTTCAGAGTGCTGAGTCCTTCCAAAAGATCCGCCACAGGATCAACTCTTTTTTCTTCTTCCTTCTCAGATTCTGTTTCAAACTGCTTATAAGTCTTAATCGGATAAATCTCATCTTTCGCATTGACAAAATCCACCCCCCAAATATCCCAATCTTTGGTGGGGATGTTCTGAGGAATATACTTTGTATAATCGTCAACCAAAGAAATCTCAGCTTCAGGATATTGAGAATAAATGTTTGATTCGATAAGTTTCCGGAACATTTCCGGAGTTCTGATGAAAAAATGAATCTCCCCGCCAATGCTGACAATCTCAAGAGACAAGCCCAGTTGAAACACTCCCTCAACCCATTTCTCCCGCCAGGTAGGTATGTCGTGGATGGCATGAAAACCGGCAAAAACCTGGTCCATGGCCCTGGTCGGCTTAAGAGTTTCTTTGGGTATTTTTATTTCCAATACGATTTTCTTTACAGTGCCGTCCCATCTCTCTTTTATATAGTAAAGATAAAGGAATTTTGCTGACGGCCAAAGCAAAAAAGGCAGAGGAAGCCACCACCAATTTTTAAATATCTGCCACAAGGTAGCTAAAAAGGGATAAAAAGACGAGAGCTCGATGGGCATAATCAACTAAGCTTCTCTGACCGTATAGCGTCCCTCGGGATTCCTTGAAAAGTATTTTTTATTGCTTAAGTTCAAGAGAACCGTGTTCTCTTTTACCAGTCTCTGCTTTAAGGTTTTCTCCAAAACCTCTTCCCTCCCGAGAGGCCGACCGGCTGTTTTTAAAATATTCGAAATAACGTCTTTTACCTGACCCTCCTCATACCCCCATTCTTTCAAGGCGTAAATGCCTCTTCCCACCAAAACGAATCTGGAATCCTTGATTAATTCGTTATGAACGGTCTGGGGCAAGGCCGAATCGATCAAGGAAGCTACCTGAACGAAATGAAGGGGTTTTTGACACTCCCTCAAAACCAGAAAAGCTTTGTCCTTTATCCTCCGGGGGTTGATTTCCGGCCAATCCTTTAGACCGAAAAAGCCTTTTGCGTTTTTTTGGATTTTTTTTGAAACCTCTAAATAATGGATAACGGCCGCCTCTTTAATCTGTAAGGGTTTGCCAGTTTTTTTAAGTTTTTCGTAGACGGAATTAATGATTTTCTGAGCCGAAACCCAAGAAGCTCTGTCAGTTGCCCAGAGAGAATGGAAATCTGCCGTCTCCCCGAATCTTTCAAAATCTTGTCCCAAGGTCAATAAAAAATAAATCTGATTTTTCAGCTCTTTTCCGCCCAGCCCCGACAAAAGAACGTCCTCTTTCCTCAGATTGCCGGTTTTCTTAAGAGAATCCTTGAAATACTTGAAAACCTTCTGATATTTTTTAATTTCCGGTTTTAAAACCAAAAAAGCGTCCCTCTCGATCTGCCGCACTCTTTCCCTGGTAACATTAAGGTCTTTGCCGATCGATTCGAGCGTTTCCCGCTCAGCTCCTTCCTTGTTAGACAAAGCGAAACGCCGCAGAATAACCTCTTTTTGCCTGGGAGACAATTTTTTCAAAACGTCAGAACAAATTTTACGATAGTCAATATTCATCATTATGCTTTTTAACATTTTACAAACGTTTTGTCAACCTTAGCCAGGCCACCAGCAAAGGACTGGTCAAAAAGAGAGAAGAATAGGTTCCGGCAACAATCCCCAGAATAAGCATCAAAGAAAAATATTTTAATGTCTCCCCGCCGAAAAAGAATATGGCCACCAGAACAAAAAGAGTGGTCAGGGAGGTATTGATTGAACGCGCCAGGGTTTGGTTCAAAGAAACGTCAACCGTTTCCTGGTAGTCCTTGCCGACTTTCTTCAAAAGGTTCTCCCTGATTCTGTCGAAAACCACGACGGTGTTGTTGATCGAATAACCCAAAACCGTCAGAAGGGCAACGACAACCGGTATGGTAATCTGAATTTCGTAAAACCTGCCCAGCAGGGAAAAAACACCGAGAGGAATCAAAGCATCGTGAAGCAGGGCTGCCAGAGAAACCAAACCGTATTGCCAGGATCTTGCCGGAAAACTCAATCTTCTGAAAGCTGCGGCAATATACAGCATAATCGCGGCCAAAGACAGAAGGACAACCATGCCGGTTTTCTCTTTCAGCTCCTTGCCGATAACCGGACCTATTGATTCGAAACGAAGTTCTTCCAAATTGCCTGCCTCCCCCAATCTGGCAATGATTTCCTGATGCGTTTCTTCCTGGATTTCTTTCATTCTTAAAATCAATCCTTTTCCGTCTGCCGGCTGCACGCTAAACTCTCCTAAATCCAAACCCGCAAGAACGTCCCTGACCTCCTGGTTTGAAGGCCTTGTTTCCTCATACTCCACTTCCAGAATGCTGCCGCCAGTAAAATCAATACCCGGGTTTAAACCGAAATAAAACAAGGAAACTGCACTCGCCAAGATTAAAATTCCGGAAAAAATGAAATAAGCCTTGGAATGTTTTAGAAATTTAATCGACATATTTTAGAATTTCCTTTACTTTATCGGTTCTTTCCCAGGTAAAATCAGGATCCTTCCTGCCAAAATGCCCGTAACAGGAGGTCTTCTGGAATATGGGCCTTAACAAATTCAAGCTTTTAATTATTCCCCCCGGAGACAAATCAAAAACCTTGGAAACTATCTTGACTATCTTTTCCTCGCTTATCCTTCCCGTACCGAAAGTGTTGATATTAAGAGAAAGAGGACTGGTGCCGCCGATAACGTAAGCTATCTGGATTTCACATTTATCAGCCAGACCTGAAGCCACAATGTTTTTAGCCAGATAACGGGTCAGATAAGCTCCGGACCTGTCCACTTTAGTGGGGTCTTTTCCTGACATTGCCCCGCCGCCCGAAGCCACCAATCCTCCGTAGCTGTCCACCATGATTTTTCTGCCTGTCACCCCTACGTCAGCCACCGGCCCGCCCACGACGAATCTGCCGGTATGGTTAACGTAGAATTTAGTTTTTTTGTCGAGATACTTTCCACAAACAGGTTTTATCACCTTGTTAATGATATCCAATTTAATTTTTCTAGAAGAAACGTCAGGGTCGTGCTGAGCGGCAATGACAACACTGTCCAACCTTATTGGCTTTCCGTCAAGATACTCAACCGTGGCCTGGCTTTTGCCGTCCGGCCTCAAATACTTCAGAACTCCTCTTTTCCTGACTTCAGCCAATTTGCTGGCAAGCCTATGAGCCAGCATTATGGGCAAAGGCATTAACTCAGGGGTTTCCCTGCAGGCAAAACCCGTCATCATCCCCTGGTCTCCGGCACCCTGCTTCTTGGCTCCTGTTTTTCTCACCCCCCTGGCAATGTCAGGAGACTGCTCATGAATGGCGTTAAATATCGCCACAGTCCTGTAATCAAACCCGTATTCCGGCTTATCATAGCCTATTTCTTTTATCGTTTTTCTGACCAAATCCTGGATGTTCACCCAGGCCCTGGTGGTTATTTCTCCGCCGACGATGACGTATCCCATGCCCACCTCGGTCTCGCAGGCCACCCTGGAATACTTGTCTTTCTCTAGACAAGCATCCAAAACAGCATCCGATATTCTATCTGACAGCTTGTCTGGATGCCCTTCGGTTACTGATTCTGAAGTGAATAAGTATCTTTTTATTGCCATAGCCATTTAACTTTCTCCAGTTTTGTCTGGACAAAACCTCTGAGAAAATTCTTACTGATAAAAATCGCGGAAAACATGCTGATTAAAATACCTAAAGACAGAGTCAGGGCAAAACCTTTTATAAAGCTCGTGCCAAAAGCGAACAAGATGGCTGCCACGATCAAGGTGGTCAGGTTTCCGTCCCTGATTGAAGGCCACGCCCTATTGAATCCGTCTTCTACGGCCAGTCCCAGATTTTTTCCCTGTCTCAATTCCTCCCTCATTCTCGAAAAAATCAAAACATTGGCATCCACAGCCATACCAACAGAAAGAATGAAACCGCCAATCCCCGCCAGGGTCAGGGTTACCGGAACTAGCTTAAACACCGATAAAACCAAGGAAACGTAAATGACCAAAGCTATTGAGGCCAAAAGCCCGGGCATTCTGTAAAAAATAATCATGAAAATGGCGACTGCCAGAAATCCCAGCATTCCTGCTTTCAAAGATTTTTCCAGGGAAATCGCCCCAAGGGTGGGGCCGACGGTCTGCTGGGAAATCAGGGTAATGGGAACAGGCAAAGCTCCGGCCGACAAATTTCTGGCCAAGGACCTAGCTTCCTCCACCGTGAAATCACCGGTAATCTGAGCTTTTCCTCCGGTAATTTTGCTCTGGACAACAGGAGCTGAAATGAGCATGTCGTCAATATAGATGGCTAAAATCTTGCCAAGATTTTTCTCAGTCAGTTCCTCGAAAATTCTCGCTCCCTCCTCATTAAACTCAAGTAAAACCAGGGGTACGTAAGCTGTCTGGTCAAATCCCAGCTCAGCTTTTTTTAAATATTGGCCGGTTAAAATAGTTGACTCAAAATAAGGATCTTTAAAGGCTAACTGCCAGTCGGCAACCTCCATAATTTCTTCCAAAGTTTTACCCTCAACTTCTTTCTGCTTTGAAAGAATTAGCTCAGTCTCTTCCTCGCCCCTTTGTTCTTTGAATTCAAGATAGGGAGTTTCCCCGATCATTCTGATGGCTTCAGCCGGATCATCTATACCGGCCAGCTCAACTACCAAGCGGTACTGATCGCCTTTTTCCTGAATCTGGACCGTGGGCTCCTGGACCCCGAAAAGATTGATCCTTCTTTCGATAACGTCCCTCAAACCCTGCATCGAAAACTTATGGTCCTCTCCGCTAACCTTGGACAAATCAGCCTCGTAAACCAAGTGGGTTCCGCCCCGCAAATCCAGCCCCAGCTTAAAGGGTATATCAGGAATGAATCTCAGATTCAAAAGCTGAGGGTAGGTTAAATTCCCGGCGAAAAATGCCAGGACTAAAATAAAAAAAATGGTGATGCAGATTTTCTTTTTTGGCATGTTAATTTATCGATAACTGTCTCATCCTAGCACGATTTTGCCTTGATTGGAATCAGGATAACCTGCTGGCGGTTTCGTCGTCCTGAATCTGGTAAAAATAAGGACCGCTTTCCATCAGGGTAAAATCTAAAATTTTGAAACAGGGAATGTTTTTCACCAAGACAGCAACTTTTTTCAGAGCTGACCTTTTGGCAGTTCTTCTGCCGAAATGTTCGCTCTCAGCAAGGTCTTTCTTCCTTAATTTGACTATTTCCTCCACCTCGCCTTCCCTGTCCAGACGAGACACTGCTCCCCGGTCAACCAATTCAAAAATTATGTATTTTTTAAGGGTTAGAATGTGGCCGCAGGCGATCCTTCCTTTCTTTAAAGGAAAATATTCGTGCAGGATGACGACGTATCCCTGCCCGTTTATTTTTTTGCATAATGATTTTGCTTTGTTAACGGGACACCTGGGAATGCTCGGGCAAAACTGAGAATCATCCACCCTATCCGCCCTGATGCTGATTTCTTTTTTGCCTCTCAGGAATTCGTCTATTTCTTTTTCCTGCTTCTTAAAGTCAAAGATGAAAAGCGTTTCCGGTATGGGCAGACCGTATCTTTTCAGCCTTTTTAAGCTCTCTATTTTCGGCAATTTGTCAAATTTCATAAACAACTCCCTGTTCAGCATCCAAGCAAATCAAATCGTTGTTCCTCAGCTTCCTGGTGGCTGTTCTGGCTCCGGCAAGATAGGGAACGTTAAACTCCCTGGCCAGAATGGCAATATGGCATGTGGAGCCTCCTTTTTCGGTAACTATTCCCGCAACCCTGGAATTATTCCTGAAAGCCAGACAAACGTCAGGCAACAAAAAAGAGGCAACGATTATGTCTTCCTTGCCGGCTTTTAAGAGATCCTTCTGCGACTTTACAATCCTGACTCTTCCCTGCACCCTGCCCGGACTGGCTATTATTCCTCTTAAGACGACTTTTCTTTTGGCCATATTTTGTCCCGAACAATTGCCCTATCTTAGCATAGTTTTATTTAAATTAAAATCCTGCCAGAAGCGCCGAAACAATTCCCACCAGAAAGATTCCGTCAAACACCCCAGCTCCGCCGATAGACAGGAATCCGCCGTATTTCTGGATTTTCCCCAGATTTAAAACGTCTGCTCCAAGCAAAACACCCAAGGTTCCGGCGGCAAAGGCCGTGGGAGCGGCATACCCAGAAGCCAGCAGCAAAGCAAAAACAGCTGAGAATACGGGAGGGATGAAAGCTGGTATGGAAATTCCCGCACCAGGAACCACCCTGGACAAAATCTTAGAGACGGCAACCATCAAAAGAATTGCTATTAAAACCGGCCTCATGGCTAATCCCTCAGACCACATTAAATATAGAAAATAAAAAGAAAGCAATATGGGAATTATCGCCCCTCCCAGATTTATCGCCAGGCCCTGAGATTTGATCTTCGGGGAACGCCATAAACCAAAAAACCTTGGTTCTTTAACATATATTAATTTCTTCCTGCCCAGAGGAATATTAATGGCAGAGCCGATTAAAATCGCCAAAAGCAAGAATGCGGTTATCTCCGGGGAAATCCCCAACTTTTCAAAGCCGATGGTAACAATCTGAAAGTAGCCGAGAATGAGCAAAACCGGTAGGAGTAAAATAAAGAGAACTAAAATTAAACAACCAACAGGCAGAAAAAACATTTATTTACCGTGACAATGTTTATATTTCACTGGCCGCCCATCGGGATGCTTCGCTCCGCAAGGACAGGGGTCATTCCTCCCTACCTTATCTTTTTTGGCTGAAACCGTAACAGGCATTTCCTGCTGTGGTCTTTCCGTTAAGCTGACTTTTAAGATGGTATTGGCAATGCCGATCTCTATTCTTTTTAACAATTCCTGGAACATTTTGTGGCCTTCTGACTTGTATTCAACCAGAGGATCTCTCTGGCCGTAAGCTCTCAGCCTTACCGAATCCCTCAAGTAATCCATATTTTCCAAATGCTCCAGCCAGAGCATATCCAGGATCCTCAAAAAAACAATCTTCTCAACCTGCCTCATCCTTTCTGATCCCAATTCCGTTTCCTTTTTTTGGTAATCTTCTTCTTTATACCCTTGTTCTTTTATCATTTCCAGGATCTGGGTTCTCAACTCCCCTTTCTGGGCTTTTTCCAGAACCCCTGCTCTTTTTTTATAGAATATCTCTCTGTGTTTGTTCATGACGTCGTCATAATCCAGAATGTGTTTTCTCAGATCGAAATTCATTCCTTCGATCTTTTCCTGGGCAGACTCAATGGCGCCGGAAACCAATCTCGCCTCAATAGGCTGGTCTTCGGGAATTTTAAGAGCTGTCATTAACGACTTTATCCTGTCGGAAGCGAAAATCCTCATCAAGTCGTCTTCCAAAGAAATGAAAAAATGAGAAGAGCCGGGATCCCCCTGCCTGCCCGCTCTTCCTCTCAGCTGGTTATCTATTCTTCTTGCTTCGTGGCGTTCTGTGCCGATGATGTGCAAGCCTCCCAATTCTTTTATTTTTTCAGCTTCTCTTGTATCAACGGGATTTCCTCCCAGGATTATATCAACTCCCCGGCCAGCCATATTGGTAGCTATGGTTACCTGTCCCAACCTTCCTGCCTGAGCTATGATTTGGCCTTCTTTCTCATGCTGCTTGGCATTCAAAATCTGGTGAGCAATCCCCTCTCTTTCCAGTAATTTGCCCAGGTACTCGTTTTTCTCAATGGAAGTGGTGCCCACCAGCACCGGCTGGCCGGATTCATGCCTTTGTTTTATTTCCTGGACCACGGCTCTGAATTTTCCCTCCGCGGTCTTGTAAATCCTGTCTGGCAGATCAGATCTTCGCATTGGTTTATTCGTCGGGATGACAATAACTTCCAACTTGTAGACCTTGTCAAACTCCTCGGCTGAAGTGGCGGCAGTCCCGGTCATGCCTGCCAGTTTTTTGTACATTCTGAAATAATTCTGGAAAGTAATGGAAGCCAAAGTCAGGGATTCCGGGTTAACATAAACCCCTTCCTTGGCTTCAACCGCCTGGTGAAGACCCCCTGACCAGCGGCGCCCGGGCATCAATCTGCCGGTGAATTCATCAACAATAATTACCTGGCCTTCCTTGACCACGTAATCCCTGTCTCTTTTGAAAAGAACTTCCGCTCTCAAAGCCTGTTCCAGATAGCGCAGATATTTCATCCCCTTTTCTTCGTAAATATTGTTCAGCCCCAAAATCTTTTCAACCCTGTTTATCCCGGGCTCGGTCAGGGTGACTGTTTTCATCTTTTCGTCTATCTGGTAATCAGCCTTGGAATCCAGCTGGGGAATGATTCTGGCAAACTCCTGATAGAATTTGGAGCTTTCCATGTCAGGGGCGGAAATGATCAAGGGGGTTCTGGCTTCGTCTATCAGAATGGAATCAACCTCGTCCACAATGGCAAAGTTAAATCCTCGTTGGGCCTGCTGATTTAAATCATAAGCCATATTGTCTCTTAAATAGTCAAACCCGAATTCGTTGTTGGTGCCGTAGGTAATGTCAGCCTCATACGCTTCCTTTCTCTCGCAGGGCCGCAGATAGCTCTCCACCACCTTAAACCCGCCGACCTCATCTCTTTCTTTGTCCGATTCCGTATCTTTCTGCTGAAAAGCAGGGTCATATACGTAGGTTGTATCATGAGCTATGCAGCCGACAGACAAGCCTAGCGCATGATAAATCTGCCCCATCCAGACAGTATCCCTGCGGGCCAGGTAATCGTTCACCGTCACCAAATGGGCACCTTTTCCCTCCAAAGCATTCAAATACAAGGGCAGGGTGGCAGCCAGGGTTTTTCCTTCACCTGTTTTCATCTCAGTAATCTTGCCCTGGTGCAAGACAATGCCGCCGATCATCTGAACGTCAAAATGCCTCTGGCCAAGAACCCTTTTGGAAGCCTCCCTGACTAAAGAGAAAGCCTCGGGAAGAATATCGTCCAGCGTTTCTCCTTTTTTCAGCCTTTCCTTGAACTCCCGGGTTTTTTCTTTCAGCTTTTCATTTGAAAAACTCTCGAATTCTTTTTCCAGAGAGTTTATTTTTTTTACGGTTGGCTCCAACTTCTTTAAGTAGTGTTCGTTGGCATCGCCAAAGATTTTGTTGATTATTGACATAGTGGTAATTCAAAACGCATCGCTTCGCTCTCTAAAAACCCTCGGTTTTTAGTATTTTCCTATACGGGGCAACCGGAGGGTTTCCCCGACCCCTTTCCGATATGGGATGTTATATAGTTTAAGCGAGGCAATGAAGTTTCAAAATAACTCTCGCAGGTCTGTTAGCATGGTTTCGCCGAAGGCGAATAACAGACCGAGAGTGTAGATTGGCTCCGACCGCTGGGTCGGAGAACAATCGGTATTTTGAAAACTTTATTGCCGAACGTTTCCATTCTATAACTTTTAAGCAAAAAATAAAGGGGAGGCAGCATTGCTCCTTCCTCTTTTTGCTGGTCTTAAGCTCTCTTTTTCAGCTTATTGATTTTCTCCTGGATATAATAAGAAAAATATCCTTTGTATTTTCTCTGCAGTTCCGGCTTTTGCCAATCATCTCCCGTAATTGTCCCCCGGCAGTTTTTCGTCCGGCAATAGCACCTGAAACGGTATTTATTGCATTCTGTCGTCGTGTAGTCAAAAGTTACCTCTTCTCCGGATTTTATGTCTTTCATTGCCACCAAAGTAATCTGCCCCTTGATCCCGGCGTTAGGATTGCAACTATGATTGAAATAATCAGCTTTTTCCAATTTACCCTCTCTGTCGGTAATCAAATAAAAGCCGTCTTCTATTCCGAGGCCGTAACTCTCCGCCTTCTTAAATTTGCCCTTCTTCAATCCGGCGTATTCTTCTTCTTTGACAACCAGACCGCCAAAAACAACAAGGATTTCTCCTTTCTTTATTGGTTTTCTGGCAAATACGCCTTTTTTATCGACAGGAGATTTTTTAACCGTTAATTTTGGATTTAACCAGGATAGATTTGTCATTTTTTATTTCTTCTATGATTTCCCGGAACAACTTCTTGTCCTTACCCAGATCTTCCATATATATAATCCCTCTATTTTTGATTTTGTCTTTGGTGATAAGGCGGAAAATAACTGCCGGGACTATGGCGGTTATCTTTTGCATGGAGTTCAATTTCTCTCCCTTTTTGGCGAAGCTGAAAGCCTGCCAAACGATCTCTTTCTCTTTCTTTCCCTCTTTTCCTTTTATCTTTACCAAAATCAAGGTAATGTTATCTTCTTTCTTTTTGGTCAACAAGTCCTTGGCAAAAGGAATGTTTTCTTCCTTGAAGAAACCGTGGTTTTTAAGATACTGGAAAAAATAATAAAACCCGACGGGCCTGATTACCCTGAAGCTGATGTTTTTCGGTTTTATACTGTAGAACAGAGTATTCCATTCTTCAGTCAAATAAGTCTCGTATTCGCCAACCTCTTTTAATTTTCCTTTTTCGTATCCGGAAAAAGGAGGCAGACTTATTTTTTTCCCGTTTTTAATGACGCTTGCCCTGTAAAGATGTTCTTCGACCAGATCCTCGAAACACCAGGTAAAAGGGAAGAAATGCTTTATCTTCCAGGGAAGGGTGCCGGCGCTTATCTCAATCTCTTTTATCTTTTCAAAATTCCCGGATCCGAACCCGGCAATTAAATTAACCAAGCCCGGGGAGACCCCGCAGCCAGGAACCACCCTTATTCCTTTTTTTTGAATTTCTTTTTTGTGTTTTAAATAAAAATTAACAGGAGCAGCTGAGATATCAATCAAGTCTTTTTTATACTTTAAAGCCAATTCCAAACCCTTCTTGCCGACTTGGCTCGGCAGGGCGCCGATTAAAACATCAAAATTCTTTACCTTTTTCTCGTCGGTAAAAAAAGCAACCTTTTTTGTTGCCTTGAGCTTGCGCAAGTAACAGGCTACCGCCCTGCCAACGTTTCCCTTCCCCAGGATCAGTACTTTTAAATCTTTTTTCATCGAGAATTGATCTGCCAAATTTTTGGCAATGATATAACTGCTGAGTGAATTTTCGGAGAATAATATTTAAACTGATCCTTTCCTTTAATTTTTTTGAATCTTTTTTCTATCTTTCCCAAATCAACCCTGGCCAAATCTATTTTCTTGGAAGCTCCGATAAAGCAAAAGTCTCCGCAATGGTAACAAGGTATAGAAGTTCGATAAAGCTGGACCTTCGGGAAAACATTCTTAAGTTTGCCGACGGTTGTTTTAATCATGGTTTCAAAATCCAAGAATGAACCAATAAGGGTCACCATCATCCCTTCTTTTTTCAATGCTCTGGCGACGTCTTTGTAAAAATTGCCGGAAAATAAAGGCAGGGAAGGTCCTGCAGGGTCGTTGCTGTCGATGATTACAACGTCAAAAAAATCACGGAAATTTTTAATAAATTTTCTTCCATCCTCAAAAAATACCTTGGCCCGTTTGTCTTTAAAAGAATTCTTAGAAACGAAGGGCGCGTATTTCTTGAAAATCCCTGCTGCCTCTTTGTCAATGTCCACCAGATGAACTTCTTTTACCGGATGCTTTAGGACTTCTCTCAGCACCCCGCCGTCTCCCCCGCCGACAATGAGAACTTTTCGGGGATTGGGATGGGAAAATAAAATCGGGTGAGAGATTGTCTCATGGTAAACAAATTCGTCCTTCTCAGAGAACTGGACAATGCCGTCCAGGACTACCACCCTGCCGTAGACCGCGTTATCAAAAATAAGAACATTCTGATAGGGAGTCTTTCCTTTAAAAACCAACTTATCCACCAAGAAACAATGTTTTACCTTTCCCAGTCTTTTACCGGGAACCGCCCCCTCACAGAACCACTTTTTAGATATAGGCATAAATAGGTTTTTTAAACTTAACTTTTTGAGGCCTTGAAGGCAAATAGGTAAATACGTAAAGAGAAGCTGCCAGCTTGGGAGAGCTTTCAATGATTTTTTTATTCATCATTCGAGACAGCCTTCTCAGAATTTCTTTGTCTTCTTTGTAAAGTTCAATATAGGGATAGAATATTTTGCCTGAGATCAATTCCTCAATTTTCAAATTGCTTTTATTGAAGAAATCCTGCAGGAACAGGAATCTGTTACCGATGTCTTCGTCCCCCACCTCTAAAAATACCAATCCCCCGTCCTTTCCCAGCTGGTTTACGCCGTACCCCACAAATTCCCTGACGCCAGGCTCCGTGTAAATGGGATTGGCCAGGAAACCGACAAACCTCTCTCCTAAAGTTTTCGTTTTTCTTATGTCCACTTTTCTTGTTTTGATTTTTAAATTAAATTTCTTAGCCAAAATATCTATGCACCCCAACAATTGTTCGTCGGCATCTATAACCAGGCTTTCTATTCCCGGATCGGCAATGCCCAGGACCACCGAAACGAAATCATCGTCACCAACAAAAAGGAATTTCTTATTCAGAGGGATGTTTTCCAATATCTTCCTGGCAACAAAAATGGCTGAGTCCTGGGAAATCGGCATCTGATCCCATTTTGCCTTCACTTGAAAATCCTGAAATTTTTTAAATAAACCGATAACTGGTTCTTTTCCCTTGACCTTCAGTCTTAATTTCTTTTCAATCTTTGTTTTTATCTCTTGCTCACTTTGGGGTTTGGGAATTAAACTCAAGATGTCTTTCTTCAAAAGTGAAACTTTCCCGTTTCTTTTTACCTTAATTATCTTTTCTGTCTCTAAAAACTTTAAATACGGCCAGAGTTTCCAATCCTCAGAAGAAGTTTTCATAATAAACTCGTAAACCGTCTCCTGGGAGTAGATAATGATTTTCATGCTGACGAGAAAAGAAAAGAAAGAAGGTTTAACGTAATTATTAAAAAACTGCCCGATAATCTTATCCGTTAATTCCAGCTCTTCCAAACTGGTTGAGTGTTTTTTCGCGTCAAGCAAAAAGGAAGATTTGTGAAATCTCAAAAACCTTTTATATAACTGTCTTAAATATTTTTCAGACAACATGTATTTTTCCTCTTTTTATTTCCCTTATTTCAATCTTTTCGGGTTTGAATACCTTTTTGAAATATTCAAAGGCCCGATAAGGCATCGCCTTGTCGCCACAAGTAAAGATATCAATGGCCAGGTAGTTGATTTCCGGCCAAGCGTGAATGGCAATGTGAGATTCGGCCAACAAAACAACCCCGGTTATTCCCTGGGGTGAAAACTTATTAATGACTGTTTTTAAAGGAGTGCTCTTGGCTCTTTTTACCGCCTCAAGCAAAATCTTCTCAATTTTCTTTGGGTCTTCGATTATTTTCCCATTCCAAAATTCGACTATCAAATGAATGCCTGCGTTTTTTTGTTTTTCTGTTTTCTTGACCCATTGAATGGATCTCTTTGTTTTCTTGGTCATACCCTTTAAAGTTAACCTGCTTACCGAAAGGAGAAGTTAATGAACTCCCCCAGCTAACCGAGCAGGTAATTATTCATCTGCCCGGAAAAACAAAGAGTGAAAAAAAGCGGTTAACTCATTATTTTGTTATTATTTTTCTTTATATCATTTTTAAAAAATTTGTCAACAAGCAAGCTTTCATTCATAATTTATATAATATATGTGAAAGCGCAGCTCGAAAAGAGAACAAAGTTCTCTTTGAGCAAAAAAAACAATCCCGCAAGAACAGAATCAACGCGCGGGATTGTCAAAAAGAAGTTATTTCTTCTTTTTTTTCTTTGCTTTTTTCTTTGCCATGAGAATGGTAACGATTTTTAGAAAAAGTCGTTGCAAACAGTCGACCAACTGTCTGCGTATTAGTTTATTTTTTCATTTTGCACAACTTTGTCAAGTGTGTATAACTAAAAAATTTATAAAAATTGGATTTCTTCTTGCAAATTAATTTTAAATTTCTTCTTTACCGATTTCTTTGCAAGACTTATCAACTTAACCACGTCTTTTTCCTTGGCTCCGCCCAAATTAATGATGAAATTGGCATGTTTCTTTGAAATTTCAGCTTTTCCTATCCTTTTTCCTTTCAATCCGCATGCTTCTACCAACCAAGCTGCGGAAAAACCATCAGGGTTCTTAAAAACCGAGCCTGCCGAAGGATAATTCCAGGGGTGATTTTGTTTCTTGTAATCCAAACATTGCTTTACGCGAGCGGCAGCGAAGGTGGAAGATGAAGCTTTAGCTTCATCGCCCTTTTTTCCTTTTTTTATTTTCAAAACAACCGAGAGGATGATTAAATTTTTATTTTTTTTGAAAATGCTGTTCCGGTAAGAAAAACGGCAGTCTTTATTTTTAAGAATTTTAATCTTCTCCGTTTTGACATCGAAGACCTCAACCTCTTTAACAACGTCTTTCATTGATTTGCCGAAAGCTCCGGCATTGCCGTAAACTGCTCCCTGGATCGTTCCGGGAATACCAGCTGCCCACTCTAAACCTTTTGAAACGTAAGAAGAAAGCGGCTGGCCGTATTTAATAACCAGTCCTTTGAATCCCCCGTCGGAAACCAAAACGTTGCTTCCTCCTCCGAGAATAAAGAAAGGCAGTTTTGATTTTTTTGCAACGACAACAGCCTTAATTAAACCTTCTTTTGTTTTTGCCGTAAAAAAATATTTTGCTTTTCCGCCAATTCTGAAGGTAGTGAAATTTTTCAGCAAAACGTTTTTCTTGATTCCAGGCAATTCTTTTTCCATTGTTGTATTGTATCAATATTTTGTTAAAATGTAATTGGGCGGATGGCAGCACTCACTAAAGACTTAGTTTGGAGTTAACTCATCCGCCCTTTTGTTTGGCACGAAAAAAACAACAACCCTCGCTCGAGGGAGGGCTGCTGTCGACTTAGCAGAGTTCCTTGCGGAACACTCACTGTCCAAAGTATAGCATATTTAAATATTTTCGTCAAGAACCCGAGCCGAACGTAGTTCGACGAAGGGTAAAGATGAATCTTTAGATTCATCGCTTTGCGGTACTCCACCATTCTCTTCCGAAAGCCAGGAATGTTCCTATAAATAATCCCAGAATACCGGCTATGGTCATATTGAGCAGAGGCCTTGGACTGATCGGCTTTGCTGAAACAGCCGGAGCTTTTATTATCAAAGTGGGCTGAATGTTTTCTATCTGATTTTCCAAAGAATCAATTTGGCTTCTTAAATCGTTAATCTGTTTTTCCAGAGCATTGATTTGTAAATACCTATTCTCTATTTCTTGTTTTTTTGCTTCCAACTTCTCCTTAGTGTCAAACAAAGCGAACTGAGTCCCGGGATCTTGCTGATAAATTAAGATTCCCTCCAGGGCATTAACCTTCTCTTCCAAGCTGTTTTGCTCTTGTCCCAAAGAAACAATCTTAATTTCTACTCTTTCAATGTCTTTTTGTGAAACCTTGATGTCTTCTTCGAAGAACTCAATCTTTTTCCACAAAAGCTCTTTGTCTGATTCAATCTTCCCCTGATGTTCTGCAATAATTAACTCGTTCTTTTCATTTAAAATCTCTTTGGACCGCTCGGTGTTCCTAGATTCTATTTCCATCTTTATCACGCTTGTGTCTTCCGGATTTTCAACTTTTATTATCGGATATTCTGTCTCCGGAATATTCAACTTTGTCCTAATCAAGGCCCCGTAAACATCTCCCTCAATCCTTCCTATTAACTGCTTCGGGCTTTCTACTACTTCCTCACCTACTTTTCCAATTTCCAAAACCGTATCAATTTTGTAAACTCTTGGAGATAAGAAGCTGAAAATCGCGGCCACAATTACCGCCATTAAAAATAAAGATGAAATGAAAACTTTTCTTTTCAGGATTACCTTTACGTAATCCATAAGATCTATTTCATCATTATCTTCTTTGACCTGATTTCTGTCTTCTACCATATTTCTATAATAGCATCTTTAAAACTATAATCAATATACGAAGTTATACCATAAAATGCCCAAATACTCGTGAACAGCTAGGTCTGAATTTCTCAGGTTTTGGGCATCCGGGAAAAAATCAAGAGCATTGTACTTTTCCGTTTTTACCTTAAAATCTGTTGGAGCTGGAATGAAATTGGCTTCCACCTTTTCAAACTCTCTTTTAGCTCTTTCCATATGGTAAGCGGAAGTAACCAAGAAAAAAGGTTCCTCTCCCACGATTTCTTTCACGTTCCTGATATTTTCCCAGGTGTTGCGAGACCTGCCCTCAATAATAATGTTTTCTTCTTCCAGCCCCCTGCTGACAAAAAACTTTTTAACTCCCAGGGCTTCCTCGCTGGTAGGCAGAAGAGGATCAGTTCCTGAAATAATTATTTTTACCTCCCGGTCCCTTAAATACGAGATGCGCAGAACCTCGCTCCCTCTTAGAACATCTGCTTCCTTGCCCCCCAAAAGAAGGACTATTTCGTCAGCTTTCTCCATCTCTTCTTCGCTCAAGGGAGAATATTTATTTTCCAGGGGCAAAAGCAGGCAATTACTCACAGTTGTTATGGAAAAAAGATAATAAAGCAAAATCCCGGCAATCATCAAAATCTTTCCAAGTTTCTTTTTCTTTGAAACCAGCCAAAGAATCAATCCTATCAAAATCAGAACCAGAATAAAGGAGCTGGGCAACAATAACTGTTGTAATATTTTAAAGAATAACATTAGGTTTATAGGAAGGAACTATCTCTTTCAATGCTTCCTTTATTTCTTCTTTATTATCTTTTTTAACCACCTTTCCCAAGCTTTTTAATTTACGGCCCAATTCTTTTCCGTCAACCTTGGAAAGTTTAGCTTTAAAAATCTTTTGATTTTGGGTGGCGATTGTTCCTTCTTCAGCCGTTAATATCTCCTCAAACAGCTTTTCTCCGGGCCTTGGCTCGGTAAAAACAATGGGGATGTCTTTGTCCGGCTCCAAGCCGGAAAGCCGGATCATTTCTCTAGCTAAGTCAATTATTTTAATCGGGCTTCCCATATCTAAAACGAAAACTTCTCCGCCCTGGCCCATAGTGCCGGCCTGCATAACCAAAAGACAGGCCTCGCTCGTTACCATAAAATACCTCTTCATTTCCGGATGAGTAACCTCTATCGGTTCTCTCTTTTTGATTTTTCCCCTGAAAATAGGAATCACGCTTCCCCGGCTATCCAAAACGTTGCCAAATCTTACTGAAATGAACTTGGTAGAATTTTCTTGATTGAAAGCCTGGCAAATCATCTCTCCCAGTCTCTTGGTGGCTCCCATAACCGAACAGGGATTTACTGCCTTATCGGTGGAAATAAAAATAAACTTTTCTGCTCTATTCTTGATTGCGACGCCAGCCACTATCTCTGTGCCAAAAACATTATTTTTAACTGCTTCATCGGAATATTTTTCCATTAAAGGCACGTGTTTGTAGGCGGCCGCATGAAAAACAATCTTAGGCTGAAACTCTTCAAACACCTTTGCAATTTTATCCTCGTCTGTAATATCTGCCACCAGGGCAACCTTGTTTAATTCCGGAAAACTTTCCTTTAATTCCCTCGAAATATTGAAAATGCCTGTTTCGTCTTGATCTAAAATTAAAAGCAAAGAAGGATTGAATTTTGCGATTTGCCGACAAAGCTCAGAACCAATGGAGCCAGCTCCCCCGGTAACCAAAATGTTTTTATTCTGAATGAAGTTTTCAATTGATTTCTGGTCCAAGAAAACCCTGTCCCTGCCCAATAAATCACTCATCTCAACTTCGCGCAGCTGACCGATGGTAATTTTACCAGCCATTATTTCCTCTATTGGCGGAACTATTTTAATCTTCTTAAGCCCTGCTTCTCTTCCTTTTTCAATTGCTGTATGGATAATCTGGGAATCAGCTGAGGGTATGGCGACAATCAAGCCTTCGATATTATGTCTTTTAACAATCTCGGGAATATCTTTTATCCTGCCTAGAACCTTTAATCCATGGATCAACGCCCCCTGCTTTGTAGGGCTGTCATCTACAAGACCTACGGGTAGGTAGGAACTGGAATTGAAAACAAATATACTTCTCAGAATCTGCTCTCCCGCGTCTCCGGCTCCTATAATTAAGGTTCTTTCTTTTTTCTCCTTTCTTCCAGTCGGAAAAATTTTTAGATAAAGCCTTTTTGAAAAACGGAGTCCTCCGCATAGAATAAAAATAAAGAAGTAAGTAATAAAAAGCGTAGATCTCGGAAAACCACTAAATAATGGCTGTTCCCTTAAAACAAAAAAGGCAGCAACGGCTATCAAAAAACTCAAAATGGTTCCCCTAACCAAGGAAATCAATTCTTCGGTGCTGACATAAACCCAAGTAAAATAATACAGTTTGAAAAAATAAAAAACTGGAATTGTAATAAACGACAATAAAATTATCATTCCTTGAATATTGGAAAAGTAACGTACTGGAATTTCTCCTTCAAATCTGATAAGAAAAGCCAAAGGAATAGAGGCGGTAATCAGAATTATGTCACCAAGAATAAAAAATAGCATCTTGGTTATTGTAGTCCTCTTAAAAATTTTACCGAAGAGCTTGTCCATGAGAGATTCTAATGATTTTCGCACTAAATAATATTAATTATTGAATTAACAAAAAACAGTTAGCGAAAAAAATAATTAACTGATTATTTTTTAAGGGTAAAAAATTAAATTCTTATATAACAAGGCGAATTTGTTTTATATGTCTCCAGGATGACCCTTTTAACTTCTTCTAGCTCTTCTACGACAAAACATTTGAAGTCGGGTAAATTCTCCAGAGCTTTTATCTCTTCATTCTTAACAATAAGATTATGGCTAAAACCCAAAAATTTATATTTCTCGCTACCCTTGACTCCGATGATTTTTACATTGGCGTTATGTAAACAAACGGCATTGCGAACCGCCTCGTATGGACGAAAAGTAACGAAATTGATCATGCTGTATACGTAGGGCTTAAGGCCAGATAAGGCCATTCCTGCGGCAATTATCATCGTACTTTGTTCCGTTACGCCAAGATTTAGGACTTTAAATTTGTTCTTGGGATCGTCTAAGTAATTGAAGCCGACATCGGGAATAATAACAACAATATTCGGATCGTGTTCCGCTAACTCATTTAACGTTTCAACGAAAACTCTTCTTGTATCTTTTTGTTTGGTTATTTCCGCCATCGAACTTTATTCGTTTTATATTAATAAATATATGTAAAAGTGAGGATCGAAATGAATCTTTAGATTCATTGAGTATTTAACTCTAACTCTTTCATTGCTTTTCGATACTCTTCCTCAGACGGAGCTTTGTAATGATACACATTGTCCCCTTCCATAAAACTCACACCCTTGCCCTTTATCGTTCTGGCGATAATAGCTCTCGGTTTCCCATTGGAAGGCGCAGCAAATGATTTTTCTATTTCTTCAAAACTATGCCCATCAATCTCCTGTACATCCCAGCCGAATGCCTGCCATTTATCTTTTAAGGGATCAACATTCAAAATTTCTTTAACCTTGCCCATTGCCTGCAAACCATTAAAATCAACGGTAACAACCAGATTATCCAACTTATGATGGGCTGCAATTAACGCCGATTCCCAAGTAGTCCCGCAATCCATTTCTCCGTCCGACATTAAGACGAAAGTTTTCCCCTCTTCTTTTTTTATCTTTTTCGCCAAGGCAAATCCAACTCCAAAGGGCATACCAAAACCCATTGAGCCGCCAGCGGCAGGGATTTCGGGAATAATGGGTTCTGCCAACCCGATAAATTTGCTCCCGGGTTGGCAATAACTATCTAATTCTTCTTCGGTAATCCTGCCATTCTTCCACAAAAAGTAATAAAGCGAAGCCGCCGCCCAGCCCTTGCTTAAAACTATCTTGTCTTTGTCCAGATCTGCTTTTTCAAAAATAACTGTTAACAAGTCAACGCAACTAAAATTACTGCCAATGTGCGATGTTTGGGCTTTATATATCATTTCAAGCACTTTTTTCCTGGCCTCAAGAGCAAGCTCTTTATAATTGATGATACTAGCGTTCATATAATGTTTCTGTTCTGATTATAAAACTTTTTTACCTAACATTTCCAGTTTTTTCCTTTCCCCTTTCGAAAGATGCCAATTGGCAGCCCCCGCCACCTCTCTAACCTCCTCAATGTTCTTTACTCCCACAATAGCACAAGAAACGTAAGAATTATCAAGAACCCATCTTAGAGCCACTTGTGTCATGGTTTTAGAATAACTTCTAGCAATTTTCTTCATTTCATCAAGCAAGGGTTGAACCTTTTTAATTGTTTTTTTGTCAAAATATATACTATTTCTTCTTCTGTCATTTTCACTGAATTTAACGTTCTCATATTTGCCAGTCAGCAACCCTTGAGCCAAACAACTATAAACAATAACACTCATTTTCCATTTTTTAGAAGCTTCGGAAATAATTTTTTCCGACTTTTGATCTATTAAATTATAGGGCAATTGGATAGATTCAATCCTGCCATATTTTTGATATTTCCCAATATCGACCGCTGTAAAATTAGAACAGCCGATATGCTTTACTTTTCCCTCCGCCTTAAGCTTTTTTAGAGCTGCCATTGTTAGGCTCGGCTTGGTTTTTTTATCTCGATAATGAATTTGATATAAGGGAATAGTATCTACCTTAAGGTTTTTAGCGCTTTTTTCTACAGCTTTTTTAATATGATCTGGGCTTATATCGTAGTATCCTTTGTTTTTTGTCTTACTCCATCTAACTCCAACTTTCGTAGCAATGACGACTTTTTTTCTAGAAGCGCCTAAACCTTCCGCTAAAATTTTTTCTGATTTGCCAAAACCGTAGATATCTGCCGTATCAAAAAAATTTATGCCCAGTCCAACAGATTTCTTAATGGCTTGAATTGATTCTTTTTTCTTTGTTTTCCCATAATGAAAACCAGCTATCGTTAAGCCGCCAAAACCAATACGAGATATTTTTAAATTTGTCTTCCCTAATCTTCGATACTCCATAATTTTTTAAGCTTAAAAAATTTAACGACGGTTCGAAAAATTATTCTAATGTCAGTCCAAAAAGATTTTTCTTTAACGTATTTTAATCTCAATTCGTTCTTCCTTGGCTCTACTTCCTTTCTATATTTTTCATCAACATTTTCATCGCCCAAAATTTTATCTAAATTTATAAATTCTATTGAAGCATAATCTGTTAGTCCAGGCTTTACGGAAAGAATCATTTTCTCTTCCCCTTCGTACTTGCTCGTATATTCTTCAACCTGAGGCCTCGGGCCTACAAAACTCATCTCTCCCTTTAGTATATTTATTAGCTGAGGCAATTCATCTAACTTGTATCTCCTCAATATTTTGCCTATTTTAGTAAAACGAGGGTCGTTAAAAGCGGACGAAGGACCTCCAACTTTTTCTGCATTTTCAACCATTGTCCTGAATTTAAAAATTCTAAAAGGTCGGCCAAATTGACCAGTCCTTGCCCCTCGGTAAAAAACAGGACCGATAGATTGTTTTTTTATCATTACGGATATAATTAATAGGATCGGTGATAAAAATACCATAATAATTAACGCAAAAAATAAATCAGCCAGTCTTTTTACTATTAAATATTTCTTAATCATTTAATTGGTTTAGATATCGTTAAAATCATTATCCATCCGTATTTTCCTAAAAATTTATGTTTCAACAATACGTTATCTATTTTATCGAAAAAACCTCTAAGAAAGCCAAATATTCGAGTCTTTCTAAAAGGAACTGCAGCTAGAGCCGTTAAATGAAAAAAATTAATATTTACCTCTTGAAAATATTCTCTTATGACGCCAATATCCTTTACCGACAGTATATGCTCCACCTCCCACTCCGTCCTTAAATGTGGCGTCATTTTCCTATAAAGATGTATTAGGGGATTATGTCTTAATGCTTCAACACATATCATTTCTCCTTCTGGTTTCAATACACGACTAAGTTCAGACATAGCCTTACGCAAATCTACGTGATGAAGTACACCGTATTCGACAGCTATATCAAAGGTATTATCGGCAAAAGACATATTCTCTCCATCCATTGCGAAAAATTTACAATGATTACTTACGCCAAATTTATTTGCATTAGAATTAGCATTTTCAACGCCTTCCGGAGAGATATCTATACCAATTACGCTTGAGCCACATTGTGCAGCGAAGATACCATTTTCACCATTACCACAACCAAAGTCAAGAATTTTTGTTGACTTTTTGCATTTCTGCCTTAACCAATTTTGCTTAAATTCTTCACTTAATTTAGCGATGGAATAAAATTTCATATTAGAAAAATATTTTCTGAAATTTTCCTTGTCGCATATAAGTGCGTCAAGATCGCTAGGCTCTTCTCTAATATTAGTATCGCTATTCCTCTCAAGATTACTGAGAATAGATCTTCTTTTTCTAGAATGCTCAATTTCTTTAATTTTACGTTCTTCAAAATTCATAAATTAAAATATGATTTATTTTTTTACAAGTCCCAAAAGTGCGTTTTCAAGTTTTCTGGCTAAAATATTAATGTCGTAATATTTTTGCGCGTACTTATTGCCGTTTTTACCTAGAACACATCGCTCCTTAGGAGGCATAAAGAAAAAAGTTTTAACAGCCTCAACCATAGCATCAATATTTTCTGGAGGAATAGATATACCAGCATTTGAGTCTACTACGGGATTATTTGGACTATTTGCCGCAAAAATTATTGGACGACCAGATGCTAAATAATCAAAAAGCTTATTAGAATTCATACCAAACTGATAAACTTTCGTGTCTTTTACGCTGACAATAAAAACATCAGCCATCTCTTGAATTCGTGGTATTTCTGATTTTTCAACAGGCTCAAGAAATTCTATATTTTTTACCTGGAAATCACGTGCAGTCTTTTGGCAATCTTTCTTTTTTCTGCCGCTCCCCACAAGGACGAAACGGATATTTTTATAAGTTTCATCTCTTAAACACTTTGCCGATTCAATAATTGTATTAATTTCATGAGTGGAAGAAAATCCTCCAATATACATTACCGTAAGCTTATCAATTCTTCCACCATTGTATAATTTACATGAATTAAAACGTTCAAAATTAACCCCGTTTGGAATCCAAATGATTTTATCGGGAGAAATCCCGTACCGACAAATATGTTTATATGCAAAAGGTAATACAGCTACAATGCGATCAGCGTGCTTATAAAGGAATATTTCAATTTTTCTTAATAAGAATACTGCAGGATTATTTTTAGATAAAACGCCAAGATCAATTAGTGCTTGAGGCCAAATATCTCTAACCTCGAAACAAAAATAACATTTTTTTGCCCTAGAAAGAAAATACGCTGATAATCCGGTAAACAAAGGTACTGACGGACCAAAAACAACATCTGGTCTTTCTTTTATTGATCTACCTACCGCATAAGCTTGCCAAGCATTATTTAACGCACTAATCCCTCGCCATAGTCCATTGTCTTTGTACACAATAGTTTTTAACCAAATAACACGAATCCCATCAATCAATTCTTCTCGCCACTTTTCTTCGGGCTCAAGTAATTCTTTACAGGTAAAATGATTGTAGCTTGACGTAAAAAAAGTCACTTTATGACCCAAATTTATCAACTTCATAGCATAATCATATGTTCTAGAAGATTGCCCTCTTGGTTGATCATATGTTGATAGAAACCAAATATTCATAATAAGACAAAAATTATCTAGATTTAATTATTACAAGCTAAAAATCAAATCATCTTAGAGAAATGATTTCTCATATCTCATAAATCATTAATTATTTTTTTCTATTATTGAAATCATTTTTTCTGCAGCCCTACCGTCACCAAATAATTTTTTGGCCGCAGAAGTTAAAATAAACTTTTTCTTCAATGTACTATTTACCGCCTTGAGAATATCTTCTTTCTCAACCCCTACTAATGTATTATAACCCATATCAAAAATTTCATTGTATTCGCTAGTGTTATCAATTATTATTCCTAGTTTTCTAGCATAAAAAGTTTCTTTTGTAACTCCCCCAGAATCGGTTATAATTAATTTCGCGCCTAAAAGCAACTTAAGAAATTCGAAATATCCCAATGGCTTTATTAAATCTATGTTATTAGATTTCTCTAATTTTTCATACAAATTAAATTTGATCAGTTGTTTTTTTGCACGAGGATGAATAGGATAAATTATCCTAAATGGAATTTCTAATAACGCATCAACAACCCCCTTCGCTCTTTCGTAAAAATCAACTGTTTCAGCTCTATGCATTGTCATTAAAACATAATCTTCTTTTGGTATTTTTATTTTTTTATTTCCGATAGCAATATTTCCATTCGCCAAGAAAGCATCATAAGTAATATCGCCAGTAAAAAAAATCTTCTCCTTGTCAATATTTTCTTTTTCTAAATTAGAACATGCTCTTTTTATAGGACAAAAACAAAAGTCAGAGCAATGATCAGCGATTTTTTTATTTATTTCTTCTGGCCGCCATATATTTTCCCTTACCCCTGCCTCAACATGAGCTAAGGGAAAATGCAACTTGTAACTAGCCAAAGCTCCCGCAAGGGTAGTATTAGTATCTCCATAAACTATCACCATGTTTGGTTTTTCTTTCAAAAGTATTGGGTCAAGATTTTTTAATATATTGCCAGTTTGAATTCCAGGAGTGCCAGAACCTGCACCTAAATTATAATCAGCCTTAGGAATGTTTAATTCTTTAAAAAACAATCTTGACATCTCAAAGTCGTAATGCTGACCAGAATGCAAAATTACGTTCTTTATTTTAGAACGCTTATTTGCTGCCACCAAGAAAGCGGATAGCTTTATGAACTGTGGACGATTGCCTACTATATGTAATAATTTCATTTTTTATTAGATTCTAATAGAAAATTTAAACTCTCTGGCCCATAATTAAATATTAAATCTACAACAGAGAGTCCGGGAATAAAATTTCCCCATAATTGAGAATAGACGGGATGAATAAAATCAGTATATTTCAATTTGATATCCTCGTTTTCAAATTTCGCTTCCTCCTGATATTTTTTTCCGCCACTACCCGATAAATAAATATTTGCGTTAAAAATTTTACAGAAATTTACTAACAAATCAGTACTTTTTCCTGAAACGTTATAATTGGAAGCAATCTCTATCTTTGTCTTAATGCCCATTTTGTTTTTAAGAAATTTAATCAACTCTATATTTAAATCAGCTAAATATTTCCAATCTTTATTTAAAATTTCTTCTAATTCGGGAAATAAATAATTAAAATATTTTGCTTTTTTATAATTCAATTCTATTGTTTTGATGTGCCTTTTCTTTTCTTCGGAAGAATTAACCAACTCCACTTCATTGATCAACTGTGAAAATTTTCTTTTGATTGGCAAAGACAGCCAAGCACCATCATTTGGAGTCTTAATTCTTACCCGATTAGTTAGCCCATTTTTTTCATATTGGACATTGTCTAGAATTAAGAAAATGTCACATATCGCAATTTTATAAAAATAGCCCAGCCAGGGCAAATAATTTGGCTGGTGAATTGCAATCATCATTTTTTTGTAAAATTTTTATATACAAAAACAGTAAAATCGTTTGGTCTATAATCATGTCTAAAAACAACTTTTGGCGTAAAATTTATAAAAATAAAATTTAGCATTTCACACGGATCAACATAATGCGATCTTTTATCTTTTTCAAACGGAGATAACATACTTAAAAAGTTTATACCCATACCGATTTTACTCATTTCATACATTCGAACCAATACTTTATAGGTAATTTTCTCCCAATTTGCGACTTTAATATTAAAAATGCCTGATTCTAAAACATAATCAAAATGTTCTTTAGGTAATTTTTCTCTTAAATCTCCAACCATAAATTCTGCTTTAGGATATTTCTTCTTTGCGGTAAAAATCATATTAGGATTAGTATCAATTCCCAGATATCTCTTTAATTTGAATTTTTTATCATTTACTAAAAATCCGTAAAGATCCCCAAAACCGCATCCAACATCTAAAATGGATTTTCCATTTAAATTTCCAATTTCACTTAAAACTTGAAATCTAACTTTTTGAGAATTTCTATTTCCGTATCCTACGGCCTTAGGTCCCTTTTTATATTGTTTAATAATTTTATTAAAATAATCTAGGATAATCTTTTCGTCGTTATTAATTTTATTCATATTTTTATTATTTATTTTATTATCCATTTTATTACCTCAAAAGCTTCAGCGTATTGAGCACCGACCTGGACACCTCGCGTTTTGGCCAAACTCCTTACAAAATCTTCTGACATATAAAACTTATCTGATTGAGACTTATAATAGGACAAGGCTTCGATTTTTTTCAAAACATATTTTTCTTCCAAAACTACAAATCCTTCCGTATTAAAAGTAAGATTATTCCAAGGAAGCTCATACCCCAGCACACTTATCTTTTTAAAAGCTCTAAATCCTTCTTGGGAAATTGTCTGATGATCCTGATGAGTGTCAAATGTAGACGGAAGAAGAACTAAATCTGGATTAATACTTTTATTTAATTTTATTAATTTCTCCAAAATTTCTTGCCTATAGCAAGGAAAATCTCTTGCATTATACTCATACAGTATCAAATTTTGTTCCAATAAACCTAATATCTTCGTAGCCTTTTTTACCTCCTTTTTCAGAATATTTTTAGGCAATCCGGTTGGCACCGATTTTTTTGCGGAAGAAAAAGCAACGTAAAAAACCTCTTTTCCTTCTTCGATAAATTTAGCGATTGCTCCTCCACAGCCAAGCTCACCATCATCAGTATGTGGAGCTAAAATTAATATTCTTTTAAAACCATCTAACATATTTACAATTTTAGCTCTCAAGAAGTCGCTTGTAAAGCTCTACTATTTTTTTACTTTCTATTCCCCAATTATATTTTTCCAAAACCGCCTTCCTGCCATTTTCTCCCATTTTTTGGGCCTTTTTCGGATTATCTATTAAATATTTAATCGCTTCAGCGATATCCTTCGGTTCTAGTGGATTAACGCAGACACCACAATTATTACCCTCAATAATTTCTTTCCATAAAGTAAAATTAGAGGCAATAACTGGAATTCCTGCTGCCATATATTCAAAAAGTTTATTTGGTTCCGATTCTAAAGAATTTGGATTTGGAGGAACGCAAACAATGCCAGCGTCAGCTTGTGATAAATAAGATGGAATCATTTTTGGTATAACCCAACCCAAATAATTTATTTTTTTAAAACCTTCCAAGCTCATTATCTCTTTTTGATAATCGGGGGAAGAAAATTTACCTATTAAGCTAACTCTAACATTGGAATCTAAGCTAAAATACTCCAAAGCTTTAACTATTTGAGCGATCCCATAAACTTTTGACACGCCACCAATATAGATGATTGAAAAATTTTTATCTCTTAGCTTATTTTTCGAAGATAATTTTCGAGGCAAGAAACGATCGATAACAGGAAAATTCCTTACAATTATAACTTTTTCCGTTTCTTTAAAGACATTCCCGATGCTTAAAGTGGCGGCGATTATAAAATCGAATTTACGAGAAGATAGTTTTTCGTAATAACCAAAAAACAAGGAAATAAATTTTTGAAAAATTTTCGGAATCCATTCTTTGTAGAAAACACCCTTAGCATAGTCTTCATGAATATCATAAATTATTTTAGCTCCAGTTTTCTTTTTTAATTTAATCATCCAAGGAACCAACTCTGGATCATGAAAATGATAAATATCTGCTTTTTGCCCTAGTGCTAATTTATATATTTTTCTTGTTAAAAAAATTATTCTGTCAAATCTATTCTTAGGTTTTGGTAAGGAAATTATTTTTACGCCGTCAACAATCTCATTCTTGTTGTGCTGGGCAATCAAAACAATACCATAGCCAATCCCAGATAGCGTCTTCGCTTCTTTATGAAAAATACGGATATCAAAAGCAGAATGAACCGAAGTTAGAATACAGATCTTTCTCATATCATTTTTTCTTGTTTATCTGCTGGCAACAAATACAGAATGATTAATGATAACAATAATCCGTGAGTTAAAAAATTAGTTAACAATGAACTATTGCTAAGAGAAATTACAGGTATGGCGATAGCTGCAACCGTAATTACCATTTTTTTATTTTTAGAAAAACTATCTATCAATTTCAAAATAATTGTTAACACAAATGCCCAAAGAATAATACCGACGAAACCAAAATTCATAAAAGCATCCGCATAAATACCATTATTCGCATTCGCTTCTGGCTTGTTAAAATAAAAGTCAGCAATAAGATGTGGGGGATCAAGGTAATATGGATACTCTATGAAATTACTGAATATGTGATGTTGAGAAAGAAAAGTAAAACCATTTTCAGAAAAAAAATCATAATAAAAAAATGATAATTGAGCAGGAATTAATAAAATTCTTCTGGTAAAAAGAGATAGAATCCATATATCGTCTAATAGCCAATAAGAAAAAACACCCGCCAAAATTAATCCAAACAAACTAACAGTTATCCATGCCAGAGGATTCTTTCGACTTATTATCCACATAAGCATTAAAACAAAAGGTAGGGCGAAAAGAACTAATTTGTCGCCAGTAGATGAAAAAATAAGAATTTGCGAGAAAATAATTATTCCCACCCATATCCATTTTTTCTTATTTAAAAATAAAGCGAAAAAAACTGGGTTTATAACACAAGACAACCAAGTAAATAGATACCCCCCAAAGGGAATTTTTGTGTCAGTGTATATTTTTCTAATTTCATATACTTTAGCAATATCGAAATTAAACGATAAACCCAAATACTTAAATATTAATAAAAGAACTATTACACTTAATCCAATAAAAATTAAATAATTGACTATCTTAGACTCGCTTTTCCTTAACCTCATTAAAGAAACTGTTGGAAATTTTAATAACAAAAAAATCAATAGCCAAAAACTAGTAACCGCATACATATAAATTCGCGACTGATCCATAAAGGCAAATATGGTTAACATGGGAACGTAAGACAGAAGAATCATCAACCATATAAAAACACTAGACAATTTTTTAAATGTTTTCGGCGCTAAAATAAAAACAAAGGAAAATAAAATATATGATTCAGCTAATTTAAAAATATTAAGATCTAAATCAAATCGAGCGTATGCCCATATCTTAGAAACTAAGAAAAAATATGATAAATCTAAAGTTACTTTATATAGAATAATAAAGAAAAAATTATATAAATTTTGTTTTTTTATTTTATAAATTATCGGCATACCCTTACTAGTTACTCCAAAAATACTCGCTTAACCCCAAAAGAACATGGGCGTTATGGCGAACAAGATTAAAAGAACTATCTTCTCTTTCGTACAATCTGAATCCTATCTCTTCTTGACGAGACAATATTTCACGATAAACAATATCTATTGTCTTTTTTTCTTCAGGAAAATACTTAGACAACACATAAAGAAAATAGCCCAAATCCCATAAGCGCGGATCTCTATCTGGCATAGAAAACATTTCTAATACATTGCCGTCTTTAATATAAAGATTTAAACCGTTTAAAATTTTTTGCCTGTCTATCTTTGATGACAAACGACCATTATTTTCTTCATATATTAGTAAACCATCGATCGTATAGGTCACATGAACTCCATAATTTTCAATTGATTCTTTGAGGTTTGGATAATAATTCCAATACCAGACATTATCCCTTTCTATTCTATTCCTCAACAAATATTCCATTCCATCATCAGCTAGATTTCTATAAAAAATTTGCTTGTCTTTGTTTGTAGAATAATTAGAAATACGTTGAAGAACTCCCACAAACATTGCATGACAATTCGCCACAAAATGATTATCTGAGGGTTGAGAAGAATACCAAAAGAAAATAGTCTTATCAGAATCTCGTGTATAAAATTTATTATCAATAAAACTATCTACGGCTTCTTGAGCGACCCGAAGATATGTATCCTTCTTATTTTTATATATTAATTTGATAATAATATTAGACCCGTCTATCGCATCTATAGCATCCAAAAGACTTTTAATAACTAATGCAGTGGTAATAGTATATTCGGTATTAGCGGAATTTTCCGATCCGTCTCCAAAAGCATCCCAAGAATATGGCACCCCCCAACCAATAATTTTGTCATCGTTAATATCTTTATTCCCAATCAGCCAATCAACATTTTGAATCACTGACCTTAAGGCATTCTTATCTTTCATATGAACGTATCTATTCGCCTCAGCACTAACAATCAAAGCGGAAGCCATGGGATGATATTCTTTTATTTTACGACCTAAATCATAGCCATAACCATTACTAGAAGAATTCAAAGCATTCAGATATATAGCCGATATCTTATCTCTGCTTATATTAGAAATAAAAAATGAAAGGCAACTAAAAATAATTCCTATTAATAAAATTATAAATACTATTGTAAATAATTTTTTTTTCATATATTAACCCCTAAAACCTACTCTCTTTGGAAATTCTTTGACCCAATCTATCTTAAAAACCCATAAAATTGATAAATATAGTATGCTCATAATGCCAAGAAATAAAATTAATGAATAAAAATTAGACGACATTAAGGGTTTCAATAATATAGATATGATTCCAAGAAAAACATTAATGAAAACAGCAATTAATAAATATCTTAAATCTTTTCCAAGATTATTAAAATATATCTTTCTGATTGAAATATATGTTAAAATACCCAAACAAATTAATCCAACACTTAAAGCTATGGCTAAACTCATTATTACTGAGAAAAAATTAAATAATAATAAACTTCCAGCAATAAAAAGAAATACGAAAAGAGACAATAAAAGATTTATTGTATTTAATGGTTTAATTTCAACTGCATCTAAAATGCTTCTCATTCCAACATAAAAAGGGTAAAAGATTAACGAAACAAAAACGATTCTCATTACAGGAACGGCATTTAGAAATTCAGGTCCCAGCCAAAAATTAATTATCTTATCAGCAAAAATTATCAATTGAAAGCAAAAGAATATTGAACACTGGATTAAGGCAGGAATAAAAAGATTTAAATTTTCTTTTATGGTTTCTTCCTTCCCATTTGTTGTTAAATTACTTATCTTGGGAAGTAAAATTAATCCCAAAGGAGCAATCGCCACTCCTATTATATTTACCAAACTTTGACCTATCGAAAGATAACCAACTTCTTGAACAGCAACAAAATGAGCGGCAAAAATTGGCCCCAAAGAGAATAATCCCACTAAAGCAAAATCGGCAGGAATTCGCGGAACAGAATAATAAAGTAATTTTTTAATTGAATTTTTAAATTGCCATTTTTCAATTTGAGCATAAAAATCCCTAACGAAAAATAATAAAAATAATAAAGAGATAATAATAGTAGAGACTCCAATTAAAATTATTAATTTTTCAATAGTAATATTTTTAAAAAAAAGGATAAAAAGAAGAGGTATCAGAGTCAAATTTATCACTTGAAGAGAATTAAAAATTTTAACCAAAAATCTTCCACGGAAATAAGAATATACCAAACCATGTATAATTGAACCAATTAAAAAAAATGAAAAGGGGAAAACTAAATAAACATAATCAACGGTACCAAAGAATATTTTGACAAAATATTCTTTGAATAAATTTATAAAGATTAAAAAAATAAAGGTAATAAATATAACAATTGATGCGCCACCCTTTATATACGAATCTCTTTCTTTATTATCGCGAGAAATTGCAACATAACGCGATATACCTACGCCTAATCCTAGAAGCAAAATCGGCTCCAAGAAACTAATCACTCTTTTAATCAAAGAATATTCTCCAACCCCCTCTGGTCCTAATTTTTGAGCAATTAATCTATAAATAAAAATTAACGTTATTAAGGCTACTCCCTGAGTAGCAAAGGTAAAAAAAATACTTTTAAAAAATGGTCTTAATTTAAATTTTGTTTTGACCGGCATTTTCTATAATTTTAATGATTTTAAAAATTGATTTTCCGTTATCAGAAAAAATATACCGTTTCATTTTTAGATTAGGCTCTTTAATCGCTCTTAGTATTTTATTCCTATTTATCCCCACTAGAGAATTCCAACCAGTCTTTATGGTTTCCACCCATTCAGTATTCTCCCTAAGAGTAACGCATGGAACCTTCAACCAATAAGCTTCTTTCTGAACTCCACCAGAATCGGTCACAATTTTTTTGGCGTTTTTCTCTAAAACCAACATATCAAAATAACTAACAGGATCAATAATTTTTATATTTTCAAATTTATGAATTTTCAATTTCTCAAATTGTTTTCTTGTGCGAGGATGGATTGGAAAAATAATTTTTTCTCCGCTTTCGATAACGGCTATTATAATCTTTCTTAAATTGTCTAAGTTATCGACGTTAGAGGCACGATGAATGGTCAACAATAAATACTGTTTTGGTTTTAACCCCAATTTTTCTAACAATTTCGACCTTCTAATATTAGCTACTGAACTAAATAAAACATCTTGCATTGTGTCTCCTACATTATAGACGCCTTTCTTAATCCCTTCTTTCCTTAGATTTCTTACTGCTGTTTTTGTTGGACAAAATAAAAAATCAGAAATATGGTCAGTCAAAACCCGGTTTATCTCTTCTGGCATTGTTTTATCAAAAGAACGAAGACCAGCCTCAATATGTGCTATTGAAATGTGTAATTTCGCAGCCACTAAGGCCCCGGCTAAAGTTGAATTAACATCACCCACTACAATCACCAAATCAGGTTTTTCTTTTAAAATGACGGGCTCTAATTTCTCCATTACTCTCGCCGTCTGCCAAGCATGAGAACCGCTTCCCACATTAAGATTGTAATCTGGTTTTGGTATTTTTAATTCTTGAAAAAAAACTTGCGACATTTCAAAATCATAATGCTGTCCAGTATGAACCAATATTGGCTTTATCTTTTTATTTTTTTTAAACTCTTCGAAAAGAGAAGCTATTTTAATAAAATTAGGTCTTGCCCCAGCTACACAGAGAACCTTAATTCTTTTTCTCATAGAATTCTTTTATTTCCTGAATAATGTAATCTTGATCTTTTCTTTTAAGTTCCGGGTAAATAGGTAAAGACAATACTTTTTCTGTTGTTTTCTCGGTTTCAGGAAAATCGCTTTTTTTATGCTTTAAATGTTTGAAAGCTGGCTGTAAATGTAACGATAAGGGGTAATATACCATCGTCGGAATTCCCTTTTCTTTTAGATATTTTTGGAGCTTGTCTCTGAATTTCGTCTTAATTGTATATTGATGGAATATATGAGTTCTACCGGAGTCAATCTTAGGGACAATGACATCTCCGACATTTTTCAGGTTTTTACTGTAATAATCAGCCTTTCTTGCTCTCTCTCTGCTCCACTTTGATAGATGCCTTAACTTCACACTTAAAATTGCCGCCTGCAAAGCATCCAACCTTGAATTTGTTCCTATAATCAAATTAAGATATTTTTCCTTCGGAGAAGATCCGTGATTCTTCAATAATCTTACCTTCTCTGCTAATTTAGCATTGTTAGTCACTATCATACCGCCGTCCCCATAAGCCCCTAGGTTTTTAGAAGGGAAAAAAGAAAAACAACCTAAATCCCCCATTGTCCCGGCTTTCTTTTTCTCATATTCTGCGCCAATTGCCTGAGCAGCGTCTTCAACAACATACAATTTATATTTTCTGGCAATTTTCATAATCTCACCCATATCTGCCATTTGCCCAAAAAGATGGACCGGCAGAATTGCCTTTGTTTTTTTAGTAATAGCTCTTTCAATTTTTGAATGATCAATATTAAAAGTTTCGGGATCAATGTCAACAAAAACAGGTCTGGCCCCACAATTAGCGATAACCCCGGCCGTAGCAATAAAGGTGAAAGGGGTCGTAATCACTTCGTCTCCCGAGCCAACACTTAACGCTTTTAAAGACAAAAAAAGGGCATCTGTCCCAGAATTAACACCAATTGCATATTTTACGCCGCAAAACCGAGCCACCTCTTTTTCGAATTCTTCGACTTCTTTCCCGCCGATAAAAACACTGCTATCTAAAACTCTCTTCACGGCCTTATCAATCTCTTTTTTTATCGATTTATATTGAGCGGTTAAATCTAGAAAGTTCATATTATTTTTTTAACTTTATCTACTGTCTTTTTATATCTTCTTCTGCAAATTTTACAAATTGCTTTTTCTTCTTCAAACTCAAGCTTATTTCCGCATTCACAAACCCAACCAATAACTTTAGCTGGCACACCAACAGCTATAGCATAATCCGGGATATTGCTAGCCACCACAGCTCCGGCTCCTATCATTGTCCATCTACCAATGGTATTGCCGCAAACAATAGTGGCGTTGGCCCCTATTGTCGCACCCTCTTTTACCAAAGTTGACAACCATTTGCCGTATTTCGGATATTTTGATTTTGGATATTTGGCCCGGGGATTTTTATCGTTGGTAAAAACGGCTGACGGTCCGACGAAAACATAATCTTCCAAGGTAACATAGTCCCAAACGTCGGTATTGGATTCAATTTTCACTCCATTCCCCAATTTCGCCTTAAAACTGATTAAACAATTATGACCGATGGTACAATTTTTCCCAATCTGAGCGCCTTTTAAAATCTGGCAATTGTGCCAAATTTTAGTTCCAGTTCCAATCTTCGCTCCTTTCTGGACTTCCGCAGTTTGATGAGCCCAAAACTTATTTTTTATAGCTTTCATATATTTTCTCTATTAATTCAATTGATTTTAAAGACTCTTTTGGAAGAATTCCTTTCCCTTCTAATAAATCTTTATAAACGTAAAAGTGTAAATTTTCTTTTGCAGAAAAATCATAGTTTACACCGTTGATCTTGAACAACCTGCTCTGGCTGTCTTTTGATGCTTCAGCGCTTATTCTCCAGTTACACGAATAATTTTCTCCTTTAATTACGCCTTCTCCTGTTTTATCAGTCAGTTTTTGCGTTGAGATTTCGGTTGGTTCGCCGAATAAATGAAGCAACAAATCAAAATAATGAACCCCCAAGTTAAAAAGGATACCACCTGACCTGTCCGCCCTTCCTTTCCAGCTTTCCCAGTAATCTTCATCCCTATGAACTGAAATATCCATTTCAATCACCGAGTCCCTTTTATGGGACGAAGGTGAAGAAGAGGGTTCTCCCTCTTCGCCTTTCTGCATTTCCGATTTTATTTTTTTAACTGAAGGATGATATCTTAATTGGTAAACGGTAAAGACATTCGGATATCCGGCCAGAACTCTTGCTTCCTCTGATCTTAAAGCCAACGGCTTCTCGCACAAAACCATCTTTCCGTTTTCAGCTGAAAATTTAGCCATTTCAAAATGGAGATGATTGGGGGCTAAAATAACAACGCAATCAGCTTTTGTTTTCCCAACCATTTCCTTCCAAGCGTCAGGCCCATTAGATCCGTCAACAATATCTACAATTTCCCCGCCTATTTTAGCAATGGCTTCTGAATGAAGATTATATATGAAACCTTTACCAATAACAGCAAATTTTTTATCCATAAAATTTAAAACCAAGAAACATTCTTATATTTTCTTAATTTAATGGCGTTTCTCGTATCAATGACTAGCTTTGATTTTTTGGCCAATTCATTGTAGTCAAACCCAGAATGGTCAGTTAAAATTAAAACTAAGTCATAATTTTTTAAACAAGCAGGGCTATATTTTATCGACCTTAGAACTTGCGGCCTACTGAGCCGACCGTTTCTCAATTCAATTTTCGGAATAAAAGGATCAAAATAGTCAACCTTAGCCCCTCTTTTTAAGAGATCCGGTACAACATCATAAACAGCTGACTCTCTTGGGTCAGCTATATCCTTTTTATAGGTAACCCCCCAAACCAAGAGCCTTGAGCCCTTTACCGATTTTTCATTTTGATTTAAAACGGAAATTATTCTGGTAATGACGTAATGGGGCATTTGTTCGTTTATTTCCCCGGCCAGCTCAATGAATCTTGTCCAGAAATTATACTCTTTGGCCTTGTATGACAGATAAAACGGATCCAAAGGAATACAATGGCCGCCTATCTTGGGCGAAGGATAAAAAGGCATAAAACCATATGGCTTAGTTTTGGCTGCCTCAATCACCTCCCAAATATCAATCCCCATCTTCCCGCAAAAAAGAGCCAATTCGTTTATCATTGAGATATTAACCAGCCTGAAAGTATTCTCTAAAATCTTGGTCATTTCAGCAGCCTCCGTAGAGCTCAAAGGCATAACCCCAGCCTTAATGAAGTTTTTATAGAACTCCATTGCCAATTGGGTGCATTTTTTCGTTATTCCGCCAACTACGCGGGAAACATCCTTGAATGTATATATTTTATTGCCCGGATCAATTCTTTCCGGAGAAAAAGCCAAGAAAAAATCCTTACCCACTTTCAGCTTATTTCTTTCAAGCCGCGGCAGAATTACTTCTCTAGTTGTGCCAGGGTAAGTACTGCTTTCCAAAATAACAAGCTGACTCCTGTGCAAAAATTCGGCAACCCTTTCTGCCGTGGAAATAATATAAGAAACATCGGGAACTTTGTTTTTATCTAAAGGCGTAGGAACGCAAATCAGAATAATGTCAGCTTTTTTCAACGGCTGGTAATTATCAAAAGCTACCAATCCTTTATCCTTGACCACTTCTTTTAATTCTTTAGAAGGCACGTCCAATATGTAAGAATTACCCCTATTTACTGAGTCAACCCTTTGTTTCTTAATATCTATCCCAAAAACCTTATATCCTGCCCTGGCTATTTCTACAGCCGTGGGCAAGCCGACATAACCCAGGCCGATTACCGCTACCTTTGCTTTTTTGTTTTTGATCAATGAAAGTAAATCCATAAAATTAAAAAATAAAAATCACCACTTCTCAATGGTTTTTTTAGTTTTCTTTTTTAAATTTTGATAAACTTTGACTGCTTTTTCTTCCACTTCCGGGGAAACCAATCTTAAAAGCTCCCTGCCCATAACCCGGTACCTGCCGCCAACCTTATTGGCTTTAAGAATGCCTCCCTTTAAAAAACGCTTGATAGTACTATTGCTTACTCTTAAAAAATCTTGGGATTCCTTGGTTGTATAAATCTGATTTGGTTCTATTTCTTTCATATTTTAATGATAAAACACCCTAGAAAGAGTGTCAATGAGTGCCAAAAAGTATCACCCTGTTGCCTAAAAGCTTTATAAGCGTAGATTTTAAACCTTTTTTATCTTATCATTAAACAATATGGTCTTCAATAAGTTAAAATACGTCTTCTTGATCGGATTTTGCCTAATCGCAGCTTTGCCGCTCTTGTCTTTGCAGCCTTGGTTTTCTCCCCCTGACTGGGGGAAAACAATTGTTTTCAGAATTGTCTTGTCCATCCTGATTTTTCTTTTTCTTTGGCAAGTTTTTTCAAGCAAAAACCAGGAAGTAAAAGAAAAAATCTCTTTCCTGTTTTCCAAAAGAAACGCGATCTTCTGGCTTTTAGCTTCTCTTCTCGGCATTTACTTTCTGGCAACTATTTTTTCCCTGGACCCCAATTTCAGCCTGTGGGGTTCTCCATATCGCTCCGGCGGTTTTGTTAATTTCGCTTTCTACATTATCTTTGGTGTTTTAGCCTTTTTAGTCTTAAAAAAAGAAGACTGGCAAAAAGTTTGGAACGTTGCCATTATAACCGGAGTTTTGGTTTCTTTCGTCGCTATTCTTCAATGGCAAGGATTGTTAAAAGACTTTCTTGTAACTTATGAAACCCGTCCTCCTTCCACCTTGGGAAACCCGATAATGTTGGCTCTTTATCTTTTGCTTTTAAGTTTTTTAACTTTACCGTTAGCTATAAAAGTAACGCCGTTATACAAAAAATTACTTTATTTTTCAGCTTTCTTCATATTTATTTTCATAATCCTGCTTACCTATTCCCGAGCCGCCTACTTTGGACTAGCTGTCGGCTTTTTATATTTTATCTTAGCTTATCCCTTTAAGCAGCGCGTTATCTCCTTAATTTTAAGAATCGTATTCTTAGTGATTCTGGCTTTGGGAATATGCGGAGTTTATTACATTAACACTCACCCCAAGCTTCCTGACTTCATCCACGAAAATAAAACTCTAAGGTTAATGGCAGGACGATTTTCAATAGAAGAAGCTCTTCAGGATGCGCGAATTTCTGGCTGGAAAGTAAGCTGGCAAGCTCTAAAAGACAGGCCGATTTTGGGCTACGGTCCGGAAAACTTCGCCATTGGCTTTGATAAACATTACGATCCTTCTTTAACAGGCATTGAAAAAATGCCTGGCAGTTTTGAAGGCTGGTGGGACAGAGCCCACAATTTCGTTTTCGACATCAGCACCACAGCTGGCATTCCGGCCTTAATAATTTATCTTTTATTGTTCGGAGCATTGTTCCGGCAATTGCAAAAGACAAAAAAAGAAAACCCTCCCCAGGTCTTGATTCATCACGGCATCCAGACAGCTTTTATCGGATATCTTGTCGCCAATCTCTTTAGCTTTGACACATTCTCAATTTACCTTATTTTATTCTTACTCATCGGCTACGTTTTGCATTTATCGTTCCCCACTATTTCCGCATTAGAAACAAGCAAACCCACGAATAAAAAAATACAAAGATTCGCTCTCTTAAAGCTTCTGCTTTTCATTCTTTTAGTCTGGTTTATCTGGTTTTTTAACGTAAAACCATTTCAAATCAACAGCCAAATTAACATTGCCGGCCTTATGGCGAAAGAAGGAATGTGCGGTGCTGCCGCGCAGAAAATGGAAAGCGTACTGCCTAAAAAAAGCTTTTTGGACAACTATTCAAGGCTAAAATACATTGAAATAATAAACCAATGCCTTGAAGAAAAAGAACTGGCAGAGGCCAAAGATTTAACCGAAAAAGCCGTAAGCACTTTAGAAGAAGCTGTAAAAATCATGCCCCACTATACCAGAACCTGGATTCTGCTGGGACAATATAACAATCTCTTGATGGAAAACTGGCAGGAAGACAGAGAAAAAGAAGCAAGAACAGCTTTGGAAAAAGCCCTTATTCTTAGCCCAAAAAGGCAGGAGGCTTTTCAGGAGTTAATAAAAACAAACTTGCTAACCGGCAAGTACGAAGAAGCCTTAGAAAAATCTGAAGAATGCATTGAGCTGAATGAAAAATTCACTGCCTGCCATTGGCTGGCCGGATTAAGCAATATCTATCTCAACAATCTGGAAGAAGCGGATAGCTTTATGCAAACAGCAACCAAGATGCGCTATCCGGTCAAATCCAAAGCCTCCTGGCTTGAATTGACCAAAGCCTACATTGAAATTAAAAACTATGAACGCCTGGCCAAAACTTATGCTGAGCTAATAAAGCTGGAACCTGACAACCCCCAGCATTATGCTTCCCTGGCTTTTGTTTACAAGGAATTAAACCAAATAGAAGAAGCAAAAAAAACAGCCCTAAAAATAATAGAGCTCTTCCCAGAACACAAAACCCAGGCAGAGGAATTCCTAAGGAGTCTGCAATGATAAAAATTAAATCTTAATCCTTTTTATCCTCTCTTTAAAAAACTCCTCAATCTCTCTTTTGTCTACCTTTTTCTTCAGAAAGACTATTTTCACGTCCTCAACATCTTCCAAGAGAACAAGCTGCTCTAAAAAAAGGCGGGCGTTAAACTCTTGGCCGTATTTCTTTTCGGCAAGACTAATGATCTCATTCAAACTGATAATTTCTTCCTTAAGGCAAAAATATAAATCAACATAATCTTTGAAAGACCCTCTTCTGCCAATAGTATAAGCCTTTGTAACAGCTATCTCTTTTGCGTCCATTGCCTTGACTCCCCCATACTCGGAAAGGCGGCCGATTAAAGGAAAAGGATATCTCAGGAAGGTAACTTTAACCTTATCGATGAAAACGGTCAGCTCTTCGGAGTTATTAACGGAAAGCAGGACTTTTCTTCCGGAAAAAGATTTTTCAACAGCACCGAGAAAGCTTTTTGGAATAAACTCACCGGTAAAAAAATCAAAATCAACCGAAATGCGATGACCTATCTGTAAAGCCAAACCGGTTCCTCCGGCCAAATAAAAATCTTTAAAATTTTTGAAGGCAGGGAATAATTCCCTACCTTTTTGAGTTAATACTTCTTTTTTTACTGTCGACATCATGCATCCCAAAAATAATAGCGGCCAAAAGCCTTGCTCTTTTTCTTATTTGGTCAACCGGAGCCTCAGAAACAACTCTGACAATTTCTCTCTTGCCGTAAAATTGGGCAATCCATTGCCAATGCTTAAAATCGCCATAATTTATGGCGTTTAAGATAATCAAACGCTTATCCTCTCGTGGAGATAAATGAGAAAAATCAAAAGACCAAAGTATTGGTTTGAAAAAAAGAGGCAACTTCATACATTTTTATTATACCACAAAAATGCAGAAATCGCTATTTTTCTCCGCCGAAGAGAATCGGCTTTTTCATTAACACTTTGAAAATATTCTCAAGAAAATCTCCTCCGGCATATCCGACGACCAAGGCAATTGCCGGAGACAAGCCGGCAACTCCCTCAAAAGAGCCTCCCATATCCCGGATCACCCAGGCAGCAGCCATGCCGATCAACCCGGAAACCAAAGCCAGGGAACCGAAGTACGCCCACTTTATCTTAACGTCCTTGTAAGAAAGGGCGTATTTTAATATGCCAACGACTCCTCTTATTATTCCTCCGGCAAACCCGGCTAAAAAGAAAATCTCCATAATTTTACTGACTTATTAAGCTGTTAATTTTATTTCTGGTGGCCTGGCCTACGTATCCCGTTCCCTTTTCCAAACCCGAGGGAGCCAGAATTTCCGAGGCGTATTTTTCCTGGAAACGGATAACGGCCTGCTCTGTCAAGGATAAAAAGTTTCCGGTAACCAAGCCTTCCGGATAAATATCAGAACCTTGTGATTTCAAAAACTCCTGCAGGCAGCTAACTTGCCCGGAACCTGCCATGCCGAAATAAAGATCGTTATCAAATCTCTGGCAGGAAGAATCAGAATTGCCCAATGCAGCATTTATCCTCGCCTGGTACTCGGCAATCTGCCTCTTTAATTGCTCTATTTGGATTAAAAGCTGTCTGATTAATTCAGCTTCCTTTTCCGCTTCGGTTTTATCTTCTACGATAACCCGCCAGGAAAAAGAGAAAGATCTTTCCGCACCGTCAAACCCGGAAACCTTGCTGGAAATAAAAGGAATAATGGTCAAGGAACTGTATTTTGAGCTGAAATCCAAGATACTGATCTTTCCTTTCCGGTCTTCGCCAAGCGTGAAAAACTCGACGGAACAATCGTTTTCTAAATCGCAAAGTAGGTAGGGAACCTCAAACCCTACCGAACTTGACCCTTCAAACTCTAAAACAAGGTTGCTTCCCCCGCCGATCAGCCTGTGCCAATTCAAAGCCCAGTAAGTGGAATTATGATAAGTGGACAAAATTGTTTCCACTTTGGGCAAATAATAAATGGTGGGGGTTATGCGAAAATTCTTCAGATGGTCGTTCAAATAACAGTATTTGTCCCCCAGATCGCAGTTATTGACCAGAAGAGTTATTGCCCAGTCAATAAATACCTGTCTGAAATCCTTATCGTAATTGTTTTCCGCCAAAGCTGAATTTATGCTTTCAATACCTACCTTGTCTGACTGCAAAGAATCAGTCAGTATTTTTACTTTGTAATGGTCAACCAGATAATGAACGAACAGCTTAACTGCCCCGTAGTCCTCTTTTTTATTTAACCATTCGGTTAAAGAAACCGTGGGCTTGCTCAGAAAATCCTTTACCCTTCTTTCCAAATTACTTCCCTTATAAATATCGTCATAACCAAGAAGAGTAGCAGAATACTCTGCCCTGGCTTCATTCAGCCAGGTTTCCTCAACAACTCCCCTCAACAGATCTTTCTGGTTAGCGGTAATTAAATGAGTAAATTCGTGAGTCAAGAAAACTTTGGCATCTGACCCCTCAATGTGCTGGCTGTTCAAGTACACCATTTCCCTTTGATTGGATTTGGGATTCTGCAGATTGGAATAAAGATCGCCGGAGTTGGAATAGCCACCGACATCGGGACTCATCGGATGGATCAAAAGCGTTATCCTCTCATCTTCGTCAATCCCGGGTTTTGGTTCTGAACCGAAGGCTGAAGTCAGGACAGGATATATTTTTCTTTCAAACTCAGTTGCCAAACTATGGAAAGCCACTTCCAGGCTTTGCCTTTTTGAATAACTCGAACCCTGCCACCATTCCTTGTCAACGTAAAAATACAATTGGCCGGTTACTTTTTGCAAAACAGCCGTAACTTCTTTCCTGCCCTGCGAATCGTAGGAAGAGTCAATGTTAAAACTAACCTCCTGGCCCAGAGTATCGGCAGAAACTAGCAGGGGCGAGAAAGAAAGAACAAGCCCAGAAACAAGTATTAATATTCTGATTCTCGCAAGGTTGAACATTGTTTTTACATTATAACAAAGTTCTTAGAAATCAAAAACCCCGGCAAGCCGAGGTTCTTGACGCTCCACAAGGAAGAGCTAACGACTAAGCAACTAACTGTTACTTTACTTAGAGAAGATCAAGCTAGAGGTCTTCAATGTGTCCAATACAGCCGTTACCATTGTTCCGGCATTGCCGTCTCTTGTCCAGTCAATCGCGGAAACTTTGAAGTAGACATACTGGCTGGAACCATCAGAAATAGCTGTTATTCTGGCGGAAGCTGTAATGGTCTTACTCTGTCCCTCAAGAATCGTTCTCTGTGCTTCAGTTGCGGTTGTGATGTCATAGGAACCAACTTTTACCAAGGCTGCGGTTGTGGTTGCGTTTCCTACGAGAGCATATCCATCAACAGTAATTCCAGATGCGTCAAGAATGATGTCTCCGCCTTCAGCAGTTACGGTGAAGGTAATGGTTCCATCTATTCTTGTGGTGTATATACCGTCAGCATCGGTTGTTTCTGTGATGGTTGCGTTGATACCGGAAACAGAAGGAACTGCCAGATAAAGATACATAGCTTCACCCGTGGCTGCACCGCTGTCTGTGGTATCTCCTTCGTTCACATCTTCAGCAACTATATTAGCACTGTCAACACCGGCTAAAATTGAATTGCCTTCTTCGTAAGTTGCGCTTGTTTCTGGCAACTTATAGACATTGACCTTAACGGTCAATGTTTTCTTTGCGTCCTTGGCAATGTCAAGATCAAGGTCAGTGAAGGTAACAGATGTTTCGCCTACTGCTATGGTTTCAATTCCGATTGCAGTGGCTCCATCGTAGAGTTTGACCGCGGAAATAATATCCTCGGCATCAGAACCTGTTGCAGTAATGTCAACTTGAATTTCGTCAACCGTTACTGCGGTAACTTTTGCCTGAAGGTCAAACTGTAAGAGCTCAATGCCTTCGGTAACAGTGGTGTCGCTAACGATAACAATTCCTTCTTCAGGAGAGCTAGAATTTAAAGTTAATCTAACTTCCCCTGCGTCAGCGGTCTCCGTTGTGAAAGTCCTGCTGTCACCATCAAGATAATTGGTCAAAGCAGCTGTGTCAGTGTAGCGGATTCCGTTTGCAGGAATTGTGAAGGTGTAAGAAGCACCGTCATCCACGCTGGCTAAAGCGGAAACTTTTACATAGATTGTTTTGGCTTCTCCTTTTGCGATCTTAAGGCTCAAACCATCAAATCTGTATTTGTAATAAGTCGCGCCGGTTGGCCTGCTGAAGGATGTTGCTTCCACCCCAGCTATAGCGCTAGTCCCTGCATAAAGAGAGACGTAGTCTAAATTAGCTGAAGGGCGTTTTACTGTTCCGTCGGAATGAATGTCAATTCTCTTGACAGTAATGTCTGAGTCATAAGCCTTTAATTCAAAAGCCATGACATTAACATTTTCCTCTCCCTCGGCTATTTCAGTAACGTTGGAAGGAACTGCCAAAAGCTTGAAGGTTAAGCTTCCTTCTCCAACTTCAACCTCTTCCTCCTCTGCTGGAGTTGTCGGTGTGGTTGGTGTTGTAGGAGTTGTCGGGGTTGTCGGGGTTGTCGGGGTTGCTGTCAATATTGAGTTTAATTTAGCTCTTGTTGAAGCACCAACATAACCGGTCCCGGCAGTTAAACCTAATGGGGCCAGAATTTCAGAAGCATAAAGCGTCTGGAATCTGATAACAGCTGCTCTGGTTGCATCGCCGAAATAAGATGTCTCATTTCCGGGTGAACCAGCTCCAGTGTTGGCCACATTTACATTTAACTGGTTTAACAACGCCTGCAAGCATTTTACATCGTTACCTGTCATTGTGTAGGATAAGTCCCTAGTAAAGGAAATACCCGCACAAGCGGCAGGAATAATTGTTGAGTCGCCCTGAAGGCCAGACAATTGACCCTGTAACAAAGCCAACTGAGCTGTCAACTGGGCAATCTGATCTTGCAGATCTTCAGTTGTTAACGCGTTGGAAGGCGCTGCCATTCCGACCACGCCAACAATCGATAAAACTGCTACAATTGTTTTCAATTTATTCATGTGTTTTGTTTTTTTGTTAATTGTAATTTACGTCATCGCGTCGACCTTTGAATATTCGCGACCAAAGCTTTTGAGTCACGAACCCCGCGATTTTCCATATTCTGATAATTTGTTACTGGCTGGTCAAATACAATTCCAGGGCTGCAGAATAATTTCCTTCTCCAGCCAGTTCTTTCATCTGATTTAAAATTTCTTCCTGCTCTTCGGTCAAAGCATTGTTCTCCAATTCGGAAATCAAGTATTCGGCGTAGCGCTTGTCCGTATTCTGTATCAGCTCGTCCAGCTCGTCTCCCTCAACAACCACTCCCAGGGAGCTGATGGCCCGCATTTCCTTTTCTATTTCATCAACAATTCTTTTTGCCTCCGCAGGATCAGTGTTTTCTGCCAAGCTCTTGTTTGCTTTTGAAATGCTGTCTTGGGTTTCGGTAATGGCTGAGGGCAGGTTTTTCACCCGGTTGGCTTCGGCCACCCTGGCTAATTCCTTTACTTTTTTACTGGCCAGATTAAGGCTGTACTGCGACATCTCTTGTTCTGAAACAAAAGCTGCCTGGCCTTTTTCTGCGATTTTCTTTACTGAGTATAAAAAATCTCCGGGCACTGAATTTTGAGCAAAACCGAAGACGAATAAAACAAAGGCAAAAGCAGCTCCCACTAGGGCTGGTTTGAAAAAGAGAAAAAGGTTAAATCCCGGAGTCTCGCCCAAAACCCTGGTTTTAGTCAAAGAAACCCAGTCTTTCTCGGGTTTAATTTGGCGAAGCTCTTGCAGCTTAGAAATGAGTTCTTTTTCGCTGGTTTTAACCATAATCTAAGAAGATGACGTAAAACAAGGGAAAGTATTACACTTCCCTTACCTCCCTCTTATTAACCTCTTCTTTCAAGGCTTTTAAGGCCCTGTGTAGGGTAACCCGGGTAGCGTCCTCTGACTTATCCAGCATTTTAGCCACCTCAGGAATGGACAAATCGTCCAAATAGCGCCAGATAATCACATTCTGGTAGTCTTCCTTCAGATCAGCTAAAACAGCCTTGATTCGGCCCAAATCAGAGTTAAAAACGGCTTTTTCTTCCAAACCGGGGTTGGGATCAGCAATTGCTACGGCATCCGGGGAAACGAACTGGTTTCTGCTCTTCTGCCGATAATGATCAATCACCAGATTGCGGGCAATTCTGTATAAAAAAGCTGACGGGTTATCAATCTTAGGATTATTTTTGTAAGCTTCCCATCCCCTGAGAAAAGTCTCTGAAGACAAGTCCTGGGCAATTTCCTGAGAGTTTACCTTTAAAAAGATAAAACGGTATATTTTATCAATACACTTATCGTAGATTTTGCTGAATTTCTTACGATGATTCGCCATAATCTTATAAGGTAGGACAATGTCCTACCTTATATATACATGTCCTACCTACGACTCAATCGTTTTTATTTCCTGATTGTTAGAGAAAGGGCGAAAAGAAGATTTATCTTCTTTAAGCTTATAAAAAGTATCGTTTCTCTCTCCCAGCCTCTCAATCAACCCCTGCTCCAGCATGTCTTCAAAATCGCGGCGCAATGTTCTTTTGCTGACTTCGGGCAAGAGCTGTTTTACCTGCCAGACCTGAACCTGGCCCTTTTCCTGCAAGAAAGTCAGTATTTTTTCTTTCCTTCCCCGAGCATCAATAAGGGGGAAAGATGAAGGATTTCCTTCATCGCCTTCTGAATTATTATGGTTAAAGATGGTAATTTCTTTCCGAGCGTTAGCGAAGGAGGAAGATGAATCCTTGGATTCATCGCCCTCGCTCTCGGCTTCTTCCTTTTCCAATTGCTCTTTCAAGCTATCATATTCTCCCTTAATTGCCAATATGTCGGCAGTCTTTGCCCAATTTTGAGCCAAAGCCACCTCGAAAAAACTGTCCAAAACCTCCAGGTCCTTTTCGTTGGGCTTGGCCAGAATGTCATCGGCCACTTCCCGCATTTTGTACCTCAAAGGCTCCTTTTTGGGAAAAAGAAGGGTAAGCCGGTAAACGGCATTAGTCAACTGGATTAAAAAAGCCCTGTCCATAGACACGTTTTCTTAATGTAGCACAAAACTCCAGTTTTGTCACCACCCCAGGTCATCCGCAAATCTATCAATCAGACTAAACCAAATTGCTCGCAAAGCTACCCTATTTGTCCCATAATTTATAGATTGAGTGTTCGCCGACAGAATGAAACCACACAATGCCGGAATCAGTAAATTCAAAGATAATTCTATACTTCTGATCTATTGAAAAAGAAAAAAAGTCCTCAAGACTTCCTTTTAATTTATGAGTTCTAAGCCGAGGATCAAAATGATTTTGCCGAAAGATCTGCTCTTTTTCTTCGGCCATTTTTTTAATCTTTAAAGGCGGTCTGCGATATTCCCTAGCAAACTTGCTTGAATAGAAAACTTTCATGATCCCCTTATCTTAAATCCTTTAAAGATCTTAAAATCTTTCCCTTGCCTAAAGCAAGCTCTCTCCTGCTATCAATTAACTCCCTAAGAATCTTTCCTTCCAGCCGCATACGCAGAAGATCACGAAAAAATTCGCTTTTTGTGGCGTATTTTTCCGCCCTGATTATTTTCTCCACTTCCTTATTCAATTCTTTCGGCAGGGAAATGTTTATTACTTCACGCATATAATTGTAATAATTTGTATTACACTTAATATTATCATACCTTAGACATCTGTCAATTAGTCATCGGATTGGCTAAGCCAATTCGATTAAGTCAAATAATGTTTTGGTAATGACTCAACCGGTCGATTTCGCCGTTTGGTTTCAATACAACGCAAACAGCATCCACCCGATAAGATCCTTGCCATTTTTTCCACGAAACATAAGCCTTTGCATTGCCCCAAAGTTTTCTCAATTTCTTTTTATTTATGGTCTCTTCCGGCGTGCCGAAATTCTCCCCTCTCTTAGTTCTCACTTCTACAAACACCATTTCATTTTTTTTCTTTGCAACCAAGTCAATCTCTGCATACTTTGTTTTATAATTCTGCTCAATAATTTTGTATCCGTTCTTTTCCAAATACCTTTTGGCGATCTCCTCGCCCCTTTTTCCCGTTTCCAAATTAGATTGACTCATAGATTTTTGGCCGATACTGCAATGCCTCGGCCATATGAGAAACGGTTATTTCTTCTGCCCCTTCTAAATCAGCAATGGTTCTAGCAACTTTTATCATTTTCATATATGAACGCGCCGATAATTGGAATTTAATGCTTGCCTGCCTTAAAAGCTGTTCCACTTCTTTTTGTAATTTGCAATATTTTTTAATGTGGCTGTTTTTCATCTGAGCGTTTGATTGCATGAATTCTCCCGCGAAGCGCTCCTCCTGTTTCTTTCTGGCTGAAATGACTCTTTGTCTTATCGCTTGAGAAGACTCCAGCGATTCGGAAACTTTTTGATTATCTGAAAATTCAGTTGCCTCAACCGGTCGAACGATAATATGTAAATCAATTCTATCTAAAATCGGCCCTGAAATCCTTTTTTGATATTTTCTTACCTGGCGGGGAGTGCAAACGCAGTTTTTTTTGGGATGATTCAAATAACCACAAGGGCAGGGATTAGCGGAAGCTACCAACATAAAATCAGCCGGGTACCTTACTATTCCTTTACTTCTTGAAATCGTAAGGCAGCCGTCTTCCAAGGGCTGGCGCAAAGCTTCCGTAACCTGACGGGGAAATTCATTAAACTCATCCAGAAAAAGAACTCCTCTATGGGCCAAGCTTATCTCCCCGGGATGCGGCCTTACTCCGCCGCCGATTAATCCTACCGGCGAGGCCGTATGGTGCGGCGCCCTGAATTGTCGTTGAGTTATCAACGAACCCCCCGGCGGAATATTTCCCGCCGCAGAATATATCTTTGTCACCTCCAATGATTCTTTTTCGTTTAATGACGGCAGTATACCAGGCAAGGCCCTGGCCAACATGGTTTTGCCGGAACCAGGGCTGCCAACCATAATTATGTTATGGCCGCCGGCTGCCGCAATTTCCATAGCTCGTTTTGCCTGCTCTTGTCCTAAAACCTCTTTCATATCAAATTCGGCGGGCGTGAATGACATTTCTTTAATTTTTTTATATACAACTGGTTTAATATTTTCTCTTCCTAAAAAATGCGATGCTAGTTTTAATAAACTTTCTACCGGAAAAACTTTTATATCTTTTATCGCTCCTGCCTCATTGGCCGAATCCTTAGGAACGAAAAGACTTTGAAATTTTGATTCTTTAGCAAAAAGAGCCATTAGAAGCGCTCCTTTTGTATGGCGCAAAGAACCGTCAAGTGACAATTCTCCCAAAAATAAAGCTTTATCCGGTATGGGAAACTGCAAAATACTGCTTAAAATGCCGACGGCAATCGGCAGATCGTAAAGAGATCCTTCTTTCGGTATGTCGGCCGGGGCCAAATTTACGGTAATTTTCTTTGCGGGAAAATCAACGCCCGAACTTGAAATCGCCGCCCTCACCCTTTCCTTGCTCTCATCTACTGCTTTATCCGGTAAACCAACTATTTCAAACCCCGGCAAGCCCCTATTGGCCAAATTAACTTCTACGTCTACTCTTATGCTTTCTAATCCTAAATTTGCTACCGAAGGCACCTTAATCAACATAATATTTTCCTCCTTCTTGCTTTATGAAACCTTTTAATTGCATTAAAGATAAACTAACGCTTAGTTTGGCGACTGGCATTTTAGTTTCCCTAGCTAAAATATCTATTTCCATCGGTTCCTTCTGCAATTGCTCAATTATTTCTTTTTCCACTCCCTTTATATGTGAAAAATTAGATCTAATTGAATCGGACTTATTTGTGCTTAGCTTAGCTAAACACAAATTATAATACTCCAGAATGTCTGCTGCTTCAGTCACTACAATGGCTCCCTCTTTGATAAGTTGAGCTGTTCCTCTGGAAACTTCACTGGTAAGAGGCCCGGGGACAGCAAATATTCTTCTTCCGAATTTTCGGGCGAATTCAGCGGTAATTAAAGTTCCGCTATTTAATCCCGCTTCAATAATTAGAACTGCTTTTGATAAACCAGCTACTATTCTATTTCTTCTCAGATAAGTCCAATTTGCCGGCGGAAAATTTCCCGCAAATTCAGAAAGAATCAATCCTTTATTTTCTAAAATCTTATTGTAAAGCTCTTCCTGATATTCGGGATGAATAATATCTATCCCGCACGGCATTACAGCTATCGTTCTGCCTCCTACTTCTATAGCTGCCCTGTGAGCAGCCTCATCTCCGCCATACATAAATCCGGAAACTATAGCTATGCCAGAAGCGGCAATTTCCGTTACTAATTGCTCCGTCATCTTTCTTCCGTAACTCGTCAATCTTCTTGAGCCTACCACCGCTAAACAATTATCAAAAATCTTCGAATCCCATTCACCCTTATAATAAAGTTGCTTTGGTGCTTCTTTACCAATTTTCTTTAATATTTCCGGATACTTCTTATCTTTTATATTTATGACATTTTGCCCGTTCATAATTGATTAAACTGTCTTGGCGAGAACAAAGCCCCGTATATTCTTCGCTCCCGCTATTCTTAAAATTCTAGCGCATTCTTCCATGGTGGCGCCGCTAGTCCAAACGTCGTCAATTATTAAAATATCCTTAGGGCAATTTATTTTTTCCTTCATGCGGAAAGAATCTCTAACATTTTTTGCTCTTTCTTTTTTATTTAATTCGGTCTGCGATGGCGTATCCTTTATTTTTTCAAGTAAGGGAAAAATTTCTCTGCCCGTTTTTTTTGCTACTTTTCTAGCAATTAATTCTGCCTGATTAAAACCTCTTCGTCTTTCTTTCCTCTTAAACATAGGAACAAAAGTTATTATCGTGTTCTCTGGAATATACAATTCTCTTCTTTCGAATATTTTTTCAGTAAGTTCATCTATCGCATCAAACATACCCTCATATTTAATTTTTAAAATAATTTTCTTAATTAGTCCTTCGTATTCCCAAGCACTAGCTACCTCTTCTAATTTTCCTCGGGCAAAAATACTGGTTGCTTCAGAAAGAAACAAACTACATTGATCGCAAATATATCTTCCTTCCTTTCCGCAACCCAGACATATTCTGGGCAATAAAATATTTATTATATTTTCCCTTAATTGATCCCACATTTTATTTTTGGCTTAATTCACTGATAGATCTATCAATCTTTCCGTCTTCAGATTGATCGGATTGGCTTAGCCAATTGGCTAAGCCAATCCGATAGAAATTAACTATTCCAAGGAAAAACGACTAATCATTTCAAATTTTTTTGCTAAAAGGACTTCTTTGGCAAACGTCCGATATTTAACTCGCGTCGGGAAAAAATTATCCAATAAACCCTTATCAATTATTATTGAATTTCTTTTTTTAAGATATTCTTGATGAGTACTCCAGGGATATCCTGCGGCGAACCTCATAATCATATCTACATTTTTTACTCCTCTTTCTTTTAATTTCGGCTCCACCAACTCGCCCGGATTGACAACATTTAAATAAATTAAAAGGTATTGCAGATACAGATCCTTGTCTACATGGTTAGCCTTAAATGTCCCCTGAAATAAGCTTCCTACTCTTCCATGCTTTCTATTAAAATAACCAGTGTATCCCGTTCCAATTTTATGCATAAAAGTAGAAACGCCATTTTCTTTTATTTCTTCCAAGATTAAATGATAATGGTTTGACATTAGACAATCCGCCATAATCCTAACTAGAGGCTCTCGCTTCTCGCGTTCTCTCTCTACAAATTTTTTTAATGTTCTAAAATTCAATTCCCCTCTCTCGTTCTCTAACTTCCATAATGATCTTGCTGAAACTTTCTCGTCATTAAACAGGTACAGTCCCTGAAGAAACCTCCATCTATCTGCATCATCTTGGAAAATATTTCTTTTTTCCACCCCTCTATTAAAGATGTGGTATATTTCTCCTTTTACAAATTTTATTTTTCTCATTTTTCTATAATCGGATTGGCTTAGCCAATTGGCTAAGCCAATCCGATATCGTTAACAAGGTGGATAAATATCATATTCATTCTCTTTGAAGACGGCGTTATCCGATTTAAACTTTGTAAACATTCTTTCGATAGGCGCGCAGTCAGAATTATTAAAGATAACGACGGCGTATTTATTTTTTTCGAGCACTGAGTCCCTAATAATAATTTCGACGTCCTCATTCTCCAAGGTAATTGCACCAAATCTGATCTGCATATCTCCGAAAATCATCCCTCCATACCTGATAATCACATTTTCTAGAATAGAGCCTGAAGAATAGAAACGCAGATGCTTCCAAAGCCCTTCGCTAGTGCCGCCATAATCTTCATCACAATAGGAGGTGAAAATAATTTTTTCATCTTCAGTGCCGATTGCCTCCAGGATTCCTTTAATTTCTATCCCGCTATTAGCATCCCTGAATCTTATAACTGTCCCTGGGTATAGAATAAGAGTAGCTCCTTCGGAAATACTCATATCTTCAACGACATAGGGCAAAGAAGCCGACCATATAGATATTTTTGTAACACTTCCCCTAACCGAAATCCCATCAAGATCGTTACCTATAGCCTGGTTATCGCCAAAAATCGGCGAGGCATTCATAACAGAAATTGGTTTTTTGTTTTCCTCAAAAGTGTTATTTTCAATCTCTGACGTAGAATCAGTCCAAATTTCAATACCATTGACGTTATTCTGAAAAAAAGAATTTTTAACCACTGGCTTTCCTCCTGAAACATGAAGAGCGGTACCAGTCCCATCATCTGGTCCGTGGCATCCGAATTGATGGTTGAGGAAGTGAACATTATCAACCACCGAAGAGGAATCGACCAAATAGATCCCTTTCATTCTATTGTTTTCAACGATTGAATCTCTAAGAGTAATCGAAGATTCTTCAACAAAAACTGCCGTTGCTCTATAATTACAAGGGCACATCGCGTCAGGATACGCTCCCCCATATTTAACAACCACGTTATTGAACTCAGAATTATTACTTTCTGAGCTAAAATAAATCTGCCTCCAATCACCAGGACTAGCACCGCTGCCGCCATATTCCTCATCCTTACTTGATGTAAAAACTATCTTCTTATCCTCCGCACCGATTGCTTTAAGGATTCCGTTAACAGTTATACCGCTAAAGGCGCCATCAAACTTCATAACTACTCCAGGCTCAATGATTAACGTTTTCCCTCTAGGGATAATCGGCGCCCATTGAATTGTATAGGGACTCCCGTAAAAACCAAGTACAATTTCATCAAACCCTTCATCGAAAGGTAAAGATGATAAATTAGTTTCTTTTTTTGACACTGAGTTCTCCATTTTTGGCGTGCCGTTGATTTTATCTCCATACGCATCTAAGCCGTTTCTAGTGATTAAATTATTACTAGCCCAATTACCAAGATCATTTCCAGATTTAATAGGATCAATTCTTTCCATTGAAATTCTTTTCTCTTTGCCGCCAGCAAACCAACCGCTGCCAACATCCACTCTGTCAACAAGACCGTATTCGTTATCTCTCAACTCCAATACGCCACCATTGTCATTTAAACCATACTGAAGTGTGAAAATGTAATCTGCCTCTATGTCCGAGATTACTTTGTCATCAGTCCTTTCTAAAAGAAAATAAGATAATCCATCAATAGTAGGCGTGCTGGTATCCACAACGGAAATTTTACTTATTTTCGGCTCCGTTTCCGCTAAAGGGTAAAAAACTATTTGCCAATCTGCTATTTCTACTGGCTCAGGATTCGGATTATAAAGCTCAATCCACTCATCGTTCCAATTAGCTTTCGTTCCCATCCAAGCGATTTCGTTAATAACTATTTGTAAGGTAGAAACCTCTTCTATTCCTTCCGATTCTTCTGACACCTCTTCTTGAACGTCTTCCTGTTCTTCTTCCTGTTCTTCTTCCTGTTCCTCTTTTTGCTCGTCTTCTGTTTCTTCATATTCTTCCTCTTGTTGTTCTTCTTCGTCACCATCTTCATTATCATCCAGGACAAAGATTTCTTCCGGAGCAATAATATTGATTTTATCTTTAAATTCTAAATAACTGCTTTTCCCGCTTTCTCTAAGCCGGACGAGAATATCCGCTTCTCCTCTAAAATCATTTTTATCTCCCTTAATCCTCAATTTAAATTCTTCTTTGAATAAAGTTCCAGAAAAAACTTTTAGAAGATAATTATAAGAAGATTGCCAATTTCCACCGCTGTAAATTTCGGAAAGCGTTCTTTTTTGTTCACTTTCTTCTGAAGTTGCAAGAATAGAAATTTTAACGTCATAAGTGGCGTTCTCCAAATTTGAGGCATAAAGATTTACTTTAATTTCTTTGTCACCTGGATTATCCTCGGGATAAGAAAGAGAAATTTGCGGTTGAGATTGAGCTTGAGTTGACGACGATGAAGAGCTTCCTTCATTACCGCCCGATCCCAAACCAGAATCAGAATTAGAACTACCGCTAGGACCAGTATCGCCCTCAATATAAGCGCAACCTTGCTCTATTATTTTTTGTAAGGTTATCTCGCCAATTCCGCTCACTCTTATCAAATCATAAACAGATAAAAACGGCCTAGCATCAATTATTCTTTGAGCTATTGTTAGACCAACACCTATTAATTTTTGCAGTTCTTCTTTTGAAGCGGTGTTAATATTTACAGAACAAGTTCCTGTTTCTTTTTCTTCTGATTCTTCAATCTCTTTTTTCTCAATTTCTTTTTCAGGTTGCTGCTTTTGTTCTTCGGCTAATTCTGTAAACCCTTGAGTAAGTAAATTTATTTGTCGCGCTATGTCGTTTAATATCTCCTGAAGTTTTTCTAGGGATTCATGTTCTGATATCTGCGCAGGCGCTACTGGCGGGGGGGGGGGGGGGGGTGATGTCGAAGCCAGGCAAGATAGATAATGGTTTCGGCGCACTATCTATTTCTGGCGCAGAAGACACCGATTCTTCTATAATCGCGGCTTGTTCTGTATCTTTCTCTTCTGAGGAAGAAAAAATTGCTGCCGGAGAGAAATTAGCAATACCGGAAACGAATGATTTTATCGTATTCCATGCATCAACCAATCCAATTTTCTGGCCCGTAATTTTCGTTATTATCACTTCCACATCTTTGATCGTTGCTTCAAATGGTTTTAATACAAGTCTCTCCCAGAAACTCAGAGGTCTGATGCCCAAATCGGGAACTTCCGGCGGGAAATCAATTTCAATTGTAGGTTGTCCAACCCATTTGTAATTTTCTACATTGCCGCGGACATCAACAATAAAGGGAGGAAGAGCGCTCTCAAGTTCAGTGTATATCCCCACTGTTGCACTAATACCTCCTTGGTTTTTTGGAACTTCTAAATAACCTGGAGAATAAAACCTTATTAAAATTTCTCCCTTTCTAGCATCATAAGGTTTATAAACTATAACATACTGAAAAATGGCTGTTTCCTTGTTACTATCTCTAGCAGTATATTTAAATTCTATTGCTCCCGGGCTCATCCTTATTTCGTTTTCTAGCAAAACGCTCATCCCATAATCAACCGCCTTATTCACACTTTCTTTCTCTAACTCATTTAAAATATGCGAGTAATCTTGGAGCAATAAAACTCTAGCTGTTTTTGTCGCGCCTTGAATTATCATAAAAGTGGTCTTTATTGGCGCATCCACTAGAAGATGATTTAAGACCTGAATCTGGACAGCCCTTTTCATAATTATAGGAACTGCTGTTTTTTCTGCGCTGGAGGCCGGATCCATCATCAGCTTAGTCCACTCTGAATGAAATATGCTAATAAATGAATCTATTAATTCCTGGACTCTATCCCCGGGTAATTCAAGATATTTTGCCGTTTCTCTCAAAGTAATGTTATCAAAGTCTTCTGCTAAAGAAATATTCGGGAAAACTAAAAATCCCGTTAAAAAAAATAACGTTATAACATTAAAAAAGCGCCTGCGCTTTAGTAATTTTTCCATTTATTTTATAAGAATACCAATTTACTCTATTAAATTGTCTATTTTATTTTTAATGAGCCACCTACCTCTCTCAAGCCGAGGCTCGCTTTAAGAAAGATCTGGAAAAAAGAGCTATTGGATAGATATGGTTTCTAAGAAATTCTCAAATTCTTGAATACATTTTTCTTTATCATCAAAACCCCACATAACAGAAAAACTATACACTTTGTTATCCCCCGCAACAGAAACTGCCATTCCGACGCCGGAACCATCTTCTTCTAGACCAAAAATACTCTTCAATGCTGGGTAGTTATTAATATATATCTCTTCAAAATTTACCGATTTCATACCCATTAACGCAAGAGAATATCTTGTTTCTATCTCTATATCCGTAAGGTTAAATTCTCCATATTCTACGGCAGCTTGAATTTTACATCCTTTTTTTAAAGGCAAGACTATCCTCCCTTTTTCTTTATTGGTTTCTAAATCTAGAGAGTCAAAATCAATAGCACCTCCTTCTTCTTCTACCCTCCTCGCCTCCCATCCCTCAGGCGCTTTTACGATTAATCCTGCTTTTTTATTTTCCACAAATATTCCCTCTTCCGTTTCTTTAATTACATAATCATCCGGACTGCCTTTTATTTCTTTGCTACTTTGCCACCAAAAAAATAATCCTCCGATAACGAGGATCAAAAAAACAATAAAACCAAAAACAACTTTTTTATTAGAGAATTTTCCCAATTTTGGCATATTTTTTAATTTTACAGAACGTAAAAACAAAAAACAACCCTCCACCTGTGGAAAAATTGGCTAAGCTAATCCGGACAATAAATTACAAATTTAGTCAAATTCTTAAGCTAAAATGGCCGTACCTAGTCCAGTCATTTATTAAAAACTGCCAAACTGTGGAAAAATTGGCTTAGCCAATTTTAACTCCCGTAGTTAAGTTTGGCCTAAAGAGAGAAATACCAAAACATGGCGTAAATAAGAGATAGCCAGGCGGCAACTATAAAAAGAGATTGAAACATATTTGTCAATTATACAAAAAGTAAAGGGAGCGCGCAAGCGCGCTCCCTTAAAGACCTTCAAGGTCAACCTCCTGCCAAAAAGGCAAAGAGATACAGGGCATCAAACATGGGATAATCTTCTATCCCAATCTTCAGTCCCCAGGGAGCTCTTATCAAGGCCCAGAAACAAAAGATCATGAGCAGAACAATTACCGGAATGATGAACACCTTGCTGACCACAGGCCATACGAAGACTACGGGTACCCAAATCCCTCTAGGTTCTTCCAAAATCTTTCCTCCTTTCACTTTAATAATCCGCAGATGCCAACCAGACCAGGGCCTGAGTGGGTACCGATAATGGTGCCTGTCTGCACCACCGGGATGCTCTTGCCAGGGTAAACGCTTTTCAACCTCTTGGACAGCTCTTTCGCTTCCTCCTCGGCCGCAGCATGGATCACGCCCACTTTCAGCATGTCGCCTTCCCCGGACACTATTTCCACCAGACGCTCCAGAGATTTAGCCCTGCTCCGGTTTCTCTCCACCGGAACTACTTCCCCGTTTCTGATGCTGATCATCGGCTTTACCTGAAGAATTGAGCCGAGAAAAGCTGAGACCGCGCCGATTCTTCCTCCTTTCTCCAGATAGCGAAGCGTGTCAAGGACTCCGTAAAGACGGACTTTCGGAATCAGCCGCTTCGTTTCCTCTTCAATGGCGCTAAAGCTTGCTCCAGCTTCCGCCATTTCAGCAGCTCTCATTACCAGGAATCCCAATCCTAAAGAAAGGGTCTGGGAATCAAGCATCCTGATGTCGAAATGGGCAGGCGCTTCCTTCCGGGCTTGCCTGGCGGACTCTAACGTGCCGCTGAGCTTTGCCGAGATGTGCAGAGAAAAAATCTTTGGTCCTGCTTTTTTATAAGTTTTCAGAAAATCAGCAGGCGTGGGCTGGCTGGTCATCGGCAGGGCTTCGTTCTTTTTCAGCCGGGAAAAAAACTCATCACCGGTAAGATTAACCCTGTCGCGGTATTCTTCTTTGCCGAATCTGACGTAAAGAGGAACTATCGCTATTCTTCTCCTGTCCAATGCCCCTGCTGGAAAATCTGCCGTGCTATCGGTTACCACAACTACCCGTGACATCTTTCCCTCCTTATTAAAAAGTCTCCTTACTATTGGCAAGGAGCTAAACTGTTTCTAACATTCCTGGCTGAAAAGTCAAGGTTATATTCCGACAAAATCCCTGATCTTGGAGACCGGAATGGCGCTGATTCTGCCCGCAGAATCAAGCGTGTTAATCCCCAGGATTTCTCCTTCGATGTTGAAAAGAGGGCTGCCGGAGAGAAGATAACTTTCAACGATACTGGTTTGAATGGAATTTTCGTCAAACGACCTGACAATGCCCTCATTGACCAGCCTTGAAGGAATTTCTTCTTTGAATACAGCCCCAATCAAAAATACTCTCTCCCCCATTTTCAGCTTCTCCAACCTGGCAAAACCTGCCGTGGTTAAGGATGATTTTGAAATCTTTATCAAAGCCAGATTTTCATTCAGATCTCTTTTCAAAATCTGATAAGAAACCTTCTCTCCTTCCACGAAAAAATTAAAATCTGCACCGAAAGGCACGAGCTCAGCCAGAGTTACCATCAGGCCGTCAGAAGTGACGACAAGACCTGATCCTTGCAAAGTTTTGCCTGCCTGGGTTTCGCTTTTGACTGCCACGACTGCCCTTTCCGCCCGCTCAATGGCTCCAATTAAAGCAACGTTTTCCTGGATATAGACCTGTTTGGTTTCGGTCAGAAAAACAGGGCCCTGTTCCACTGAACCGTTACCAACATAAGGCCAGAAGACACGGCTGGCAAATCCGCCGGCCACGCCCATAAGAAAAATGGCAATCGCTATAATAACCTTTTTTTGCATCAGTTTTTAGTTAATACCTCTTCTCTCCTGAGAGAATGTTTTCTCAAACCGCCGAGTGTTCTGAAAACGATTTTCCCGTCCTGCAGGTCAACGATAACGCTGTTTTTTTCTGCCAGCTCACCAGAAACTATTTTCAAAGCTAGAGGATCCAAAACCATTTTTTGGATTACTCTTTTCAGAGGCCTGGCTCCCAGATTCTGGTCAAAGCCTTTTTCCGCCAAAAACCCTTTGGCTTTTTCGGTAACTTTAATTTCAATCCCTTTTTGCCTCAATCTGTCAGCAACGTTGGCCAACTGCAAATCAACTATCCTTTCAATTTCCAGCTTGCCCAAATAATTAAAAATAATGATGTCGTCGATCCTGTTCAAAAATTCCGGCCGGAAATCTTCCTTCAAAGCCTGCATTACCTTGTCTTTCAGATTCTCCCTGCCCTCCGCTTCTTCATTCCTCCCGCCGATAAATCCCAGAGACGCCTCCTTGGCGATAATATCCGAACCAGCGTTGGAAGTCATAATGAGAATAGCATTTTTAAAGGAGGCTGTTCTTCCCTTGGCATCGGTCAACCTGCCGTCTTCCAGAATCTGAAGCAGGATATTGAAAACATCGGGGTGGGCTTTTTCTATTTCATCCAGCAGAATTACGCTGTAAGGCCTTCTCCTTATTTTGTCGGTCAGCTGACCCCCCTCCTCGTAACCGACATATCCCGGAGGAGAACCGATCATTTTGGAAACAGTATGCTTTTCCATATATTCTGACATGTCCAATCTGACCAAAGCCGCTTCATCGTTAAAAAGAAATTCAGCCAAGGCTTTGGCAGTTTCTGTCTTGCCCACGCCAGTCGGCCCCAGGAAAATAAAAGAGCCAAGAGGCCTGTTTTCCTCTGAAATCCCGGCTCTGGACCTGCGGATGGCGTTGGAAATCGCCACCACTGCCTCTTTTTGTCCGACAACCCTTTTGGAAATAATGTCTTCCATTTTTTCCAGCTTTCTGGCTTCTTCTTCCATAAGCCGGGTAATGGGAATCCCAGTCCAGCGGGAAGCTACTTTTGCCACCTCTTCCTCGGAAACTTCTTCTTTCAGGATGGGCCTTGATTTTTGGAATCTGGCCAGCTTTCTTTCGGTCGCTTTCAGCTCCTTCAAAAGATTGGGAACTTTTCCGTACTTCAATTCCGCCACCCTTTGCAGATCAGCTTCTGACTGGGCTCTTTCAGCCTCAAAACGGGCATCCTCTATTTCCTTTTTAAGGCTTTTGATTTTAGTGATGATCTCCCTTTCTGACTGCCACCTTGCCTCAATCTCCTTGGCTTTTTCTTTCAAGTCAGCCAGCTGCCGGGAAACAACTTTTTTCCTTTTTCCATCTTTCTCTTTTAAAGTCTGGTTCTCAATCTCCAGTTTCTGAATTTCGTTTTTCAGCTGCTCAAGTTCAACCGGTTCAGATTCAATTTCCAGCCTTAAAGAACTCATGGCTTCATCCATCAGGTCCACTGCCTTATCAGGCAGAAATCTGTCGGCTATGTAGCGGGCAGCCAGCTCAGCAGCCGAGACCAAGGCTGAATCTTTTATCGCCACGCCATGATGAAGCTCGTATCTTTCCTTGATTCCTCTCAAAATGGCAACCGTGTCTTCTATCGACGGCTCTGAAACGTAAATTGGCTGGAATCTTCTTTCCAGGGCCGGGTCTTTTTCAACGTATTTCTGATACTCTTTCAAAGTGGTAGCTCCTATCGCCCTCAGCTCCCCCCGAGCCAAGGCTGGCTTTAACAGATTGGAAGCATCAATCGCTCCCTCGGCAGCCCCTGCTCCGACCAAGGTATGCAGTTCATCAATAAACAAAAGGTAGCGGCCCTGCGCCCGGTTAAGCTCTTTTAAGAGAGCTTTGACCCTGTCTTCAAACTCACCGCGGTATTTTGTCCCGGCGACCAGGGAACCCAGATCCAGTGCGATTATTTCTTTGTCTCTTAAAGATTCGGGAACTTTGCCGGAAATGATTTTCTGAGCCAAACCTTCTGCCACGGCAGTCTTTCCCACTCCGGCCTCGCCGATTAAAACAGGGTTGTTTTTCGTCCTCCGCGACAAAACCTGCATCAGTCTTCTTATCTCGTTCTCTCTGCCGATTACCGGATCCAACTTTCCTTGTCTGGCCAGCTGGGTCAGGTTCCTGGCGTATCTTTCAACAACCTGGTATTTTGATTCCGGTTCAGGATCGGTAATCTTCTGCCCTCCCCTGATCTGAGCCAAGGTTTTCAAGGCCGTTTCATAATCCAGCTTTCCGAATTCCAAGGAGGAGACTCCGCCGCCCGGCTGCAGGAAATTGGCTTTATCCAGAATTTCTTTTGCCTTACTTTCCATAGCGAGCAATGCCAAAAACAAATGTTCAACCGAAATGTACTCGTCCCCCATCTTTACCGCTTCCTGCCTGGCCCCCTCCAAAACCCTGGCCATATCCTGAGTCAGATACAGCTGGCCGAGAACCTGGGAAGTGGCGATTACCGGAATTCTGTCCAAAGCCATTTTAGTTTTTTTCTTCAAGCCGTCTATGTCAGCCCCTACTCTTTGCAGCAAATTCAAAACCACGCTTTCTTCCTGGAAAAGCAGGGCGTGCAAAAGGTGCAGGGCGTCTATTTGCTGCTGTCCCCGCTCCTGAGCGACATTCTGAGCCTGAAGTATGGCTTCTTGCGCTTTATGCGTAAAATTACCGTTCATACCCTCTTTTTACTATAAAATCAACGGAAAAACAAGCAAAAGCCTTATCAGCCTAGCCTGCTTTATCTCTTTAACTCTTTGCCAAATACTGCTGGTATTCTTGTCCGGTTATCAGTTCTTCAGCCAGCAATCTGCCCAAGCCAGCGTAGTACTGGAATCGTATTTGGGCCGTGGTTAAGGCAGCATTGTAAATGCGGACCTCGTCAATCAAACCGTCGAAATTGTAGTTTGTTCCCTGATACGTTCCGATCTTAGCCGTAATATCGTTTACAGCGAGAGTTCCTGTCCGCGGGGTAATGCCGACCTGAGCTCCATTTTTATAAATTCTTATGTTTGACCCGTCGTAAGTTCCCACGAAATGATACCATTTGTTCAGGTCGTGGACATCCGAGTCCTGGGCATTGGCGTCAACCCCGCCTGCATTCACTCTGAACCTTATTTTCTGGCTAGGGTTTTCCAATAAAAAAGTCCAGGGCGATCCCTTTACCGCGATTACCGAGTAAGACTGCCCTCCTCCCCCATAGGCATCATATTTCGCCCAAGCTTCAACTGTTACCGCACTACCCATATCTTTAAGACTTAACTGATCTCCAACATCCACATACTGGGTGCTTCCGTTAAACTCCAAAGAGCATCCCTGGCCAGAAGGAGTGTAGCCAGAATCTGTGGTAGCGCATCTCCAGGTGGGAGCATTGACCAGGGTGCCGTTGTTTCCCCAGCCGGATATGTCATTGGCAACAGTGCCTGTTCCTTCATCAAAACTCCAGATGCCGGCAGCGTATGAGCCTAAAGAGTTGTGCAGGTGCTGGCTAAAATACAGTCCTTTGGCAATCCTGCCTTGTTCGTTGGCTCCCCTGGTTACGGCAAAGATAATGGAAGATAAAAGCCCGATTACGGCAATGACTACCAGGAGTTCCATGAGGGTAAAGGCTTTCTGAAACATTTTTTTATCGGAAAAAATCAATACCATGTCCAAACGCAAAAAGAATAAATTATCTTTAATTGTTCATTATATCAGATACAAACAGGACTCTCCATTGTTTCAAACAAAAAGGGAGGATGGAGATCCGCTGTTTACGCATCTGCCATCCTCCCGGCTGCCGTGCTTTACGGGTAAAAGCGCGGCGCCTTCAGGAAAGCTGTATCTGGGAAATTAATTCGGGGATCAATCTCTTCTCAATGTCTCTCAACCGGAAACCAATCTTCTCTTTTTTGCCTTCGGGAACGCCATTGCCTAGTTTTCTCTTTATGGCCTCTGCCTCTTTGTAATAAGCCCCCAGCCTTTCTGCCAAGCCAGATTCGACACCATAGACTTCCATGCTTTCCTCCTTATTCATATTTCCAAAGTGCCTTGAACGAAGAGATAAATCTCTTCTTTATCCTCCGTTGATACTCGGGTATATAATTAAAAATCCGGCTGTTCGGCCAGATCCATTGTCGCGATATTTTGATTGTTTTTAGCTAATTTCTATTTATCGCCCTTGATGAATCTAACCGAGCGTCGGTTCAAGACGACGCCTAAGATAAGGACGACGGTTAAATTCATCTGTTGATTCATATCTTAAATAGAAGACGAAAAATTACCCCGGTTATTACAGAAATCATTCGCTCCTTTCTCCCAAAATTAACCTGACCATTCTTTCCTGCCCGCCTCTCAGTATTTTAAAAATAACCTCATCTCCAGGATCGTATTTCATAATGAGTTTTGCCAGAGAATTCTCAACGGTAATTTTTTCCCCTTCCAGTTCCAGAACTATGTCGTTTTCGATGAGCCCGGCATCCTGGGCGGGCGAACCCGGGATTACGGCCGGTTCTCCTTCCTCGCCCTTGATAATCCAAGCGCCGTAATCTACCTGCAGACTGTTCTCTTCTTTGATTTGTTCGTCCAGGATAATGTACCTGATTCCCAGATAAGGATAAACTATTTTGCCAAGAATTTTTATCTGCTCAATGCTCTTTTTCGCTTTATTGATGGGAACGGCAAAACCGATATTCTGCGCATCCACAACCGTGGCCGTATTCATCCCAATTACCTCGCCCTTCAAATTCAAGAGCGGACCCCCTGAATTCCCCCTATTGATGGCCGCATCGGTCTGGATTACGTCTTCCAAAGTTTCAACCATACCTCCTCCGGAAGCTGTAATCGTCCTGCCCAAGCCAGAAATTACGCCGACTGAAACAGTGTTCCTGAACTCGCCCAGCGCATTGCCAATGGCAATTACTGTCTGGCCCGCCTGGAGCTTGTCCGAATCACCGAATTTCACAGTCGGGAAAGAATGCGAATTTAACTGTTCTATCTTAAGAACGGCTATATCCTGCATCGGATCCCGAGCCAGAACTTTGGCCTGGTAGTTTTCTCCGTCATTGGTAAAGACTGTGTAATCTGCCTCTTGGTCGAGAACAACATGCTTATTGGTCAAGATCAATCCGTCTTGCGAGACAATGAAACCGGTCCCCCCTCCGATTTCCCGTTTTTCAGTTTCTCCTTGGCGGTACTGGGGAACCTGGAGCTCAAGCGGAGCTCCGAAAAATTCTTCAAACCCCTCAAAGGGATTGTAAAAATACTGTTCGACAATCGGCACGTCTTTGCTGACGACAATGCTCACCACGGATGGCCAGACGTCTTCCACTGCTTTGATTATGGCTTCTTCCTGGGTGGCTTGGGGAAGATATTCTTTCTCTACTATTTTTGCTTCGGGAATTTCAACATCCAGACCGGAAAGATAATCTTTTATCTGCAGGTAATAAATGCTGCCCGAGAGCAAGCCCGCCAGAAAGCCGAAGGAAGAGGACAAAAATATAATCAAAATCGCCCACCAAAAGATTTTATTCTTTAAGAATTTGGGGATTTTAAATTTCGGCAACTTATAAATATCCATATCGTAAATACCCATACAAGAATATTATAATTTATTTTTTATAATGATTAAACTTGTATTTAAAAACGTCTGACCTGACCGGTTTCCCGGAAAGCATGTAAAGTTGGCATAAAAAATATTTGACGAGAGTTGACAAATAACCGTCTGTCTCAAACCTCCTGGTGGCTATATGGACTTTGGTTGATTTTATAACACCGAATTTTCCGATCTTAAAAGCCTGCCTGGTAAAATAATGGTCTTCGGCCAGGCTGATTCCCTCGTCAAAACCCCCGACCTTCTCAAAAATATCTTTTTTCACTAAGATAGCCATAGCTCCGTGAGCCAGGAATCTCTGAGAAAGAACGATCGGCCGATTATAGAAAAAATCAAATCCCATTCTGACAATTTTTCTCTTGGTAATGGGCTTCAGGCCGAAAGAAGCAATATCAAGCTCTCTGTTTCTGAATTCTTCCAAAGATTGTTTCAGAAAATTCTTGGGTAAGATCAAGTCGGCATCCAAAAAAAGAATATCCTCTCCTCTGGCGATTCTTGCTCCCCGGTTTCTGCCCCGAGCCGGCAAACCTCCCTCTGCTAATTTGCAATCAAAATACTCGGCGATTTCAACGGTTTTGTCGGTTGAGCCGGCGTCAGACACGACGATCTCACACTCCCCTTCAAAACTCTGTCTTTTGACGGAAGCCAGCAATAGAGGAAGATATTTTTCTTCGTTCAAAGTTGGAATGATTATGGATAACATATTTTAGAATAATTTCTTGGCTTCCTGCCAAATCTCAGGCTGATTTTGTTTTTCTTTCATCCAGTACCACCATTCAGCTCCCCACAAATAGAATTCGTCAAACCCGGTCCTCTGAGCGAACTCAATATTCTTCCTGAACTGCTCCAGATTCATCGTCTTTTCCTGTTCAGAGAGAGGAGAGTCGTACAAAAGCTTGGGTCCCCAGGGCTCAGCCTGCAGCTCTACGTTAATCACTTTCTTATCAAATAATTCCTTGATGATCTTGGCTTTTCTGGCGTAAAAGACCGGCGGGAAAGGATAAGAAACGTAAGCTTCCAGCTGACGGAACCATACTTTCCTGTACATAGTTGTGCCGATAATATCCCCGAACCTAGCTGCCTGAATCCAGAAAGAGCCTTCTCCGCTGTCTGATATTACCACGGGTCTTTCCAAAGAATCAAGATATTTTACCAATGCTATTTCTTTTTTCAGAAAGTTATTGTCTGTCCATTGGCACTGGCCGAAAGGGAAAAATGGCTCATTTTCCACTTGCCACATAGCGATAGCTGGCGAAAGGCTGTATCTTGAAACGATTTTCTCTATCAAGGCGAGTATCCTTTCCTGCTGCGCCTCCTTTCCCATGCTTTCTGCCCAATTGGGTAAATGACATTCTGGCCAGCGAGGAGCTTTCATGCCAATTGTCAGAAGCAATTTCACACCCTTTTCCTGGGCCGTTTCAATCTGCCAGTCCAAATCTTCGAAGTTATAATTCCCCTGTTCTTTTTCTATCAAATCCCAGTAAGTGGCCAGCTTTATGTTTTTAACTTCCATGTCGTCAATCAGGACCAGATAGGCCTCCCTCCAATTAAGCCCCAGAAGCTCGGCGTGCTTGTGGGAGAAATTAACTCCCCAGACAATATCTTCCGACACTGACGGTTTGCCGACGAAGAAGAAAAGGAAAGCCAGCGACAGAAAAATTAAAATATAAAGCATAATTTTCTTAATCATAAATTGAATCTGTTAAACAGATGAAAATAGAAATGAATTTTTGAATTCATTGAACCGATAAAAGCACCAACCCTAAGCCTATCAATATTATGGCGATGACTTTCTGGAGGATAACGTCCCTGGAAACTTCTTCTTTCAGGATTCTTGGGAACTTCAGGGAAAGAAAAACTGAAAAGATGAAAAGGAAAACGTACTGGGTTCCGTTTAAAGCGTGTATTAGCGGAACTAAGGCCAAAGGAGCCAGAAAGATCGCCCAGTTTTGCAAAATGGCAGATCCTGCTCCGGCCAGCTGGTTGGAAACGAAGATGGCGGAAGTCTTTTTCGACCCTCCAGGAAGCAGACTCTTCCCAGTTAAGAATAATTCCTTCCTTATTTCGGGAAAAATGAAAAGAAAACAAACTGCCATTAAAAACCCTCCCATACTTCTCCAAATGAAACCGTTCCAAAAAGGCTGAGCCAGATAAACGTATTTTGCCAGGACGAACGCCAAGGAGAAAAAGAAAGCGGTCAGGACGGAAAATTTGAAGCTTTCAAAATTTATGAACTTTTCCTTTCTCAGATTTATCAGAATATTACCGAGAATCAGCAAAACGAATGCTGCGGCGCCATAAAGAGACAATGTCTCCCGCCCGGACGTAAAAACGTAAATCAAGAGAAAAGCAAACAAAGGAGTCAGCGACCCTACGGCCGGCACCACCCGGGAAGCCTCAAACAGATGAAGCGCTTTATAAAACCAGAAAAGACCCCAAATAAAGACCGCTCCGGCAGACAAGCTCAAAACAATCTGGGACATTTCCGGCACGTAAAAATCGACGAAGGGAACTAGGAGTAAAACCAGAATCCACAGAATCCCAACGTAAAAAGTATATACTTTCGGATTGGTAACCGAACCTGTCAGGAGATACTTGTCCACCAGATAGACTGCGGCCAGAATCAGATAGGAAAAAACCGCTACGGTTAACCAAGACATATTTTTTTAATTTTAAAAGTTCCCAATTTCTCCCCCTCAATAAAGCCTTGTATGGCTGCCTCGGCCAGATACCCGTGCTCTACCCAGTCAAAAAGCCACTGTCTAAGATGAGAAGAGTTTTCTTGCGACAAACCGAAGCCGGATTTCAGGAGCCATCTTTTGTTGAATTCCTCCTGGGAACCGATGGGCGGAGCAACGATAATAGGCAGGCCCAAAGCCGAATAAAAAGAAAGTTCCGAAGGCTTGGTCCAGAGAACATCCGTCTTTCCCAAGGCCAAGTTAAAACTTTGAAAATAGTCTTCAACCTTCTCGCCAAAAACAATTTCCACATCCAGGCCGCGGGTATGCTCTTTAAAATATTCCCTGATTTTCCTTTTGCTGCCGGCAACCAAAATTATCCTGACTCTCCCGTTTTTTATCTCTTGAGCTAAAGCCTTCACGATTTTAACCCCGATTTCTTTCTGCGCTCCGGCTCCGCCGACGGCAAACATTATCGTCAAAGGACGGCCTGATTCTCGAGGCATCTCCCCCAGATGCTCTTCTATCAGGGCCTGGTAATATCGGCAGTATCTTCCTTTGGGATCAAGATTCAAAAGCCGGGTTCTTAAGTTTTCTTTCAGGATCCCCAGGTCCTCTCCCCCGGTTAGTTCCGAAGGAAGAGGGTAGCCGGTTAAAAAAATATTGCTTTCTTTCACTCCGTAAAGTTTTAGTCTTTCAACGACTCTGACATTGGGAGCAAAATATTTAATCCGGCTTTCCCGAGGGTTGAGAGGCGCCCAGGTCCTGGCAATGTCGGCATCACAAACAACGCAAAAAATATCCCCCGGATAATCGAAAGACTCCGCCATAAAAGCCGGGGTAAAGAAGGTGGAGATAAAAGGCAGGCCGCCTCCCCGCATTTTGCATTTCTCAATAAGGTCTTTGCCCCAGCCTTTTTTGATAAGAAGAAAGATCTGTTTTAATTGAAAATTAGGTTTCGATGAGTCTCGTTTCGGATAAAAGCTGAAAATTTTTTGAAACTGATCAAAAAGAGAAAAGGTAAATTCGCCAGCCAGAGGAACCCTTTTGAATCTGGAAACGGCTTCATAAAACATCCTTGCCCCTTTCCACATTTTTCTGTCTTTTTCGGGAATCCCCGGATAATCGTTAGCCTGGATGATTTCTCCCCCGTACGCCAATGATTTCAGGGGATAAGCTGTCCTCTGATGACCATAGCCCATATTAACCGAAACAATCCAAGCTTTTTTGTTTGTCTCTGACATGTTCTCCTATTATATCTTATTTTCAGTATCTGAGAAATTTCAATTCTTGGCTTTCCTGTATCCGCCAGATAACCATCGCCAAGACAGCGTAAAAAACCAGCAAAAAGATCCAATGAACGTTTTCCAACCTCAAAGAAGCAAAAGGAATCCTGGAAAACATGTCTATGATTTTGGTCAGATAAGCCAAAGAAAACCAAACAAAAAAAGAAAGGAAAGCTGCCAGGGGCCAGAAAACCATTCCCGCTAATCCGAAGGTAAAAATCAGGATAGTGATTGGCGCCAGAAAAGGAACTATCAGGATATTGGCAGCTGGCGAAACCAAGGGCATGTAGCCGAAATTGTAAATTAAAACAGGCAGAGTGAAAACCTGCGCAGAAAGGGTGGTTTCGAGAGTGGCCCTTAAAGGTAAGAAACTGAAATTGGGCAATTTCTTCAGGATCCCGGAAAAGACAGGCTGCAGGTAAATCATGCCGATTATGGCCAGAAAAGACAGTTGGAAGCCGACATCCAAAGTCAAAATCAAAGGATTGGAAATCAGCATCAAGGCTGCCGCAAAAACAACTGCCCTCAAGGAAACGTTCATTCTGCCCAAGTGCTGACAGAGCAGAAACAATCCAGCCATAATGCCGGCCCTGACAGCGGAAGCCGGAGCGCCGATCATTAAGACATAGAGAAGCAGAAAAATAATTGAAAGATAGAATGCGTGTTTTCTCCACAGTCCGACAGAAAGGAGAAAGTTCAAAAGCAAAACTGAAATAATGGTTGTATTCATGCCGGAAACTGCGGCAATGTGCCTGGTACCGGTAAAATTAAGCTTGTCTTTCCATTCCTGGGAAATATTGTTTTCATCTCCGAAAGCCAGAGCTTCCAGCAGTCCTTCTTGCGGCATTGGTATCAAACTGCGGCTGATTTCTTTGAATTTATTTTTGAAAGAGAAAAGTTTTTCCATTACGGGATTGCCGAAACCAGAACCAACAAGTTCTGTTTCCGGAAAACTCATGACAGAATAAATCTTGTCTTTCTTGAGATAATCTTGGTAATTGAAGCCTTCAAAGATAGAAGGCGCCTCAAGCTTTCCGGCAATTACCAGCCTGTCTCCGTATCGGTATTCAGGATAGCGCCAAACAGTAACCAAAACATATCCTGAAAGAGAAAACGATTTTCCGCTAATCTCCAATTTTTCGCTTTTTACTTTCAGTTTTGCGCTTTTTTCCCTTAGGTCAGGTTCGCTGTCAATGGTACCTGTCAAAACCACTTCTTGGTTATGGCAGTTTTTCAGTTCATCGTTAAAAGCTTTCAGCTCCGCGCTTTTGTGCCAGAAAGCTCCGAAAGCAAAGAATAAAAGGCAAAAGCCGATAACGGCAATTTTTCGGCGTTGCCAGAAAAGGGAAATGAGCATAATCGCCAAGATCAAGATAAATCCGAAATGAAAAAGATCAAAAGCTAAAACTGAATTCAAAAAAATGCCTCCGATGAATGAGAGGCACAAAGAGAAAAAAGTCTGAGACTTTGACATTGACCGACTAAAATCCGGTGGCAATTACCGTAACCTTTATCTCCCCTTCTTTCAAATCTTCGGTTTGGACGGCACCGAAAATTATCTTGGCCTCGGGATTCACTTCCTTGGTAATAAGCCTGGCAACCTGGTCAATCTCGGAAAGAGAAATATCTTTTCCGCCGGAAACGTTGAACAATACGCCCTTAGCCCCCTTGACCGATATGTCAAGCAGCGGAGAATTGATGGCTGACAGGGCTGCTTTTTCCGCCCTGCCTTCTCCCTTGGCCGTACCCGTTCCGAAAAGGGCTGAACCAGCATTTTTCATAACCGCCTCAATATCGGCAAAATTGACGTTGATGATGCCCGGCAGCAAAATCAAATCGGAAATTCCCTGGACTGCCTGCCTCAAGGTATCGTCGCAAACCCAAAAGGCATTAATAAGCGGGGTGTCAGGGGCCAGAGCAGAGAGAAGTTTGTCATTGGAAATGGAAATCAAAGTGTCAACGTTTTCTTTCAAGCGTCTCAGTCCGTTCACCGCTATTTTCATTCTGGCTTCTCCTTCAAAAGAAAAAGGGGTAGTGACTATTGCCAAGGTTAAGATGCCCAATTCTTTGGAAATTTGGGCAACTACCGGGGCTGCTCCAGAACCCGTGCCTCCGCCCATGCCGCAGGTAATGAATATCATGTCAGCCCCTTTAAGAACGTCTGAAATTTCCTGGCGGTTCTCCATGGCTGACCTTCTGCCGATTTCCGGATTCATCCCCGTACCCAAACCCTGCGTCGCCTTTCTGCCGATTCTCAGTTTTATGTCCGCCTTGGTCTTAACCAGATCCTGGGCGTCGGTATTAACGGCAATCAGCTCCACGCCCTTTATCTCGCATTTTGCCATTCTTGATATTGCATTGCAGCCGGAGCCGCCAACGCCCACTACTTTTATTTTCATCTTTTTTTATTGCTTATGGTAAAAAATTCTTCAATATTCTTTTAATTTTACTGCCGAAACCGTCCGAAAAAGAACGGTCTTTGTCAAAAACCCATCCGCTTTCAGTTTCATTTGCTCTGGAAACCAGACCGCAAACAGTGGCATAATCCAGTTTTTCTTCCAATTCCTTGAAAGACGATATTTTCCCCAGCCGGCAGGGAAGTTTTAATTCTTTCTTGGCCAGCTCAACGATCCCTGGCAATTTCGCTCCCCCTCCGGTCAAAATTATGCCAGAGGGCAATAAATTTTGTTTTGAGATTTTTTTCAACTCCTTTTGAGTTTCTCCGAAAATTTCCGCAACCCGGGCAGCGATGATTTTGGCCAGCGTTTTCCTGGAGAAAACCAGGGGATCCTCTCCTTCTACCTCAACTTTCTCCTTTTTATCCTTGCCTGTAAAGACGCAGCTGCCGAGTTTTATTTTTATAGCCTCGGCGATATCGACATCAGTTTTCAGACCGATGGCAATGTCTGAAGTTATATTGCCAGAACCTATGGGGAAAACAGCCAAGTGAACCAAGTCCCCTTCCTCAAAAACCGCCAGCTCGGAAGTGCCTGCCCCGATATCCAAGACCGCCACCCCCAAATCCTTTTGCTTCTGGGAAAGAACGGCCGAAGAACTGGCAAAAGCTCCGGGGACAATGTCAGCGACCTGAAAACCAGCTTCCCACACCGCCTGGACTAAGTTGTTCTTGTAAGGAGTAAATCCGGCTAAAACCAAAACTTCCGTTTCCAGTCTCCCGCCCTGCAAGCCCTGGGCCTCTTTTATGCCGCCCGCCCCGTCAACAATGAATTCCTTTGAGAAAGTCTCTAGGATTTCATTGTTAGAAGGCAAGGAAACGGCTCTGGCAGCTTCCTGCAAGACCCTGTCCACATCCTCTTTTGAAATGTTTCTGTCAGCCCGGGAAACGGCGACCATTCCCCGAGACAAAGCGCAGCAGAGATGACTCCCTCCGATATTGACGAAAACAGAGTTCACCCTATGGCCGCTTTCTTCTTTCATCCTGTCGAAAAGAATCCGGATTGCCCTGGAGGCCTTATCAACGTCAACCACCACGCCTTTTCTCACTCCTAAAGACGGCTCTTCTCCGCAAAACAATATTTCGCAATCAGCCTCCCCGTCTCTTTTCGCGACCAACAGCGCCTTGACTGTGCCTGAACCGATATCTAAACCTGCAATTAAATTAGTTTTTGGCATAATTTTAGGTAATGATTTTGCCTTTCTTCCATCTTTTCCGCCTTGATCCTGCTCTTTTCATGGTCATGCCCCAAAAGATGCATAATTCCGTGAATCAAAACCTTGGTTAACTCTTTATTAAAAGTTGAGTCAAATCTCTTGGCGTTTTTTCTGACTTCTGCCGGGCAAATGACTATCTCGCCAGAATCGCCGTAGCGGAAAGACAAAACGTCTGTCGCTTTGTTTTTCCCGCGATACTCCCTGTTCAATTCTTTTATCGCGGCCTGATTGACAAGAGCTATAGACAATCCTAATTCTTTTTTATTTTCTCCTATTAAAACCTTTTTGGCAATTCTGCTTAGAAGATCTTTATCAGACCGGCTGGCGGTTAAATCATTGACTTCGATCATCGGAAACTCATCGGTCATTAGCCAATAATTCCTTGACGATCTTTGAAATCAAGGTGCCGTCTGCCCTGCCCTTTGTTTTGGGCATCAACTCCGCCATTACCCTGCCCATGTCCTTCACCGTTTTAGCTCCTGTTTTTTCCACTGCTGCTTCTGCCAGAATCTTAAGATCCTGTTCTGACATTTGTTCTGGCAGATATTTTCCCAGAATCTCCAATTCTTTATTTTCTTTTTCGGCTAAATTTGGCCTGTCGCCCTTGACGAAAAATTCAATCGCTTCCTTTCTTTTCTTTACCTCAGAGGAAATTACTCCCGTTATCTCCTCATCGGTCAAATGAACTTCCTTTGCCTCTTTGGACTTGAATCTTTTTTCCTTTTCTTTATTCAAAACGGCAGCCAAAAGCTGCCTCAAAACTGAAACCTCCAATTCTCTTTTCCCAACCATCCCCGAATTAAGATCAAGTCTTATTTTCTTCTCAAGCTTCTGGCTATCGGCAACGGGGGAAGAAGAAAATTTATTTTCTTTTCTTTCCATTATTTTGTGACAAACCTAATTTTCTGAGTTTTTCGTACTCTTTTTTTACTTTTTCTCTTCTCAGAGCAGCTCTCTTTTTCATCTGCTTGCTTTTCTGGCGCTTGCGAAACCGACCCGCTCTTGCTCTAATCAAAACTCCGCTTCTCTGGATTTTTTTTGAAAAGCGGCGGATCAAACCGTGAGAGCTTTCTCTTTCTGATTTTTTGACTTCTACTGGCATATCTATTCTCAGGCCCAAGGCAACCTCTGGCCTCCGATTAAATGTAAATGAAGGTGGTCGACCGTTTGACCGGCGTCTTTCCCGATATTGAGAACTAAACGATAGCCGCTCTCGTCCACGTCCTGTTCTCTGGCTATTTTTTGAGCGGCCAGAATCAATTCTCCCATCAGGGTCTTATTTTCCATTTCCAAATGATTGACTGACGGAATGTGCAGTTTCGGGATAATCAGAATATGGACAGGGGCTACGGGCTTAACATCTTTAAAAGCCATTATGGCCTCGTCTTCGTAAACAACCTCTGCCGGTATTTCTTTTTTGACAATTTTGCAAAAAATACAACTCATAAACAAATTATTTCTTTAATTTCTTTTGCATTTCCTTAACGACCTTCTCTAATTTCACCGTTTCCTGCCGGCCGTTCTGCATATTTCTGACGATGATCGTTCCTTCCAGCGCTTCTTTCTGGCCCAGAAGAAGGGTGTATTTGGCTTCTAATTTGTCCGCCATTTTAAGCTGGGACTTCAGAGAATCCCTGCCGAGAGACTCTGCTGCCTGGATTTTAACTCTTCTAAAATCTTCCAAGAGCTTCAGACTTTTCCTCTTGGCCATATTGCCCAGCTGAGCCAGGAAAACCTGGGTGTGGCCGGCTGGTTTCTGGCCGACAACCCCTTTTACCAGAGAAGTCGCCCTTTCTATGCCCAGGGCTCCTCCGACGGCTTTCGTATCTTCTCCTCCCAGCAATTTTATCAAGGCATCGTATCTCCCACCGGCTGCCAAAGCTCCCATCTTCCTTCCTTCTTCCGTATCTTCGAATATTTCAAAGACTGTTTTAGTGTAATAATCCAGCCCCCTTACCAGATAGGGATTTAAACGATAAGGCAGCTCAATCTCGTCGAGAAATTCCAACACTCCCTTGAAATGACGGTGGCATTCCTCGCAAAGATGGTCGATTATTTGCGGCGCCTGACTGACCTCCCGCTGGCATTTCTCTTCTTTGCAGTCCAAAACCCTTAAAGGATTTTCTTTCAGCCGCCTGCGGCAATCGGCGCAGAGAGCCGCATCTCTCGAACGAAAATAATTTGCCAGAAGCTTTTTGTAATAAGGCCTGCATTGGTTGTCACCGATGCTGTTAACCTCTATTATTAATTTTTTAAACTTAAGCTCGGTTAGGATATTGTAAAAAATCTGGATGATCTGCGCATCAATGACAGGATCGCCCTCGCCAATCACTTCAAGATTAAACTGGTGAAACTGGCGGTATCTTCCGGCCTGAGGATGTTCGTATCTGAAGACCGGGCCTGACGAGTATAACTTTACTGGCTGAGGCAGAGTCTGCATTCCGTGCTCCAGATAAGCTCTTACTATTCCGGGAGTGAATTCCGGCCTTAAGGTCAAAGAATCCCCACCCTTGGTTTTCAGGACAAACATCTGTTTTTGGACAATATCTGTTGCCAAACCAGTCCCCTTTTCATAGAGAGCCGTGTCTTCCAAAATCGGCGTGTCTATTCTTTTAAAACCGTAAAAATTAAGCAGCGTTTCACAAACATTATAAATCTTTTGAAAATGTTTCTGATCTTCCGGCAGAATGTCATGCATGCCAGTCGGTCTCTGAAATTTTATTTTTTTTGACATCGAGTTTTTAATTTAGAAACGAAGATTAAGAAGAGATTTATCTCTTCGCCATGGTTAATAAGCCGGCGCCTCTATTTTAGCGAAAGCGGTAGGCGGCCAAGCCCTGATTAAAGCCCGACCAATGATATTTTCCCGAGGCAAAGAGCCCCATCTCCTTGAATCTGCCGAGGCTGCCCTGTTATCCCCCATAACAAAATACTCATTTCCTCCCAGGGAGACCTGGATATCGCCAGCGGTTAAGGTTGAGATTGGAAGATAAGCCGATTCTTCCAGAACCAGCCCCTTTCCCTCCCCGTCGTAAATCATTATCTTACCCTGTTCTATCTCTATCGTTTCTCCGGGAAGGCCGATAATTCTTTTGATGTAGCGCTGGGAAGGATCGTTGGGGTATCTGAAAACAATTACTTCCCCTCTTTCGGGAGCTTTGAACTTATAAGTTATCTCATCAATAATCAAATAATCGCCGTCTCTGAAATTGGGCTCCATGGAAGCTCCCTTTACGTAAAACGGCTGGAAGATGAAGTAACGGATAGGAATGACGATCAGCAGGGCAATAGCCACTATTTTGCTGATTTCCAAGATGAATAGGAAGAAATTTTTCATCGCTTTTTCTTATTATACTATTTTTTATTTCGAAGGCAAGTGTTAAAATAGACTAATGTTTTTAATATTCGGCCTGGGTAATCCCGGGAAAAAATATCAATTTTCCCGTCATAATATCGGTGCGAGAGCGGTCAATCAGTTAGCGTCTTTGAACTTGGCAGATGTTATTTTGGCTGAGCCTGCCACTTTCATGAATGAATCCGGCAAGGTAGTAAAGTCCCTAACCAAACGCCATGCGCTAAAAACCGACAGCTTAATCGTAATTCATGACGATCTGGACATCCCTTTGGGAGAAATCAGAATTGCCAAAAACAGGGGCCCAGCCGGCCATAAGGGGGTTGATTCGGTAATCAAAGAAATGGGAACTAAAAATTTCATCAGGTTTAGGATCGGAATTTGTCCTGAAACCGGCAAAGCCAGAAATCCTGAAAAATTCGTCCTCCAAAAATTCAGCAAGGAAGAAGAAGAAATTGTGAAACAAGCTATTGGGAAAACGGCGGAAGCCATTGAGTTCTTCCTCAAAGAGGGGCTGGAAAAAACGATGAGCAGATTCAATAAATAGAAAAACCGAGGCAACGATTCGAATGTTAAGGCCTCGGTCCTCTTTCTTTTGTTTATTTTGCCCTCCGACCTACCTGCGAGTGTCATAAATCTAAAGCATAAAGCTTTGATCCACAACCCGTAAAGGGCACTAAGCTTAAAGGAGGGATCGCTTAGAATCCATCCCCCCTCGCTCAACAAAGTTGAGTGAAGGGTTAAGCCAACTCGCAGATAGAACGCAGGGCAAAAATTGACTATCCTACAATCTTATATTATACTACTTTAGATGAAAAAGTCAAGGAACAGGCTTTCATTCATTCTTTTATATAAATATATGTGAAAGCGATATTTCCCAAATGGATACAATAAATAAGATACTGGTTGTTTCTCTCACCCCCTACTTTCTGGAAAAGGGCAATTTTTGGGTTGAGGAAAATATGGAAAAAATTCTGGAATCAAGAAAAAGCCAATCATTCTTTGAAGACAATACCCTGTATCTGGAAAAAGACCAGGTATCCAGCCTATCGGAAGTCCTGAGAAAGCTGGATGAGATGGGGTATGAAAAAGTCTTGCAGATATCCGAGCCTGGGGAATTCTCCCAGAGAGGAGGAATCATTGACATTTTTCCCATAAATTCAAACCAAGCTGTCCGTGTTGACTTCTTGGGGAACAAGGTGGAGAACATTGAGAAATTGCCAATTGGAATTAAAGAGGAGAAAGTTGCCAAGGATCTCCTGAAGAAAAAATTAAAGTCGCAGAAACTGTTCTCCGATTTAAGAGGACTGAAAACCGGTGATTATCTGGTGCACTTAGACCATGGCATCGCCCTGTTCTCGGGAATGAAAGAATCCCAGGGACTGAACTATTACATTCTAGAGTATGCCTTTGACGACAAGCTTTACGTTCCCGTGGGACTGGAAAGAAAGCTTTCTCGTTATGTCGGATTTACCGAGCCGAAAATCAATCGACTGAGCTCCCTAGCGTGGCAGAGAACGAAAGGAAAAATGAAGGAAGGGACGGAAAAATTAGCCAGAGAGTTGCTGGAAATTTATGCCAAGAGGGAAGTCGTCAAACGCCCGCCCTATTCTCCGGACGATGAAATTGACAAGGAGATCGCCTCCACTTTCCAATACGAAGAAACGCCAGACCAGATCCAGGCGATCGAAGACATAAAGCAAGATTTGCAGAAACAGGAACCTATGGACAGGATCGTCTGCGGCGATGTCGGCTTCGGGAAAACTGAAATTGCTCTCAGAACAACGGTCAGTGCAGTAAAAAACGGTTACCAGGCGGCAATGATTTGTCCCACCACTATTTTAGCCGACCAGCACTTTCAGAGCTTCAAAAAAAGGTTAAAAAACCTTCCGATAAAAATATCTTTGTTGTCCCGTCTGCAAGCGAAGAAGGAGGAAAAAAATGTCCTGGACGAATTAAGGCAGGGACGGACAGACGTTGTAATCGGCACCCACAGGATTTTGTCAAAAGACGTTGAATTCAAAAATCTTGGATTATTGGTTATCGACGACGAGCAGAAATTCGGCGTCAAGCAAAAAGAGAAATTAAAACAAATGCGCGCCTCCCTTGATATTCTGTCTCTTTCGGCTACTCCCATACCGAGAACGCTATATATGGCTCTTTCTTCCCTGAAAGACGTAAGCCTGGTCCAGACTCCGCCCATCGGCCGGCTGCCAGTGAAAACTTTTGTTTTACCCTTTTCAGAAAAAACAATAAAGAAAGCGGCCGAAGAAGAAATCAAGCGAGGCGGCCAGGTTTATTATTTGCATAACCGCGTGGAAACGATTGAAACCGTAAAAAAATTCCTGGAGAATCTGCTGCCTAAAGCAAAATTCGGCATTGCCCACGGCAGATTGAAAGAAAAAGAATTAATAAAAACAATGAATGATTTCCGGAACAAAGAAATGAACGTTCTGGTGGCCACGACCATAATTGAAAACGGTCTGGACCTGCCGAACGTCAACGCCTTGATCGTGGCTGATGCCGATCGCCTGGGTCTTTCCCAAGCCTATCAAATCAGAGGCAGAATAGGCAGATCGCATATTCAATCTTTTGCTTATTTTTTGCACGGCAGGCGCTTGACGGACAAAGCCAAAATGCGGCTGGATGCCTTGAAAAAAACCGTTGAATTGGGATCGGGCTATAAAATCGCAATGAGAGATCTGGAAATCAGAGGGGCAGGCAACATCTTGGGTAAAGAACAATCGGGGAATATAAACCGAGTAGGTTTAAATCTATATTGCCAGATGCTATCAGAAGCCGTTGAAAAATTAAAGATAAACGGATAAACTTAAAAAACAACGTCTATGCCATTAGTCATTGTTGAAAGTCCAGCCAAAAGCAAAACCATATCCAGCTTTTTGGGTTCCGGATACAAGATCCTGTCTTCCTACGGTCATGTCAGGGATCTGCCAAAAAGCGAATTTGGGATTGACGTGGAAAATGATTTCAAATTGAAATACGTCCTCATGCCAAAAGCCAGAAAGAATGTGACGATTCTCAAAAAAGAGGCAGCAAAATCAGACCTGGTCATACTGGCTACCGATGAAGACCGCGAAGGAGAGGCTATAGCCTTCCATCTGGCCCATCTTCTGGAACTTAACGGTAAGAAGCCTTACCAAAGGATTGTCTTCCATGAAATAACGAAGGAAGCCATACAAGAAGCCCTCAAAAACCCGAGGAAAATTGATTTCAATCTAGTGGACGCTCAGCAAGCCAGAAGAGTTCTGGACAGGATCGTAGGCTACAAGCTTTCCCCTTTTCTATGGAAGAAAGTTGCCAGAGGGCTGTCCGCAGGCAGAGTGCAATCGGTAGCAGTAAGATTAGTGGTGGAAAGAGAGAAAGAAATAGAAAATTTCCTTCCTCAAGAATATTGGTCAATCACAGCTCTGCTGAAAAAATCCCAAAGCAAAGAATTTGAAGCGCTGTTGATAAAAAAAGACGGGGAGGCTATTTCAAAATTGGGAATTAAAACTAAAAAAGATTCTGAGAAAATCGTCAAAGATTTAAAGAGCGCAGACTACCGAGTGGAAAACATTGAAAAGAAAGAAATAAAACGCAATCCCCTGCCGCCCCTTACCACCAGCACCCTGCAGCAGACCGCCTGGCATAACTGCAGATTCCCGGCAAAATTAACCATGAGAGTAGCCCAACAGCTTTACGAAAGAGGATTAATAACCTACCACCGAACGGATTCCCTGAATCTCTCGGACTCATCGTTATTTTCCGCAAAGAAATTCATCGGGAAGAATTACGGAGAAAAATATTGGGCCGGATACCTGAGAAGGTATAAAACCAAATCAAAAGGAGCGCAGGAAGCCCACGAAGCAATAAGACCAGCCTACCCAGAAAAAAAACTTGGCTCTTTGAGCTTGGATGAAAGACAATCAAAGCTCTACGATTTAATCTGGCGCAGGTTTATTGCCTGCCAGATGAGCCAGGCTGTTTTTGACACAACCACGGCAGATATTTCAGCCAAAAATTATACCTTTAGAGCTAACGGTCAGATTTTAAAATTTGACGGCTTCTTAAAAGTTTACCCCGTCAAATACGAAGAGTCAGATCTGCCGCCACTGGAGAACGGAGAATTATTGGAACTGCTAAAACTTATTCCCTCCCAGCATTTCACCCAGCCGCCAGCCAGATACAATGAAGCAACTCTGATTAAAGCCTTAGAGGAAAACGGCATTGGCAGGCCTTCAACTTATGCTCCGATTATTTCCAATATACAGGAAAAAAATTACATAGAGAAAGACGAACAAAGGAGATTCCGACCGACAGAAATCGGCCAAGTTGTTAATAACCTTCTGGTTGCCCATTTTCCGGAAGTTGTTGACGCGGGGTTTACCGCCAAAATGGAAGGTGATTTGGACAAAATAGCCGAGGGCGGAAAAAATTGGGTCGGAGTTATCAAGGAATTTTACTCCCCTTTTGAAAAAAATCTTAAACAAAAATATGATGAAGTTTTGAAGAAAGACATCACGGAAAAGCCGACCAGGAAAAAGTGCCCCAAATGCGGTTCTCCTTTATTAATTCGTCTGGGAAGATACGGCAAGTTCTACGCCTGCTCTGCATTTCCCAAATGCAGATACACTGAATCTTTGGAAGAAAATGATTTGGGAATAAAATGCCCTAAATGCAAAAAGGGAAAAATCGTTGAGAAAAGAACCAAAAAACATAAAATTTTTTACGGTTGCGACCGCTATCCCAAATGCGATTTTGCCCTATGGGACAAACCCACCGGGAAAACCTGCCCGAAGTGCAAGTCTCTTTTAGTGCAAACCAAAAGAAACCAGGTCAAGTGTTCAGATAAAGAATGCGATTACAAGGTAGAAAAATAAATAAATCTTTGGTAAAATAGGAAAGCCCGCCCGGGTGGCGGAACGGTTTACGCGTAGGTCTCAAAAACCTATGAGAGCAATCTCGTGTGGGTTCAAATCCCACCCCGGGCACAGAAACAAAAAATCTCACGGTTGTGAGGTTTTTTTAACGGAATCTATTTCCTTGTCAGAAGACTGCGATATTCTTCTTGGCTGATTTGGCCTTTGGCGAATAATCTTTCCAAGCCAACATAATATTGGGATTCTATTTGAGCTAAACTCAGGGCAGTAGCATAAATGCGCACTTCGTCAATAGAACCGTCAAAATACTGCTGCGTGCTACCGTATGAACCGATATAAAAATTAGACGTATTCTGAACGTTGCCGGGGTCAGAAATATTCCTGCTGTCTTTTTCGATTCCGTCTCTATACGCCTTCATTTGATTATTAACGCCGTCAAATACAGCAGTTATATGTTGCCACTCTCCAATTTTGATTCCTATGTTCGGCTCGTATGGCTGCCTTCCTCCAGTACTTCCGTACACTTCATATCTGAACATACCCGTGCTATATCTTATTGATGCACCGTAGCCGGAAGCTCCTCCGGTCGCTCCTCCGTAAAAAAGATTCATGGATTCAGTCCCGCTTGGGAAAGAGTCCGGTTTTATCCACATTTCCATTGTTATTGCTCCGGTTCCCATCTGCAAGCTGGAACGGTATCCTAAATTAATATAATTATTTACCCCGTTAAACTCCAAAGAACACCCTTGCCCCGAAGGGGTGTAGCTAAGGTCAGTGCTGGCGCATCGCCAGGTGGGAGCATTGACCAGAGTGCCGTTGTTGTTCCAGCCTGATATGTCATTGGCAACAGTGCCTGTTCCTTCATCAAAACTCCAGATGCCGGCAGTGTATGAGCCTAAAGAGTTGTGCAGGTGCTGGCTAAAGTATAGTCCTTTGGCTATTCTGCCTTGTTCATTGGCTCCTCTGGTTATGGCAAAGATAATGGAAGAGAGAAGCCCGATTACGGCAATGACTACCAGGAGCTCCATTAAAGTGAAGGCTTTCTGATTGTTTTGACCCATAAATACCATCTTCTTTCTTACCTTTTGCTGCTGCTTAGATGTTTAAAAAGTTTGAGGTAATCCCGAAGAAGCCTGGGCATTAGGAACTTCTTTCTTATCGTTTCTCTGGCTTTTCGGCCCATTTTCTTGCCCAGCTCCGGGTTTTCAATCAACTGGATGATTCTTGAAGCTGCCTCTTTAGGACTGGAAACCAAGAATCCATTCTTACCGTTCTCTATCTGGAATTTTATCCCTCCAACATTCCCTCCGATAACAGGTTTCTCCTTCCACATCGCCTCTGCAACGGTCATTCCGAAACCTTCCCTGGTGGATTTTTGCAAAATTACGTCCGAAGCCTCTTGGATGGCGTTAACAAAAACGTTAACCTTCAAACTGCCTAATTTTTCAACTTCGGCAAAGAGGAAAATACCCTGGTCTTTTTCCGCCCTCTTTTTGACTTTCTCATAAACCCTTTCAGCTTCAGGATCATCCCTGGCTAAAAACAAACCGACGAGAGCCAACTGCAAATCGGGAATTTTCTTTTTGGCCAATTGATACGCTTCAACCACTCCCAGGGGATCTTTCCAAGGGTCGAATCTAGAAATTTGAGCAATTAAGGGTTTATCGGGGTTAATGCCGAAATTTCTTAAAATTTCTTTGGCATTATTTAAAGACAGCGGCTGGTTTTTAGGACTCAAAGGATCAATGGCCGGCTGGAAAACCAACGCCTTTTCCTTAACCTGTTCTTTGACAAAGTCTTTAGAGCTCAAAACGACTTTGTCATAAAGCTCGAGAAAACTTGCCACGAATTTCCAAACGCCCTCGTTTGGTGAAGTCAGATCAATGTGTAAACGGGAAATTGCCGGATGAAAACTGGGAAGGAACATGGCAACGCCGGCTGGCTGGGGATCGTGGACAACCCAGACATCAGGCTTCATATCTCGCATCAGCTCAGCCGTTCTGGCCATATGGAGCACATATTTTTTCCTGGCTGAAAACGGAAACTTATATTCTCTCCCCTGCAGGGCGTTGTGCATTTTTTTGGTAATCTCAAAAAAATTGTTCCGCGGAGGAATGGTGTACCAGTCCGCTTTTAAACCCACCCCCTTCATTAACGGGACTAAACTCTTTAAAATCTCGGCGACTCCCCCGCCCCTCGGCGTGGCATTGACGTGAAAAACTTTCAAGCCCTTGAGGTCCTTGCTGATTTGCTTTATCTCGCTAAAAAGCTGCTCGGACATCAAGTTTTCGTACCTTTCCAGTTTTTGAGTCGGAGTTTTGACTAAAGGAAGCATATCTATTTTCTTAAGATTTTCGGGGCAGAACCGCTCAAATCAACCACTGTCGAGGGTTTTGCCGGTTTCAAATTACCCGCGTTGATAATTAAATCTGGCTGAAATTTTTTATCTTGAAATTGTCTTAAAACTTCTCTTATTTTAGTCGTGGCTTGCCTTCCTGAAACATTGGCTGAGGTGCCGGTTAGGGGAAACTTAGTTTTCGCCAATAGACTGTTTATCAATTTATATTTTGGGATTCTCAAGGCGATTGTTTTGCTGTCCACTCCGTACAATCTTGTTTTGCTTTTTCTTTTTAAAACAATCGTGGTTTTGCCCGGCCAAACTTTTCTTAAAAACTTTTCCTGATTTTCGCCTATTACAGCAAGTCTCTTTGCTGCGTTCAGATTGCTTACGAAAATCGGAAGAGGTATCGCCTTCGGTCTTTTCTTTATCTTAAAAATTTTATCAACCGCTTTTTTGTCGGTAGCCGCAGCGATCAAGCCGTAAACCGTATCTGTCGGACAAACAATGACCTTGCCTTTTTTAAGCTCCCTTACCATTTCGTTCATTGCGACATCAGCAGCTAACTTCACCGCCCCAACCGCCGGCTCCACGTCAGGCCGAATGAAATTAACCCTAGGTGCAAATTTTTTGATCTCTTTTTTGACAACATCCGAGATAATCCTTGAATTAAACATACTTCCCACCAGAACTAAAGGAAATTTACTTTTGGTAAAACCCAATTTTTTAATTGCGGCCTTTGCGGACAAGGCCAGCTCTTTCGCGGCACTAGCCAATATGTCCTTGGCCGATTTTTCTCCGGCTTCGGCTGCGACATTGCAGTAAATCGAAAGAGAGGGGACGATTTCCATGGGAAGCCTGGAATAAACCAGGCTTATTAACTGCTCTTTGTTCTTCACTCTTAATCCGCGTAAAATCTTTTCTGCCAGCAAAGTTTTTTCAGCTCTGCCGTCAAGCTCCTTGAAAACTGTCTGAAGGGTTCTCCGGCCGACAAAAAAAGCAGACCCTGTCTCGCTCAAATATCCCCAACCGTCAATCTTTACTTCCTTGTTGCCTCTCCAGCCGTGGCAAGTGGAACCCGATCCGCCAATCAGGGCAAGGCCGTCTTTTTCGTCCGTACCGGATCTGAAGCCAGCCAATTGATCAGATCCTATTACAACTTTCCCTTCAAAGATTCTTGAAATTTTTTTGCGCTTTAAAAACTCTTTTTCTATAAGCTCTTTTCGGGATTTGAATTCTTCTTCTGTTCCTGGCAAGCCTAAAAAAACAGCGGAGATTTTTCCGTTCTTTCCGACCCGCTTGAGAACTTTCTCAATGACGAAAGCCGCGTTATCCACCGCCTTTTTTATTCCCAGATAACGAGGGTGGGAAGAGACTGTTTTGGCTTTGGCTAAAATTTTCCCTTGCAAATCAGCTAAAATGGCTGTTGTTTTTGCTCCCCCTCCGTCAACCCCGATAACGTATTCTTCCAGCATGCTATTTCTTTTTTTGATTGAATTTGCTGAATATCTTGGAATTATTTTCCAAATTCTCAAAAACCAAGGTGCCAGGCCCGACCGTGCAATCAGACCCGACCAAAACTCCGGGCATGGTTCCCGAATGAATTCCGAAATGAACGTTATCTCCCGCAATCAATCCCAAACGAGTCAGGCCCGTATCCATCTTTTTCCCCTTAACCAACGATAATATGTTCTGTCTGTCGATTCTTCTGTTGGCGGTAACAAAACCTGCGCCGAATCTGCAGTTTCCTCCGATTACTGAATCGCCGAAATATCCTGAATGCAGATGGGTTCCTTCTTGGATAACACAGTTCTTTATTTCAGCAAAAGCACCCGTAACAACGTCTTTTTCCAGATCAACCGGACCACGCAGAACATTATTAGCCCCTATCTTGCAATTATCTCCGATAAAACAGGGGCCCTGGATGACCGTACCAGCTCCGATAAGGGTATTGTCACCAACAAAAATATTACCAGACATTACCACGTTTTCTCCAATTTGGGCCGTAGGGGAAACGAAATTGGCGAAATCTTTTGATTTCATCCTCAGAACTTCCAAAAGCTGCCATGGATATTTCAAGACTGGGACATCTTTTTCCAGAAGAAGAAGGCCGGCCTTCTTATCTCTGATATATAGGTTCAAAGCATCAACAAAATCCTCTGGATGGTGGTTTTTAATTTTCTGATAATATTCGAAAAAATCAGGCTGCAAGAAATAAGCTCCGAGAACCTTCACGTTTGACGGCTCTTTTCCTTTCTCCGGATTCTCGGCTATCTCTACCACTTTATTGTTTTCCATCTTTAGAATCCCGAAATCCCAAGGGGTGTCCGTCGGTGCGCCAGTTAAAACGATTTCCGCTTTGGTTTTTTCCGTTAAACTCAAAACGTCTTGGATCATTTGTCCGGCAATGATTTTATACGGCCAGAAAACGAAAAAAGGCTCTTTGATGTAATTCTTTGCCAAAGAAACTGCGTTGCCCGTGCCCAGAGGCTTTTCCTGAATAACAAAGGAAAGATTTACCTGCAGATCTTGAATAAAAGGGGCTAAGTCTTCTTTCAAGAGAGACTTGGGACCGGTTACCAGAATAATGTCTCTTATCCCTTTTTCGGCAATGCTTTTTAGCGTCCAGTAAACCAGGGGCTTGCCGTAAATTTTGACCTGAGACTTATGTTTGTTGTTTAACGGCCAAAATCTCGAAGACTCTCCGGCCGCTATGATTACTGTTTGCATATTACATTAAAGATAAAATAATTTTTGCTAGCTTTCTGGGATCGTGTTCAAGGCCTTCTTTTTTTAATAAATTTCTTCCGATAAATTTTTCTTTTGGCAATTTTTCATTAATTTTTACCAAATCTAACAATTCGGGATGCTCTTTCCTGTAACTTATAATGCTTTTCCCCCCAGGAATGAAATTATTATAGACAACAAAATCCAATTTTTCTCCCATGTATTTTTCTATTTCTTTTGTAAAATCTAAAATCGTAAAATCATTGGTCTCTCCGTATTTTGTCATTAAATTGCATATAAAAACTTTTTTAGCCCTAGTTTTTTTAAAGGCTTCTGAAATTCCATCGGTCAATAAAATTTGAGCTAAGGAAGAATATAAATCGCCCGGACCGATAATTATCAAATCAGCATTTCTTATTTCTTCAACAGCTTTAGGATAAGCCTTAGCTTTTGGTTTTAAAAAGACTCTTTTGATTTTTAAGTTTCCCCTGTGTCTGGGAATATCAATATTTGTTTCGCCGTTAATAATCTTGCCGTTTTCCAGAACAGCGCAAAGATTGGCGTTATCAAGCGTTACCGGCAAAACTTGATGCGAAACATTTAAAATTCTGTTTAGTTCCTCAAAGGTTTTCTCGTAATTGTTGGTCGTCAGTTCCAAAGCGGTAATAAACAGATTAGCAAAATTATGGCCTTTTAGTTCGCCGGTTTGGAAACGATAATTAAAAAGGTCCTGAATAACCGGGGAGGTATCGGCTAGGGCGAGAATCGTTCTTCGAATATCTCCTGGGGAAACGATATTGTAATCTTTTCTCAGCCGGCCAGCTGATCCGCCGGAATCAAGCATGGCGCAAATTACCGATAGCTTTACGGGATATTTTTTCAGCCCGGTTAAAACCGCCTTAGGCATGGCATTTCCTCCTCCCAAACAAACAATTTTCTTTTTCCGCTTAGAATTATTTTTCTTTTCCCTTTTTGACATAAATCAATTTTTATATTAGATTAAAATTGCCTTAAAGGCAAATTTATGACTGGCAAATTTTTAATAAAAGGCGGCTTTCCTCTCTCTGGAGAAGTAGAAATTTCAGGCTATAAAAACTCGGCCGGAGCTGTTCTCTCGGCTGTTTTGCTTTCAAAAGAACCTTCTGTCATTGACAACCTGCCTCTGGTCACGGACGTTTTGGACCAGCTGGAAATTCTGAAAGCAATGGGCGCTAAGATTGAATGGCTTGGCACGAATAAAGTAAAAATAGATCCTGGCGAAATTAATCCGGAAAACATTCCCACGGAACTCTTCGAAAAAATGAGGGTTTCCGTATTGCTGGTCGGCCCCTTACTGGCCAGATTTAAAAAGTTTAAAATACCTCACCCTGGCGGCGACAAAATCGGGCTGAGGCCCATTGATACTCATTTGAAAGCGCTGCAAGTCTTCGGGATAGAAGTAAAAAAAGAGAATGGCTTTTATTACTTTGAAAGACCGGAAACAATTGAGGGTAAGAATATCGCGCTAAAAGAGTTTTCTGTAACCGCCACGGAAATCCTGATGATGATAGCGGCGACTTCACGAGGAAAAACAAAGATTGAGATAGCGGCCGCCGAACCTCAAGTCCAGGACCTGGGCAGAATGCTGGAGAAAATGGGGGTAAAGATTAAAGGAATCGGCGCACACACAATTGAGATTGATGGGTCGGAAGAGCTGAACGGCGCCGAATTCAGGCTTTCGCCGGATCCCCTGGAAGTCGGCACTTTTTTCATCGCTTTTGCCATTACCCAAGGCGAAGGCAGAATTAGGAACATTATTCCGGATCACTTAACCATATTCTGGGGAGAAATGAAAGAAATCGGAGTAAATTTCGAAATCAGCGGTAACGATGTTTTAATAAGACCTTCTAATAAATTTTACGCCACTAGAATTCAGGTGCTTCCCTACCCTGGTTTTCCGACCGATCTGCAGCCGGCAACTTCAGTCTTACTAACCCAAGCCCAAGGAAAAAGCATAATCCATGACCCGCTTTATGAGAATCGCTTCCAGCATCTGCATGAATTGAGAAAAATGGGAGCTGATATTGAAATTACCGATCCTCATAGGGCCCTAATTTTCGGCAAAAACGATTTAGTGGGAAGCAAAATAAACTCCAGCGACATCAGGTCAGGAGCAGCTTTGATCCTGGCCGGATTAGCGGCCAAAGGAGAAACCCAAATCGAAAACATCTCCCAGATTGCAAGGGGCTACGAAAAGATTGATGAGAAACTAAGAAAGTTAGGAGCGAAGATAGAGAGAATTTAATTTCCCGTTTTCTCTGCAAGACGGAAAGCCTTAAGATTTAGTTCCAGATATTTCGCTGGAATTATTTTTTTAATGGCGGCCAAAACAGAATTAGCTTCAAGAGGGATCATCTTCTTGGCCACAGCCAGACTCAGTAAGAAAATGCCGGAAACAACGTCGGCTCCCAATTCTTTCCTGCAGATATCGGCTGCCGGAATCAAATTGACATCTTTACTGACCTTGCCAAGATTCTTCAAAATTTCCTTTTCGGATAGGGTAGTTTCAAGCGGAATGGGTATGACGAATTTATTTACCAGGAATTTCGTTTCCGGATTGGCAAAGTAAGCTCCTCTCAAGGATTCCTGCATTTCCAGACCTAAAACCAAATCAGCTTTTCCCTGGGAAACCAAGGGGGAATAGATTTTCCTGCCGAACCTGATATGCACTTCTACTGAACCCCCTCTCTGGGACAGCCCATGGAGCTCAGAAGTCTTAATATCGTATCCCTCGATTCTGGCAGCTTCGGAAACGACCTGCAAGAGCGTAATTAACCCTTGCCCGCCGACGCCGAATATCATCATGTTAAATTGTTCAATTCTTGTTTTTGCCATTTTTTTTAGCAACGAATAAGCACGGGTGTTTAGCGACGATTACCGATACTTCGTCCTTATCAAGAAAGTCTTTCACAGTTTTTGTAAACTCTTCTTGGTTTACCTGGTCGATCGTCTTTACGTATTTCACGCCGCAGGCCCGGACAACCGCTTCAATATTGATACCGGGAGATTCGGACGACGCCGCAGGATGGGGCTGATGGCCGGTCATGGCAGTAGTCTCATTGTTCAAAATAATGATCAGGGGGTTAGATTTGTTAAAAACCGTATTGACCAGAGCGGGAATCCCGGCATGGAAAAAGGATGAGTCGCCGACAAAAGAGATTATTTTTTGGTTTGCGGCTTTCTTTATCCCATGAGCGATCCCCACGGAAGATCCCATGCAAGAAAGATAGTCCTGCAAATTAATAGGAGAATTGCCGAAAAGCATATAGCATCCGATTTCTCCCCCGAATATCACTTTTTTGACATCCACTGCTTTTTTTATCGCGGCGATAACAAGCCAATAAGGACAGCCGGGGCAAAGCTGGGGAGAACGTTTGAGAGCCCGCACCTTGTATCCTGCATCCTGCCTTTTATATTTTACATCTGCGAATTCAGCCAAGGCCGAGACGATCTGCTCGGGCTTGAGTTCGCCAGTTTCAGGCAATAAATCTTTTCCGCTGATTTGCAATTTGCAATTCACGCTCTTGGCCAATCTCTCAACTTCCTTTTGTAAATAGGGTTCTAACTCCTCAACTATTAAAACTTTTTTAAGCGGCTTTACGAATTTTTTAATTTTTTCTTCAGGCAAAGGATTAAAAAAGCCCAACTTCAGAACAGGCAAAGACAACTTAAGCTCACTCAAAGCTTCCATCGAATTAAGGTAAGAGATGCCCGAAGTTATAATACCGATTTTTTTATCCTGTGTTTTGTTTACGACCGGATTAACATCGCTTTTCTCCGAAAGCTCTTTGATCTTCTCCATTTTCTCCAGAAGCTCTTCTTTCATCTCCAACACCCTTGGAGGAAGAGTTATGAACCTTCTGGCATCCTTCACAAACTTGCCTTTCAGTATTATTAATTTCGGCATCTTGCCTAGAATCACCGGCATTTTCTGATGTGCCACCCTGGTGGTTGTTCTAACGATCACCGGTATTTTGTATTTTTCAGAAATCTCAAAGGCAAATCTTACAAAATCCTTGCACTCCTGGGGATCAGCAGGCTCCAAAACCGGAATATGAGCGGCAAATCCTATAAAGCGCGAATTCTCTTCTGACTGAGCTGAGCTGTGGCAAGACGGATCGTCTGCCACGATGATTACGGTAGGCCCCCTTGTCCCCGTGTAAACGAAAGGGAATAAAGAATCAAGGCAAACATTCAAGCCGAAGTTCTTCATGGCCACCAATGTCTTCAAGCCGGAAAAGCTGGCTCCGATACCCGATTCTAAAGCCACCTTTTCGTTGGTGGAAAATTCGAAATAACCCTTGTATTTTTTATCTTGAAATAATTTAAAAAAAACGCTTCCTATTTCCGAAGCAGGGGTTCCCGGATAAGTGGAAACAAAGCTGACGCCTTCTTCCAAGGCTCCCCTGATAATAGCTTCGTTCCCCAGCAAAATTACTTTTTTGCCTGATTTTTGCGATAACAATTCTTCCATTGGTAATATATATCTTACTCAACCGTGACGGATTTAGCAAGGTTACGGGGTTTATCAACGTCGTGACCCAACAGTACTGATGTGTAATAAGCAAGAAGATGCAGGGGCATTACCGAAAGTATGGGAGTCAGCATTTCCAAAGTTTTAGGAATATAAACCACATCGTCAACGATTTTTTTAATATCCTCATTGCCTTCGGTAGATACGGCCAAGACTCTTCCGTTTCTCGCTTTTATTTCCTGGATGTTGGAAACCATTTTTTCATAAACGGAATCTGAAGGACAGATAGCTATCGTCGGAAAATTCTCGTCTATTAAAGCCAGCGGCCCGTGTTTCAATTCTCCGCCGGCGCAGCCCTCGGCGTGCAAATAAGAAACCTCTTTTAGCTTTAAAGCTCCCTCCAAGGCAATGGGGGCGTTGTATTTTCTTCCGATAAACCAGAAATTTTTAAAATCTTTGTATTTCTTTGCCAGTTTTTCAATTGCTGCAGCCTGTTTTAAAATTTGGCTGGCCAATTCCGGAAGCCTGGTTAGTTCCGAAACAATTCTCTTGCCCATTACCAAAGACATATCCCTCTGCCTTCCCAAATAGACCGTCAAAAGAGATAAAACTGCCAACTGCCCCAGAAAGGCTTTAGTGGAGGCCACGGCTATTTCCGGTCCTGATCTGGTATACACTCCTGCATCCGTTTCCCTGGCTTGGGTCGAGCCCACGACATTGGTAATTCCCATGGTCAGAATCCCCTTTTCTTTCATTTCCTTCAAGGCAGCAAGAGTGTCAGCGGTTTCCCCGGACTGAGAAACAAAAATAGCGGCTGTATTTCTGTCCACGACAGGCTTGCGATAACGAAACTCAGAGCCGATATCAACCTCAACCGGAATACCGGCATACTCTTCCAGCATATATTTACCCACCCTGGCTGCGTAAGATGCTGTTCCGCAGGCAACCAAGACTATTTTGTTAATTTCCCTTAGTTTCTCTTCAATCCCGTCCAGACCCCCGAGCTTTACCTTCCCCTCATCCGCTATCAATCTTCCCTTAATGGCGTTTTCGATCGTTTCGGGCTCTTCCATTATTTCCTTCAGCATGAAATGGGGGTATCCTCCCTTTTGAGTATCTTCCAATTTCCATTCAATTTCTTCTGGTTTTTTTTCTCTGAGAATGAAAAAGTTATCCGGAGTTATCGTGGCTATTTCCCCGTCATCCAAGTAGATCACCTTTTTGGTACGGGCAATAACGGCTGAGGGGTCAGAAGCTATCAGATATTCGTTATCACCCAGCCCCAAAAGCAAAGGGCTGGAAAAACGGGCAGCCACGATTTTACCGGGATCATCCCTGGAAATTACCGCTATACCATAAGTGCCTTTCACGTAGCCCAAGGCTTGCCTAACCGCTTCCTCGAGATTTCCTTTAAAGAATTTTTCGATGAGATGGGAAAGCACTTCCGTATCGGTTTCGGAGTTAAACCTGTGGCCCTCCTTTATCAATTGTTCTTTCAGCTCTCTGTAATTTTCAATAATGCCGTTATGGACCAGCCAAATATTTTTTTTGCAGTCTGGATGAGGGTGGGCGTTGGACTCAGTGACGCCCCCTGTGGTCGCCCAGCGGGTATGCAGAATAACCGGGTTGCCGAAATTGTTATTTTTTATTTTCTCTTCCAGTTTATGAATTCTGCCTACGGCCTTCTGGCAAAAAATCTCTTTTTTGTCACTGTCCCAAACAGCAAAGCCAGCAGAATCATACCCCCTGTACTCCAGTCTTTTCAGAGCTTCCAACCCCAATCTTAATGAGTTGGGATTATATTCTTTAGATATGTAACCGACAATACCGCACATAATTAAACAACTAGATTGATCAGTTTTCCGGGAACGAAAATGGTTTTTTTGATTTTCTTGCCGGATATCCAATTCTTAACCTTTTCCCGGGAAATTGCAATGTCCCTAGCTTCTTCTTCCGAAACATCATTCTTGGCCGCAACCCTGTCTCTTATCTTGCCGTTAATCTGGATTATCAGGGTTATTGATTCTTCCCTCAAGAGCTCTGTCTCGGCTTTCGGCCATTCCTGCAAGAAAATACTTTCTTTATGCCCCAGCTTTTGCCATAACTCTTCTGTAATATGGGGAGCGAAAGGAGAAAGCAAAATCAGCGTTTTTTCTGCCGCATCCCTGCCTATATTTTTTTTATTCTCCTGGCAAAAATTTATAAATTCCATGAAGGCAGCAATGATGGTGTTGAATTTTGTAGATACTAAGTCTTCGTCTATTTTTTTATTGAGCTTATGCAGGGCGCTTATCATTTCCGGGCTACTTTCTCGGGCAAATCCTGACTCTGAAATCAATTTCCAGACTTTTTCCAAAAATCTGTAGCACCCTTTCATGCCGTTTGTGCTCCAGGCGATCGCCTGGTCAAAGGGCCCCATGAACATTTCGTACAGCCTCAAGGTATCAGCTCCGTATTCTTTGACGATATCGTCAGGGTTTACGACGTTACCGAATGATTTTGACATTTTCCTGTTGTCTTCCGCCAGGACTATGCCATGGGAAGTTCTTCTCTGGTAGGGCTCGGGACCGGGAGCCACGTTAATATCGTATAAAAACTTATAGATAAATCTGGAGTACAAAAGGTGCAAGGTGGTATGCTCGAATCCCCCGTTGTACCAGTCCACCGGCAACCAGTACCGCAACTTGTCTTTATCCGTCAGGACCTTTTCATTCTCCGGATCGGCATAGCGCATGAAATACCAATTGGAACCTGCCCAGTTAGGCATGGTATCGGTCTCTCTTTTGGCAGAGCCTTGGCATTTAGGACATTTCACGTTGAGCCAATCGGAAATTGCCGCCAAAGGGCTTTCGCCTGTTCCTGTCGGCTGATACTTTTCAACAAAAGGAAGCTCTACGGGCAAATCCTTCTCGGGAACAGGAACCTGACCGCACTTTTGGCAGTGTATTATCGGTATGGGCTCGCCCCAATAATGCTGGCGGGAAAAAACCCAGTCTCTCAGCCTGTACTGAACGGTTTTTCTCCCTAAGCCTTTTTGCCCCAACCATCCGGTAATCTTTTCAATCGCGTCTTCGGAAGACAAACTGCTAAATTCACCGGAATCCATAAGAACCCCGTAGTCAACAAAAGCCTCCTTGGAGATATCTCCGCCTGAAACGACTTCTTTTATCTGCAAGCCGTATTTTTTGGCAAAATCGTAGTCTCTCTTGTCGTGAGCCGGAACCACCATTACCGCCCCTCCGCCGTAACTTGCCACGACATAATCACCTATCCAAATGGGCACCTTTTCCGAACTGGCCGGGTTAAGACAGTAAGAACCGGTGAACACTCCTGTTTTTTCCTTTTCCGTCTTAGTCCTTTCAAAATCGCTTTTCCTTTTTGCTTCGGAGATATATTTTTCTGCGCTATCCTTATTATCTGTCTTTATTAGTTTTCCCACCAAGGGATTTTCCGGTGCCAGAACAACAGCCGTTACCCCAAAAAGAGTATCGGCCCTAGTGGTAAAAACCCTTATAACCTCGCCCGAATCTTCAACCTTGAAATCGATCTCTGTACCGTAGCTTTTCCCTATCCAGTTGACCTGCTGGAGCTTCACCTTTTCCGGGAAATCAACCTTTTCCAGATCCTCGATCAACCTATCGGCATAAGCGGTAATCCTCAGCATCCACTGTTTCAGAATTTTCTTTTCCACCTGGCTGCCGCACCTTTCGCAATTGCCCCCTACCACTTCTTCATTGGCCAGTCCTATCTTGCAGGACGGGCACCAGTTTACCGGCATTTCCGCCTGATATGCCAAGCCCTTCTCAAAAAGCTTTAAAAATATCCACTGGGTCCATTTGTAATATTTTGGGTCGGTAGTGTTTATTTCTCTTGACCAATCGAAGGAAAGCCCCAAAGATTTTAATTGCCTCTTGTAGTTGGCAATATTACTGGCGGTCGTCTCCTTCGGATGCACGCCCATTTTTATGGCGTAATTTTCCGCCGGCAAACCGAAAGCGTCCCAGCCGATAGGGAACAAAACATTCTTTCCCTCCATCCTTTTTTTCCTGGCAACCGCGTCTAAGGCAGAATAAGATCGGGCGTGGCCCACGTGGAGACCAAACCCTGAAGGATAGGGAAATTCAATCAAAATATAACTTTTAAAACGGTCGGAAAAGTCCTCCGCCCGGTAAAAATTATTTTCTTCCCAGTATTTTTGCCACTTAGGCTCTATCTCTTGAGGATTATATCCGTTCATGTAAATCAAATAATTTTATGGCGTTTTTAGTGGTGATGTCGGATATTTCTTGATAGCTTAATTTTTTAATCTTGGCAATTTTCTCAACAACGTATTTTACGTATAAGGGCTCGTTTCGTCCCTCTGCTGGCGGAGGCGTTAAGTAGGGGCAATCTGTTTCAATTAAAATTCTGTCCAAAGGCGTTTTCGTTATTACCCCATCCAGATCCAGCTTGAAAATTATTCCGTTGAAGCCAAGATAAAGCCCCATTTCCAAATATTTCTGCGCCTCATCCCAATTACCGCTGAAGCAATGGACAACCCCTCTTGTCTCAGTGTCTAAATTTTCAATTAAATCCTGGTGGGCCATTCGGCAATGGAATATTACCGGCAATCCCAGTTCTTTAGCCAGGTTAAACTGCTTTAAGAAAACTTCTTTCTGCTTATTTTTGAATTGTTCTAATTTCGTTTTAGTTTTAGGACGATACCAATAGTCCAAACCAACCTCGCCTATGGCCACCACCTTTTCTGACTTGGTCAAATCCTTGTATTTGCCATAATTGAACTCTTCTTCCCTGGTCTCGAACTCCACCTCCTCCTTGTCTATCTTTGTTTTGAAAATTCCGCTTGATAAATGTATCGGATGAAGGCCAACAGCCGCATAAACTCCCTTTTTATGTTTTTCGGCAATTTCAACCGCTCTTTTTGAAGTGGAGTACTGGGAACCGACGTTTATCATCCAGACGTTATTGTCCAGAGTTCTTTTTATCACTTCGTCAACATCGTCCCTATAAGCTGAGAAATTCAAATGAGCGTGAGTGTCTATCATTGAAATAAATTGAAAATTTATTGAGATGAGAGATGAACTTTAGTTCATCGAACAGCATCAAATCCTGGGAAACAAAGGCTTGCTTTTCCTTTCCCCTAATTGTTTTAATATCTTTTCTGAGGTTTCTGGCAAAAACGGTGCCAATAATTCTGCTATTTTTTTTACTGCAAACAATAAATTACCGATTACCTCATTTCGTTTTTCGCTTCTCTGCCACGGCTTTTCCTTTTCAATATATCTGTCGCAAAAACTAATCAACCCCCAAATGGCGGCTAATGCTTCATTAAACTTAAAATCGGCTAAGCTAAGCTGATGTTCTTTGACTGCTTTTCTGACTGCCGAATTTAACTTAGCAGAACTTGAATTAGTTTTAACGGGAATATTGCCAGCTAAAGTTATCACTCTTGCCAGCAAGTTACCAAGACCCTTGGCCAGATCTGAATTGTATCTCTGCTCAAATTTTTCATAGGTGAAATCGCCATCGTCCGCCGGCGGGATCTCTCTCAGAAGGAAGTATCTTACCGGATCTACGCCGTATTTTTTGGTCAATTCAAAAGGATCAACAACATTTCCCAGGAATTTTGACATTTTCTCTCCGGCCACGGTAATGAAACCGTGGACAAATATTATTCTGGGAAGAGACAAGCCCAAAGACAAAAGAATGCCCGGCCAGATCAGACAATGGAATTTTTGAATGTCCTTGCCGATACAGTGAACATCGGCCGGCCAAAACTTTTTAAACCTCGCTTTGTCGTCAGCATAGCCGATAACCGAAAGATAATTGGTAAGGGCATCAGCCCAGACGTACACGCTTGCTAAAGGGTCGCGGGGCACAGGAACAGCCCAATCTAAATCTTTCCTCGGCCGAGAAAAACTGATATCTTCCAACCCTTGTCTGGTGAAGTTCAGCATTTCATTTTTCCTCTTCTGGGGAACTATCTTAATGCTGTCTTTCTCAATGATTTTTTCTATTTTTTTTGAATATTTGGAAAGGCGGAAAAAATAATTCTCTTCTTCAACTATTTCCGGCTCCTTCCGATGGACAAAGCACTTCCCGTCTTTCAAATCCTTTCTGGTAATAAAAGCCTCGCAGCCCACACAATACAAACCGCGGTATTTCTTTTTATAGATATCTCCTTTTCTTTCCAACCCCAGCCAGACTTTTTCAACCGAGGGCCAATGACGTTTCCTGTCAGTCGTCCGGATAAAATCGTCGTTAGACAGATTTAAAACTTTCGTCAGCGCTTTAAATCGTGCCGAAATTTCATCGGTAAATTTTTTCGGGGACTTGCCGGCTTTTTCAGCCGCCTCTGCCACTTTCCGGCCGTGCTCATCTGTCCCGGTCAGGAAGAATACGTCTTTGCCCAGCTTGCGATTATATCTTGCCAGAACATCCGCCTGGACTGATTCCAGAGCGAAGCCGATATGGGGAAAAGCGTTGGCATAAGCTATACTGGTGGTTATGTAAAATTTATTTTTCGGCATAAAAACAAAAAAAGGGTTGAATTTCCCCTTTATCTTATCATAAAATTATCCTGATTGGAATTTAATTTTTACCCTCAATCACGACAACAAACTCTCCTTTTATGACGTCCTTCTCTATTTTTCCAATTACATCTTCAATCTTTCCGCGGTAAACCGTTTCAAATTTTTTGGTCAGCTCCCGGCAGACCACTATTTTAGGTTCCAGATTATGTTTTTCAGTTTCTGACTGCAATTCCTTGAGAGTTTTCATGATCCGGTAGGGCGATTCGTAGAAAATCACCGGGTATTCTGAGCTTATTATTTCTCCAAAAAATTTCTTCCTTTTCTTTTTTGCTGGAGGGAAACCCAAAAATAAAAACTTGTCCATGTTAAAACCGGAAATGCTGGTTGCCGCTGTTGCTGCGCTGGGACCGGGCAAGGGTAAAATGTCCAGGGTAACGCCTAAATTTATTACCTCTTCAATCAGTTTATTGCCAGGATCGGAAATCCCGGGAGTGCCAGCGTCGGACAATAAAGCCAGCTTCTTACCCTCTTTCAGCAAATTTACAATGTAATCGATCTTCTGAATTTTCGAATGCTGGTGATAACTGAGGGTCGGCGTCTTTATCTGATAATGTTCCAGCAGTTTTTTGGTTACCCTGGTGTCTTCGCACAAAATCAAATCAACCTCCGATAGTATCCGGAGGGCTCTTTTGGTCACATCTTCAAGGTTCCCGATGGGAGTTGCGACAATATAAAGAATTGCCATCTTAAAGTACTACTGCTTTTTCTTCTTTTCTTTTTTTTAGGAAGTCCCTGATAAACTCAAACAAGATTCCGGCCAAAGGAATTGCCAAAACCGCTCCCAAGAGCCCCCACAGATTTCCGCCGATTATCAAAGCAATTAAAACCAGCACCGGAGGCAAGCCGATAAATTTTCTGTTCAGAATCGGATTCAAAATATTGCCTTCTATCTGCTGAATCAGAATGAAAACAATCAGGACGAAAACCGCTTTAAACCAGTCTTCCAGGAGAACCATGATTGTTATTATGGCTCCGGCAAAAAGCGGCCCCAGGATGGGGATGATATTCGTAATTCCGGCGAATAACCCCAAGCTGAAAGCATAATCGATCTTAAACAGTTTCAAGGCTAAAAAGGAGGCCAGGCCCACGAAAATAGAACAGATAACCCTTGCTCCGAACCAGCCGGAAATTTTCTTCTGAGATCTTTCCCAAACGCTGAAAGCTACGTCTTCGTGCCTTTTGGGGAAAAGAAGCTTTATCGCCCTTTCTGCCCATTTTTCTTCCAAGGAAAAAAAGAAGGCAAGGGAAAAAATGGTAAAGGCCGAAAAGATTCCTCCGAAAACGGCGGAAAGAGCGGTAAAGATATTGGCCGAGGCCCCGGTCAGCCATCTTTCAGACATCTCAACAAAAACCTCAAAGCTCTCAAAAGCCTCTATGCCTAGGCCTTTTAACGGAGGAGCTATTTTCTCAAAATATTGTGAGAAAAGCTCGGCAAACTGCCTGATTTCCGGAACAAAAGACAAAGAAACCAAATACATTGAGAAGCCCAATGTTCCAAAAATAAGAAGATAAATAAAGCCTGCCGCTAAAACGCGGGGAACTCTTTTCCCCTGCAAAAAATCAATAGCCGGATTAAACAAAACCGAAATAATCAAAGCGAAAATAATCAAGACCAAAAGATCCTTTATCAGAAAAAGAAGGTAAACGAGAAGCAGAACAAGAACCACCTTGAAAATACCCGCCCAAGAGATGTCTAGAATTTTTTCACCGTTCATCGAGTTTTCATTCTTTAATACTAATTAATATATGTGGAAACGAAGATAGAGATGAAGGCAAACCCGAAGGGGTAAACTTCACCGACTATCGCCTATCGCAATTTCAACAATTTCCGGAATTTTTCTTTGTCTTTAAACGGGCCGATTAGGGCCAGATTCAGCCGATCCTCTCTGAAAATATCTCTGGCTACCTTAAGAATATCATTTACGGAAACTTTATCAATTTTCTTGAAAATCTCCTCCGGCGTCATGATCTTTTTCTCCAACAACTCCTGCCCGGAGTAAAAAAACGCTTTGGCGTCCGAGGTTTCCAAACTGATAGAAAGTTTTCCCTTAAGATTATCTTTTGCTTTTTTCAGTTCGGCAACGGGCACCTTTATATCCGATATTTTTTTATATTCTTTTAAAATGCCCCTGATTGCCTTATCCACCCTTGAGTTGTCTACCCCGGTCATGGTCGCCAAATACCCGGTATCGGTGTCAGCCTCCACTGTCGTCCTGACATAATAAGCCAGCCCCAGCCTTTCCCGTATTTCGCTGAATAGCCTGGAAGACATCATCCCGCCCAGAATCACCCCCAGCAGATCTGCGGCATATTTCTGAGAATGAAAAAGATTGTAAAAAGTCCTAACCCCCAAAACAAGGTGTGTCTGGTCAGTTTTCTTAAAGCGGAGGAGGCTTTCCGGTTTTTTCTGCCCCTCAAAGACTGACGGTTTTTGCCGATTTTCCGAGGTTTTGATTCCGGAAAAATATTTCTTAACCATATTCCCGGCCTGAGAAAGAGACACTTTCCCTGAAAGACAAACAATGGTATTCCGAGCTACGTATTGCGATCTCATGTAGCCAAAAAGTTGCTCCCGGGAAATTTTTGAAACGCTTTTTTTGGTTCCCGCCACGTCCCAACCAGCCGGCTGGTCGCCGTAAAGCAATGTCTTCCAAAGCTCTCCGACAGAAAGCATGGGCGTATCAAGATACATATTTATCTCTTCTATTATGACCCTTCTTTCTTTTTCCATTTCTTTCGCAGGCAAGAGGCTGTTCAAATAAATATCCGATACCCATTCCAAGGCAGCTTCAGATTGAGACGAAGCAACCTTGGCATAGTAGCCGGTATATTCTTCAGAAGTAAAGGCATTGAAGACCCCTCCCAGTTTATCCATGGTTTCAGAAACGGCCAGAGGCGTCGGTTTTTTCTCAGTCCCTTTAAAATACATATGCTCCAGAAAATGAGAAATACCGCTAGTATCCCTGGTCTCGTATTTAGACCCTGTTCCAACCAAAGCCAAAGCCGTTACTGTCTGAGAATTCTTTTGAGGAACAACAATGATTCTTAAGCCGTTTTTAAGCGTAATTTTTCGAAACATTTATTTTTCCAATTTTTCTTTTAAAATTTTGGCCAAGTCCTTAATTTTTATCCTTTCCTGTTTCATGGTGTCGCGATCGCGGCAGGTTACGTCATCTTCTTCCAAGGAATCAAAATCTACTGTTAAACAGAAAATCGTGCCGATTTCATCCTGACGGCGATACCTTCTGCCGATTGAACCTACTTCATCGTACTGGCAGACGAAATCAGATTTTAATGACTTGTAAATTTCTTCTGCCCTCTTAACCAATTCCGGCTTATTCCTAACCAGAGGCAAAACCGCCAGCTTTACTGGCGCTATTTTTTTACCGAGAACCAAAACCATTTCTTCTTCTTTGACGGCTTCGGTCGTTTTCGTTCTCCCTCCCTTAACTTCGCTGTAAGCATCGACTAAAAAAGCTAGAAAAGATCTGTCAGCCCCGACTGAAGTCTCGATGATATGCGGGAAATATTTCTCCTTTTTCTTTTCGTCAAAATATCTCAAATCCTCGCCGGAATGCCTTGAATGGTTTGATAAATCCCAGTCGCCCCTGTTATGGATTCCTTCAATTTCTTTCCAGCCAAAAGGAAATTTATACTCAATATCAATAGCCGCCTTGGCATAATGAGCCAATTCTTCCTTGCCCACTTCCCTGAATCTCAGATTTTCTTTTTTTATACCCAAATCTAAATACCATTTCATTCTTTCTTTTTTCCAATATTGGAAAAAATCATCAGCCTCTTCGGGATGGCAAAACCACTGAAGCTCCATCTGCTCAAACTCCCTGGTCCTGTAGATGAAATTGCCGGGCGTAATTTCATTGCGAAAGGCTTTGCCGATCTGGGCTATGCCGAAAGGTATTTTCAAGCGGGAAGAATTCAGAACGTTTAAGAAATTAACGTAAATGCCCTGGCAGGTTTCCGCCCTGAGATAGGCGCAAGAAGCCTCGTCCTCAAGAGGCCCGACAAAAGTTTTCATCATCAGGTTAAACTTACGTGGTTCCGTCAAGGGACCTGCGCAATCAGGACATTCGCTTTTTTCAAGAAAGTCTTTCCTGAAACGATGATGGCACTTTTTGCACTCCACCAATTCATCGGCAAAGCCAGCTGTCAGATGGCCAGAAGCCTCCCAGATTTTCGGGGACATTAAAACGGCTGCATCCAGCCCCGCTATATTCTCTTTGGCTCTAGTCATTTCTTCCCACCAGGCCTTCTTGATGTTGTTTTTCATCTCAACACCCAAAGGACCGAAATCATAGCAAGAACCGAATCCGCCGTAGATTTCTGAAGACTGGAAAATAAATCCTCTTCTCTTGCAAAGACTTACTATTTTATCCATTAAATTATCTCTTTCCCGCATAGTCAAAGAAATTAATTTCTTTTCCACCCTCGTTATCGCTCGCTTAGGCGATGAATGCTGTGGCATTCATCTTCACCTTCGCTCGTTAAAACGAGCTCGGTTTTTGACATTAAGTCTGTCATTTTTATCTGACCCTGCCATCTTCGACAAAAACCTTGCCGTCGTCAGACAGAGCAGTATTAATTGAAGAGCCTGCGGCCTGAATGATTTCGCCGGTCCACTGATCTTCCCCGGAGACTATCGCCTGGCTGATCAATTCCGGAGCTTGTTCTCTTAAATCTTGCTGCGGCGTGAAAGAAATCTGGAAGGAAACATTGGGGCTTTGAGTCAAAACCCCTTCTCCCATCGCCAAGTCTCCGATATTCCAAACTATTTCACGGGACTGCGAATCAAAAGTGATCTTGTCAGATTGTTCTTCAGGAAAAATTTTACCGGTCAGGTTTACGCTGTTGGGCAAGATGGCCTTAACCTTAACGTTTTTCAGGTCGTTATAATAATTCTTTATTTGCCAGGTGATCGTATAGGTCGTAGCTCTGCCAACCTCGGGAGGAATGGGGCCGGAGTTGCCGAAAATCTCGTCGTTAAAATATCCTCTCTGCGAAATGGCCAATTTTGAATTGACTTTATTAATGAACTCCTCCTTGGCTTGGCTTAAGAAGACAGTCGTCTTGATTTGCGGATTTTTATCAGCTGCGTTTTTGATCTCCCACTCGTCTTTCAGCTTGACCCAAAATTCAATCTTGCCCTCTGATTGAGGAGGCAGAATCTGAAGATCTTTTACCCTTCTCCAATCCCAGATTATAGAATTTTCTCCGGGGGTAAGGTCGCCTTCCGGAGCTTGAAGCGTCACAAGGTCAAAAACCGAACCAGAAAGATTGACCAGCAAAAACATGTCTGTTAAAAACTCCTCGCCGATGTTTTTGTAGAAAATCTCGTAATGAAGCAAATCGCCCGGATTAGCAACGGCCCTGGGATTGCCGTTAATCTGCTGAGTGATATAGAGTGCCGGCCTGATAATGCTTATTAGCTTAGTCGCTTCCTTCAGCACGATGAATTCTCCGCCCTGCCAGCTGCCTATTTTAGCTCGGAAAACTTTTTCTTCTCCGACCTCGCCCACCAATTTACCGGAAATTTCAATCCTCCCCCCCTCTGCTTTATTCAAAAGGCCCACTTCCCATTCATTCTTTTCTAGAAATGCTGGAGCAGAATTAATGAATTCAAAACCTGAAGGATAATCAACCATAACCCTCAGCCCGGAGAGCGGATAATCAACACTTGAGAAAAAATTCAAGCGGAAACTTAACTCTTTGCCGGATTCAATTTTTGACGGCAAATCAAAATCAAAGCTGAGGGCAGCTCTTTTTATTATGGTGGTGAATGAGGTCTTTGATGCGTAACTGGCTTTCAGGTTTTTCGGCCGATAAGACAAAGTAGCTTTGGCTTCCTTGCTTTCCCCTTCCTGACCCATAAGCCTTGCCGTAAAAGTAAATGTTTTTTCCTCCCCGGGGTAAATGGCCTCTCCCAGCTCATCTGCTTTTTTCACGATCCTTGGAGAAACTCCTTCGGCCAATACGGCGTTGGAGGGAAATTCAAAGATAAGCTCTGGCTCTTCCAGCCTGACATTGCCGTTATTTTTATACTTGACGATGTATTTTACCTCTTGGAGCAGATCTGCTTCTTCAGAGCTTAAAATTTCAAGTTTCAGAATATCTTTGGAATAGACATTTCTCTGATAATGGTAAAAACCAAAAAGCCCGACTATCACGGCCAAAAGAACGATGAATAATGTGAATCTCTTCATAGTTTTTATATCTTAGCAGATTATTCGATTTGCCTCAAATAGTGATTGGATATCATTTTCAGGGAAGCGAAATCTTCAGCCCCGATTTTCAATCTTCCCAAAACGGCCCAGTCATTTTTCAGCAGAATCCTGATTATTTTAATGGTGTCGAGAGGAAGAACGAGCAACTTGTCAGGCTTTACCTTTTCCTGGCAGCTATTGCAAATTAAACCTTTTTCTTTCTGGCCGAAATAAATATTTTCCGGAACAAGTTTTTTCTGGCACAAAAAACAATGATAAAGGTCCAGCTGGTAGCCGAGCAAAGAAAGAAAATTCCAAATGAAATAATGATAAATTAAATCGCTGGCCCCAGGCTTTGAATTCTCCATGCCCAATCTTCTAAACGTTCCTGCCAGCAGAAGCCACAACCTTTCGTCCTTTTCCTGCCCCTTGACCAAGCTGTCAAAAACTTCGGCAATTTTACGAGCAACGGCCAATCTTGCCAAATCTTTTCTCAGGGCTTTGAAACCATCAACCAAAATAGCGTCAGTCAGGGTCTTTTGGGCTTTTCCCTGGATGAATTCGATTTCAGACAAATAAAAAATCTCCAGCCCTGCTCTTAATTTTGATTTTATTTTCCTTACGGCCTTAGCCAATAATTCCAGCTTGCCGAAATCTTTCGTATAAACGGTGAAAAGGCGATCCGCCTCCCCTCTGTCATTTTTTTTTAAGATGAAACCTTGGGTTCTGTAGTGAGTAAACATTTGCTCAGTGGTTGGATTATATCAATAAATGAGCCCAAATAAAAATGCGCACCTTATAGTAGCGCGCAAAAAGAAAAATTTATCTCTTCAAATTATTCTGTCGATTCAGCAATTATCTTATCGAACTCTTCCAGGTAGGCCTGGCAAGCTTTGATTTTTAAGCCGTCCGAAACCATGTCAGCCTTAATAAGGCTTGCCAATTCTTCCATCTCCTCGCGCGTCAGACAGTCTTCTTCTTTTTGCCCCGCCTCTCTTCTGAGTTTGGCTTTAACCGAAAGTTCCTTTACTTTGTCTTTTACTTTATCGGAAAATTCCGTTTCGTCGATAGCCTCTACGAGCTGGTCTAAAATGCTCATATTTTTTCCTGCTTAGACGGAGGGCCGAATGTTCTGCCGATCGGCTTGCTTGTTCTGCCTCCCAGCGCCTCAATAAGCCTCAGGATTCTACCTTTTTTATATATCTTATCATACCCTCTCATTAACTCCTCGCTAGCTTTTTCCGTTCCAGCCTTCATTACTGCTTCGAATAAATCATCAAAATATGCCGGCCTTTTTTCGATAGGCACCTTCTCCAAAAGCTTCGCTTTTTCGCGCATGATGATGCTTTTTCTCAGAGCTTCCCCTATCTGGATTCTTCCTGCGACATACCTGCCAGCTTCCTCTACGGCCGCAGCCGGAGTCAGCCCGATCGCCGCCAGGTCTTTGCCGCCCTCAATTGCGAGCTTTCTTCCTTCTTTTAGCCCTAAAATGCTAAGTTTATCCAAAGCCGCTACATAAGACAATCCTTCCACTAATTTATTTAACCTTTCTTTTCCTACCTTTTTGACATCTTGTAAAGAGGAAATTTTTTCTTTCCTCCTCCCTTGCCTCTGTTCAACTGTTTTTGTTGCCTTTTGGAAACCTGCTTCCAATCTTTCTTCTTCCGACATCTCTTTAACCGGCTTCCCCTTTTGTTTCTCTTTCAACCTCTCTTTCAAGAAATCTATCATCGGCGTTTCTTCTCTGCCCATTTTGAAGAATGTCTTGAATTCCATTGGGTCGCCCTTTTCATCGGTAATCACCTTTCCAGATTCATCTAAAAGCTCTGCTTTGCCGTGGAGTAAGCCTTTATATTCCACAGAATAACCTAATTCGCCAAGATAAAAATCTCGGGTTGTTTCATTTTTCTCGGCTAAAGAAAGCTTTTCCCCACCTCCAACCCTCGCTTTTTCAAGCTTTTCTTCCAATCTCTTTTGAACTTCTTCAAAAGATTCGGCTGGTTTTTGAATCCCCGCTTCTTTCAAAATATTTTCTGTTTCCATTCCTTTTTCGGGAATTTTCGCCGATTCCATCGCCTTCTTCTCTTCGGCCCACTCTCGCTCAGCATCTCTAATCCTTTCCAGCGTTCTGGTGCCGTACTTCCATTCTCTTTCTTTCCTCTCATCCCTCTCTTCCGCGCTTTCTACTTTTTTTTCTTCGGGAATTTCCTCGCGAGCATATTCAACCTCCTGAGCAGAGCGAATATGCCCTCTTTCTTCTTTGGGCACCCACAAATCTCCCTCTTTTTTGAAGCCCTCTTCCTGTTCGGGCTTTTGCTCTTCGGCAAGTTTTTCAAATTTTGCTTCTTCTGATGCCATATTTTAACTCAAGTTTATTTTTATCCGGCTTATTCTTTATAACTCATTTTTCTTAAAATGTCAAGTATCTTCATTTTCGCCAAAAGTCTTGCGCAGGCGCTGATACAGCTCTTCTTCCACTTTGGTACGGTCTTTTCCGTATTTGACGCGGGAATACTCCTTGATCAATCGCGCAACTTCGGCATTTCCCTTGGACGGCGAATATGTCGCGACGTTAAATGGCCTTGAGGTTTCCCCCCTGATCAGAAGACGGAGCGCGGCATTATAATTGTCGAAATTAACCAAGTCTTCTTCGTCAAAAACCGGCTCAAATTCGCTGACCAGATACTTAGCGTCTTCCGGACCAACCCTGAAAGCCAGAACGGAACCTACGTTGCCGAAAATGGCTTTTCTGGTTTCTTCGTCTAGTTGGCCGATAAACTGGTGGCCGAAAATCATATTCAGGCGGTATTTTCTAGCCTCGGCCAAGGCTGAGGTTATTGTCTGGGTAGTAACGTTATGGAACTCGTCAATATAAAGATAAAAATCTTTTCTTTCTTCTTCCGGAAGCTCTGCGCGGGAAAAGGTAGCGATCAATATCTTGCCGATGGTTATCATGCCCAGCAAATAGCTATTAATATCCCCCAATTTTCCTTTGGAGAGATTGACAATCAGAATTTTCTTCTGGTCCATAATCTCCCGCAGATTAAAAGCCGACTTTTGCTGGGAGATAATCGGCCTGACCAGATCATTGGCAATGAAAATGTTCATTTTGCTGGTAATGTAAGGGACCATATTGGCCAGAGCTGCCTCGCCGCCTGCCTTTTCCGCCTCCTGCTCCCAAAAGTTCCTGACCACGATGTTCCGGCAGCGGGAAAGCTTATATTTTCTGAATCCTGGGTCGGCCAAAACCTTTGGAATTTCAATCAAGGTACTGCCCGATTCAGGATCCTCCATGATCAGTAAGAGAGCGTTCCTCATATACTGTTCGAAAACCGGACCGCCAAAACCCTGCGCTTTCAGATTGTAAAGCTTCTCGAAAATTTCAATCATTTCATTAACAACGAAAGTCTTTGATTCTGGGAATCTAGGGTCGTATTCCAGCATATTCAAGCCCAGAGGCCTTTCAGTGTCTCCTGGATTGAAATAAATCACGTCTTCTGCCCGCGAGGCTGGAATCAGGCTGAGAGCTTTTTCGGCCAAATCTCCATGAGGATCGATCAAGCAAACTCCCTTGCCCTGCTCAATGTCTTGCCTAATCATCTCCTGAAGCAAGACGGATTTGCCCGTTCCGGTTTGACCGATGATGTAGAAATGCCGCCGCCGATCATCGTCCATAATGCGGACCTCTTTCTCCTGGTCCCGAAAGACATTCCTGCCGATTAGCAGTCCCTCTTCCGGCAAATTATCGGGTGAGGGAGCCTGCTTTACTTTCAGCCATTTGATGTGGGGAGTCAAAAGATGAGAAGAAGGAAAATGAAAAACGCCAGCCAGCTCAGCCGCTGACAACACGATTGATTCCGATTCGTTAAAAATCCTGAAAGAAAAACGATAAAAAAGTTTCTTTAAATGGGCCTTTAACAAGGGCTTTTTAAAAACCATTTGGTTCAGAAGAGGATGGTTGAATTGCTCGAATGCACTCTGTAATTCCAGCAGAATTTGTTCTGCCCTGTCTTCCGTGGAAGCCGAAGCCAAAATTCGCATATTTACATCAAAAAGCGGCTGGGAAATCTTATCGGAAATGGCATCAACAGTCTGCTGCTGGGTAGAGGTGAGCCCTTGTACTGCCTGAGGAACATTGCCTGTTTTTAGCAATTGCTTTTGGGCCGACGCATGAACGGAATTAATCATCTTTTGCCCCATTGCTTTTATCGGTTTTCTGCTCGGCCGAATTAAAATTTGCACGGCCGCTCCCTCATTCTCCTTGGCCAGCTTAGTGAACACGCTAGTCACGGCAGACAACGGATCAATTCCGAACTCTCGGTAAGATTTCAAGGGCAAAACCGGAGATTTTTTCAGATAAGCTCGGCTACCAACCGAAAATCCGGTCGGGTTAAAGATATTGTAATCGGCAACTGGCTGCACCTGGGCCTTGGGCCAGAAACCCAAAATCTCTTTTTCCATCATGGGGGCCAGGAATCTCGGAGAGGCAACGTAAAAATAAATTTGTTCGCCAGTGCGGTGGACAGCGATTTCAAAAATAAAAGCCGGGTTGCCGAGAAAAAACTGCCTTATGGCGCTTTTCTCCCTTATCCCGGCCAAAGAAGAATAAAATTGCTGGCTGGTCTTCAAAAAATCCTCCAACGAAACCTCTTTTTCCTTTTCGGTTTTTTGTGGCAGAGTTACCAAAAAAAGAGCCAAGTTCATCCCCCGACCCAAAAAGGCTTTGCTTTTTTTCCCGGAAATCACGATATAAAAAAACAAGTAAAGGACAGCTGTCGCACCGATCAGAATTATTCCCCAGATGAGAATATTTTCTAAGTTTGCAAAATCCATCTATGGTTTTATAATCTTTTTTTCCACAAGCTCCTTGAAATACCTGTCAACCAATATGTCATGGAGTTCGTCCAAAATGGCTGGGTTGTCTATCCCTTTGGCCACGGAAATAGCTTCTTCCAGCCCCTTATCGAAAACCAAGGAAACCAAAGCTCCTACCTGCTGGCTCGGCGGGAATTTCTTAATCTCTTTCGCCTCATCACGCGTAGCTAAAGGGGCAATGGTGGTCGGCGTTTGCTGGAGCTCCTTCAAATAGCTTTTTATCTCCTGCTTGACGGCTCTTTCTTCTTTTTCGGGAGATATGGAGGGACTCTCCTTTCTCAACTGACTCTCCAATTGTTCCACTCTTTTTTGCAGAACCTCAATCCCTGCCCCTGGCATCATTTTTTCCGGTTGGAAATTTTTCTCTGCCATTATTTTATTTTAACACGGTTCAAAATTTTTCTATAACTTTCTCGAAAAAGTCCAAACGCTTCCTCAGTTTGGGATGAACCGGGCCTTCTTTTATAACTTTCGTCTGCTCGCTTACCGAACTAACGAAACTGCGAAAGATGTTCTCTTCCAACGCGGGACTATGCAAGGCTTTTTTAATTTCTTCTTCGGGAAGAGAAAGGTAAAAAAGCGGAATCTGGTATACTGCCCCCTTTTTTAATTCTGTCTTGCCAGTTTTCTTCTCAAGAGAAAGCCCGTATTTGAGATCAGCTCCGCCTCTCTGCCAGTTTCTTTCCAGAACTTTATTCCTTTTTTCGTTGAACCTTTCTCCGCTGACAGCCCCTATTTCATCAAAAGCGCAGACTATGTTTCCCGTTTCCCTTTCTAAAATTATGTTGTCTACCTTGTTTCTTGCATCGTCATACTCGGAAGTCCTGGCAATAATAAAATCCTTATTCAATTTCTTGTGCAGGATTGAAGTCGTCAACATTTCAAAGACGTCTCCCACGGGCACATCTTTCAATGCTTTCTCTTTTGGATAAGCCCACGACCAGCGGCTCTCGGCAGCGGCCGACCTTTCCCACCGCCCTTTTAAATCCTTAATCCATGCTTTGTCCGACTCAATGGATTGTCTTGAATAAACTTTGTCGAATTTATTGATGTCAATCCTTGCTTTATCGTCTACCGGAACTCCTTCTTCTTTCAATTCTAAAGACATCTCCTTAATGTAGTCTTTCAACCCTTCCAGTCCTTCTTTTCTGGCTTCTTTTTGCTCGGGCTGGGCTTCCGGTTTTTCAGAAGGAGCCAGCGGCGGCTTTTCGAATTTAGGTTGCTCAAATGACATAAGCTATAGTTTTTTTATCGCCAGCCATAAATTTTGGTTATCAAGAACAACTTCTTTCTCCGCGTCGAACCTGTCGCTTTCCATTTTTTCTCCTGAAATTAATTTTTTGATTTTAGCTTCTTTTAGAATAAAGCTCTTGTTTTTGATTATGATTTCGTTCAAGATGCCGCTTCCCGAATATCTCACCGAGATTTCATCTTTCGGTTTTAGCTCTGCTTTTTTCCTCATTTCCTGGATGTTGCGGATGATTTCCCGAAGCTGCCCTTCTTCCTTAAGCTCGGGGGTAATTTCCGTATCCAGCCTCAATCTTTTGCCGAAAACAATTTGCTTAACATTGACCTCCTCTTTTATCAAATCCAGCAGTTTCTTGTCCATTTTCTGCGGCACCTCCAGCTTCTGAAGCGGCTGGCGGACTTTAATGCCTGCCTTCGCTCTTTCTGCCAAGGATAAAGCCACTATTCCCCTGACTCTTTCCATCCCTTGGCTCAGCTTCTTATTTATTAGTTTCTTGTCGGCCTTGGGCCAATCTTCCAAATGGACGGAATTCTTGGTTTTGGAGCCGCGGCTTTTAGTCTCTTTGTATATTTCTTCTGAGAGAAAGGGAATAAAGGGAGCGGTCAACTTTGAGAGAGTCGAGAGAACGAATCGCAAAGTATTCTCAGCTTCCGCGAACCGTTTGCGCGACCTCCGGATATACCACAAAGACAAGTCATTAATAATGAAATTCTCGATGGCCCTGGCTGCCCCTGTCACGTCATAACCGTCAAGCTTATCGGTAACCTCCCGAATGGTTTCGTTCAGCCTGGAGATAATCCATTCGTCCAGCAAGTTCCCGGTTTTGAACTGCGCTTTGACATTCTTTTTTTTGCACGGCACATCTCCCTTGTATGTTTGGAAAAACTGGAAAGAATTCCAAAAAGTTAAGATGAATTTCTTGAGAGCCAAGTCAACGTCTTTCTCGGAAAACAATTTCGGCTCTCCGGGCTGGTTAACCGTATAGAAATACCAGCGGACCGCATCTGCCCCGTATTTTTCAACGATATACCAGGGGTCAACGATGTTACCTTTGGATTTGGACATCTTCTCTCCTTTTTCGTCCAAAACATGACCCAAGGAAATAACGTTTTTATAGCAAAGACCCTTCCCCAAAAGTGTTGAAATCGCCAATAGCGTGTAGAACCATCCTCTTGTCTGGTCGATGGCTTCGGAGATAAAATCTGCCGGAAATTGGATCTTCTCCCCAAAAGGAAAATGATATTGGGCGAAAGGCATGGAACCTGAATCGAACCAACAGTCAACAACCTCGGGGGATCTTGCCATTAAATTTTCTCCGCAGGAAGGACAATAGAACTTCACTTGGTCTATAAAGGGCCTGTGGAGATCCAGCTCTTGCTTTTCGTCATACGGTAGAATTTTAAAATCCAGCTTTCTGCATTCCCCTGTCTTGACCTGTGACTTTTCCCTGGATTCAATCGTCTCTTTCCTGTTCAACCCTTTAACCGCCCCTTCCAGCATGGTTAAGGGAAGCTCATGGCTGATAATGACAATGTTTTTCTTCTGATACTTTTCGTTTATTTCTTTCAGGAAACCGTACATTCTTTTTTTTGCATCAAGCCAATTTTCCCCGCCGGGAGCTTTTACTTCGAATCTTTTCAAATAATAGTCTACTTTGGAAAGTTTCTGCTCTTTGTCCCAGAATCTGCCTGCCTCTTTCACCGGCTTGCCGTTCAGCTCTCCCATGTCAAGCTCGCGGATTCTTTTATCAAAAATTATTTTGGCTCCGGTTTCCCGAGAGACGATCTGGGCTGTTTGTTTAGTTCTTAATAAATCCGAAGAGAAAATCAAATCAATCTTTTTCAGCTTCTTGGCTGTTTTCTCAACTTCTTTTTCCCCTTTTTTAGTCAAGGGAGAATGAAATTTTTCCGGCCAAGAAGAAATAATATTTTTAGCGTTCCTCAGAGAATGTCCGTGCCTTAAGATGAAATATTTGTTCGTACTGAAAGCCTGATTCACCAAGTCTTTTTTGGAACCGACAACCTCAATTCTGCCGCATTTCTCGCATTTCCATACAGGTAAAGGAGTCCCCCAATATCTTTCCCTGGAAAAAGCCCAGTCTTTCACTTCCCTCAGCCACTCCCCAAACCTGCCTTCTTTCAAATGCGAAGGTACCCAGTTAATCTTTCGGTTATTGGCAAGAAGATCCTTCTTAACCCCCTGCATGTTTATGAACCAGCTTTGCTTGGCGTAATAAAGCAAGGGTGAACCGCATCTCCAGCAAAAAGGATATTCGTGCTCATAAGCTTCCTCTTTGAAAAGCAACCCTCTTTTCTTCAATTCGTTGATGATCAGAGTATCTGCTTCTTTGACAAACAAGCCCTGCCAATCCTTAACCTCTTTTTTGAATTTTCCCTCCTCGTCCACGTTCAACAAAATCGGCAGATCATTTTCCCTGCCAACTGCCATATCTTCTTCTCCAAAGGCCGGAGCTATGTGAACCAAGCCTGTTCCTTCTTCCGTGGAAACGAATTTGCCTGAAACAACAAACCAAGATTTTTTATCCGGTTTGGAGAATTTGTATAGAGGCTCATATTGCAAGCCCAATAATTCTTTACCCTTAAATTCTTTCAATACTTCATATCTTTGCTCCAAAACACTTAATCTTTCCTTGGCTAAAATCAATTTTTCTCCGTTAACCCTTGCCACAACATAAACAATGTCAAAATTGACAGCCACCGCCACATTCCCCGGGAGAGTCCAGGGAGTGGTTGTCCAGACTAAAAGATAAGAATTAGGGCCATTGAATTCCGAGTCTTTTATTTTCAATTTTACGTAAATGGCCGGATCTTTGGTCGTTTTGTATCCCTGGGCTACCTCATGAGAAGACAGAACTGTTCCGCATCTGGGACAATAAGGAACCGCCCTGTAACCCTGATACAAAAATCCCTTCTGATGGAGCTGTTTTATTATCCACCAAACTGTTTCCATATAACCGTTCTCGTAAGTAATGTACGGCTTTTTCATATCCAGCCAGAAAGCGACCCTTTCAGTCAACTTTTCCCAGTCTTGCAGATAATTCCAAACTGACTGCCTGCACAGTCGGTTGAATTCGGTTATGCCGTATTTTTCAATGTCTTTTTTGTTCTTCAACCCCAATTTTTTCTCGACTTCCAGCTCAACCGGTAAACCGTGGGTATCCCAGCCAGCCTTTCTCAGGACCCTGAATCCTTGCATGGTTTTATAACGGCAGACAACGTCTTTGAATACGCGGCTCAAAACATGGTGAATGCCTGGCTTGCCGTTGGCAGTGGGCGGGCCTTCGTAAAATACAAAATCAGGCGCTTTTTTGCGCCGGAGAACCGACTCTTCAAAAGTGCCGTTATCTTTCCAAAGCCTTAATGTTTTTTTCTCTAGTTCGGGAAAATTTAGATCCATTTGATTGAATTACATCTTCTCCGGGGCGGAAATGCCCGTTAATCCCAAGGTGTTTTTCAAAACGATCTTGGTAGCCATGACTAAAGATAATCTCGCTCCCGACAATTCTTTATCGTCTGAAATCACCCGGCAATCTCTGTAAAATCGGTGAAAAGCGGTTGCCGTTTCTACGGCATATTGGGGCAAACGCTGAACCTGATAGTCTTTTGCCGTATCTTCTATGATTTCCGGGAGTCTTATTAATTGTTTAATCAGGGCTAGCTCGCTCGGATGTTCTAGCAATTTTAAATTTTGACTGGCGATAAGAACTGCATTCTCATCTTCACCTTCGCTTCTTTTAGAAGCTCGGTTTTTGAGCTTCCTCAAAATGCTGCAGATTCTGGCGTGGGCGTACTGAACATAGTATACCGGGTTTTTCTCCGACTGTTCTTTGGCCAAGTCTAAATCAAAATTCAAGTGAGTGTCCGGCGATCTTGTCAGGAAAAAGAACCTGGCGACATCCAAGCCCACTTCATCCATCAGCTCGTCCAGAGTCACGTAAGTTCCTGCCCTTTTGCTCATTCTTACTTCTTTGCCCTGCTGAACGAGGCGAACCAACTGCATAATAACGACCCTGATATTCTCTTTGCCAAAGCCCAGTGCCTGGGCTGCGGCTTTGACCCTGTTGATATAGCCGAAATGATCCGCGCCCCAGAAAAAAAATAATGTCTTGAACCCTCTCTTAAATTTGTTTTTCAAGTAAGCTATATCGGAAAGAAAATACGTTGACTCCCCGCCTGCCTTAATCAGAACCCTATCCTTGTCATCTCCAAACTCAGTTGATCTGAACCATACCGCTCCTTCTTTTTCATACGACAACCCTTTTTTCTTCAAAAGCGCCGAAACTTTCTCCGTTTCTTTTTCTCGGTATAAATCTTTTTCCGAAAACCAAAGGTCAAAATTAATTTTCATTTTCTTGATTGTCGGTTTAATCATCTCTCTCAGAATGATGTCGGCTGCTTTCTGCCCGATCTTTTCTGCATTTTCTCCCTTGATTTTTTTTCTTAAATCCTCGATATAGTCCCCTTGATAAACTGCTTGCTCATCCCCCAGAACAGAATGGCCCAGCTTCCTCACCTGCTCCCCTGTGTCGTTAACGTAGTATTCTCTTTTGACTTTAAAACCGGCTGCCGATAAGACATTGGCTAAAACATCCCCGCAGAACCCGCCTCGGCCGTTGCCCAAAGTCAGGGGCCCAGTCGGATTAGCCGAAATGAATTCAACGTTTACTTTCTTGTTTCGGCCCAGCCTCAATTTCCCGAAATTATCTTTCTGTCTCAAAATCTCTTTAACCTGTTTCTGCAGATAACCCGGAGAAATAAAAAAATTAATGAATCCATTCTTAACCTCCGTTTTGCTGAAAATATCCGAGTGACCGAGAGCGGCTACTATTTCTGCCGGATTCTTTTTCAAAACCATGGCCACATTAGTAGAACGATCTCCAAAAACGACGGACAGAGGTTGTCCCACTTCAACATCTATCTCTTGGTGATAAAGATTTTTGATAATTCTTCCTGTTATTTTTTTGATTTCTTGTCGCAGCATATTTTTTAATTTTAACTTATTTTACTTAAAAATTAAAGGTTTTAATGTTAAACTTAAAAAATGAAGGTCTTGGCTGAAAATAAAAAGGCTTATTTTGATTACCGGATCTTGGATAAATTTGAAGCAGGTATTGCCCTGCAGGGACAGGAAGTTAAGTCCCTTAAAACCAGAGGGATTAGCCTGGCCGGTTCTTACGTTGTAGTTAAAAACGGGGAGCTCTTTTGGATTGGGGCAACGATTCCTCCATACCAGCCGAAAAACGCTCCTTCAGACTATGAGCCTGAACGCTTAAGAAAACTTCTTTTAAGAAGAGATGAGATAAAAACCTTGCTTGGAAAATCAGGAGAAAAAGGATTGACTTTAATCCCCTTAAGGGTGTATACTAAGAATGCTAAAATAAAGCTTGAATTCGGAACGGCCAAAGGGAAAAAGAAGGCTGACAAGAGAGAATTGATAAGAAAACGTGAAACCGAAAGAGAAATAGAGCAAGCATTGAAGTCACGGGTTCGCTGAGGCTCTGCCTCATCTCACCCGCTTCGCTCGCTTGCGCTCGCTCGCGGGGATGAAAAGCTTCGATGGGGAATAAACTGAGATAAGCAGGCCGAGTTGCCGGATCTCGTAAAAACCGACAAAAAGAATAAGTGCCAACTTGTTCAAACAACCTGCATTAGCATACGCTTAATGCCATTCGATTTGCCGATTCTCGCTTAGCAAATTCGAGTGTCAAAATCAGCGAGATAAATGGCTTTTCCAGAACCAGGGAAAACCATTGAAAAAGGCGAGGTTCAAGGTACGGAAGTTTTGTCCGTTTTAAATTCCGTATCTCTTTTCAAATCGGACTAAGCTTGTAGAATTATTTTGGGAAAATTCCTCAGACGTGGGCGCAATTCCCACCATCTCCACCAAAAGCAGTAATCATTCGCATATATACATATATTTATTAAAAAGCAGAATTGTTCAAAAAATTACTAGTCAACAAACAAATAAGAGCCAGAGAGGTGAGGTTGATAGATGAAACAGGGAAACAATTGGGGGTCGTGCCCTTCGAAGAAGCTGCCCGACTTGCTATAGAGCGCAGACTGGACTTGATACAAGTGACGGAAAAACTGGACCCTCCCGTTTGTAAGCTGGGAGACTACGGTAAATATCTTTATCAGGAAGAAAAGAAAGAAAAAGCAGCCCATAAGCACAAGGGCGGAGAACTAAAGGGGATCAGGCTTACTTTCAACATCTCCCTGCACGATTTGGAAACCAGAGTCCATCAGACTGAGAAATTCCTGAACAGGGGGGACCGAGTAAGAATAGAATTGCCCCTAAGAGGAAGGGAAAAAGCCCTTCAAGATTTCGCCAGGGAAAAGATAGAAAAATTCCTGGAGATTTTAGAAAAAACCGTTCAGGTAAAAATTGAAAAGGAATTAAAGAGAGAACCGAGAGGCTTTACAATGATAATTAGCAAAAGTCAAAAAGAATAAACCGTCCAATCAAATGATAAAAACAAGGAAATCCATCACTAAACGCTTCAAAATGACAAGAACCGGCAAGATTCTCAGAAAATCAACCGGTCTTGACCATTATCTGGCAAAAAAGACAGGAAAAGACATAAGACGAAAAAGAAAATGGGTTGAACTTCATAAGAGCGAAGCTAAAAAAATTAAAAAATTATTATCTAGGAGTCGATGAATCTAAAGATTCATCTCCATCTGCGCTTTTACATATAAATTTATTAATTAATGTATAAAAGCTTGATATATGACCAGAGTAAAAAGAGGCAAGGCCGCACATAAACGAAGGAAGAACCTGTTAAAGCATACTAAAGGTTTTCGCTGGGGAAGAAAGTCAAAATTCAGATTGGCCAAAGACGCAGTTTATCATGCCTGGGAATATTCTTACCGTGACAGAAAAGTAAAGAAAAGGGATTTCAGAAAATTTTGGGAATCAAGAATCAATTCCGCTTGCCGCAAGCTTGACTTATCTTACAGCAAATTCATGGCTGGTTTGAAAAAGAGTAAAATTGAAATTGACAGAAAAACACTAGCTGATCTTTCTCAGAAACAACCAGAGATTTTCCAAAAAATAGTTGAAAAGGTAAAAGGATAATTTGTTTGATTAAAAAGGAGAATCCGTCTTAAGGGACGGATTCTTTTTTATTATGGCTTGTCTCCAGGACCTGGGGATGTGAATGGTGTTTTGTAAAAACTTTATGGTTTTTTCTGAATTCGGCGAAAAGGTCGGCTGTCAACGAAATTTCCTCCAACTTATGTTCTCCATTTTTTGAGAAGAGACCGCAGGGACATTGGTCTTCATCCGCGTCAGTCAAAATTCCGCATTTGCATTTTTTCCAGACGTAAACTTCTTCCAATTCTAACGCTCCTTATATTTAGTTGTTAATTTTCCAATTATTCAGTACCACACCTTCCTTCCTTAGTAAAGAGGCTTTCCTAGCCTTGCCCCATTTGTATCCGCCGAGCCGCCCGTCCGACCTCACGACCCTGTGACAGGGGATCTTTCTCGGATTAGGGTTCTTATTCAAAGCGTTACCCACTGCCCGAAAGGCGCGGGGGGAGCCAGCCAGTCTGGCAACATCCTTGTAGGTCATAACTTTTCCCTTCGGGATATTCCTTACGATTCTATATACTTTTTCCCGGAAGGAAACTATTCGCCTTTTTGAGTATTTCTTTGGCATTTTTGAACGTCAATCTCGCCAATGCTTCTTTATAAGGAAGCCATTTGGAATCTAAATGCTCCGAAGAAATCGTTATGTTCTTCGTTCCTGTTTCAGCCAATAAAAAAGTGACTGTCTTATACACTTTTTTCCCTTCCCTCGTAAAAAAATATTTTTCCTGCTCTTTGAACTCTTTAATAAATTTAATGTCTCCCAAGCCCGTCTCTTCCTTAATTTCTCTTCTGGCCGTTTCTTCTGACCCTTCTCCCCTTTCAACGTGGCCCTTAGAGAATCCCCAATATTCTTTTTTGCTCTCCGAGCGATAGCGCAAAAGAAGAAAATAAATCTCGCCTCCTTCCTCTTTCCTGAAAATTACGGCTCCGGCAGAATGTTCTACGGGCATAGTGGTAATACTAAGTTAGTCGCTCGCCCTCCCGGGCTCGTTCTTTAAAAACCCTCTGTTTTTAATTTTTTCCTATACGGGGCAACTGAAGGGTTTCCCCGACCCCCTTCCGACATGGGATGTTCTATTTTAAAAAATGGAGCAACTTTTCTAATGGCCAGCAATTGACAATATCTTCCTTCTCGGCCCAGCCCCTTCTCGCTTGAGCTATTCCCAGTTCCATGAATCTTAATTGGGATTTTTCGTGGGAATCGGTATTTATCACCATTTTTACCCCGGCCTCCTTGGCTCTTCTGATGTTCTGGTCGTCCAAGTCCAGTCTTTCAGGATAGGCATCGATCTCCAAAACAACACTGTACTCTTTCGCTGCCCTTAAAATTTTATCAAAATCAATCTGATACTCGTCTCTCCTTTTTAAGATTCTGCCGGTTGGATGGGAGATTATGTCCACGTTGGGATTTTTTATAGCTCTGATTATTCTTTCCGTCATCTCTGTTTTCTCCATTTTAAAATTGGAATGGACGCCGGCGATGACGAAATCCAGCTTCCTCAATGCGTAATCTTTAATATCAATCGACCCGTCATTCAGAATGTTCGCCTCACACCCCTTCAATATTCTGAATTTCGAATTCCGCATTTTATATCTTGCGTTAAGACTGTCGATTTCTTTATTGCGCATCTCTAATTTCTTCTCATCCAAGCCGCGCTCAATTCTTAAGAATTTGGTATGATCGGAAATCCCCAGATATTCATACCCTTTTTCTTCAGCTTCCAGAGCCAGTTCCCCGATGGGATTTATCCCGCCGTCCCAATCTGAATGGCAATGCAGATCTCCTCTGATGTCTTTGTAGCCGATAATTTTCGGCAAACCGTTAGGTTCCCCCCCGGCCTGCCGGACAGCTGCTTCTATCTCTCCTTGATTCTCCCGCAGTTCTGGCTCTATCCAGGCAAGACCAAGCGCTTTATAAATTCCTTGCTCTGACCAACCAGCAATCATTTTTTTACCTCTAAAAAGACCATATTCAGAAAGCTTCAAGCCTTTGTCCATGGCGATTCTTCTGGTAAGAATATTATGTTCCTTTGACCCGGTAAAATATTGGAGAGCCGAACCGTAACTCTTCTTTTTGACCACTCTTAAGTCCACGTCAAACCCCTCTTCCATTCTGACAGAAGATTTGGTGGGACCCTTCATCCAAACTTTAATTACCCCGGGCAGCTGAACGAAAAAATCCATTACCTTCTCATAGCTTTTGGCGGTTATCAAGATATCGACGTCGCCGATAGTTTCCTTCATCCTCCTGACTGAACCAGCCGCGTTTATCTCTTCCACTTCATCTAGCCGTTTCAGTCTTTCTAGAATATCTTTTACCCGGGGCAAAATATCTCCCAGCAAAAACCTGCCCTTGCTCTTTTTCAGAAAATCGATGCCCTCTAAAATGTTTTTTTCGGTTTTCTCACCAAAGCCAAAAACCCCGGCAATTTTATGGTCCCTGGCTGCTTTTTCCAGATCTTTCAGGTTTCTAATTCCTAATTTTTGGTAAAGAGTCCTAACTTTTTTGGGCCCCATCCCCTCAACTTTAATCAGCTCATCCAGCTCTAAAGGAAGCCTCTTTTTAAATTGCTCGTAGTACTTTATTTTGCCGGATTTAATGTATTCCTCGATTTTTTCCGCTAGACTTTTACCTACGCCAGGTATCTCTTCAAGGGCGGCCATTCCTCCTTTTTTATAAATTAGCTCTATGCCTTCCTCCAGCGCTTCCAGGGCAAGGGCGGCTTTTCTGTAAGCCGACGGTTTGAAAGCAACCTCGTCCATCTCCAGATAATTTGCTATCTCGTAAAATATTTTGGCTAGCTCTTGGTTTTTCATTATATACCGAGCTTCTTTTGCAAAGAAGCGAAGGTAAAGATGAGAATTTTATTCTCATTGCCTAAAATTGTTTTTCCGGCTTTTCAATAGGCGGGATTTTTGGTTCAAAATGATTTTTGGCAAAAAGCTGATTGCGGATTGAGAGCAAAAGGAAGCAAGACATCAGCCCGAAAAAACTGATCAGAAGAAAAATCACCTTAAACCCCAAAAAGGTTGCCAATATCCCTCCGAAAGCAGCGGCAAAAGCTGCAGCTAGACCTAAACCCGTGCTTTCAATGCTCCAAGAGAAGGCTTCCCATCCTTTGTCAATATGCCTGGTAAAGATGCCTGACCAGGAAGGGACTACACAAGCCATACACAGACCCCTGATGACTTCCAGGAAAAAGACGTGCCAAAGCTGAGAAACAAAAACATAACCTAAAGGAACAAAATTAGCCAAAAATAGGCCCAAAATCAGAAATCTAAAATCGTCCCCTTCCCCCTTTTTTACGTCCAAAAAATGGGCGATAAAGGGTTGCGCCGCTGATTTAACGAACCAATACGTGGCAGCAATAAGGCCAACCGCAACCAAGGTTCCCCCCTGAATTTGCTTAGTTATAAAAATGGCGAAAATGGGACCTATCAAGCCCCAACCGGATTGCAGCAGAAAATCGGAAAAAATTAAAGTTTTTATGATTTTATTAAGACCGGGCATTGTCGTCTTTGGCAAAACCGTTTATTTTTTCTGAAAATATGTTCTTTATTAAAAATACCCCCAGGCGGAATAGAATTACTAACCCCAAGAAGGCGATAATCAGCTCAGCCCCCCGGATAATCATGGTAAAGGCGGCAGCGTTAGCTACTCCCAAATTCAAAGAATTAAAGGCAAATGTCTGGACAACCTCGTGAGAACCGAGAGCTGCCGGAATAGGAATCATGACCGCCAAATAAGTAAAGCCGAGGAGGGACAAAGCGGGCAAAATGCCGATTTTTCCTCCCAAAAAGGAAACCAGCAGCCAGGCGCGCAAAAGCATGATTCCGGCCCTCAGAATATTCAGACAGAAAATTTTACAGATTATTTTCTTTCTTGAAGCCTTGAAGAAATTAAAAATTTCTTTTTCAATTTCAAGGGGCTGAACGCCTATTTTGTGATTAAAAATCTTGGCGAAAGCCTTAGCCATGCTCTCTTTTTTAAAGACCTTAAAATAAAAAAAGGAAAGGCCGCAAAGAAAAAGTAAGAATACGCTTCCGAAAATTATTACTAATTTCAGCTGCGGGAAACCGATTAAAAAAAGAAAGAACATCCCGCCGAAGAAAATCACCGTCAAATTAATGGTCCATTCCAGGATCCTGTCGATAATGACCGAGGCCATTCCTTGCGACCAGGGTATGGAACTTTTCTTTTTTAAAATGTACCCTTGGAAAACTTCAGCCCCCACGATTATTATGGGAGCCAAGAATCTAATGGAAAAGCTAGCGAGATATACTCTCCAAATTTCTCGGAAATTAACCTCAGCTCCAGTTTCTCTCAGTACTTCTCTCCATTTCCATGCCCCGACCAACGCCGTCAGAAAAGAAAGGAGTAAAATCACCATTCCCTGCCAACCGGTAAAAACCAGCATAGAATCTTTGATCTTCTGCCAGCCGACAATTCTTAGAATCCAGATAAACAATCCTATACCGACAAAAAGCGAAACTAAAAAAAGTAAAAGCTTCTTCATGCCTGTATCCCATTATAACAGAACCCCGCCCCTTTAAAAAGGCGGGTATCCTGTTAACTTTTTACCAGCAGACTATAGTTTCCTACGGCCGGGAAATTTTCCCCTCCAAGAAAGAAATAATTTCTGGAGCCGTTGTGTCCCAATCGTAAGAATGCCCCACGAATTGATTTGTTATCAGGGACAGAGGAACATTTTCGCCAGAAATCCTCGAGGAAATCCATTTAAGAGGAGACTTTACCAGGGAAAGAAGCAGGGTCTTAATTTCCCCCTTGGACAGACTGTCCCTGCCAGCATTGTCCAGTTGAAGAATGTTTTGCGAATCAGGAGATTCTATCCAGAAAGGGGTTCCGGCGGCAATCGTCAGGATTGAGTCTTTTGCGCTTTCGGAAATTTTATCATAAGTCTTCGTAACGAAAGCTCCGCCAGCAGACAAACCAGCCACAACTATCTTTTTGTCTGGCAATTTTTCAGACAAAAATTCAATTTCTTTTGCCAAAGATTCTGAAGAAGATTCGAAAGAACTTAAAAAATCCCTTGCCCCATCGATCTTTCCCAGAAAACCGTTTTTCGTCCTGTTGTAAGGGATAACGACTGAATCATACCCCCAGTTACTAAGAGTTTCTTGAATCTCCCTGACGATGGGCCCAAAATCTTCGGCTTTTTCAAGCGGAGTATTGCCCCAGCCGCCGGAATTAAAAAAGATAATAACGTCGCTGCTCTTCGCTTTCTCCAATATCTCCTGGGGCTGAAGGTTTTCCGGAATGACGTTCGGCGAGAGAGCAAAAAATAAACTTGTTAGAGCGATAAAAATGAAAAAAATATGTCTAGCTTTTTTCATTTCCATGGTCTGAATGGAATTTTTTATCCAAAGCTTCCATGAATTTCAAAAGGATAGGATCGTCTATCAATTCTTCTATCTGTATCCACCATGGGCCTATGGCGAATTTCTTCTCCTTCTTCCAATACTCTAAGGCCTGCAATAGGTTCTCTGCGCGATCCAATTGGCGGACGAATTTACCTTCAGGGGTTAATCCTTTTTCGTAATCGTCCCACAGGTTATATATTTCTTTTTTTGTATTGGGAGGCAAATTTACGATTAGCTTCTTTAAACCGTCCCGCTCTTTTCTGTTTTTTTTCAGAAAGAGTTCCTCTTTCTTCTTTTTTGATAAACGAGGCCATTTATCGAATATTTTCTTCCATTGTTTTTTATCTTTCGAAAGCATACTGTCATAAGGAGTAGTGTCGCCAGCGCACACCTCGCAAAGATCATGAATCAAGCACATTTTGAGAACTTTATTAAGATTAAGCCTTTTTTTGCAACACAAAACCCATGACATTATCGTCATCCGAAAGGTATGAGCGGCAATGGTTTCCGGGTTCTTGATCCCCCTTAATACCCAGCCACGCCTGGGCATTTTTTTTAATTTTCCGACTTCAATCAAAAAATTAAGAATGTCTTTCATCGGTTTTAATTTAACATGATTTAACCAAACTAAAAAGAGGGGGGAACCCCTCTTCTGACCTTAAAGACATCTTAAGCCCCAAGACGATGAGACAAATCTCATCTTCATCTTCGTCCCGCTATCGCTGGGCTCTATGAAAGATGATATTTTACCTTCTTGATTCTGTAGGTTGTCTGCACGGGTGAGGAAACGACGACTGCGTCGCCGACTTTGTGGCCCAGAAGAGCCCTGCCTACCGGTGACTCATCGGAAATCTTGCCAAGAGAAGGATTCGCCTCCAGGGAACCAACGAGGGTAAATTCATCTTTTTGATCGTCTACCTCAACCGTTACCTGGGCTCCCAAATCAACAATGTTTTGCCTGTCCTTCCGGGGCGATCTGATTAATTCAGAGTTTTTTATGATATTTTCCAGCTCGATAATCCTTAACCCCAAAAAGTCCATATCCTCCTGGAAGGCAAGATATTCCGGGTTTAGGTCTTCAGAAGACAAAACCTTGGGAGACTCCCCTTTTGTTTTGGCCAATCTTAACTCTTTCAGAGCTTTATACTCTTTCTCAATCCTTTCTAATCCTTCTTTAGTTAGGTAAAACTTTTTTTCTTCCATTTTTTTTACAAAATCCCCTGCGTTAAGGGGATTAGGAGAAAATTATTTTATATGTTCAACTAATCCCCTCAGCCAGTCATTTTTCCAAAAGCTAAAACGGTAACGGCATAAACCTTTTTCGAAATTAGACAAATTCTGTGGGGATTATTTTTAAGTAGAGTTTCCATAAAGATATCTTGTACGCTCTTTAATTGTAGACGATTAAAGACTTATGTCAAGAGCCGAAAAGCTTCAGCAGGATTGAGGCGATAGAAAAGTAAAGCACCAGACTCAAAATATCCCTGATGATGGTGCCCAAGGGACCGGAAGCGATTGCTGGATCTTTCCCAAATTTATTCAAAAAATAAGGAACCAGGAGACCGAGCAGGAAGGCAGACACAATGGTTAAAAACAGGGAAACCCCCAGAATGATTCCTATAAGTAAAAGGTTAAACCAAAAATAAGCAACTGAGGTGAGCAGTACTCCCAAGATTAAAGCGATAGAAAGACTGACTTTTATTTCCTTCAAGAAATAACTCTTTATGTCCAAGCGATAAACCAAACTTCTGATAAACAAGGTTTCCGTTTGCGTACCAACGGCGTCTGCCATGTACACTATTAAAGGGATGAAAGCGGCCAAGATGAAATTAGTTCTTAAGGATCCTTCAAAGAAATTGACTATTTGAGCGGCCAAAAGGCCGCCGAAAAGACCCAAGACTAACCAAGGAAGCCTTAGTTTGGTTAAAACGCCGGGGGAAGCTTGGAAGATTTTAGCTGCGAAAGTATTGTGTTTGGGAATACCAGCGAAACGTAGGATGTCCTCAACATCCTCTGAGTGCAAAATTTCCAGAATAACGTCTGAAGGAACAACCCCTAAAAAAACATTCTCTCTGCCCACTACCGGAATTGACTTGAGATTATGCCTTAAAGCCAAAATTGCCACTTTTTCTTGGTCAGCGCCAGGACGAACCTTTACGATATTCGTCGTCATCAACCCCCCTATTAGGCTTTCTCCCGGCTTCTGGAAAACGTCTTTCAAAGAGAGAACCCCAGCCAATCTCTCTTTCCGGTCGAGAATGTAAATATAATTCAGGGTCTCGAAATCTTTGGCTTTTTCAAAAAGCTTTTTGCGGACATCGGCTATCGTTTCACCCGGCCCAGCCGTAGGGACGTTAACTATCATCTTCCTGCCGGCAGACTCTGGCGGATATTTGCTGTTTTTGACGGTCATAAATTTTAGACGCTGTTAAGGTTCAGGTTGGACCACTTGCCGCATCTGTCTCCCCATCTGGCAGCTACCCTTCCCTCTATTTTCGCCTCAATGACCTCACACCTGTTAGGGCAGCCATTGCACTGGAAAGACGTACACCTGATGTCTTTTTCCGAAGTTTCAAATCCTGAGAATTTTGTTTTCTGCGGAGGGTTTTCCCTCACCAAAAGAGCAACGCCAAAAGCTCCCATCACCTTATTGTAAGGCGGCACGATTATTTCTTGATGCAAAGCTTCTTCAAAAGCGCGCCTTATTCCCTGGTTCTCGGAAACCCCTCCCTGGAAAACGACCAGCGGTTTGATATTTTTCCCCTTAGCTACGTTATTCAGGAAATTTCTGACCAACCCCTGACACAAGCCAGCGATAATGTCTTCCGTCTTGTGCCCGACTTGCTGCTTATGGATCATGTCCGACTCGGCAAAGACAGTGCACCTTGAGCCTATGGTGGTGGGGTTTTCTGATTTTAAAGCCAGCTCGCCGAATTTCTCGATAGGTATTTTGAGCCGGAAAGCTTGAGCATCAAGAAAACTCCCGGTACCTGCAGCGCAAATCAAGTTCATGGCAAAATCAACCGCCACCCCGTTCTCCAAAACAATGATTTTTGAATCCTGACCGCCAATTTCGATCACTGTTCTGGCCTCAGGCACAAAAAAGGAAGCTCCCCTGGCATGAGCTGAAATTTCATTTTTAATCAGATCTGCTCCGGCAATAACGCCGGTCAAATAACGGGCTGATCCGGTCGTCCCCACTCCGCAAACTTCAGCTAAGGGAGGCATTTGGCTTTTAAGCTCTCTTAATCCTGCCTGGACGGCCGCAATGGGGTTTCCTCCGGTTCTGATGTAAAGAGAACTTAAAACATCGTTTTTCTCATTAATCAAAACCAAGTTGGTGGAAATTGAGCCGACATCAATACCCAAATAGCATTTCATATTTTTTTATTCTGATGATAATTTTTCACTACGTCAACAAAGGCCTCAATGCGGGTATTGATTCCGGCTTCGGCCACTTGCTCGTCCAAAGATAAAGACAAGAAGGGAATCCCGCTCTGCAAATGAATTTTTTCCAGAATTGGCCTGACCGTGACTTCCGGCATGCAGCCGTAGGGCAACAGATGGACAATGCCGTCAAAATCATTTTTAATGCAATTCAGCATTTCGTAAATTGCATCCCGACCATGTCCCCCGACGGTGGACTGCAAATATGGTCTTATTTTTCTCTGCATTTGCCAGTCCCTCCAGGGGAAAATCCCCTTTTTCAGATGGTGAGTGATGTTCATATCGCGGGAGACCTCAAGACCTTCCTTTCCTAATTTTTCCTCAATGTCAAAGTTTATGGCGCCATCAGTAACAGTGTAAATTTCTCCGATCAGGCCGACTCTCGGCGGCATTGCTCCTTTTTCAATTTCAATCTCGGATAATTTTTTAAAGATATTATTTCTAAAACGCACAAGTCCTTTCAGCCCATTGATTTTTTCCAATTCCAAAAAGGCTTTTCTCAGAATTTCATCTGTTTCTCCTTTTCTTTTAGCCCTCGGCCTGAGATATTGAGCCTTAATCTCAAGATCCTCAATCAAGCTTAATTCTTTAAAACAAAAAGTGAGAGACCTTAAAATCTTAGCGAGGGAAGCGCCGGAAATTTCTCTCAGTACCAGATAAATGTCTTTCAGCCCCTGGCCGAAAGTAACAACCTTAACTTTATGGCCGGCTTCTGACAAAGCCTTATCTTGGATAATCCCGTAGTATCTCAAACGGCAGGAACCAGTAAGGCTGGTCACCATCAAAATCGTGTCCGCGCCCTTCCTGATGGCCCCCAGGTAATTGCCGATATTCGCTTTCAAAGGAAAGCAATACATCTCGGGAGAGATTTTTGCCCCTTCTTGGATTGCTGCCGAGCTTGTCTTCTCCGGAGGGATTACCTCCAAACCAAGAAATTCAAGCAAGGCCTTAAAGGCAATAGTGTAATTTCCCCAATAAGGAAACGTAATCTTCATAGTTTATAAGGTATCAACAAATGCTTCTAATCTCGTCTGGAGGCCGGCCTCTCCGGTATGTTCGTCAATCACTAAATACAAAAAAGGAATCTTATTCTTTTTAAAATTTCTTTCAATGAATTCTTTCAAAACTGCGTCGCACCCGCACTGGAAAGAAGAAATCTGAACGGCTCCGGCAATGCCGTAATCCAGAACTTTATCGCTCTTCTCCGCCATCTCTTTTCCGAACTCCCAATGAAATTTGGGCCAGTCATCGGTTAATTCCCGATTAGAAGCCGGCACCTCATCTATAAAGATTACCTCTGCGCCCAGTTTCTCCAGCTTCCCTTTGGTTCCTAAATTAACATAATCGTCGTATAAATTGTAGGGGTGGGAAATTAAAACAATTTTCGGTTTCCCAGACGGCTGAATCTTATTTAGAAAACCTTCCTCTCCCCTTAACTCTTTTTCCCGAAGAGACGCTTTCCTGAAAGCTTCTTTTACCTCTTTGTCTTTTTTCTTCAATTTTTTGCCCAATCTCCGCAGAGTCTTCTCAAATTTTTCTTTTCTTCCGTCAAAAGTCTCGGTTAAAATCGTGGTCCTGGCAATAATCTTCGCCACATCCGGAATCCCGAATAATTTAGGGCAGTATTCAAACTTTTCTTCGTTGGCCTTCAGTCTCGGGATAAAAATGCAGTCGCACTTATCGTCAAGCCACCTGACATGTCCCCAGAAGATCTTATTAGCAAAACATGTTTCGGGATCAGATACGCTGACTCCGCTTTCGGCAATTTCCCTGTTAGTCGGAGGAGAAACAATCGTTTTGAAACCCAGTTCTTCGAAAAAAACTTCCCAGAAATAAGGCTTTTTCCAATAAATTAAACCTTGAGGAATGCCTATTGTCATAGATTAGAAAAAAGTAAAGATATTTCTGCCGTTAAAATAAAGTCTTTTGGTGAAAGGCCGTCTTTTTTTCCTCTTCTTGAGAAAAAATTTTAATTTTCCCGTAAACACCGTCGTATCCCGGTTCGATGGATAACCTCCCCTCTCTCGCCCGGATTATCCCCTCGGCAATTTCCGGCAAGGTCGCTGATTCCAGTTCTTTCTTGGGAGCATCAATCAAAACATTGAATTCATTGCCTAGTTTTTTAACAAGGCTCTCGTATTCCTCCTCAACCCGCTTGGCAGCCGGCAACACTCCAAAAGCATCGGCGATTATTTCATTCAACGGCACCAAGCTTTTAAAAGGAATGGCGCCTTCAGGCTTTTCTCCGGCAGGTCTGTCGGCCAACTCCTCAACCCTGTTTAAAACTCCGATGGTTAACGGCCTGCCGCAGCTAGGGCAGATGTTACCGCTTTTTTTTGATTCCTGGGGAGACAAGCTGATGTTGCAAAGACGATGACCGTCATAATGATATTTGCCTTCTTCCGGAAAGAATTCAACGGTGTACAAAAATTTTTGAGGATTTTTAGTCTTGATTGCTTCGGCGATTGACCCGTAGCTTAATTCCGTATCAAAAACATTAGCCTCTCTTCCTATTTTTCTGGGTGAATGGCTGTCGCTATTCGAAATCAAGGCGATTCTATCCAGGGAAGACAGCCGCCAGTTCATGGCAGGGTCCGAAGAAAGCCCGGTTTCCAGAGCATAAATGTATTTTGAATAATCCTCGAAGCATTCTTCAATCGAATCAAACCCGGATTTTGATCCGAAAATAGAAAACCAAGGTGTCCAGACATGAGCTGGAATTACCAAGCAGTCTTGAGAACTATTCAAAACAATTTTCGCCAGTTCCTTGGCGTCCAAGCCCAAAATCGGCCTGCCATCAGACCTTAGATTGCCAATCCAGCTCAGCTGAGTATTAATTTTTTCCACTGTTTCGAAGGAGGGGGCAAAAATTAAAACGTGAATTTTCCTTACTCTGTTGTTTTTAGAGTAAATGCAGCTAATCTCATTGGTAAGCATAAAGCGCGTGCCGTTATCCTGCTTCTTTAATTTAAAAAGGCCGGACTCGGCAGGTTCTAATTTTTCCTTTAGAGATTCAAGCCATTCGGGATGCGAAAAATCGCCCGTTCCTAAGACCTTGATCCCTTTAATCCTGGCCCATTTATCAAGACTTTCCAGGTCCATATCCCTGCTCGTTGCCCGGGAATACTTGCTGTGAATGTGAAAATCAGCAACAAACTTCATAGACCGAATTTTAATAAATAGAAATGAAGGCGGAAAAGAGGGTTTATCCTCTTTGGTATTCAACTTATCATTCTTGCCGTTTTTAAACAAAAGCTAAGTTCCGTCTGTAACGGAACAAGCTTCTAAAATATCTGTCCTTAAGAAAAATCAGTCTTTGTCAGTTTCTTTCTTTCTAAACATTCTATGTTCCACGAAACCGAATCCGACAAGAACAAAAAGAACCAGAAACGTCCCGGCAATGGCCAAAAAATAAAACTCAGATCCCACGGCAATGCCCACGCTAGCAGCTACCCATAAGCCGGCAGCTGTGGTAAGACCTACTGTCCCGGAAGATTGCCGGAAAATAACTCCAGCTCCAATAAAACCAATGCCCACGGCAACCGCCTGGATCACTCTTGAAGGATCGAAACTGATATTGGCCGTAGAAAGAAAAAAATAAAACAACTTGAACGAGATCACAGTGAAAATGCACGAGCCCAAGGCAACCAGGCTGTAGGTTTGCAACCCTGCTTCTTTTTTCTTAAATTCCCTTTCCAAGCCTATCAGACCGCCCAAAACAACAGCCAGAACCAGCTGGATTATAACTTGTGAGCTTTCTGGAGAAAACATTCTTAAACTTTATAGACTTTATAGCCTTCTCTAACTTTTTGTTCCACCTTCAGCCCGACAGAATCTCCTTTCTTGGCCTCCTTTACTTTCTGGTGATCAGTCTCCATTGACGCGGCTTGCTGCGTAAAATCGGTTTCGCCGCCGACGATTCTGATCGTATCGCCCTCTTTTAACTTGCCAGAAAGCTCGATCACTGCCACTCCGATGTGGCCGAAATAATGGCTGATCTTGCCTATTAACTTTCCTTCAATTTCTTCCGCCATAAATGCTTTAAATTGAGATTTTTAAAATAATCACTCGACCTTTTTATGCTGAGAAACCCCTCTTTCTATCCTATCTTAACACGGTACTTTAAACCAAAAAAGAGCGCAAGCGCTCTCCTTTAGTAAGGGGGAAATAGCTTCTGACAAACTCGATTCCCTACTCAAGTCCAGATGGACATAACTGGGCAGCTGCTGCAATCTCCTCTGTCAAAAACAATTTGTCCTTGGGCAAAAAACCCTCACCCCCTCGCCTATCAGTTTAATGAAAAATATTTTATTGTCAAGAACCAAGTTTCTATTCATTGATATTAATAATATATGCAGAAACGAAGGTCGAAATGAATCTTTAGATTCATTGAGTAGTTAAATTCATCGCCTAGCAACCTTTTATGTGTCCCCGGGCTGATTCGAACAGCCAATCTTCTCCTCCGGAGGGAGACGTTCTATCCAGTTGAACTACGGGGACAAGATTTCCATTTTTCTGCTACAATATAAATGTTGGTCCGCGGATCTTTCCCGTCCCTCCAAGCCTTCTTTACCCTAAAGCCAGCCTCTCTAGCTAGCTTTATAATGCTTCTTTTCGTAAAGCAATGAAAGTATCTTTGGGCAAGAATTTTCCCCTGGGAATCTTTCCATGGAACTAGGACATCGAAAAAATCCAATTTTGACTTTTCCAGCAATCTTAAAAGAGCATATTTAAGAAAAAGTCTCCAGCCTTCTTGCCTCTTCCAGAAATCCCAGACCCTCAAAATCAAAAGGCCTTCTACTTTCATAATCCTGTTCATTTCCCTAAGGTATTGAATTTGCAACTCTCTGGAAGGAATGTTATGCAAGACGGAAATGGAATAAACCTTGTCAAAATAGTTATCAGGGAAAGAGGTTCTGAGAGCGTCTGACACTTCAAAATTACCTTGCGGGTATCGCTTCCTGGCAATGTCAATTAATCTTTCCGAAAAATCTATACCGTAAAAATCTATTCCCTTACCCTGCAAAACCTCAAAGAATCTGCCGTTGGCGCATCCCGAATCCAAAACCCTGTCTCCAGAATCAGCATAATCCCCGAGACGCTTTAAGTCATCCGGAACAAAAGCCCTGGTTCTGGCATAATCTTCAGCGGTTTTATCATAATTTTTCCTGGTTTCCTCCAATAAATATTTAGCGTAATCACAATCCATATGAAACCGAATGAAACGATAATCAAGGAATTGTTTGAAAGCGGAGTCAAGACTCTTGATGTTTTGGCTCGGCTGAAAAGGAAAGCGGCAAAGAAGTATAAAATTTCCTGTCCTGCCAATCTTTCCCTACTAAAAACCTATCACGAGATGGTTAAAAACAAAAGGGTGAAACCGGCGAAAGACATCGAGAATCTTATGATAACCAGGCCCATCCGTTCCTTGTCCGGCATTGTCAATATCTCGGTCTTGACGAAAGAGTACCCGTGCCCGGGCAAATGCCTTTACTGCCCGCAAGAATCGGGAATCCCTAAAAGTTATGTTTCCGGAGAGCCCGCAGTAGAAAGGGCCAAAGGATTGCGCTATGACCCGTATCTGCAGACCGAAAAAAGGATCGAAATGCTGGAAGGCCAAGGCCATCCGACCGATAAGATCGAGCTGAGAATCGTCGGCGGGACATGGAGCTATTATCCAAAACAATACCAGAATTGGTTTGTCAAGAAGTGTTTTGACGCCTGCAACGAGAAAATCAGCACAAATCTAAAAAGAGCCCAGCGGATAAACGAAAAAGCAAGGCATCGGATTGTCGGGCTGTCCGTCGAAACAAGGCCAGACTTTATCAACAAAAAAGAAATTGAACGCTTAAGAAGGCTGGGGGCAACGCTTGTAGAGTTGGGGGTGCAGTCAACTTACGACGACGTTCTTAATAAAAACCTGCGTGGGCATAGCAGCAAAGAAACAATTCTGGCAACAAAACTTTTAAAAGATGCTGGGTTCAAGGTGCTTTACCAAATGATGCCTAATTTGCCAGGTTCTGATTTAAGGAAGGATGAAAGAATGTTTAAAGAGCTTTTTACCAACCCGGATTTCCAGCCAGATTTATTAAAAATCTACCCTTGTGCTCTTTTGAAAGAGGCTCCCCTGTATAAGCTGTGGCGAAACGGTCAATATAAACCCTATACCGAATCGCAGCTGGCAAACCTCATTAAAAAAATCAAGAAAACAATCCCTTACTATGTCAGAATCCAAAGAATCAGCAGAGACATTCCCTCTTCTTCCATTGTCTCCGGACCTGCTAAAATTTCCAATCTGCGGCAGCTGCTTTCAGAAGAAATGAGAAAAGGAAATTGGCAGTGCAAATGCATCCGCTGCCGCGAAGTCAGAGAAAAGCATTCACCAGAAGAAAAAATACTTCTCTTCCGCCAAGATTATGAAGCCTCGGGGGGCAAGGAAGTATTTTTAAGCTTTGAAAGTGAAAAGAGAAAACTATACAGTTTGCTGCGGCTTAGAATAACTCCCAAAGAAGCGCTGATCCGGGAAATCCATACCTACGGGCTCTCAGTTCCGATTGCCAAGAAAGGAAAATCTCCGCAGCACCATGGGCTTGGGAAGAGATTAATCAAAACGGCAGAAAAAATAGCCAAGAACGAATTCAATTCTAAAAAAATATCAGTTATTGCCGGAGTCGGCGTGAGAGGCTATTTCAGGAAAGAAGGCTATAAGTTGGAGAATACCTATATGGTAAAAAGCCTAAGATAAAGAAGCTAATCTTTTTTTAGCCTCGTCTTTTTCTTTCAGAGAAATTAAACTGTTTTTTATCCCTTTTTCCATAATTTCCAGAGTTTTGTCGTAGGTTTTTCTTTCCACGGGATAAGGAGTGCCGTCTTTGCCACCGACTGAAAAAGTGTATCTGGCCGGGTCTTCGTAAGAAGGCTTAGCCCCGTAAATTACCTCGGCCACTAAAGACAAGGCCCTAATAGTCCTGGGACCGGCGCCTTTTAAAGATAACATCTTTTCAAAATCAGCTGGATCTTGTTCCTTCATAAAATTAACGGTTTTGGCCAGCCTTTTAAGGTCAAATTTTTCTTCCACTACAGGGTGCCAGTGAAATTCTTTATTGGGCAGGACCATCTCCGTCAGGTTTTTGCTTCTTTTGGTTTGTATCAGGGCAAGATCTTTAATGATTTTCTCTGGTTTTTCTTTGACAAGATCCAGCGAAACCAACCTGTTGTCATTGCTATTTTTAGCGGTCAAGTTCAGGGGCTTGCTTCGGTAGACAGAAACTATGCCAACGTGCGGTTCTTCTATAAAATCAGGCTTGCCTTGGTTTTGCCGAAGGGCAGTGGAGGCCCAATGATAGCGCCTGGCTGTTTGGTTCTCTGCGTTCATGCCTTGCTGGACAACAGCCCAATTGCCAGATTTGGTAAAAAGAAAATTATGCTGGTAAATTTGGTAACCAGCTTGTATCAAAGAGGAGTCAACTTTAGCGGCCATCTTAGAGGCATAAATCAAACTAGGAGCAAAATCAAGCTGGCGGGAAATGCCGTAGGCTTCAATTTCTTTGGGCGTTTCTCTTGATTCTCTTTTGCCCCCGCAAACATAAATGCCCAGCCTGTCCTGAATATCAAAAAGCCCGGCCTTAAGGGCACCAAGAGTAGTCACGGTCAAGCCGGAAGAGTTCCAGTCAAACCCCATAACGCAGCCCAGAGACTGGAACCAAACCGGATCTGAAATGCGCCTCAGAAATTCTTCCGGACCGAATTCTTCTACAATGGCCGTAGCTATTCCTCGGCCCAGCCGACGCATCCTTTCAAAAAGCCATCGGGGGCAGCGGCCGTAATCAAGGGGTACCGTAGCTATTCCCGTCCTCATGCGCATATTTTAGCAAAAACAGCCGCCGAAGGCGACTGTTCTGATTTTTAATTTACGGCAGTCCTATCGTCATTTTTGATAAAGCTCTTTAATCAGCTCTTCCCGCTTTTTAGAATCAGAAAATTCTCGACGGATGCGAGCTTTTTTCCTACGGATGTATTTTCGTATTGATTTCGGCAATCTTTTATTTTCCATTGTTTATTCTCCTTTAATTACTGCCAAAGGCGTCAATCTTGCCACTTTCTTTGCCAAACCAGCATTATGAACCACGTCAACAACATCTTCAATGTTTTTATATGCCATTGGCGCTTCTTCTGAGATGCCCCTTGCGGACCGGCACTTAACGATGATCCCTTTTGACTGCAATTCTTCCACGATATCTGCGCCGGAAACTCTCCTTGTCGCTTCATGCCGCGACATTATTCTTCCTGCTCCGTGGCAAGCCGAATAAAACGCTTCTGCCCCGCTCTTCTGTCCGGCCAGAACGTAAGAAGCGGTTCCCATAGACCCTGGAATCAGAACCGGCTGGCCGGCCAGCCTGTATTTTTCAGGAATTTCAGGATGACCAGGCGGGAAAGCTCTGGTAGCTCCTTTGCGGTGAACGCATAACTCCACTTCCTTGCCGCTTACTTTATGTTTTTCAATTTTGGCGATATTGTGAGCAACGTCATAGAGCGAGGCCAAAGACCGAGCTGAAGACGAACCGCTGCTCATCGTCCCAGACCAAGCCTTCCTGACAAAATGGGTGATCATCTGCCTGTTCGCCCAAGCGTAGTTTGCTCCGCAGGCCATGGCAGAAAGATATTTTCCCCCTTCCGGCGAACCGACAGGACAAGCGGCTAACTCTCTGTCGGACAGCTTTATCCCGTATTTTAGCATTGCTCTCAACATTATCCTAATATAATCAGTAGCGATCTGATGTCCCAGACCACGCGAACCCGTATGAATCATAATAACTATCTGCTCCTTGAACAAGCCAAAGTCCCTGGCAATCTTTTCGTCAAAAACCTCATTAACTTTCTGAATTTCCAAAAAATGGTTCCCTGACCCCAGGGTCCCGACCTGGTCTCGGCCCCGGTCTTTGGCTCGCCCGGAAACGTTTGCCGGATTAGCCTGGGCAAGACACCCCTCTGATTCACAATTTTCCAAATCTTCCTTTTCTCCGTAGCCTTGCTCAACTAATCTTCTTGCTCCCTCTGCCAAAATCTTATCGATTGAAGGCGCATCCAGCCTTACCTGCCGTCCCCGTCCAAGGCCAGAAGGAACCTCTTTCTGGATTTCCGTTGCCAATTTATCCAAATGCGGTCTTGCTTCCTTTTCAGCCAAATCAGACTTTAACAATCTCATCCCGCAATTAATGTCGTAGCCGACTCCGCCGGGAGAAACCACTCCATCTTCTTTATCTATGGCGGCTACTCCGCCGATCGGGAATCCGTAGCCTTCGTGCATATCCGGCATGGCTAAGCTGTATTTCACTATGCCAGGCAAGGCCGCCACATTGACCAGCTGCCCGACAGACCTGTCCTCAAGAGTCTCGCTCAGTATTTTTTCCGAAGCATAAAATCTTGCCGGAACTCGCATGTCTGGCCTGAAATCTTTGGGAATTTCCCACAACCAATCATTTATTTTTTTGAAATATTTTCTGTCGATCATACATCGAATAAAATTACCGCCTCCCAGACACCTTTTTCGTCCTTGCCGATCCTCATGTCATGATGGGTTACGGCTTTAATGTCCTCCCCGAATCTTTCAATCTTTTTGCCGGAAAGCTCAGCCGCCAGTTCATTGCCAGCAAACTTTGTGAAATTCACTCTATCGTATGCTTCTTTGTTCGCTTGGGCTAAATACAATATTTCACTCAGAAAATCAACCAGCAGCGCGCTTAAATCGGCCGAAGATACTTTTATCTTCCTGATCTCCGATTTTTGATTTGAAAATTCCGGCTGCAAGCCAGCAATCATTCCCAAAAGAGCGTTCAAAAAAAGTTCTTCTTTGGATTTACCGAAAGCCCTAATTTTAAAATCAGCCTTGTGTTCAAGAATCTCGTATTTCCTCATCTATTTAACTTGCTAAATTCTTCTCGGACAACCTTTCTGTCGTCCCATGGTATTCTCCTGCCTTTAGCTTCCATTATCCAAGGCTCGCAACCCTTGCCGGTAATTACTACTGTGTCTCCCTGGCTGGCTATTTCCAACGCCTTCCTGATCGCTTTTTTCCTGTCTGCTATCTTTTCCGCCTTGCCCTTTGCCCCTCTTGCCACTTGTCCAATGATTTCCATCGGGTCTTCATCGTACGGATCCTCGTTGGTAACGATAACTTTATCACAATGCTTTGCCGCTATTCGGCCCAAGACTGGTCTTTTCCATTTGTCTCTCCCTCCGCCGCAAGCTCCCAAGACGCAAATCATTCTTCCTTTCTGAGGCTTTATGGTTTCATAAACTTTCTCTAAAGCGTTGGGCGTAAACGCATAATCAACGAACACCTTAAAAGGTTCTCGTACCACCAATTCCATTCTGCCAGGCACGCCTTCAACTTTTTCTACTGCTTTTCTGCATACTTCCAGGCTAATCCCCCGGGATAATCCGACGCAAATTGCCGCTAGAGCGTTATAAACATTGAATTCTCCGGGCAGCTTGAGGCTGACCTTAATATTTTTGTTATTAACATCCCCTTTTTCCAAGCCGTAAGTGTATTTTTTCACGGCTGGGAATTCCAGAAAATAATCCGCGCTTTCATCGTCAATATTTATGACGTGGATATTCTTGGTTGCAGCAAAAAGATTGCCTTTCGCCCTCCTGTAGTTCTCAAATCCGCCGTGTCTTTCTATGTGCTCCGGAGATAAATTAGTAAAAACCGCGGCTTCAAAGTCGATAAAGCGGTGGCGATGCTGCAGGATTCCCTCTGAAGTGACTTCCAGTACGGCATAGCGACAGCCGGAGCTGACTGCCTGCCTCAAAAAACTTTGGATTTTGAAACGGCCCGGCATGGTCATTTTCAAGGTGTTTTCCCATTCCCTTTCTCCGATTTTGAACTTGATGCCGGACAAAGCAGCTACTTTGAAACCAGCTTCTTCCAAAATTCCAGCTACGAAATTAACCACTGTTGTCTTGCCATTGGTGCCTGTCACCCCAATTACCTTCAATTTTTGAGAAGGGAAACCATAAAGAACAGCCCCCATAAAAGCAAGGGTCAAATGATACCAACCGAGCAGAAAACTAGGAATAAATTTCTTGATTAATTCCTTCATTATCTTTAAATTATCACAAAGTTGAACTTAAAGGAAATTTGAGATAGATTTAGATATTACGCTCAATGAATCGAAGATTCATTCCGATGTTCACTGAATTAAAAATTCATTTCACATTTTCGATAAATTAAAAATTTATCTTAATGTTCAAATTAGTATCAAAACTGAGGCCTACCGGCGATCAACCTCAGGCCATCGACAAATTGTTAAAAAATCTGAAGGCAAAAACGCCCCACCAGGTGCTTTTGGGAGTAACCGGCTCCGGGAAAACATTCACCATGGCAAAGGTTATCGAAAAATCACGCAGGCCTGTCCTGGTCATATCCCACAATAAAACCCTGGCCGCGCAGCTATACCAAGAATTTAAAGGGTTTTTTCCTCAAAACGCAGTCCATTATTTCGTCAGCTACTACGACTATTACCAGCCTGAAGCTTATATACCGCAAACTGACACCTACATTGAAAAAGACGCAAAAATAAACGAAGAAATCGACAGGCTGAGACATGCCGCCACCCAAGACTTACTGACAAGACAGGATGTTATCGTCGTGGCTTCAGTCTCTTGTATTTACAATATCGGCTCGCCTCAGTCTTATAAACAGGTTTCTCTTGAAGTTAAGCCTGGGCAAAAAATGAAAAGGAGGGACTTCATTTCCCATCTGACTTCTTTGCAATACAAGAGAAACGATGTCGATTTCAAGCCCGGGACGTTTAGGGTCAGGGGTGATGTTGTCGAGACCAGTTTGGTCACCGGGGAAAAAACATTAAAACTGGAATTTTTAGGAGACAAGGTAGATGCCTGTTATCTGGAAAATTATCCCATTAAGAGCTATCGGCTGTTCCCGGCGCATTTTTGGGTGACCCCGGAGAACGAATTGAATTTCGCCATTGAAAACATAAAGCTGGAGCTGGAAGAACGGCTGGAAGAACTGAAAAAACAGAGAAAAACGCTTGAGGCCCACAGGTTGAAACAGAGGACCGATTACGACATAGAAATGATGAAAGAGACCGGCTTTTGCCACGGAATCGAGAATTATTCGCGGCATTTGGAGTTCAGGGAGCCGGACAGCCCCCCTTATGCCCTGCTTGATTATTATTCTGAAAACTTTCTCACTTTTATCGACGAATCCCACATGACCATCCCGCAGCTGCGAGCCATGGCCGTACAGGACAGGGCCAGAAAAACAGCTTTAATTGAATACGGCTTCAGGCTGCCTTCTGCCGTTGATAATCGCCCTTTAACTTTTGGGGAATTCAATAAGAAAATAGGGCAGATAATTTACGTTTCGGCTACTCCGAATGAATACGAGAAGAAAAAAGCAGGAAAGAAGCGCATAGTCGAACAGTTAATCAGGCCCACCGGACTTTTAGAGCCCCCCATCGAATTAAGGCCGACGAAAAACCAAATTATGGATCTGGTAGAGGAAACAAAAAAAAGGGTGGCAAAAAAACAAAAGGTTCTGGTCTTGGTTCTAACCAAAAGATTGGCTGAGGCGGTTTCAGATTATCTGTCAAAACAAGGAATAAAAACCCAATGGTTTCATTCTGAAATCAAAACTCTGGAAAGACCGCAAATCTTAAAAGATTTAAGGGAAGGAAAATACGACGTCCTAGTGGGGATAAACCTCTTAAGGGAAGGCTTGGACTTGCCGGAAGTAACTCTTGTGGCAATTCTGGATGCCGACAAGGAAGGTTTTCTCAGGTCAGCAACCACCCTGATCCAAACCATGGGAAGAGCTGCCAGACATCCGGAAGGACGGGTCATTCTTTATGCCGATGAAACCACGAAATCCATGACCGAAGCGATCAAAGAAGTCTCCAGAAGAAGGAAAATACAAGAGGGATACAATAAAAAAAATAAAATAACTCCCCTGCCGATCATAAAAGAAATAAGAGAGTGGCCCTTTGGCAAAAAAGAACAAGCAATGCCTGAATTTGGCGCAATCCGCGACGTTAAACTTTTGGAAAAAGAAATGGCAGTAGCTCTCAAATTTCTGGATTTCGAAAGAGCGGCCGACATAAGAGACTTGATTAAAAAGTTGAAATAGTGGTTGATAGAATAAGAAAAGGAAGTAATATATCCTTATAAAGAAGATTGCTCTTTGGCAATTTAATATAATCTGAAAAAAGGAGGTCGAGATGAAAATACTTTTGGTATACCCTGAATACCCGGATACATTCTGGAGCTTCAAACATGCCCTGAGCTTTATCTCCAAGAAAGCTGCTTTCCCGCCGCTGGGATTGCTGACAATCGCTGCCATGCTCCCTGAAAGGTGGGACAAAAAGCTTGTCGACATGAATGTTTCCATCCTCAAAGACGAAGATGTGCAGTGGGCTGACTATGTCTTTATCAGCGCGATGATCACCCAAAAAGAATCAGCCAAAGAGGTCATCAACCGTTGCAACAGATGCGGCGTCAAGGTGGTGGCCGGCGGACCGGTTTTTACCACCGGGCACGAAGAATTTGCAGGAGTAGATCACTTTATTTTGGGGGAAGCGGAAACTGCTCTTCCTCAATTTTTAGAAGATCTCCAAAAAGAATGCGCCAAACGGATTTATGCCTCGAACGAGCGGCCGGATATCACCCATACGCCTGTCCCCTTGTGGGAACTTATAAATATTGGGGATTATGTTACCATACCCGTCCAATACTCCAGGGGCTGCCCCTATGATTGCGAATTCTGCGACATCGTCATAATGAATGGCCACCTCCCACGGACAAAGACTCCAAGCCAGCTTTTGCAAGAGTTCAGTGCGGTTTACGAAACTGGATTCCGCGGCTCGGTTTTTATTGTCGACGATAACTTTATCGGCAATAAAGCGAAAGTCAAAAAGATGCTGCCGGAAATAGCCCAATGGCAAAAAAGCCGACAGTACCCTTTCTGGCTGCTGACCGAAGCCTCTTTGAATCTCGCCGATGACGAAGAGCTGGTGGGGTTGATGATTAAGGCAGGATTCGACAAGGTCTTCATCGGGCTGGAAACGCCGAACGAGGAAAGCTTAGCCGAATGTAACAAATTGCAGAACAAGAACAGCGACATGGTTGCTGCCGTGAAAAAAATACAGAACCACGGCATGCAAGTGCTTGGCGGGTATATAGTAGGTTTTGACAACGACCCGCCGTCTATCTTCGACAGACAGATTGAGTTTATCCAAAAAGCAGGTGTTGTCGTCGCCATGGTGGGGATACTCGATGCCCTGCCCAAAACCAGACTGTATGAACGTCTGAAGACAGAGGGACGGTTACTCACGGCAAGCTCGGGGAACAATACCGATCTGTCTATAAATTTTGTCCCAAGAATGGATATAAGCATTCTTCTAGAAGGGTACAAAAAAATACTCCAGAAAATATATTCTCCCGAGAAATACTGCGAAAGGGTTGTTAATTTCTTTAAAGAGTATAAACCGCCGAGAAAGAGGAAAAGAATTACCGCCTCTGAGATAGGCGCGTTTGTCAAATCAGTCTGGCGGATAGGGATAACCGGAAGGAAAGAGGAAAGAAGATACTACTGGAGATTACTGGCTATCTCCGCCATAAAGCATCGCTCTCTTTTTTCGGAAGCAATAGTTCTGCAAATCTACGGATTCCATTTCAGAAAAATCGTAGATGGGCTCAAGTAGAACATAGGACGCAGGAGGCTCTCTCTTGCGTCCTTTCTTTTTTAATGATAAATTAAAGAATATGCCTATTATTAAATCGGCGAAAAAAGCTCTTCGCCAGAGCGCGAGAAGAAAATCTCGCAATCTCCAACAGACAAAAAAATTAAAAAAACTCCTGAAAGAGGTGAAGAAGTTGGCTTTGCTGAAAAAGCAGGATGAGGCGAAAAAACTTTTGCCTCAGGTTTATAAATATTTGGACAAAGCGGCCAAAACCGGGCTGATAAAGAAAAATACCGCCAGCAGGGATAAATCAAGAATAACGAAACTTATTCTCAAATCCCGGCAATAAACAAGTCCAGGGCTGTTTCCGGAGAAATCTTCCCCGTCTTAATCTCAAGATCTGCCTGAAAAATCTTCCGGTAGATTTTTTTTAGTTCCAAAAAAGTAAACCTGCCGGCCTGCTGATAACTTTTCCTGACCACAAAGGGATGCAGTTGAGCCTTTTTCGAAATAAGATAGTAAGGCTCGTGTTTTTCCATGAGGTCTTTTACGATTAATAAATTTTTGAACTGGAAATTAATCATCGAAAGAAGATAAAGTGGATTGTCCCCTTTTTCTAAGTGCTGGTGGACCAGCAATAAAGCCTGCTCTTTGTTTTTTTGCGAGATAGCATCAATCGTCTTGAAAATAGCAGTCTCGATTTTGGGATCAACCAACAAAACTACATCCGCAGCATTGACTCTCTCTCCTTTCTTATAATTGACCAACTTCTTGATTTCGTTAGAAAGAAACCAAAGATCATTGCCAGCGATATCAATAAGTTTATCTACGGCCTCCGGGCTGATTTCAGCCTTGAATTTAAGAAATTCCTGCTTTATCCAGGTTTTTAGCTTCTCTCCTCCCAGAAGAGAGAAATCCTGCGTTTTTGCCTTGCTTTTCAGAAAATTAAAAAATTTGTCTTTTCCTGAAATTTTGTCATTTTCATAAAATAAAATTGTGTCTTTTGTCCCGGCAAATTCTTTGAAGTTCTTCAAAAACTTTTCTTTAAAATCCTGGTTAGTAAAAACGTTTGACAAAACCAGCAGTTTTTTTTCCTCGAACATCGAAACTTGCTTGATCGCATCCTTGAAGTCCTCAAACTTTAAATTCTCACCGTCAAGATACGCCAAACTTAATCCGCTTTTATGGATTTTTTTGTACTCTTCAATGACATCCTTCAATTTCTGACGGCTTCTGTAAGAGTCTTGGCCGTGCAAAAGAATAAACATGGAGGTAATGCTGGGATAATTTGTTAGCTTATAATTCTTGACAAGCAGGGCAAAAATGAGCTGATCTGCCGTTGACTTTAAGTCTTTTTATCAACGTTCCGCAACGGTCGCACTTTTGTCCCTCTTTTTGATACACCTTATGGAATTTGACAAAATCTCCTTTTTTGCCGCAAGCATCAAAATAATGTTCCACCGATGATCCACGGTGCTTGATGGCAGCTGTCAATATCCTCTTCGTGCCCCGGAAAATTCTTTCGATCTCTGCTCCTTTCAGCGTTTCAACGCGGCGCAAAGGATTGACCTTTGCCGCATACAGAATCTCATCGGAATAGATATTACCGATGCCGGCAATGATTTTTTGGTCCATGAGCAAGGGTTTGACTCTCGATTTCGGCCTTCTCTCCAGAAGAGATCTAAAGGTTTTAAGGTTGATTTCCAGCGGCTCGGGGCCAAACTTTTCCTCTATTCCTTTCGTGTTTTTCACTTTTTTCCACCAGCCGAATTTACGGGTATCGTTGAAAACCAACCTTGAGCCGTCGTCAAAATTAAAAACCTTGCGAGTGTGCTGCGAAGGTTTTCCGTTGAATATCAACTGCCCGGTCAGTTTCAGATGAAAAATCAGGCTTTTAGCGTCATTAAAATCAATTATTAAAATTTTTGCCCTTCTCCTTAGGCCGATGACTTTCCTTCCGGATATAGTCTTGCCAACAATCTTTTTTTGCAGCTGCCGCCTTATCGTTTCCACCTCCGGAAGCTCAGGCATGCTTTATTCCAAAATCCTTTTTATCTTCTCGATAATTTCCCCGGGAGTAAAGTGAGCTTTTACCAAGTAATCAACCGCTCCCAAGCTTAGCCCTTTTTCAACATCTTCTTTTTGCCCCAGATTGGAAAGAACAATTATCGGGATTTTAATCACCTCCTGTTCTTCCTTTACCCTGGCCAAGACTTCAAACCCGTCTATCCCGGGAAGAATAAGATCAAGCAAAACCAAGTCTGGCTTCTCTTCTTTTATTTTCTTTAACCCTTCTTCTCCATCAATAGCCTGGGAAATATTATAACCTTCCTTGACCAGCTTCTGAGATATCAGTTCCCGAAGAAATTTATCGTCTTCGACTATAAGTATGTTGTAAGGCATATGGTTTTAACCTATTTGTTTTTTGACTTTTTCAACCACTTCCTGGGGGTCGAATTCGGTTTTAATTAGCCAATCCTTCGCTCCCAAACTTTGGGCCTTGTCGATTTCCACCGGCTGACCAGAGTTGGAAATAATCACCACCGGAATGTTTTTTAAATCACTGTCTTTTTGCATCGCTTCCATCACTTCAATCCCGCCCATTCTGGGCATAAGAATATCCAGCAAAATGAGATCGGGGAATATCTCCTTCATCAATTTCAGCCCTTCATCGCCGTCTCTGGCAATGGCAACGTCATACCCCTCCTGGATCAATTTTCTCTGAAGCAGATTCATTAATATCTCTTCGTCTTCTATGATTAAAATTTTCTTGGGCATGCCTGTTAACTCTTTATGCTATTATACTAAATTATTTCTAACACGGTAAGGAAAGGGAGTAATGCCAATCCTATTATCATTTTACTAAAAAGCTTTCCTGAAGACAAGGGCTACCTGGCCCTCTTTTCATCATCCCTCAACCTTTCCTCCCACAGGCAGGACAACGTAAAAAGTTGTGCCCTGCCCCTCCTTTGATTCAAACCAGATTTTCCCGCCGTGCGCCTCTATAATGTTCTTGCTGATGAAAAGGCCCAAGCCAGAACCCTCAGTTTCCATCCTCATCACGTTAGCAGCCCTGAAAAATTTCGTAAAAACGCGGGGCTGCTGGTCATCGGGAACGCCCACCCCTGTGTCCTTCACCGCAAAGATTATTTCTTTCTTGGCGTTGTCATATCCCAAGGAAGCCTCAACCTTACCTCCGGCAGGCGTATACTTTATGGCATTCTCGAGAAGGTTTTGGACAACCAGTTTAACCTTTTCAACATCCATGTTCGATTCGGGCAGTTTTGCTTGCGGTTTCTTAAAGCTCAGATCTATTTTTTTTCTTGCGGCCATCTCCTGGCAGTAACCTACCGTAGAGGATGCCAGTTCTTCAAAGTCAGCCGGGGCAGGCCTGTAAAGATATCTTCCCTCTTCTATCCTAGTAATGTCCAGAAGGTCATTGATCAAGGTTATCATTCTTTCATTGGACTGGTAGGTTTTTTCAACAAAGTCTCTCTGTTCTCCGGTTATCTCGCCAAGATCTCCGTCAAGAAGCATTTTTAACGTCCACTTTATTGCTGACAAGGGAGTTCTGAGCTGGTGGGCAGCCAGGGAAACAAATTCAGTTTTCAGTTTTTCCACCACCTTTTCCCGGCTGATATCGTGCAAAATAACTAATGTTCCTAAAGCTTCCCCCCTGGGCATCATTGGCTCAGTGGAAACCTCCACAGTAAGGTTTTTGCTGAGAATCAGTTCTCTCCTGAAAATCGTCTTGATCTCGGGGCCGATTAAATCAGCCAGAGCCTTGAAACCGGGCAGCTTGGCAAGCCCTGGGACAGAACGACCCATAATCTCTTTTACTTTTATATCAAGAAACTTCTCTGCCTGGTGATTGGCCAGGGAAAGTTTGCCTCCCTTGTCAAAGACCAAAAGCCCGTCGGTCAGATGCGTAATCACGGCCAGGGTCTTGTTTCTTTCCTCCTCAACCCTTTTTCTTTCTTTTTCGACGTCCTCCAAGATATTCAAAAGAGCGCGGCTCGTCTCTTCCTGGTAAGCCTTGTTTTCCCTTTTTGCTTGTTCTTTAGCCTTAGGCATTGTTTCGTTTTTCTCGCCTATATTTTTTGTTTTTCCCCAATTCGCTCTCCAATCTTTTGATTTCTTCTTTCAGCTCGATCATCTTCAATTCGCGGCCGACAGTCAGCCTGTTAAATCTTTCCAGTTCCTCTATCTTCTCTCGGAGAGAATAAGTCCTTTCAGCCACTTGCTCTTCCAGGCTCGCTGAAAGCTCTTTTAACTCCCTGGTCCTGGCCTCAACCTTTATTTCCAAGACAGCCCTGGCTGTTTCTATTTCTTCTTGGGCAGCAAGCAAATCAAAAAAATGATCCTGCAAATTCTTGGCTATAAAGCCGACAATGACTATGTTCAAAAGGATAAAGGGCAAATCCAGCGAGGGCAAAAGAATTCCTCCTAAAGGATAAACGTAATATAGGTAAAGATAGGAAAGAAATATGGCCACTCCGACAAAAAAAATCGTCTTGGAATCCCTGAAAAAGATAAAGGCTATCAGAATTAAAACATAACTCAAGATAATGGGCCTGCCCTCGCTGGGCAATAAAAACATGGCTGCCGTGGTCACGCTAAAAACCAAAGCCAAGCCGGCAAGATATTTCCCCGCAGGGATGAAAGCTCTGCTGGTTAAGATCGTTAATATAATGAGGTAAATAAAAACCTCAATGGCAAAAATAATGGAGAACTCCCTCCAGCTTAGTATGCTCCATTCTAAAAAGTCAGAAAGAAACTGAAAAACAAGCGAAAAAAATAAAATAAAGGAGAAAAGAACTACCAGAAACCGGGTGTTCTCAATCTCCTTTCTCTCCAAAAAGTATTTTTTCAACGAATAAAGAGGCGTTCCCAGTTTGTCACAAAAATTTTTTATTAATTTCTTTCCGTTGTCAGATGCTATATCCCATTTTTTAAAAAAACTGGAGAGCAACAAGGAATCGACAACCCTCCCTTCCTTTTTGGAAATCTGCCAAGAAAAAGTTGTATCAAGCAGATAGGCGGAAAGAAAATACCGCTCAATAGTGGGTGGGGCGAAGGTAGTGGCAAAAAATCCGATATTTTTATGCTTTAAGCCGTCGATCTCCTCAATGTATCTGGCTACGGGCAAAGCCAAGCGGGTCCAGTTAGGACTGCCTACGCAAACAAGGTCAAACCGGGAAACGTCCTTAATCTTCGGGGGGCAGATTTCACAATCTCCTTTTACCAGACGCAGCCACCACCAACCCCAAAAACCATGTTCTTTCCTGGGAATAATTTTTTCTGTCTCCACTAAATGGCCCCTCCTCTCAAATTCCTCCTTCAAAGCTTGCGAGACTTTTTCCGTTCCTCCGGTTTTTGAATAAAAAGCAATTAAGATTCGCATTTAAAACCTAATCTTTATTAAAAATAAAAATGAAGACGAAAAAGAAAATTCATTTTCTTTGACCTTCTTAAATTTTACCACAATTTTAAATTCTCTCCAATTTTTTTCTGATTAATTCCGGGAAGCTTGTTCAGCAGACTGTGAAAATCAAATTTTTTCAACACCTCTGCCATTTTTTCTTTGTCATAGTCTCCGAAACTGCACTTATTCAAATCGAAATCCAGGGGAACCGCTTTTTCGATTTGAGCCAGCTCCCTGGAAAGAAAAGCCTGCTCTTTATACTTGGCAAGGGTTTCTTTCAGCCCGGGTTTAAGCCCTTTCTTTTCCGCTATTTTATCTTCGGGCCATTCTTTGTATACGCGTTCCAAATCACCGAATTCCAAAAGAAGCCTAACGGCTGTTTTCTCTCCCACTCCCGTAACTCCGGGAATATTGTCGGAAGCGTCGCCCCTTAAAGCCTTGAAATCCAAAATCTGCTTAGGCGACAATCCTTGGAACCTTTCCTTAACAAGATTCTCATCGTAAAGGACAATGTCTTTTACTCCTTTTCTCAGGGCATAAACCTTGGTTTTGGGCCCTACCAATTGAAGAGAGTCCAGGTCTCCACTGAGAATAATCGTTTCCAGCGGGGGGAATATCTGTTTTCTGGGAGCTAAATCAGCGATGGTGCCGATAATGTCGTCCCCTTCGAACCCCGGCGCTTCGAAAAACGGAACCTCCAAGGCCGATAAAACTTCCTTTACCTTGGGAATCTGCTGGTAAAGCTCGTCAGGCGCTTTCGGTCTTTTGGCCTTGTATTCCTTGTATTTTTTGTGTCTGAAAGTCGGAGCAGGAGAATCAAAGGCAGCAGCAATGAAATCAGGGTTAAAATCTTTAACGGCTTTAAAAAAAACCAGCAGGAAGCCATAGACAACATTTACCAGCTCTCCTTTTTTCGTAGTCAGCGAAGGCAAGGCATGATATGCCCTATGGATAATGGAATTGGAATCAATGATTAAAAGCCTCTTTGTCTTATTTTCCATTTTCACCGGTTCTTACCGTAATTTTTCTTTTATTTTTGTCCAGGAATTCAAATTCAAGCATCGTACAACCCTTAGGAAGAATTTTCCTAATTCTTTCAGCCCACTCAACCGCAACGATATTCCGCGGATTGGATGCAATTTCCTTGAAACCCAAGTCTAAAATCTCTTTCGGTTTTTTGATTCTGTAGCAATCTAGATGGTAGAAATTGTCAAAACGCGGATTTATAATGCCCGATCTTCGCATAACGATGAACGTCGGGCTTAGAATTTTTTCTTTAATCTTCAGCCCCCTGGCAAACCCCTGTAAAAAAGTAGTCTTGCCTCCGCCCAAGTCTCCTTTCAGCCCGAAAACGACCGCTCTTTTGGCAGGATAACGCTTTAAGAGACTCTTGGCAAAGGAATAGCCAATTTTTTCAGTCTGCGAACGGTTATTCGTTAAATAAGAAGCAAAGAGAATCTTGTTCTCTTTTTTATCCTTCGTTTTTACCTTGTAAAAGCTTGTATATTTGACCACTTTTGAAAAATGAAGTAATTTAAAATAACGACTGCTTTTATCTTATCAAAATTATGGAAAGAGAAAAAATCACGGGCCAGGTGGAAATTTCTGCAAAAGCCTCTGCAGGCATCCGGGAAGAAGTGAAGAACGTCAATCAGCTGGGGAAAAAAATTGAAGAGTTCCTGTTGTCTTCCGCCACTGAGCTGCTGGGCGTCATCCTGGGAGGCGCCATCGTTCTTAATGCTTCAGATATCCACATCGAACCAGAGGAATCAAGAGCTAAGCTTAGAATGAGGGTTGACGGAGTTCTTCATGATATCATCGCTTTTGATTTAAAGATATACCGAACTCTTCTTTCCAGAGTAAAGCTCCTTTCCAATCTTAAACTGAACGTGACTGATCGGCCGCAAGACGGTCGATTTACTATTTTAATGGAAGACACAATCATTGAAATCAGGGCCTCCACCCTCCCGGCAGAAAGAGGAGAGGCAATGGTCATGAGAACGCTAAATCCCAAAAGCCTGATTGAAATGGATGCCCTGGGACTGAGAAAAGACCTGATAGAAATATTCAGCAAGGAGATTAGAAGGCCCAACGGCATGATTATCGTTACCGGCCCTACCGGCTCAGGAAAAACCACGACGCTTTACGCCGTCCTGAAAAAAATCAACAACCCCGAAATCAAAATCATCACCATAGAAGACCCGATAGAATATCATTTAGAGGGACTGTCGCAAACCCAGGTTGACCCCAAGAAAGGATATACTTTTGCCTCGGGATTAAGGTCTATAATGAGGCAGGATCCGGACGTAATTCTGGTCGGAGAGATAAGAGACTTGGAAACAGCGGAAATATCCTGCCAGGCCGCCCTGACCGGACACTTGGTTTTTTCCACTCTGCATACCAATGACGCGGCAGGAGCCATTGCCAGACTTGTTGATCTGGGAGTCCGCACCATCTCCATAGCACCGGCAGTAACCATGATTGTCGCCCAAAGACTGCCGAGGAAAGTCTGCAAAAAATGCGCCAAATTCGTCGCTCCTTCTTCTCAAGAAAAAGAGGTTTTGAAAAAGGGGCTGGCCGGAGTCCGAAAAGACATCCTGCCGCCGTCTTTTTCCAGCCCTGATTTTAAAATCCCTCAGGCCAAGGGATGCGAAGACTGCAATAATACCGGCTACCGAGGGAGAATCGGAATCTATGAAACCTTTCTGGTTGACGATGAGATGGAGAGATTCATCCTCGCTTCTCCTTCTATTATCGACATGAAAGAGCTGGCGGTTAAAAAAGGCATGGTGCTGATGCGCCAAGACGGACTGATAAAAGTCCTGGAAGGGATCACCACCCTGGAAGAGATAGAAAGAGTGGCCGGAGAATAAAAAAACAGCCCTAGGGCTGGGGGTACAAAAGTACTAGGGACTTAAGCTTAGAATCTTTTCGAGGAGAAATCTCGCCAAAGCCAGATTATCCGTCAGGAAAAACTCCGGTCCCCCAGCCCAAGAGCTATTTTCAAATTATTTTCTAACAAGTAGATTGTAACAGATTATGCTAGTTTTGTCAAGAGTAGTGCTCCTTATCTCACTTTTGGCCAATCCGATCCTTGCCGCGGGGAAAATAGACATTAACACCGCTCCTCTAGAAGAGCTGATCAAGATCAAACACATAGGAGAAGGAAGGGCCGAGCAATTGATTGCCCTAAGGCCGTTTTCCTCTCTTGACGAACTCGTCAGGATAAACGGGATTGGAGAAGCAAGGCTCAGAGACATAAAAGAAGAGGGGCTTGCCTGGGTCGCGGAGAGCCAAACTCGGCCCCTCTCCTCCCCCGAGGAAGAAACCGCTATTGAATTTAACCCCGGCTCTGCTAATATGATTTCGTCTTTAAGCCCCCAAGAAAAAGAGGATGAGGAGAAAGCAGAAAGCAGCTTGGCAATTACTGAAGAACAAATACCGAAGACGTCCAATGCCACTCTGCGAATTTTCTTGACAGCCTTGGGTGTGGCTATTTTTTCCGGAGCTGTTATTATATTCTTAAAAAAGAGGCTAGCCTAAAACTATGAGCGGTCACAGCCACGCAAAAACAATAAAACATCAGAAAGACCTAACAGACAAGAAAAGAGGTCAGGCGTTTTCAAAAATCGCCAGATTGATTTCCGTAGCAGTAAAAGAAAAAGGATCTAACCCAGAAACTAACTCAAGGCTAAGAATGGCCATGGAGGCGGCTCGCTCTGCAAACATGCCTAAAGACAACATTGACCGGGCGATAAAAAAAGGAACTGGAGAGGATGTCTCGGTTGAAAATCTTGAAGAGGTGATTTTCGAGGCTTTCGGGCCAGGAGGCTCAGCCATAATCATCGAGGGGATAACCGACAACAGAAACAGGACCTTGGGGGAAATCAAGCAAATCTTGAACCAATACGGCGGCAAATTGGCTGGCGAGGGTGCCGTAAGATGGATGTTTGAGAAAAAAGGATGCTTAGTCGTAGACCCGAATTCGCAGACCGACGGGTTGAAAGACAAGGAAGCGTTAGAGATGGCGTCAATTGAAGCCGGAGCTCAAGATATTTACTGGCATGACGGAGTTTTGGACGTTTATACAAGCGTTGAGGATTTCGAAAAAGTAAAAAAGGACCTGGAAGAGAAAAACATCAAAGTTGATTCAGCTTCTTTGGACTGGATACCAAAAGAGGAAGTTGTCCCGGACGAGAAAGATAAAGAATCTTCTCAGAAACTTTTTGAAGCCTTGGACGATTTAGACGGCGTTCAAGAAACTTACAGCAACCTGAAATCATAATGGCAAAAGAAAGCCTCATCAGGAAAAAGGCGGTGGAAATACTGACCAAGGAAAGATGGATGACCTGGTGGCCAGCCAAGGTTAAATTTAAGCAAAACGACATTTTCGGCGCCTTCGACATGGTTTGCTGCAAAAAGGATGCCGGCAACCTTAAATTCATCCAACTGACCACCGCACCGAATCTGTCTGCGCGGAGAAAAAAAATACACTCTTTTTTAAAGAAAAACGGGATAAACGGACCGAAAATCGTCTTTGGCGCTGAAGTTGAGATTTGGGCGTGGGCGGAAAAACACAAAAGGTTTAAGATAGAAATGATCTAGGCAGGCGATGAAGGATAAACCTTCATCTTCACGCTTCGTTCGGCTTCGCCTCGCTTGCGTCCTTGACAACATTTTTTAAATAAATATAATGCTGGTAGACGACAAAAGGTCGATAGACTTAAAAAATGACTCCACTCGAAAGGTGGAGTGTAACGATTAAAAACCAAGCTTCTGCGGACAGAAGCGATGGTGAAGATGGGAACTCGTCGTTCTTGTCGCAATTAAAAACATGGAAGACAAAAAATTTGCTACTTTCGTCAGCCAAGACGAACCAGAAACAGAAGAAACTCCTTCTGAGGAAGAAGCAGAGACTCCTTCTGAGGAGGAAACAGAAACTCCTGCCGAGGAAGAAGCAGAGACTCCTTCTGAGGAGTAAAAAAATCCCGCCGAGTCAGGCGGGATTTTTTTAACGGTAGACTCTGACAAATTTCCTTTTTCCTGCCTGGGCCACGAGCCCTTCTTTTATTTCTACAACTCTTTTCCAATCATCCTCAACTCTTCCGTTTATCCTTACCCCCTTCTGGACAACCAATCTTTTGGCTTCTGATTTCGAGGAGGCTAATTTAGTTTTAACTAACAGGTCCAACAAGCCCAAGGATTTATCTGTCAATTTCATTTGGGGAACTTCTGAGGGAAGCTCTTTTTTCTTAAAAACCTTTTCAAATTCCGCTGCGGCCCTCATCGCCTTGCCCCAGGAATGATACATTTTTACTATCTCCAAGGCTAAGCGCTTTTTGACATTACGCGGATTAACCTTGCCCGACCTCAGCTCTTTTTCGTATTTTAAGACCGTGTTCCGGGGAACGGCTGTGAGCAGCTCAAAAAAGGGAACTATCAAATTGTCAGGGACAGACATGATTTTGCCAAACATCTGATCAGGGGAATCATCCAGCCAAACGCAGTTGCCAGAGCTTTTGCTCATTTGCTTTCCGTCTATGCCCAGCAGCATCGGACAGGTGAGGACGAACTTCTCCCGGTTTTTCATTTTTTTCTGCAATTCTCTTCCGATGAGCATGTTAAAAACCTGGTCCGTCCCGCCTATTTCCAGATCAGTGTCCAGAACAACCGAGTCATATCCCTGAAGCAGGGGGTACAGGGTTTCATGAAGCCAGACAGTATCTCCCCTGCTTATCCTTTCCTGGAACATTTCTCTTTGGAAAAGCCTTACAGCGGAAACATTGGAGGCGATGTCAATGATTTCCCTGAGCCCCAATTTTAAAAGCCAGTCCCCGTTATACTTGATTTTCACCTTTGAAAGATTTATAATCTTCTTAACCTGGGATTTCCAGGTTTTAATATTTTCTTTAATCTCTCTTTCGGAAATCCTTTCCCTGGCTTTCCCCCTTTGAGAAGGATCCCCAGCCAGGACAGTGCCTGTCCCGACCACCAAAATCGCTTCATGCCCAAGATCGGCAAACTCTTGTAGTTTACGGAGAGGAATGGTATGTCCGAGGTGCAATCTGGTGCCGGTGGGATCAACCCCCAAATAGAGACGGACTCTTTGCTTTTTCATTAAACGCTCAAGCCCGGACCTGGACGGCAAAACCTCTGCCACGTTCCTGCTGAGAACTTCCTTTATTTTCGCTGGGTTAGCATTTATTTTCATGCATTTTTATCTTAAGATAAAAACAACGCCCTGTAAATGTTATTATGGCTGAAAGAAAAATCCATCGTAAAATTTATCAAAAAAGCGGGAAAAAAGCTCTGTTTTTTTTGATTCTGAAGCTAGCCGGCTTTTCCTTCTTTCTGGCTGTCTTTAGCGTCTTTTTTGTTTTCGTCCTTTATTCCAAAGACCTGCCCAGGCCTGAAATCTTCACCGAGAAGCACTCCACCCAGTCAACTAAAATCTATGACCGTACCGGCCAGATACTGCTCTACGAAATATACGGCGAAGAAAAAAGAACTGTCGTCCCCTTGGAAAGAGTGCCTGACCATCTTAAGAATGCCGTTATTGCCACCGAAGATGCCAATTTTTACAATCACTTTGGGATTGATCTCGAGGGAATACTAAGGTCAGTTTTGATCAATTTAAAGATCGGCAAACCTATGGCCGGAGGGTCAACCATTCCCCAGCAACTGATCAGATCCGCCTTTTTCACCTCAGAAAAAACCATCGAGAGAAAAGTAAGGGAAATCATTCTGGCCCTGGAGCTAGACAGACGTTATTCCAAGGATCAGATTTTGGAATGGTACCTGAACCAAATCCCGTTTGGCCAAAACTCTTACGGTGTGGAATCGGCCAGCCAAATTTATTTTGGCAAAACCGTTTCGGAAATTAGCGTGGCAGAATCAGCAGCCTTGGCCGCCTTGGTCCAGATGCCTTCTTATTTTTCTCCCTATGGAGACAATAAAGACAGGCTTCTGGAAAGAAAAGATTACGTTTTAGAAAGAATGCTGGAAAGAGGGTACTTGACCGGAGAAGAAACGGAAGCAGCAAAGCAAGAAGTGATTGATTTTAAAAGCCCTACCGGGATTAAGGCCCCCCATTTCGTTCTATACATAATTGAGAATTATCTTAAACCGAAATACGGGCAAGACCTTGACTACCTGAAGGAGAACGGCATTAAGGTTTATACTTCCCTGGACTGGGAAATGCAGGCTTTGGCGGAAAAAACAGTGAAGGAAGGAGTTGAAAGAAACAAGACATATAACGCCCACAATGCTGCCATGGTGGCGATCTCCCCGGGAAACGGGGAAATTCTGGCTATGGTAGGCTCTGCTGACTGGTTTGCCGACCCCTACCCCCAGGGCTGTGCCGCTGGCAAGGATTGCTTGCTAGACCCCCAATTCAACGCAGCCGTCGGGACCAAAGAAAGTCCGGGCAGGCAACCGGGATCAGCCTTTAAACCATTTGTCTACGCCACTGCTTTTAAAAACGGCTATGATGCCCTGGCAGAAGTGACTGACGAGCCTACCAATTTTGGCTTGTGGGGAGACAAAGAATATGCTCCTCAAAACTATGACGGCTTATTCCGCGGATGGGTAAGCTTGAGGCAAAGCCTGGCCCAGTCCCTGAATATTCCCTCGATAAAAGCCCTGTTCCTGGCAGGCACAGAAGAAAAAGTGGAAAGACTAAATATTAATAATTTTTTAGGGCTGGAGGGCGTTTTACTCAAGGGCCTGGCCGGCAGCATCGAAACGGCAAAAAGCATGGGGATCACCACCCTGGGCAAACCTCTCTCTTCTTACGGCCCGGCAATAGTTTTGGGAGGAGGGGAAGTAAAGCTTTTAGACATAACCTCTGCTTACGGGGTTTTCGCCACCGGAGGACTGGCAACCCCTCCTTCCCCGATACTAAGGATTGAAGATTACGACGGGAACATCATCGAAGAAAATAAAAAAACCCAGAAACGGGTTTTATCCAGCGGAGTAACGCAGATTATCAATAGTATCCTGTCGGACAATGAAGCGCGCGCTCCCATGTTCGGGGCAAGGTCTCATCTCTATTTTGAAGGCTACCAAGTCGCTGCGAAAACCGGGACAACGGATAATTTCAGAGATGCCTGGACAATAGGATATACTCCTTCCATTGTTGTCGGTGTTTGGGCCGGCAATAGCAACAACCAGTCAATGATAAGGAATCAGCCCGCTGCCACCGTTGCAGGCCCGATTTTCAACAGCTTTCTAAGGGAAGTATTGCCCAATCTTCCGAAGCAACAGTTCTAGGTCAGCTGTTTTTAATGGGCATTACTAAATAAAGGTAGTTTTCTTCTCCTTTTAATCTCAGGACAGCCGGTTTCTCGGGGCCGCTTAGCTCCAAAACAACTTCTGACTTTTTTTGCTGCTGCAAGCTAATGTTTGAAAGCCCTTCCACTAGGAAGCGGTGATTAAAAGAGATTTCGCAAGGCTTTCCCTCTACCTTGCCGGCTAAAAAGCTTTGGTATTCTCCGACCTCCGCATTCTGGCTAAGGAAATTAATTTGGCCTTTGGACGCGTCTATTTTCAGCTTAACTTCGTTAATCTTCCCACTGAAAAGCGAGGCCAGCTTGATCTGGTTTATAAAGTCTTCCAAGGGAAGGCTGACCCTGGTTTCATACTTCTTGGGGATGATCTCCTGGTAATTAGGGTAGTCCCCTTCGACCAGCCTTGAGGTAAGCTGAATGCTGGGATGGCGAGTCTCCGGCGAAGCCGTCTCAAACAAAATCTGGTTAGGAGAAAAACAAATTACCAGGGAGTCTTCCTTTTCCCCGAAAATATTAATAATTTCCCTGGCTGCTTTTTGAGGGAGAATCAAAGAATATTCTTTTTCAGGACCGGAAGAAGAGTCCAGGTAGATTTTCTTTTCCCCCAATCTGAAGCTGTCGGTAGCGGCCATTATTATCATGTTTTTCTGGAAAAGAAAGTAAACTCCGGAAATTTCCGGCTTGGTCGAGGAAAAGCTGGCAATGTCCACCACGCTGGCCAATCCCTTGCAAAACAGCCTGGCAGGAACCTCAATCTTTTCCTCGTCAGCAACCTTGGGGATAATGGGAAAATCCTCCGGGTTAACTCCCTTTATTATGGTCCTGCGGTTGTCGCATTCAACTTCCAAATCAAACTCTTTTGACTGAAGATTTACTGATTTGTTCGGCAGGAAGCCCACCAAGCTCGATAATATTTTTGAAGGAACAGCAGCCTGCCCTTCTTTTTCCGTTTTGACGAGAGTCCACCATTTTATTCCAATTTCCAAGTCAGTAGCCGCCAAATTAAGAAAGTTTTTTTCCACCGAAAGTAAAACATTATTCAGTATCGGCAGGCTTATCGATTTGGCTGAAATCTTTTCTATGATGCTGATTCCTTCTTTTAGTTTGTCTTTTAAAATAGTGATTTTCATCGTTTATAATTATTTATTTAAATATTTATTATTGTTGGTTATTGGTGCTGTTGATAAAAAATTATTTGAGTTAGTCCCCCGTTCATCTCAAGAAGGGAGAAACGATAAGGAGAATCGCTTAACTTTCTGTGGATAGCCGGGTTTTTATCTTTTCCCCACATTTTGTCCCATTAACAATCCTGTTTTTATCCCCAACTTATTAACTTGGCTTTTTTCCCCGACTGACGTTATGCACTGAAAATGCGCTGCTTTATCAGGTCAATTTCATTGCTAATATCTTCGTTGTCCTGCAATTCCTTGGCAATTTTTCCGCATGCATGGATGGCCGTGGTATGGTCTTTCCCCCCGAATTTCCTGCCGATAAAAGGATAGGAGCTTTTCAATAATTCTCGCAATAAAAACATGGCTATCTGGCGTGGCTTGACTATCTCTTTTTTTCTTGAAAAAGAGGATAAATCTTTTTCTTTCAGGTCATAAAATTCAGCTACCGACTGGATTATTTTCTTGCAGTTGGCCACTTTGCTCGGGGAGAGGAAGAGGGTTTTTAGCAGCGTTTTGCTTATCTCCAAGTCAGGTGCCTGGTTGTTGATCTTTTGGTAAGCGATCAATCTGTTCAGAGCTCCCTCGAGCTCTCTTATGTTTCTCTGGATATTCACGGCAATGTAGTCCAGGACTGGGTCTGGGAAATTTACTCCCCTTTCCTGGCTTTTTGTCTTAAGGATGGCGATTCTTGTTTCATAATCAGGATAGCTGATGTCTCCGATCATGCCTCCCTCAAAACGCGATCTTAGCCTTTCTGCCAAAGCCGGAATGGCCTTGGGGGGCCTGTCGGAAGAAAGGATTATCTGCTTGTTCTCTTCATACAAGGCATTAAAAATATGGAAAAATTCCTCCTGGGTTTTTTCTTTCCCGGCCAGGAATTGGACGTCGTCCAGTATCAGGACATCTATGGACTTGTATTTTGTTTTGAAACCCTCGATGTCGTGATTTTTGATTGAGGAGACCACTCCGGTAGTGAACTTTTCGGCCGGGATGTACCTTACCTTTTTCTGTGGAAAGTTTTTTATTACCGCGTTGCCAACGGACTGCAAAAGATGGGTTTTCCCAAGCCCCACTCCTCCGTAGATGAAAAGAGGATTATAAACGAGCCCTGGTTTTTGGGAGGCTGCCCAGGCAGCTGCATGAGCCAATTCGTTAAAAGGACCGATGACGAAATTTTCAAAAGTGTAACGGGGGTTGAGATTGGTTTCTTTGTCAATTTTGAATTCCTCCAGCATGTCGAGCTGACCCGCAGAGGGGATGGAGACAGCAGGATGCTTTAAGGTCTTTAGCTCTGATTTCCCCACTGTGTATTTGACTTCTTTTACTTCTTTGTCTAAATTATAAAGGATTTTGAGAATGGTCTTGCCGTATTTGTTTTCCAGCCATTCTCTGGCAAAGGAGTTCGGAGTGGAAACGATTATCTGCCCTTCCTTGCAGGCGGTAATATTGGTATCCTTGAACCATGTGGCAAAATTAGCCTGAGAAATATTCAATTGAATTTGGGCAAGAACAGCTTGCCATAGCTCATCGTTGTTCATAACAGGAGGAGGAGTGATGTTCATTGGACATTATATCACAACGTCAAATAAAGTTAAAATAAGAGGGAAAACCCTCTGGCTGTTGAAAAATTGAGGAAAATTTGTTAATATGTAAACAATATGTCGGTCACTTATCAGAAGAAAACAAAAAAAAGGAAGAGGACCCACGGCTTCAGGAAAAGAATGAGGAGCACTGGAGGGAAGCGGACCCTGTCTCGCCGGAGAAATAAAAAAAGACGGAGTTTGACCGTTTAGTTTACCATGCTGGCTGCCAAGCATCGGCTCCGGAAAAAGAAAGACATCAGTCTGGTCCTGGAAGAAGGAAAAAGTTCCAAAGAGGGTCCTCTGGTTTTGAAAACGATTAAAAATGATTTGGATTTCTGTCGTTTCGCTTTCATTGTCTCCCGCAAAGTTTCAAAAAAAGCGAGCGTCAGAAATAAAATCAGGAGAAAAATGAGAGAGGCGGTCAGAAAAAGAATGAAAAATTGCCAGCCGGGATTTGACAGTCTTTTCATTGCTCTTCCCGGCAAAATAAAGAAAGAAAACTTGCGAGAGATTGAGGGGTGCATTGAGCAACTCCTCGGAAAAAATAAAATTTTAGATCAATGAATTTGTAATTCATTTCTGCCTTCAATAAATTTCCAATTTATTTTGGTGAAAAAATATGTTTAAAAAAATAGCTTTGGCAACAATAAAATTTTATCAATCTTTCATCTCCCCCGGTCTGGGTTATAACTGCCGCTTTTATCCGAGCTGCTCAAATTATGCCGTCGGGGCGATTAAAAAATACGGGGCGCTGAAGGGGTCGGGCAAAAGCGTCTGGCGGATATTAAAATGCAATCCTTTTAATAAAGGAGGGATAGATTTGCCTTAATATGGAAATTTTTATTACAGCTTTCAATACGGTTTTATATCAGCCTTTGCTCAACGCTTTGGTTTTTCTTTACCAATTTTTGCCCGGGAAAGATTTCGGGGTGGCGGTGATTGTCCTGACAATAATGATCAGGATTGTTCTTTATCCTTTGATGCTGAAATCCATAAGATCTCAGAAGGCGCTTTCCGAATTGCAGCCGAAAATCCAGGAGATTCAGCAGAGGAATAAGGATGATAAGGAAAAGCAGGCTAAAGAGATGATGCAGCTTTATCAGAAAGAGAAAATCAACCCTCTCGGGGGCTGTCTGCCTCTTCTTATACAGCTGCCGATTCTTATCGCACTTTACCGGGTTTTCTGGCACGGCATGGAGCCCGGAGCCATGAGCCTGCTTTACAGTTTTGTGCCCAACCCCGGGGAGATAAACCCTGCTTTCTTGGGGCTGATAAGCTTGGCCGAGCCAAGCCTGATCTTGGCTTTCTTGGCTGGCATTCTCCAGTTCTTCCAGACTAAAATGATGATGCCCAAACAAAAACCTGCTGCCAAGGGAGATCAAATGGCCCAGTTTTCAGGTATGATGCAAAAGCAGATGCTTTACTTCTTTCCTGTCTTTACCGTTCTTATCCTTTGGAAGCTGCCTGCTGCCATCGGTCTTTATTGGATAGTCACCGCCCTCTTCTCCATAGGCCAGCAGTATTTAATTATGCGAGCGCCAGCGAAGCATCAAGACGAGCTTTAGTTCATCGCCCTTAAAAATACATGGATAAACAGAACCTAGAAACAATTAAAAAAACGGCTGAGGAGTTTTTCCAGAGATTCGCTTTTGACGTAGAGATAGAGGTTCTAGCAGAGAAAGAAGGAAACATTCCCGTTAATATCAAAACCGAAGAGCCGCAGATTCTGATAGGCGAAGGAGGCCAGACCCTGGCTGACATCCAGCATTTGCTCAAGTCCATATTGAGAAAAAAAATCTCTGAGCCGTTTTACATTAGCCTTGATATCAACAACTACAAGCAGAAGAAATACGAATACCTCAAGGAGCTGGCCCGTTCCACGGCAGACGAGGTTTCTCTTTCTAAAAAAGAAAAAGAGCTGGCACCCATGCCAGCCCACGAAAGAAGGATTATTCACTTGGAATTGTCCGAGCGCCAGGACGTTACTACGGACAGCCTGGGTCAGGAACCGGAAAGAAGGGTGGTTATCCTCCCGAGAGAAGCGAAGGGGAAAGAAGAAGGCAGTCCTTCTTCGAACTGCCCAAATTAAGCTGATTCTTCCTTAGCTTTCCTTATTTTTAAAAGCTCTTCTGGAGAAGTGGTGATGATCTGGTCTTCAGCATAAGAAGCGATGGTTCTCATGGAAGCATGCTTTTGCCCGGCAAAGAGTATCCCTTCTCCTACTTCGCACTCTAGCAATAAATATTTTTCCTCGTCGGTCAGATTGAATGTTTTCTTGACTGTTTCAATAGTGGCCGGACTTTGTTTCATTAAAAATTGCAAGGAAGAGTTGGTGATGATGGGCTTGCCATACTCTGATTTCATAAAGTCATTGACATCCTGGGTTATGGTCGTTACCCCCAGCCAGTATTTCCTTGACCTCTTGCACATGCCGAAAAGGAAGGAAGCGCCATCGTCGGTCTTCATTATCCACCAGGCCTCGTCTATAACGAGGATTCTTTTTTTCATTTCCGACCTGACCTTGTTCCAGATGTACCGCATGATAATAAACATGGCCATGGGCCTGAGCTCGTCTTCCATATCTCTTATGCCAAAAACCGTGAACTGCTTTTCCATGGAAATGTTGGTCGGCTGGTTAAAGAACTGGGCAAAGGTTCCTTTGGTGAATTTTCTTATTCTCCTGACTAAGGATTCAGCCCCCTCCATGCCTTCCAGAATCTGTTCAAAGTCAGACATTAAAGGAATATTTTCCTGCCAGGTCGTAGGATCGGTCTCAGGGGTTATGTCCTTGGCAGCATAGGTTTCAGTCAAAGCCCGGTCAATGATGGCGTCCTCTTCTGCTGATAACCCTCCCATCATAATGCGTAAAAGCCCTACTAGATTAATGACGTTGGACCTGAGAACGTCTTCAGGCTTTTCGTCCCTGCGGGGAGTCGGCAAGTCAAAAGGGTTAATGTGGCTGGGTGAGGCCAGAGACATATTAAAGAAAGAGCCGTCAACCGCGTCAGCCAAAGTCTGATACTCATTTTCAGGGTCAAGGATTATGCATTCCACGCCAAGCATTAGAGACCTTAAGATTTCCAGTTTGACGGCGTAGGACTTGCCCGAGCCTGACTTGGCGAAAATAACGCTGTTTGCATTTTCCAGGCTGAACCTGTCGAAAAGCACCAGGGAGTTGTTGTGCAGGTTTATGCCGTATAAGATTCCGTCGTTAGAGCTCAAGTCAAATGAGGTAAAAGGAAAGGTGGAAGACAGGGGTTCTGTGTTCATGGGAGTGTGGACAATGATCTGGTCTAGGCCGTAAGGCGAGGTTGAATTAAATCCTTCCTTTTGCTGGTAAAGAGCGGGTTTGATGTAAATCAACCTTGATTCCAGGATGGATCTTAAGTTGGTTTCCACTTTCTTTATCTCCTCCAGGCTTTTGCCGTAGACAGTCAGATAAAGCCCGAACTTAAACATCTTTTCCTGGGCGGTTTGCAGCCTTTCTCTCAAGGTTTCCAGGTCCTGGTAAGCGGTTTCCAAGGCAGGGTCTCTTATCAGTCCTTTTTCTTCTTTCTCCATGATTTCGGCCTGGACCTCCGTGACTTTTCTTCTCAGCTTCTTTAAAGTGTCGCCCGTGTCAACCGGATGAATATGGAAACTGATATCCATGGGCTGGTCAAGGTTGATTATCGGGGATAACCAGGCTGTGCTCAGATATCTGGGATAGGAAAAAATGAAAAACGACTTGGCAAATCTCTCCCCTAGCTTTATGTAGTCCGGTTTAACCTCAATGGAAGAAGGAGCGATAATGTCTTTTGCCTCCACTGAAGGGCTGGCAAACATCCCTTCTTGCTCCTCTGCTGTTTTTTTATTTTTAGAAAAAGGAAAAGCCATAGATTATTGAGTTATTTCTGGCGGTATTTCAGGATAATAGCCGACCTCAGCTTCCTCAGGATGGTACAAAGCCCAGAAGAGCTCTATCATCTCCAGGGAGTTAAGAAAAGTGCATTGCAAGCCGCACCTTCTTAGTCCCATGGCCACAAAATCGGTTCTTTGTTGTAACTGGGCTTTGGCTCTCTGGAACTCTTCTCCGCCAAACCCTGTTTCTTTCTTTCCTCCTATCCTAGGAATGTCTATCAAGGTAAAGGGAATTACGACAAAAAACGTCTTGGCAAGAACCTGGCGGCCGGCAATCAGCTCGGTAATGAATTTTCTGTACTCTGCGGTCTGGATTTTCAATAGTTCATTCTCCTGTTTGGCTTCCACTGTCTTTAATTTGTCCAAATACCCGGCAATATTCAGAATGCGGGATTGGACGAGAATCTGGACGGAAAAGTCCAAGGAATTTAAAAAATTCTGAAACTGGTAAATTATTGCCTGCTGCTCTTCTTCTGATTTCAAGGCAAAGTTCAAGGAAGAAACCATTAAAACCGCCCTGAGGGATTTGTTTTTCAGGACTAAGATGCCGTCTTTTATTCTGTCAATTTCTAAAAACTGTTGCGTGGGCGCTTTAGCCATATGTTATTTCGTTTCGGTTTCTATTTTCGTGTGCAATTTCTTGAGCCGGCTTTTCTCGGCTATCTTCAGGGGAAGCTCTTCTTCTTTTTCTTCTTCCTTCTTTTTGAATTCTCTTTTGTAAACTTTTATTCCCGGCTGTTCTTTTCTCTCCCAGATGTAAATTTTAGGTTCAGCTCCGAACTTTAAAAAATTAGCCAAAAGAGAAGGCAAGGATACTCCCCCGATTTTCAAGAAAGCCAGAGCTGCTGCCGCTCCTCCTACGATAATGGTGACTGCCAGAAAGACGGGGAAGGGTACTGAAACGTATAGGATGAGGCCGATGACTCCAGCAGTCCCGATAAAAGAAAACTGCCTGAAGGTCAGTGGCCCTACGATTTTTGTTTCTTGCTCTATGAACTGAGGAACGCTAAATCTCATGTTTTGCTTTTTTAATTTTATCATAAACATTATAAAGCAACAAACAAAGGATATAAAAAAAGAGGCTGACTAGCCTTTTTTTATTTGTTTCTATCAAAAAGAGAAACTCTTTTTTATCCAATTGTCTCTCGGTATCTGTCTTCTCCGGCGGTTCTTTTCGATTTCGATTCAACTGTTCCGGCTGGTATTTCCTCTCCAGTTTTTTCTACGCCGTAAAGCTGCTCTAAAGCAGGCTTTACGGGATAGAAGATAAAACGGTGTATTTCTCTTGCCATTTTTTCTGCTATTTCTTTTTCCAGATTGAACTCTATTTCTAAAACAGACTTGAAATCATCAGGAGGTAAAAGTCCTAGCAGAACATTCCCAACGTTTTTTGCCATCTCTGGGATGCTTTTTTCGTCAATCTTATATCTCCCGCAGATATCTCTTATATGATCTGCCGTTTCTCCAGAGAAAATAGCATCTTTTAACTCCTGAGGGAGTTTCTCGTAGAGTTTCCAAAATTCTTCTTTTGTATATTCTTGCGCCATAAGGTTTATTTATTTTGACCTTCTCTTTTTTTTCTTTCTTCTTTATCTCTTTCTTCCCTGGCTTTTCTGAATTCCTCTTCTGTTCCTGGATAGATTTTCGGGGATTCTTTCGATGTTTCTTTCGATGTTTCTTTTGATGTTTCCTTTGTGGTTTCCCCAGGCTCCAATCCTAAAGCGCGAGCAGCCGAGCTGGTGAGATAGTTAGACAGACTTTTATTTTTCGCGAGATGCTCTTTGGCTTTGTCTTCTTCCATACCGCTCTGAAATTCATTGAGAAAATCCTCATGAAATTCTCTACCAGCGGTACCGACTTTTTCTCCCGTCCAATGTTTATAGATTGTATTCTTGACGTCTTCCTTTGACCATATTTCCTTATTAAAGTCTTTGATGTCGTCTCCTTTGGCCTCCGCGATAAGTTTTTCCGAAAGGTTGCCATATTTTTCTTTGTCTTCGGTTTTCATATTAAATCCCATACTCTCTAGCATTTTTTTTCGGCCTTCCTCAGTACTCTCCGTATGCAAGAACGCCCTCGCGATTTTTTCAGCATCTGGAATGGCTCCAATTTGATTGGCCATTTTTGCCGCCTGAATGGCCTGACTCCTTCTTTTAGGATCTTTAAATATACCTTCAAATTGTGCTTTAAAGGGTTTTCCTTTTTTAACTGCAGCTGAAAGATATGCCATCCTTTCACTATCAGTTTTAGCAGATAAATATTTGCTCTTTAACAATTCAGGAGTTTCAATCTTTTCAGCTTCACTTTTTACTTTAGAGATATTTTGTTTTGTTGCTTCAATTGCTCCAGGTCCTAACGTTCGGCCAGCCCACCTTCCTATTGGTGTTCTTGACTGCGCCATTGCTCCTGCCATCTTCTTTATCCGTTCGCTTTTAGCTAAATCTTCCTGGGCTCGAGGCAGAGTTTTTTGCTTCAAAGATTGTCCAACAGGTTTCAGTCCTCTCGTTACCACCGTTCCAGCTATCCCCTTCCCGAAATCAATCAAGGCCTGAGCTCCGCTAGGTATGAATTTCTTGCCAATAAAGAGTATTACTGCCATATAGACAAAGACAACAAAGTAATATACGAGGAATCCTCCTAGCTTAAAAAGAGAAGCTCCTGGTAAGGGCAGGGAGTCTACGCTTGGCCTCATCAGGCTTAATGCTCCAAATCCTAAAACTAAAAAGAATAAAAAGAATATTCCCAAGAGAAGCCACTGCGTTAGGGTTTTAAACCATTCCTGCCAAAACCTTTCAGTTTTAGGAAGAATTAAACAAATAAAAGCCAAAGGAGCCACTATCATTAACATCTGCAGAACGAAGACTCTTGCTGCGAACAGGAAAACGAAAAAGAAAAACATTAAAGCTAAAAGCCAAAAGAAAATAGCCTGGACAATCCAAATAATAATATTAGGAAGCAAAAGAACAGTGAATAGGGTTGAGAGTACGATCTGGGTGAAGGCGTTGAACACTGGGATAGCCAAGGATACCCCGAGAGCCGCCATCCAGGAGAAAACAGTTGCTATGACTGATTCCCCAGGAGAAATCAGAACGTCCATGATCATGGGGAAAATGGGCGTTTCCGGTAAGACAGTGTTGTAAAGAACTTGAGAGATGTCAACCAACATCTGGACAAAGAGAAAGCTGAAATTGATCAAAAGCGCCACAACGATTAATTTAGGTAAAGATTTTTTCGCCTGAAAAGTTTCTATTTTAAAAATAAAAGCAAAAGCAATAATTATAAAAATTACGACTAGGAGCATGTTCGCCAATCCTGCGCTAAAATCCCAGCCAGCTCGTGTCATTGGCTCCAAGGCAGTTATCATCCCATCTTGTTGGGATATAAATTGCTGTAGGTATTGACCGGCAAGGCTTAAGGCGGCAAGGCCGGCCATATAAGCGATTAAGACCGTGGCTACGGCAGTAAAAACTGGTCCAGTTTTTTCTTCTATTCCTCCCAATATTTGGTCTGGAATATCAAAAAGACCAAAATCACCTACTCCCCAGAGTGCTAGGGTCGGCTTAGGAGCAAGAAGAAAGATAGCTATTAGGACTAAAATTGGGTATTTATATTTACTAAATAATACGTTTTGCATTTACGTTTTGTCTACGCGCCTACTTTTTCTAACTTTATACATTTTACCTCTATGTCCGTTCCGTTAATAGGCCCAAAAGTATCATAGCTAACGGCGCCTGGCTGGATGGCAAGCGTTCGTTTGTCTCCTCCACATCCTCCCCAAAAGCCCGTTCCCTCATACAAAATTAAATTAGCCATACATTGTTTTTTCCCGGCTGGCGGGTTGGCTTTAAGTTCGAATCCTTCATCTATACCTAGTTCTATTTCCGTTGTAAAATCGTCAATAACTATTGTGGTTTCTATCCCATCTTTCTTTATAGAAACGGAATCGCAATCCACTACTTTAAACAGCTCTGCTAAATCTATCGTGCAAACATCGTTTTTACATTGATAATCCTCGCCAAAATGATATTCGCAGTATTCGTCCCCTATGCGTCCTTGTTCGTCTCCTTCTTCGCAGTTGCCCAAGAGAGAAGGCTCGGGCATGGTTAAAGGCTTGAAGGAGGTTAGCTCCGGGTTAATGGTATTGAGAATGAGCACAGAGCCCAAGAGTAAAACCAAGCCCATGACGGCAGATTGTATTCTTTCTTTGGCTTCCGACATTTGGGTCGGACTCCCGGCAGAAGTCAAAAATTGAAAACCTGCGAATACTAAAACAATAAAAACCGCCAATCCTCCAAGGGCAACTGCCCATTCGTAGAAATATTTTATCAAGTCTTGTAATTCGCTGGTTTCGTCGAGAGATGTCCCTACTGGTGAATCGGGCCAATCAACCTGGAGAGCTAAAACAGCTGAGTTGGTTACCAAAGTTCCCAAGAGTGCTAATAAAAAGATAATTTTTTTGTTTTTTGCGACCCTTATCATATTAAAATATTATACCACTCCTTAATTTATTATAGCAAATGGAAAGGGCTCTTCAACTAGGAATTAGAAGAGCCCTTTTGTCGGGGATTGCTTTGCTGCTCACTGGATTACGGCGTTCTTGATGAATATTTGGGTTATATTCTTTTCTCCGGAACTAAGCTCTGTATAGGGCAGAGAGGTTATGGTGCCTTTCACTATAATCTTTTCGCCGATTTTTACCTTTTGTTCTTTTGCGAGGTCTATTCGTACGGCTGGAGAACCGGTCTGTGGTCCCAGCAGAACGAAATCAGCGAGAGAAGATTTGTCGAGCGGTATTTCTTTCCCATCAAGAGCAGCTCTTGCTACCGTGCCGGAAAGTAAAACGATATCACCCACGTCGTACTTACCGTTTCCAACTTGTTCAATGAGTTCCGCGCGACTGATCGCTTTTCCGACTTCGGAAGGGTTGTCTGCCGGAGGAGTTGTTTGCGTTGTCGGTGATGTCGCCGGGGCCGCGGGCTTTTCTTCTGTCGCAGCGTTGGCGGCAGGAGCTGCTGGTTGTTCTTTACCAGGGTTAGATGAACAGCCTACCAGAGACGATAGGGCGAGCAAAGCAATTAGGACGAGCAGTATTAATTTTTTAAACATCTTACCCTCCTTTTCTTTTTATTCAAGAGTTGGAATAGGGTATCTGTATATATTTATACACCTTTTTTAAGATTTGTCAAGCGTTTCGCCAAATTTAAAAAGAGCCCTTCTCCCCATAGAAAGGCTCTTTTATGAGACGATATTTCAGCTTCTATTTCTAGACAATTCCACTTCCGCCGCATGTTTGGCACTGGCCCGTGCCGTGGCATTTTTGGCATTCACTTTCTTGGTTGCTCAGGGGGTTGAGGCCATCGATAAGGTCTTCGATGACACCCCCTGCTCCAGTTCCGTGGCACTCTGAACATCTCCCATCGCCTTGGTCGGTGTAAGGAGTAAGATTTACGGAATCGCAATCCGGACACTTCATGGCGCACCTCCTTATTAATTCCTTATGTTAATGCGTTTAGAGTTACCTAAATGCAGTTGTTAAGTTAACTACTATTATTATGTTAAAATTAAGCAGTTTTGTCAAATATGGAAATCTTTTTTGGGGGATATTTGAGAGTGTCTTATTTGGAATTTTGTTCTTATGGAAAACTTAGTTTAGCTAAGCTTTACAAAACAAGCTGGGCGGAATCAAAAATTTCTTGTGCTTCTTGCTCAAATTTAGGCCAGTCTGCCTCGTAGCTGCTAAGTATTATCAAATAGGTTTCGTTTCCGCTAATAATGGCTTTTCCTTTTGAGTAAGAACTCTGCTGGCCCGGATATTCTATAATCATTTCTAGCCAGCCAATTTCATTATCCTGTTCTATAATATTAATTTCTATTTTACCGTTTTGCTCTTCTATGTTTTGTTTTATTTCTTCTATAATTTCATTTATACTTCTTTGCTCTTTGGTCTTATTTATCAGCAAAAGAGCTGGAACTTGAAGACGATGAGCAGAAAATAAAAGCTCGACTTCTTCTGAGGTCATTCCTGTTTGGCCAAGGTATTCTAGAAAAGTTTTATCTATCTCCGTCCAGCCAGCAGGATAAGCCAGCTTTAATTTTCCATCCGGAGAAATCCACTCCTGCTTGCCTTCTCCTTGTGAGGTAAAAAATTCTTCTAATTTAGTTTCCGGTATTTCAATTTCTGGTAACTTTACCTCGCCTAAGGATTGGTTGAATCTTCTGAATTGTCCATAACTAGCATAACTGAGCCCAATGACCAGAGCGAGTAATATTAAAATATATGTTCTGTCGGATATCCGCATAACGTTAGAAAACTTGCCACCATTGTCCGAAAACTCCCACCTGGTAGCCGAATAAGGTCAAGAAAAGAGAAATAATAATCCAGGCAGAAAAAATAATAGCAAGGCCTATTCCCGCAGCCTTCCAGAGAGATTTTACCCTAACTACCGGGTCGGGAGCTTGTATTTGCAAGGAGAAATAAAATATCACTCCGCTGGCAACTGCCAATAAAACCAGAACCCAGGGTATGACTTTCCATAAGAAGAAATCAATAAGCATAAAAAGCATTATGAAAAGATGCTTTATTTGACATTTTTCTGTTTCGTCCCAGGGGGTATCAGGATTGTAAGTGCTCCTACCGCATGGAACAAGCCCAAATACTTCACCCGGTGGCGCCTCCCTTGCTACAAAGCTGAAAGACTGGCTAGGGCTGAAATCTCCGCTATCCTGGCATTGTTCGTCAAGACAGGCTCTTACTTGCCATTGATAATTTCCCCAACAAGCCAAGGGCAGGGAAGCAGAGGGGCGGGGAACAATATTTTCTGGTTCCGGGAATATTTTTTGGCCGAGTAGCGATTGACATTGTTCGGTTTTGGGGTCGTTGGGATCAGCTGCGGTAAAAGTGACTTCGTACTGATAGAATCTCGCCCCCTGAACCGGCTGCCAGGAAATATTGTAAAGAGGTTGATAAGTATATATTTCTCCACCGTCTTCAGGGATCAGTTCTGTAGGTTGGCTCAATTTAGAAGTCCTAAAAGATTGAGGGCTACTATATTCGCCGCAAACTCCTCCTTCTCCTCTAGCGCAAGTTTTTACTTGCCAGGAGTAAGTCGTCTCTTGTTTTAGGTCGGGATAATCTAGAGAGAACTCCGCTTTTTCAGTCGGCTCTTCCAGGCTTAGCCCTGGCCCTTCAATTTCAAAAATGTAAGATCTCGCTCCACCTACCGGTTCCCATTCAAATCTGACGGGAAAAGGAATATTATCTTCTTTCGGATAGCTGAGTTGGGGAGGCTGTCCAGTAGTCTTAAATGACCAGGGGCCGAACCATGCATCTTCGCATTCTTCCGCTTCATAATCCAAGCAAGGCTGAACGCGCCAGCTGTAAATCGTGTTAAGGTTGAGTTGAGGATAATCAAGCGTCAAATTGGCTGTTTCAACCATGTCCGATTCTACGCCAACCACTTCATAATTAAAAGAATTTGCTCCTCCGCTAGTCCACCTAAGAACAACTGGCAGACCGATAGGAGTCTGACTATCGTCTGGCGGAGCGACTAACGTTGCGCTCAAAGACCAGTCCCCGGTTTCAAATTTCCACAATTGACTGTAATCCGTACAGTCAAAGCCATGAGAATCTTTACAGGCGGCTATTTTCCATGCGTAAGGGGTTTCTTTAGTAAAAAAGACTTTATAATAATCGGTAAATTCGTCAGGCGGTAGTTTTTCTCCTAAACGCTCCTCGGGTGATAAGAGTCTAGGGATGCACTCTCCTCCGAAGCTCAGCTGTGGATGACACAGATCTTCTTCTAGATAATAAATTAAGGCATTGTACGACAGTGGCCGATAATATTTTTCTCCAAAGATTGTGGTTTTTTCGTACAGAGACTGATCTTCTATTTCGCACCATTGTAGCTTTTCAGCTTCCTCTTCCGAAATTTCCTCTATCTTTTCCGGACCGTGCCAGTCAGGATCGTAAGGCAATTCAGGCTCAGGCGCTGCATTGGTCGTAAATTCCCATGGCCCGCTCCAGGCTCCGCAGCTTTCTCCTTCAGCGTCGCAGCAACCCCTTACCTGCCATTGATAAGTACGGTTAGGCTTCAAAAAACAGGAGCCATCTTCTTCCAGGATATTGTATTCTGACTTATCCAGCACTTTTTCATCCACCAGCACCTCTTCCTCTTCTATCGTTTCCCCCTCGATCACCACGGCTTTCTGAGTGATTTTAATAACGTACGAATGAACGCATTCCGGTTCTTCGTAGCATTCAGCCTCTCCAGGACAATCGGGACAGCTTGCCGAGCAGGTTTTGGGACAGGTCTCTCCTTCCCGCCAGCCGTCTTTCCAGCCCTTGACGTCATCCCAGTCCAATTTTACCGGCAGAAAAACATTGTTCGGGTCCTTGCTCTCTTCCGGCTGGCACTGGTCAGTCGGATAATCAGGATTGTCATAGTATCTGGGATTGGTTGGGGCTGCTATACAGTCCCCGCTGCATTTGGATTCCGGCTGTTCTAGTCCTGCTCTGGTTACTTCGCAACCTCTTTCCGCTTTTTGCCAGCTGCCGCAGTCCTCGCACGTTTCCCAGGGAGTGCATTCTGCTTTGCACCCGCCGCAGGAGCAGCAGGCGCTGCCCGGGCCGCTGCAAACGCTTTGGCACTGCCTAATTTGGACTGTAGGATCGCATCCTGAAGTGCTTGCCCTGTATTCTGTCCAGGAACCACTGCAACTATATTGGGTGCAGCAGGGGCAGCAGGGCCAGCAGCTGTATTCAGAACAGCAAGTGGAGCAGTATACGCTAGACCCGCTTCCGATACTGAATTGCTCCCCGCATTCCGTAGTGTAATAAACGGTCTGCGCCAAAGACGCCTCAGGCAAAAACAGGACAAAAGCAAAAGCTAAAACGGCAAAGAAGAGAAACAAGGTGCTTTTTCTGAGCGAAGAATCCATTGGTCTATTTTAAGTCTTTTTGGAGAACCTGTCCAAATATTTTTCCCATGGTACTATTGGAATAGAATGAGCATGTTTTCTAAAAGAAAATTCTTAGTATTTTTGATTGCTCTTTCTTTAGTTTTCTTTTCTTTTTATTTTTTAACCAGAGAAAAAAAAGAAATCAGGGCTGATATTTTGATTTTTTCTCCGCATCCTGACGACGAGGTTTTGTGCTGCGGAGGAACGATTCTCAAAGCGGTCAAGGAAGGAAAGAGCGTTAAGATTGTTTTTTTGACCAACGGCGATGCTTACACTCAGTCCGCTTCCGCCTGGCTGGGAAAGCAGGCAGATGAGCTCACTCCCGAAGATTATATTGACCTTGGTAAGGAGCGCCAAGAGGAGGCTTTAAGAGCTGCCAAAAAACTGGGGCTGGAAAAGAACGATTTGATTTTCTTGAGCTATCCGGACAACGGGCTTTTTTCTTTATGGAATAATTTTTACGAAGGCTCTTATTTATCAGAAGCGACTAATGCTTCTTCCTCGCCTTACAAACTTACCTATAGTTTGGCAAGGCAGGGCTACACAAAAGAAAATTTAATTTCAGATATAAAAGAGATTCTGGAAAAATACCAGCCCGGGAAAATCTACCTCCCCAATATTTTGGATACGCACAGGGACCACCAGGCAGCCAATGAGTTTGTACTCGCAGCCTTAAACGAATTGGACCTAAGCGCCAATAACGACTGGCTGAGTTCTCTGGGCAGTTTTTATTATCTTATCCATGATTCCGGTGGGATGTTTGACGAAGAATTTTATTCCTATGTCTCTTATTCTCCTTATATTTTTTCCCGTGAACCCAATTATCAAGAAAGCGTTTCTGATTTCAAGGGGCAAAAAGCCCTTGCTATCAATGAATATTACAGCCAAACAAGAGCAGAGGAAGACGCAGAGTTTTTAAACAGCTTCACTAAAGATTCTGAGCTGTTTTGGGACATGCCCTCCAGTCCCCAGGCCTACCTTAGATACCTTGAGCAGGAGTGGCAGAACATCGGGCAGGTAATGAAAAGCCAGGGGTATAACGTGAATTTTGCTCCGGTGGTTGACGTTGCCCAAGACATTGAGGATTTTGACATGCCCTTGACCGGGAAGAAGAGAATCTATTCGGAAGATCCGGAAATTGTCGCGGAGCTGGCCGGAGCAGTAATCAAGGGCATGAATAACGGCGGCATTGTGCCGGTCATAAAACACTTCCCTGGCCTGGGCCGCGTCAGCACAGACACCCATGTCTGGCTGTCTGAGACGGAAACTTCGAAAGAAGATCTTTACCAGAGAGAGTTCATCCCCTTCATAGATTTGATTGAAAAAGATTATGATTTCTGGGTAATGGTAGACCACTCAATCCATCTTTCTTTGGACGATAAGCCTGCTTCCTTGTCTTATGAAATTCAGACAAAGCTTTTGCGGGAAGAGCTGGGATTCAAAGGAATAATCATTGTTGATGAGCTGCTGGCTATGCAGGCGATCAGGGAATACGCCTTCAGGCAGAACATGGCAGAGCCTTACATCGGGGAAATCATCAGCCAGGTGTTCGCTGCCGGGGGAGACATTGCCTTGTTCTATGTCCCCTCTTCGTCTGAGGCTAAGGAAGTTGTTGAACAGGCGATAAGAGCGGTAAAGGAAGCGATGGATGAGAATGAAATCAGCCAGCAAACGATAGATGATTCAGTGTCCAGGATACTGGCAGAAAAAGAAAGAATTTTTGGCGTTCCTCTAGCCCATCTTTTGAAAGACATGACTCTTGAGGAAAAGATTGCTCAGAAGCTGATTACCGATGTCTATTCCGGGCGTGAGGAAGAAGAAATCGACGAATGGAAGCAGGTTTTGGGGGAACATGATATCGGAGGCATACATGCCCGCGACCAGAATCTTATAGGGGAAATTCAAAAACAGGCTGAGATCCCCATGTTCGTGACCGGGCAGCACGAAGGAGGCATGGTTAACCAGTACGGGCTCAACATCTACACGCACAGTGCTTATATGGTAGGCAAGGAGTTTGAATTCCTGAAAAAAAGAGCAGGAGCGGAAATATCTTACAGTGCCAAAACAGAAGCAGAAAGTTCTTATGGAGAAGGGCTCTTGATTCCAAGGCAGCTGGATGAAATTACCCGCCAGAGCGTTATTAATTCTTTGGTCGGTTCAGTGGATGAATTAGTCACGGCTTATTCGGACATTGAGCAGAAAGGGCACACCTCTCCCAACCCGAACTATCTTTCGCCGCTGACCATTCACCATTCTCTCGGCAAATACGAAATCAAGCCTTTTTACGATCTGCCCATATTCTGGCTAAGGAAGTTCGCCAACCAGGAGGTTTCCTTCCAGGCGTACGTTCTGTTCAGGGAAATATTCAACGACTGGAAAAACGACCAAGGGGAATTAAGCACCTATACAAAGGACATTATCTTGAACCTTTATTCTCTCAAGGGAAAGATAGAAGGCAAGAAAAGCATTATTGATGACGTTGAGGGCAAAGAGAAAGTCCGCATCCTTTTCCTGGCAACGCATCCTGACGATGAAGACAGCGAGGGCCTGGCTTATTTCAAGCATAAGTTCAATTCCCAAACCCATATTCTTTTAGCTACCAGGGGTGAGGGAGGCGGTTCTCCGGCATTGAGAACGGAAGAAATGGAAAAGGCCGGAGAGATTTTAAACGTTAATGAAATCCATTATATGGACTTGGAAGATTTCGGATATTGTTCGTCAGAAGAAGAAGCACTGGACAGGTGGGGCGAGGAAGAAGTCATTGAGAAAATAATTTATTTTTACAACCTGGTAAAACCCCACATTATCATAAGCAAGAACACGGCGTCTGATGAGCACTGCCAGCACAAAGTTTTCATTTCCCTGGCCCTGGAAGCTTTTGACAGGTCTTCCGGTTCCGAGTGGCAGCCCCTGAAGTTTTATCAAAGAGACCCTGAAAACGAGAACGGAATTTTTATAGACATCAGCCAAAAAGATCCTGCCGCCGGCCTTACATATAAAGAAATCGCTTTGGAATCGCTAGAACAGCATCAGTCACAGAAGCTTGGCGAATGGGCGCGGACGCAATCCTCTTCCTGGCCTGATAAAATTTATTACCAGCTTAGCAAAACAAAATTAGAAAGCGGGGGCGATTCCGTCTACTCAGGAATCAACAGGGAAGATTTATAGAGAGGCTAAATTTTCTGTTAGCTTGACCCAGTCATTGACAGTTAAGGTTTCTGCTCTTTGGGACGGGGCAATCTTGTTTGCCAGGAGCCATTTTTTGATTTTATCCTTGTTGATTTTCAATCCCTTGGACAGGTTGTTAATTAATTGTTTTCTCGGTTGGGAAAATCCGGCCCTGACAAGAGAAAAGAATTTATCGGGGCTGATGCCTGCTGGCTGTTTCTGCGGGGTTATTCTTATTATTGCCGCATCCACTTCAGGTTGCGGCCAGAATGATTTTTTGGAAACGTAAGATACGATTTCTGGTCTGGCATAGAATTGAACGGAAGCTGCCAGCAAGTTCATTCCCGGGGGCTCAGCGCAGATCCTTTGGGCAACTTCTTTTTGGATTATTAGGACCATCTGCTCCGGCGGATTTTTGCTTCCCAGAAATTTCCTGATAAGAACAGCCGTCAGATAGAATGGGAGATTAGCTATCATCTTATATGTTTGGTATGCTGTTTCGGGCATTTTGCGTATATCCGCGTTAAGGATCTCAACATTGTCTAATCCCTGCAGAGTTTCCTCTAGAATCTTGCACATTCTTTTATCTTTTTCCACGGCAATGACCTTACTTGCTTTTTTGGCCAGTTCCAGGGTCAAAACCCCGGTTCCCGGGCCTATCTCCAAAACAATGTCGTCTGGCTTGATCTGGCCGGCATTGATTACCCTTTTTACGGTATTTTTGTCTGCCAAGAAGTTCTGGCCGAGCCTTTTTAGGGGCTGAGAGCCAGCTTTTTTAAGAATGTTTTTAACAATCGGGTTCATTTTTCAATATTAACACTAATTTTAGCTCTGTGGAAAAAACCCTTGACTTATCTAGCCAAAAGTATAAATTAGAAGAAGTTGCAATATGCGAAGAGATAGAGGAAATTATCTCTTCTTAATCTTCGCTAACGCTTGATATGCGAAGAGATAGAGGAGATTATCTCTTCTTAATCTTCGCTAACGCTTGATGTTGGATTATTGGAGTAGAAGCAAAAGATTTTTGAGTAATTTATGCGAAAAAACCAAGGGATCTCTTAAGACCCCTTGTCTTTGTATGGGGGTGGCTGCTGTCTTTTTATTTGTTCTCATTTCCGCAGGCTCAGGATTGTTCCTGGAATCTCTCGCTGTCAAGGGAGATTTTTATTTTGCCGACATGTCCAAGATGTTAAATTCTCCGGGGGCGGATGAGCCGATCGTCGGCTCTTTGACGATGAAGAAGCTTTCTCCCGAATCCCCCCAATTCATCATGGTGGAGAACTCCATACTTTTGGCTTCGACTCCCCCGACTACTTTTTCTTCCCAGGTTTTGGGGAGTTTGGTTGCGGGTTATGAACCGGAAGACGTAAAAAAGGTAATTACCGAATATATCGTTGAGGACGGAGACACTTTGTCATCCTTGGCGGCTAAGTTCGACATTTCCCTGAATACGATCCTCTGGGCGAATAATTTGACCGAGAAATCAACGATAAAGCCAGGAGATAAGTTGGTTATTTTGCCGGTTTCGGGGATTGTCCACCACGTTAAGGATAAAGACACGCTTTCTGGTATTGCCCAGACCTATAAAGCCAAGGCAGACGAAATGATCGCTTTCAATAGTCTTTCAGAAGAAGACAAAATCTACATCGGAGACATCCTGATCATCCCCGGGGGGATAATGCCTGCTCCTTCGGTCCGAAAACAGCAAACATACAGCAGCGTTCCCCTGGCCAACAGTTATTTCATTTGTCCCCACGCTGCCTGCCGCATTACCCAAAGGCTTCACTGGTACAACGCAATTGATTTCGGAGGAAAATGCGGAGATCCGATTAGGGCTGCTGCAGCCGGAACAGTTCTCAAGGTTGCCTTAACGTCCTCCACGTCCCGTTGGGCGCTTAACGGAGCCGGCAATCATATAACCATAATGCATCCTAATGGCGTGGTGACTATGTACGGCCATGTTTCCGCCAGCTTGGTAAAGCCAGGGGATACGGTTTCCCAGGGTCAGATGATAGCTTTAATGGGCGGACAGCCAGGCACTCCGGGCGCCGGACTTTCGACTGGCTGCCACGTGCATTTCGGGGTGACAGGAGCTAGCAATCCTTTTGCTGGGCGATGAATCTAAAGATTCATCTTCACGCTTCGCTGGCGCTCGCGTAGATAATAAATTTTCTAACTAAAAAACCGCCTCAATCTTGAGGCGGTTTTAAGTTTCAGCCCCTAGTAAAAAGTCCAGCCCTAGGAGGTTGGTTTAACGACAGACAAGACTTGTTTTAAGGCGACTATTAAGCCGGCAGCGGCCATGAAGGCAATGAAATTGTTCAGGATTGAAGCCACTGTCTCTCCCCCTACCTGCGAACCGGCAACTCCGATAAGCAGCAAAGCTATTACCGCCACCAGGAAAGGAGTGCCCTCTTTTTCCTTTATATTCAAAAGACCGACAACCAGACCAAGAATAAAGAGGACAATGGGCAAGGAAGGAATGGCAGTAAAGCCGGCTATGACAGCTAGCACTATACCGACGATCAGAGCCCAATGACCGAGAAAAGTTGCGTTCATAATGGTTAAGATTTCTTGATTCTAAAGACTAGTCGACCTTTTTTGGGATTTGACATTTGGAGCAATTTCTGACTTCAGGATAGGCTTTCAGTCTTTCTGCCTCGATCTTGCCTCCGCATTTTTCGCAAATTCCGTATTTGCCTTTTTCGATTTTTTCCAGTGCCGAATTGATGTTTTTTAAGCGCAGTTCCAGATTGTGCTCAATGGGTAAAAGAGTTGTGTATTCCTCCACCTCGTCAGCTGCCTGCTCAAGAGCGTTATGTCCGCTTTCCCCTCCGTTAAAGCGGGGAAAACGAGTATCCCAATCACCTTTGAGGTTTTTGTCTTCGGTGGCGAATTTTTCCAGCTGCTTTTCAATTTCTTTTTTTTGTTTCTCCAATTTATTTTTTATTTCTTCCGTCATGAATAGTTTTTTAGTTGATAATTAGATTTTTTAAATTTAAATTATTAATTTATCAATGCTTCTCATTATGCTTTCACCCGAAGAAGTGAAAAGAAATTTGTTTTCGTATATCGCCCAGCAGATGCCGAAATTACCCTGCGGGAAAGAAAGATAGCGGAAGGGCACGTCTTTATAGCTAGCATCCTTAAAAGAGAGAATCGCGTCAGTCTTTTCTTTCCCCAACGCCTCAAAAAGTTTTTCAGTATCGTTCACCATGGTCTTTTCCCAGGAGCGCGCCAGGGCAGCCAGGTTTTCTTCGCTTTCTATGTCAGCGCCTTCTATCCTAGCTATAAATCCTAAACGGGTCTCATTTTCTTTAGTGTAAATGAACAGGGTGAAGTCGTCAGACAGCCCGTCTAAAAGACCTTCGGGCGTTACGACCTCAAGGGTTTCCAGAAAATCCCTGAGGCCTACAATTTTGTTTTCCGTTTCGTTTTCAAACAATATCCTGACGTGGTTTGCTTCTCCGAAGTCGTCTTCCAGCAGCTGGGGGATAAAGGCCGGGATTTCCGAGCGGTCCGCAATTTTCACGGTTAGCGTCTCTTCAATCTGAATCAAAGAAGCAGGAATAACAAGTTCTGGGATTTCGGCAATTGGCGGCGTTTCGATTTCAGGTATTTCAGTTTCGATGACTTCTTCGGCCGGGGCCAGGGGCTCTACAACTGTCTCTGTTTTTCCTCTGACAAAGAACAACCAGTAAAAAAATCCGCCGATGAGCAGAATGATTGCGACTACGGCCAGTCTGACGGAAATCTTCTCAAAAGAAGAGGGTTTTTCAGGTACTACGGAAACAAAATCTTCCGATGTTTCGTTTTTCGCTTCATTGCCTTCATAAAGCGGAGCTTCTGTCTCTGCTTCTTCTTGCTCTTCTGTTTGGGGAGGCGTATTTTCTCTGTATGGTACTCCTTCGCGATTTCTTTCTGCCGTTGCCTGGGCAATTCTTTTTTTCATCTCTTCCTTGATAATTCTCCTTCGTTCCTCCTTTTCTTCTTCACTCTCTTGGCTCTGGGCCGCCGTTTTCTTTTCTGCCGGAGGAGTTGTTTTCTCCACCGTTTCGACGGATTCTTCTTTTACGCGAGCTTCAGCGAAGCGTGAAGATGAATCTTTAGATTCATCGCCTCTCTCTCTTTCTACGGGCGCTCGTTCCGGAGAAGATGCTTCCTCTTTTTCCGGCTCTTCTGAAGAGATTCTAAGCTGCTGGTTTATTTCCCTCAGTCTTATTTCCAAAAGGTTTTTCTTCTCCGTTATTTCCTGATGTTGCAATTTTATTTCTTTCAGTGAGGACGACACATCGCCCTTTTCTCTTTCCAGGTCCCATCGCTTTTTCTCCATACTCTTTCTGTCGTCTTCAACCTTCCATCTTTCTTTCTCAACTTTTCTTTGCTCCTTGGGGTCGGAAATCTGTTTCTCTTTCCGTTCCATCTCCTGAATTACATCCTCGGTAATTTTTTCTTCTTTCAGGGTTTGGGCTAGTTCGGTTTCTAGCTCGTTTTCTCTTATTGAGGCCTCGTTCTCTCTGCCTTCTATTATTTTATTTTCTTCGTCCAGCTGGGAAATTTCGTTTTTCAGACGGGCTTTCTCTTTAATTAGCTCTTCCTCCCGTCTTCTCAGCAGAATCCTTTCTTTCTCCGTTTTTAGTTGATCTTGTTGATCTGTCGTTTCCTGAACCCTTAAGTCAACCTCTTTGATTTTCTCCTCCACCTTTTCGATTTCTTCCAGTATCTGCCATTTTGCTTTCTCCATTTCACGCCTTCTGATGTCTATCTCCCACCTTTTCTTTTCTATCTGGCCCCTTTTTTCAGCAGAGGCTTTTTTCTCCAAATCTTCAACCTCGTGAATTTCGCTTTCAACAACTAGTTCCTCTCTTCTCAGGGGCTCTAACCGAACTTCAAAGTTTTTGATTTCAGCCAAAAATCGCTTCTTGCCGCTGTTTATTTCTTTTTTCTTCAGCTCGAGATTTTCGATTTCTTTGTCAATCTCTGCCATCTTTTGCTCCTCTGCCTTTTTCGCCAAAAATCTATCCTTTCTTATTCTTTCTTCTTCTTCAGCCACCCTCTTTCTCCTTTCTTCCTCGGTGAGTTTTCTTTCTTCCTCCTCTTTCTTTTCCTTTTCCTCCTCTTCCCCTTTTGCTTTTTCTGATTCCGCTGCCGCCTCAGCCTTAATTCCCTCCTCTTTTTCTGCTTTCTGGGCTTCAGTGATTTCCTTTTGCGCCTCAGCCTTCTTTTTTTCCTCAGCCTTTTTTCTGGACAGCTCCCTGATTTTATCGATCTCGATTTTTTCTTCCTCGGGCTCTGCGACTGTCCCGCTTTCCTGAGTTTGCAAACCCTTCATCCTGGCAATGTCTTTCTGCATCGTCTTGATTCTCTGCTGATCCTTGCCTCCTTGTTTTTTATTTTCTCCCTCCATTGTCACTTTTTATTTTATTGACTGTTTTTCGCCTCTTTCAGGGAAAGATTAATCCTTCCCTGTTCGTCAATAGAGATTACTTTGACCGGGATAATGTCCCCGACCTTAACGATGTCCTCCACTTTATTAACCCGGTAAGGAGCCAGTTGAGAGATATGGACGAGTCCTTCCTGCCCGGGTAAAATTTCAACAAAAGCTCCGAAGTCCAAAATTCTTTTTACCTTTCCCTGGAACATTTCCCCGGCTTTGACTTCTCGGGTAAGGTTCTTTATCCACTCCAGCGCCTTTTTGGCGGCCTCTTCTTTGTCTGCGGTAATGAAAATTCTGCCGGAATCCTCAATATCTATGGAAACGCCGCATTCTTCAATAATTTCATTGATCACTTTCCCGCCCGGGCCTATCACTTCCCTTATTTTAACAGGATTTATTTGTAAAATTAATATCCTGGGAGCATGGGGCGATAGTTCCGGCTTGGGGCCGGGGAGTACTTTGGTTATTTCTTTCAGGATTCGCAATCTTGCCTCCCTGCCTCTTTCCAAGGCTTTTTCTATGATTTCTTTGTTGACTCCTTCAATTTTGACATCCATCTGTATGGCGCAGATTCCGTTCTCAGTTCCGGCTATCTTGAAATCCATGTCGCCGTGGTGGTCTTCAGGCCCTTGGATGTCTGTCAGAATTTTATAATTTCCTTTTCCGTCCGACATCAACCCCAGAGCGATTCCCGTGGCCGGTCTTTTTATGGGAACTCCGGCATCCATTAAAGCCAGTGACGCTGCTGATACGGCAGCCATTGAGGTTGAGCCATTAGAGGAAACGATCTCAGTTACTATGCGAATCGTATAGGGAAAGTCGTCAAAGCTGGGAACCAGAGGCATTAAGGCTTTTTCTGCCAGCATGCCGTGGCCTATTTCTCTTCTGCCCGGTCCCCTCATCGGCTTGATTTCGCCCGAAGAATACGGGGGGAAATTATAATGATGCATGAATCTTTTTTTGCCGATTGTCTCCATGCCTTCCAGCAATCTTACATCTCCCGGCGCTCCCAGGGTCAAAATGGAAAGAGCCCTGGTTTGTCCTCTGGTGAAAAGACCGGAACCGTGAGTTCTGGGGAGCAGGCCTGCTTCGCATTGGATGTCTCTTATCTGGTCGATTTTTCTTCCGTCAGGTCTTTTTTCAGACTTGATTATGTTTTCATGGACCAATCTGTTGATTTCTTCTTCAAAAAAGTCCTTGACGTAACTTTGCTTTCCCATGCCCGGATATTTCCCTTCAATAAAGTAAACCAGTTCTTCTTTCAGCTGATTGACAGCATCCATTCTTTGGGTCTTGCCTCCCTGATATAAGGCTTCTTGCAGTCGGTCTCCGAGAAAGTCCTTGATCTCCCGCTCCAGCTCAGGGTCTTTAGCAGGTTCTTCGATCCTGGTTTTTTCTTTTCCGTGCTTTTTGGCAATCTCTTTTTGCAGATCAAGCAGTTGTTTAATAACCGGTTTGGCAAAGTCTATCGCTTTTAAAACCACCTCTTCTTTTATTTCGTTTCCCTCCATCTCAATCATGTTGATTATGGTCTCGTTGGCCTCCAGGCCAGCAATGGCCAGATCCAGATCGTTTTTTTCTCTTTCCTGGTAAGTGGGATTGATAATGAAATCACCTCCTCCGTTGGCTGCCTTAGCCCCGATTCTTAAAGCTGCTATCGGGCCCTGCCAGGGAATGTCAGAAAGGGACAGGGCCAGGGAAGCTGCCAGAAGTCCGACGACGTCAGGATCATTTTCTCTGTCCCAAGAAAGACAGGTAACCACTACCTGGACTTCTCTTTTCAGGTATTTGGGAAACCTCGGCCTTATGGCTCTGTCAATGAATCTGGCGGTTAAAATGGCCTCGTCCGAGGGCCTGCTTTCTCTTCTTATGTATCTTGAGCCGAGAATCTTGCCGGCAGCATAATATCTTTCTTCGTAGTCAACCGTTAAAGGGAAGAAGTCTGCTCCTTCCCTGTCGTAATTGGACATGCAGGCCGTAGCCAGAACAGTTGTTTCTCCGTACTGAACTAAAACATCGCCCGAGGCTTGCTCGGCTAGATTTCTGATTTCAACTTTTAACTCTTTTCCGCCAACGTCTAGTTTGAAAATTTCTTTGTTCATTGAAGTAAATTAGCAAATTTACGAGATGCAAGATGAATCTTTAGATTCATCGGCAATCGAAATAATTTAATAATTATCTAGTCAATGAGTTCCACTCATTTCCACCTTCGTCCTGCGGGACTCGGTTTTAAATAAATATTTTGCCGGAGCCGCTCCCAGGTCAATGAACTCATCGGCCGTCTCTTTTATTTTAGATGAGGATGACCTGCCGAAAGCTATAACTTCTGTTCTCTTGCCCTGATTCTTCAGATATTCCAGCAGCTGGAGAAAATCTCCGTCTCCGGAGCATAAAATGATGGTGTCGCAGCTTTGAGCTATTCTTATGGCGTCAACCGTAATCCCCACGTCCCAGTCAGCTTTTTTCAGCCCTCCGAAAAATTCCTGCAGATCCCTGACTCTGGTTTCCATTCCAAGCTTGGTTAAAGCTTCGAAAAACGGCTTTTCCTCCCCGGTCTTGGTCCTGACCACGTAGGCGAACGCCCTGATCAGGATTCTGTCAGCCACGGCTAATTTCAAAATGGCTCCGAAGTTGACGCGGGCCCCGTAAAGATTTTTCGCCGAATGGTAGAGATTTTGCACGTCGATCAGGACGGCTACCCTTTGTCCGGGATGTTTTGTGACCATTATTTCTTTAATCCGATTTTTTTGATAATGCTATTGTATCTTTTCGTTTCCTCTTTCTTAAGATAATTCAGCAGGTCTCTTCTTTTCGAGACCATTTTCAGCAGCCCTCTTTTTGAATGGAAATCCTTGGAGTGTTTTTTCAGATGCAAAAGCAGCTGCTTTATCTCTTCTGAGAGCAGGGATATCTGCACTTCCGGAGAACCCGTATCCAGATCGTGCAGTTTGTATTTCTCTATTATTTTTGTTTTTTCTTCTTGAGTTAACATGGGTTTTATTCGGTAGGCGATGAATCTAAAGATTCATCTTCACCTTCGTTTCCATAAATGGAAACTTGGTTAATAATTATTTCTCTGTGCCCCCGCCGCGACTCGAACGCGGAACCAAAGGATTAAGAGTCCTCTGCTCTACCAGTTGAGCTACGGGGGCAACCTGGTGCCCCCGGAAGGACTCGAACCCTCACCCAGGGCTCCGAAGGCCCTTACGCTATCCATTACGCCACGGGGGCTCGATTTATTTTTAAAGTCTTTTTTGATTTTAACAGATATATTGAAAAAGGCAAGTTTTTAAGATAGAATTATACTATGCGAATTCCAAAAGAAGTAGGCCTGACAGTGTCGCGGCTGGAAAAAGCCGGGTTTGAAGCTTTTGTGGTTGGCGGCTGCGTCAGGGACTTGCTGTTGGAGACAGAGCCTGAAGACTGGGATGTGGCAACCTCAGCCAAGCCCGAAGAAATTCAAAAAGTATTCCCGGAAAGCTTTTACGAAAATAAATTTTTAACGGTGACAGTCCTGACCGAAAGCAAAAACCCAAAGTTAAAAGAGATTGAAATCACCACCTACAGGAAGGAAGCCAGATATACTGACAAGCGCCATCCTGACGAAGTAAGGTTTGCCAGATCATTGGAAGAGGATCTGGCTAGAAGAGACTTTACTGTTAATGCAATGGCTGTCGGGCTGGCCGAACCTGCCCGGGAAATAAGAGATCCTTTTGGCGGACAGAAAGATTTAAAGGCAAAAACGATCAGGTCTGTCGGTGACCCCCAGGAAAGATTCACCGAGGACGCCCTGAGGATGATGAGGGCAGTAAGATTCGCCGTCACCCTTGGCTTCACGATCGAGGAGAAAACCGGGCAAGCAATTAAAAAAAACGCTCATTTGCTTGAAGCTATTTCAAAAGAAAGGATCATGGAGGAGTTAATGAAAATAGTCATGGCAGAAAGGGCAGACCAGGGCATTGAGTTGTTGCGGCATCTGGGGCTTTTAAAACACATTGTCCCTGAATTGGAAGAGGGCGTGGGCTGTTCGCAAAACAAGCATCATATATATGATTGCTACGAGCACAGTTTGAAGTCCTTTGAGTACGCGGCAAAAAACAATTTTAACAAATACGTAAGACTGGCAGCTCTTTTCCACGACATTGCCAAGCCGAGAACGAAAAGAGGCGAGGGGCCTGAAGCTACTTTTTACGGGCACGAGGTTGTTTCAGCCAGAATGACTCTTCAGATTTTAACCAGACTGAAATTTTCCAAAAAAGAAACTGAAAAAATCGTAAAGCTGGTCAGATACCACCTTTTTTATTATAATGTCGGCGAAGTCGGCGAATCTTCCGTCAGGAGGCTGGTCATGAAAGTTGGCGCCGAAAACGTGGAAGAATTGCTGCAACTGAGAATGGCAGACAGAATCGGCTCGGGCGTTCCCAAAGCAGAACCTTACAAATTGCGGCATTTAAAATACATTATTGAAAAAGTCAGCCAGGATCCGGTCTCTGTGAAAATGTTAAAAGTGAACGGTAAAGAAGTGATGGAGATTTTAAAGATGCAGCCCGGTCCCAAGGTAGGGCAGATTCTGGATATTCTGCTGGGGCATGTTTTATCCGACCCGAAAAAAAACGAAAAAGATTTCTTGGAAAAAGAAATAAAGAAATTAGGCAATTTGTCCGAAAAGGAATTGGTAAAACTGGTTGGGAAAGCCCGCCAGGAAAGGGAAAAGATAGAAATAAAGCGAGACGAGATGACGAAAAAGAAATATTGGGTAACGTAACGGGCTGTAGTGTAACAGTAGCACGAGTCCTTCGGGAGGATTTAGTTCCGGGGCAGAACCGGACAGCCCGACTAATTCAAACTTTTTAACTTTCTATCAAGATGTATCTCTGGATAGAGGTTTTGAGGATAGATTTCTATCAGTTTGATTTTGTGTTTGCGACAAAGTTCTTTTTTTTCTTTTATGGTGCGATCGTATCGAGGGCTGTCGTTGGCTAAACCAAAATATTCAATAAATATTTTCTGATTTTTGGATGTTGTTTCCCAATCTGCCCTATGGTGCGTCCCAGGATAGTTAGCATTTCTTTCATGTTGGATATTATTTTCATAAAGCCAGTTATCAATTAGAAGTTCTGAAATAGAGTCGCATAAATGACCATCTATAGCTTTACCTTTGGTTCTTTTATACATCCGATGCTCATGAGATCTGTTTGGCTGGAGACCAGCGGCAGCAATAGCGTTATTCCACGAACCAAAAATTTTTCTGCAAGCACTGTCAATTTTTCTTAACTCACGCTTAGTGGGGGCTCTTTTTATCCTGTAAGCGGTATTTTTTATAATACCTAAAAGCTCTTTAGACGTATGCCGTTCTATTTCTCTCCTACACTTTATGGAGCAGTATTTTTTGTTGCCAGTACCCTTTCTGAGCCGTTTACCGCATTTTAGGCAAACTTTTAATTCATACTCGGGGTGTCTTTTGGGATATCGTTTATTGTTTACTATGGCAGCGCAAGCTTGGGAACAATAGTTATGAGGAGAGATGCTACTAGGAGTTCGTTCAAATGCTCTGCCGCAATTTTCGCAAGTTAATTTTCGCCTTCTTCGTTTGTATTGATATTCGCACTTTCTAGAACAATATATTTCCCAGCCTAATTTCACATTTTCATGGAAGCGTCCCAGTCTTCGGTAGACAGGTTTTTTACACATTGCGCAAAATAATCTCTTTAACTCAGCCATGATTTTGTTTACTAATTCATTTTTTTATATTAGTATTAAAATAAATTTAAGCTCATTATTAAATTATAGCATAAATTGGAGAGTCTGGCTTAAGTTCGAATCCTAACTCCTCGATGGGCCTGTAGGCAAATGGTATACCGGTACATTCGCATTGTACAGTTCCGAGTTCGATTCTCGGCAGGTCCACAATAAAATGACTATTTCTTGGATAATCTTCAGCTATATTCTAGGGTCCATCCCCTTTGGTTACCTGATTTCCCTTTTGTCGGGCAAGAACGTTCTGCAGGTTGGCTGGAGAAAGACATCCGGATCAAATGTTTTTAAAAATGTCGGCAAATGGCAGGGAGTGGCAACCGGTCTTCTTGACCTGGCAAAAGGGTTTCTGGCGGTCTGGGCAGCAAAAGAACTGGGTTTTTCCTCCAATGTACAGGTTTTGTCGGGCGTGGCAGCCGTCATCGGCCACAACTGGTCATTGTTCCTTGGTTTTGCCGGCGGCAGGGGTATCGGAACTTTCATTGGCGCTTTCCTGGCTCTTTCTCCCCAGATAATTTTTCTTTCAATCGTTCTTCCCCTGGCGCTCGCTTTAATCTGGGACGCGGCAATCGGCACTCTTCTGCTTCTGGCCTTGGCGATCATTGTTTCTTCTTATTACAACCAGTTCGATACGACAGGCATTTTTACCGTCTTATGCCTGTTCCCCATTTTCGTCAAACGGTTGAGTCCGATAAGAGAAATAAAAACCGCGGAAAACAAAAAAAGTTTAACCCTCAGCCGTCTTTTTTTTGACGACGATACGGCCAACTGGGATTTCAGGATAAAAAGAATCGTTCAGAGACAAAGAAGCAACCCGAGTAGAGCTATTAAAATGGTAAGGCCTCTGGCTTATCCCATTATTGTGCCTTCAAAGCTTGGCTGGAAAGCAGCCAAATTCGGAGTAAACATGGCCAGGAAACCGATTGAAAAATGGGTTTTCAAAAATCATGAGAAAGTGGTTACAGAAATTTCCGTGGAAGATTTCAAAAAGATGATGATATCAGCCAGCAAGAAGATCGTTTTGCACCAGGAGGAAATAAACAGGATCAATGTCTTTCCGGTAGCCGACAAGGACACAGGCTACAATTTGGCAGCCACGCTTCTGGGAGTCGAAGGAGTGATTTCAGCCAAGGACTACCCAAACTTTCGCGAGATAACCCAGGACATTAAGGAGGCTGCCATGATCAATGCCAGGGGGAACGCAGGCATGATTTACACTGGTTACGTGATTGAGGTTTTGGACAGGATAAAGCATTTGAAAACGATTGACGCTTTTCATCTGGCCTTGGCCATGAAAAAAGGAATCAAGGCTGCCAGGTCTTCCGTGGCTGAGCCGGTCGAAGGAACCATTCTGGATGTTATCAGGACTGCGGGAAACAAAACCTTTGAACTGGCCAAATTTAAAAAAGAGAAAAACATTATCAAGGTCTTGGCAGAGGCTCACAAGGAAAGTTTAGTCTCTTTGAAAGAAACAAAAGAGAAACTGCAAGTTTTGAAAGAGAATGACGTGGTTGATGCCGGAGCCCTGGGTTTCGTTAAGATTTTGGAAGCCTGGATAGAAAGCCTGAAAGGAATTTCAGCAACAGCCAAAGCAGAAAGCGTCTCCTCTGCTGTCCGGCCTCAGACAATGGAAAAATTAAAATACAGGTACGAGGTTGTTTTAAGCTTCAGGAAGGCTGCTCAGACCAGTGCTGAAAGCCTGAAAGAAGAATTATCATTGCTGGGAGACAGTCTGGAAATTCTGGAAATGGAAGATAGGGTTAAGATACACATACACACCAACGAGCCTGACTCTGTCCAAGATAAATTCAAGAGCTTCCCTGATTTCGAATCAAGAGTTGAAGATATGAGTGGCTCGGGCCTGGCAGGCGATGAACCTAAGGGTTCATCTTCATCTGCGCCTCGTTTGCCACTCGGCTTGATCGTAGACGAAATTGCCGATTTACCCAAAGGCTTTCTGGAAAAGCACGACATTGTTGAGGTTCCTTTTACCACCAGATTTCCTGACGGCGAAATCGTCACCTCCAAAGAAGAAATTTTCCCAAAAATGAAAGAAGCTCTCCGGACAGGACGTCCTCTTCCCGCCTCCTCCGCTCCTTCCTTCAAAGATTTTCTTTCCGCTTACCAAAAAGCTTTTGAAAGGTTTGAAAAGATCTTGGTGATCACTGTTTCCTCAAAATTGTCAGGAACCTACAGCTCGGCCAGAATCGCCCGCTCTTTTTTCAAAAAACCGGAAAAACTCAATATCTACGTGTTTGACTGCAATACTGCGGAAGTCGGAGAAGGCCTGGCTGTGATGCGGGCGCAGGAACTGATTCTCCGCGGCAAAAAGATGGAAGAGATAGTCGAGGATTTAAAGAAATTCTGTCTGAAGATTACCTTAATTATCTGCCTCAACGATTTCAGGTATATAGTCAGAGGGGGAAGATTAAGGATGCCGAAAATATTCATAAAGCCGGCTTCTCTTGTCCAGAAATTAGGCATCAGGCTTTTGGTTGGCTTAAAAAACGGCAAGCTGAAACTTTTCAGGATGAGTTTCGGCAAGGATATTGCCAGGATTTTGTCCGAGGAAATCGGAAAACAGAGAAAGGGAGAAAAGATCAGAATAGCCGTTGCCCATGCCGACAATCCGGAAATCGCAGAGCAGCTAAAAGGAGAATTGGAAGACAAATCAAATGTGGAAATTGCCTTTGTCTCCCCTGTTTCTCCGGTGGTGGCAACCCACACCGGCCCTGGGGCGCTTCTGGTAGCCTTCCATCCGGTTGACAACTAATCTTGGTTTGATATACTTTAATCAGTCTAGTCCGCAAAAGTTGCGGACATTTTTTAACCAAGCCGCATCGCATGTGGCGAAGGTCGATGAATTAAAATTCAATAGTCGATGAATTGCGATTCATCTCTATGTTCGTTTTTATTTTATAAAAACTCCATGTTTGACATAAAAAACTTCATATCGGCCATTGCCCAGATTGCCGAAGAAAAAGGCATCTCAACAGAAAAAGTCATGGAGACCATTGAGATGGCAATCGCCGCAGCCTACAAAAAAGATTACGGAAAAAAGGGGCAGATAATCAAAGCCAAACTCGACCCTGAATCGGGCGCGGTTTCGTTTAAGCTGGTAAAACAGGTTTTGGATGAAAAAATGATTTATACAACGGCCGAGCTTTCACAAATGGAAGCAAGGACGGGGGAAGATGAAGCAAAGCTTCATCGCCCTGAGGAAGAGCTTGCCGAAGGCAAGAAAGTCAGATTCAACCCGGAAAGGCACATTATGCTGAAAGATGCGAAAAAAATAAATCCCAAGCTCAAGCCCAGCGACGAATTAGAGGTTTCCCTGGAAACGAAAGAAGACTACGGACGAATTGCTGCCCAGACCGCCAAACAGGTGATTTTACAAAGGATCAGGGAGGCAGAAAAAGAAAGCGTTTTTGCCGAATACAAATCCAAGGAAGGAGAAATAATTTCCGGAATCGTCCAAAGAGTTGAGGGCAGAAATATTTTTCTGGATGTGGGAAAAACTTTGGGCATATTGCCCAGGGAGGAACAGGTGCCAGGAGAATTTTATCGTCCCGGCCAGCGGCTCAAACTTTTTCTCTTAAAGGTAGAAGAAACGCCCAAGGGACCGGCCATAATTTTATCCCGGGCCTATCCTAAATTGATTTCAAAGCTTTTCGAGCTGGAGGTTCCTGAAGTGTCTTCTGGCCAGGTTCAGATAATATCAATTGCCAGAGAGCCCGGTTCCCGTTCCAAGATTGCGGTCAGCACGGACGCACAAGGCATAGATCCTATAGGATCTATGGTGGGCCAGAAAGGCACCAGGGTTATGGCAGTAATCAACGAACTGGGAGGAGAGAAGATTGACATTATTGAATATTCCCCAGAGCCGGAAAGATACATTGCCAATTCCTTATTGCCGGCCAAAGCCTTGGACGTGAAAATAATGCCGAAAAACAAGGCTCGGGTTACGGTCCCGGAAGACCAGCTGTCTTTGGCTATCGGCAAGGACGGCCAAAACGTAAGATTGGCAGCGAAATTAACCGGCTGGAAGATAGACGTAAAACCGCCCGGGACAGAAGAAACGGAAAAGGAAGAAGATGACGAGGAAAAGGAGAAACAAGAAACAGCTGAAGATAAAAAACAAAAGGTCAGTAAAAAAAATAAAACCCAAAAAGAGTAAAAATCAAAAATATGTTATTTTTTCCGATAATCATTTCTTTTTTTTCCCTTCTTTTCGCCTATTTCCTCATTAAGGAAATCAACAAAGTCTCGTCAGGTTCGGGAAAGATGATCGAAATTTCCCAGGCGATAAAAGAGGGGGCGATGGCCTTTTTAAAGAGGCAATATAAAACCTGCGGGTTGGTAGCTGTAGTTATCTTTTTCATTCTCTTGGTATTTTTAGGAAGCGGCATAGCCTTCGGTTTCTTGATAGGAGCTGTAGCCTCCGGCCTTGCCGGGTATCTGGGCATGATGGTTTCGACAAAAGCCAATGTTAAGGTGGCCGAAATCGCCAAAAGCGGATTGGGTCCTGCTTTGAATCTAGCTTTCAAGGGCGGATCAGTAACCGGGTTTTTGGTTGTCGGTTTGGCCTTGCTTTCAGTAGCAGGTTTGTATCTGATCACTCAGGATCTAAAAACATTAATCGCTTTGGGCTTTGGCGGAAGTCTGATTTCTGTTTTTGCTAGATTGGGCGGCGGCATTTATACCAAAGCTGCCGACGTGGGAGCTGACCTTGTCGGTAAAGTGGAAAAAGGAATACCAGAGGATGATCCGAGAAATCCGGCGGTCATTGCTGACCAGGTCGGAGACAACGTGGGAGATTGCGCTGGCATGGCAGCTGATCTTTTTGAAACCTATGTCGTAACCATAGTAGCAGCTATGGTTCTGGGAAGCTTGTTATTCCCTGTTTTCCCGGAAGCAATTCTGCTGCCTTTGTTCTTGGGATCTGTTGCTATTTTAACTTCCATTATTTCAACTTTTTTCGTTCGTCTGGGCAAAAGCCAAAACATAATGTCTGCTCTTTACAGGGGTTTAATTGTTGCGGGCATTCTGTCTGCCGCAGGGTTTTTCTTTGTAATTTCTCCGTTCAGCCAGAGCTTGAAAGTTTCAATGGCAAGCCTTTATCTGCCGGTTATCATCGGGCTTCTTATCGCTGCTTTTATCTTCGTCATCACCGAGTTTTTCACTTCCAAAAAGCATTCTCCGGTTCAGTCAATAGCCAAGGCTTCTGAATCTGGTCACGGCACCAACATCATCGTTGGTTTGGCCATAGGCATGAAATCAACGATTCTGCCGGTAATAGTTATTTGCACAGGAATTTTGACCAGTTACTATCTGGGAGGGATGTACGGATTAGCTCTGGCAGCGGTAGCCATGCTTTCTTTGACTGGGTTGATTATTGCCTTGGATGCTTACGGTCCGATTACGGACAATGCAGCCGGTATTTCCGAGATGGCTGGTCTTCCCGAGGAAACAAGATCAATAACAGATTCTTTGGATTCGGTTGGCAACACGACCAAGGCCGTGACTAAAGGTTACGCCATAGCTTCTGCTGGCTTGGCAGCTCTTGTTCTTTTTTCGGCTTACACTCAGGAACTGCTGGACTCGGGCAGAAAAATCCAATTTTTGTTGGAAGACCCGAAGGTTCTGGTAGGTCTTTTCTTGGGAGGAGTAGTGGCCTACTATTTCGCCGCACTTTCCATGACAGCCGTAGGAAAGGCTGCTGGTTCTGTGGTGGGAGAAGTGAGAAGACAGTTTAAAGAAATCAAGGGGTTAATGTCGGGAGAGGCAAAGCCAGATTATTCAAACTGCGTTGATATCGTTACCAAATCCGCTTTAAAAGAAATGATATTACCGGCTTTGCTGCCTGTAATATCCCCTATTTTGGTGGGCTTTCTTCTGGGGCCGGCTGCCTTGGGAGGATTGCTGATAGGATCTATTGTTGTCGGCGTTTTCCTGGCGCTTTCCATGACTTCGGGAGGAGCTGCCTGGGACAACGCCAAAAAATACATTGAAGAAGGAAACTTGGGAGGAAAAGGTTCTTTCGCTCACCAGGCAGCTGTCACGGGAGATACCGTGGGAGACCCCTATAAAGATACTGCAGGGCCGGCAATTAATCCCATGATCAAGATTCTAAACATCGTTGCGCTCTTAATCGTTGGCTTTTTGGCTTTTTAAAGAGAAAACGCCTCAGCCAATATTGCCAGTCAGGCAATATTAAAGAAGAGGCGTTTTAGGGGAAGAAAAAATTTACTCCAAGACGAAGAAGATAGACAACCAGGAGAATGTGGGGAAGATTAACTGCTGCCAGATACCAGTGGCCGTATTTCTGCTTTCTCGTTCCAAGGGCTACGGCTGCCAGGATATCAGTGACGGGAAAAGGAAGAAACAGGAAGAGAAGGATAATCCAAACGCTTTGCCTTCCCAGCCATTTGGCGAATATTCTTTTCTTGTCCCGGGTGAAGGAATTAAAGTTTTGATACCCTGTTTTTTTCTTCAGAATCAGTATTTGGTTTTTGGAAAGAGGAATCTCCAGCCCTTTTTCCAGATTTTCTTTCAGCCAGCTTATTCCTTTTCCCAGAAGCACCCTGACTCCGAAGGTTCCGAAATAAAGCCCCAGCACTTCTACGGTTGCTATGCCGTAAACGGCCAGGAATGCCTGCCAGAAAGGTTTGCCGCTGATGAACCAGTAGCTGACTGCTCCGTGGAAATAAATCCAGAGGGGAATTGAATGGGAGAGTATTTCCAGGGGCGAGCGGGCCATGCTGAAAGGAAGGGCAATGCAGATTACGACAAACAAGATCAAGATTCTTCTTTCAAGAGTGAGCGCTGTAAACTTGCTGAAACTTCCCAATTTTTATCACCTCCTTTTTTTGAAAATGCTATTTCAAGACTGACACAAGTATTTCATAAATGCAAGATAAATCTTAAGGGCGAAGAGAATGAATTCTCTTCTTTACCTGCGTTTCCACATATATATTGTTATAAATTATGAATGGAAACTTGGTGTTTGACTTGGCCATGCTAAGATATTATTATAGAGATAAAGAATATTGATTTATGAACCTGATTCCCACTGTTATAGAAAAATCCCAATACGGAGAAAGGGCCTACGACATTTATTCGCGTCTTTTAAAGGACAGGATAATTTTTTTGGCAGGTCCGGTTAGCGATGCTCTGGCTAATTCCGTTATCGCTCAGATGCTGTTCCTAGCCTCCAAAGACCCGCAAAAGGACATTCAGCTTTACATCAACACCCCGGGAGGCTCTGTGACTGCTGGCATGGCGATTTACGACACTATGCAGTATGTTAAGCCGGACATTTCCACTGTCTGTATTGGATTGGCAGCTTCCATGGGGGCGACCCTGCTGGCTGCCGGCAAAAAGGGTAAACGTTTTGCTCTTCCCAACTCCCAGGTGCTATTGCACCAGGTGGCTGGCGGGGTTACCGGAGAAGCAGTGGAGATTGAAATTACCGCCAAACAGATTTTGAGGATAAAAGAAAAGCTGAATAAGATTCTGGCCAAACATACGGGCCAGCCCTTGGCAAAGATTGAAAAGGATACAGACAGGGATTTTTATCTTTCTGCCGATGAAGCCAAGGAATACGGCTTAATCGACCAGGTCATTAAGCCGAAAGAGTAATTCGTTGCAATGGAAAAGAAAAAAAATATTTTTAAAAAATTTTTAATACTATCTATTTTAACAGTATTGTTTTGGGGCTTACTCCCAAATTCAGTTACTGCCGAGCCTTTGGTTCCTTGCGGCGGGGAGGGCCAGGATGAATGCGAGCTTTGTCATCTTTTCGTTCTGTTCGACAATATTGTCAAGTTTGTCTTACGCAGTCTTGTGCCGCCAATAGCTGCTTTAATGCTGGTTATCGGCGGAGGCATGTTTTTTATGGCAGCCGGCGATTCATCCAAAGTCAGCAAGGCAAAAAGCGTTATTACTTCGGTCGTTATAGGCCTGCTCATAGTTTACGGCGCATATTTGTTAATCAACTTATTCTTCTGGGCGATTGGCGTGGCAGACTGGACCGGATTGGAAAACTGGTTTATCTATCCCTGTGAACCGGGTACGTAAAAATGAAAGGTCGTATAGCTAATTTTTAAAAACAGGAAAAGGACATATAAATGACTATCAACTTTACAACTAAAACAATTCTCTGTCTTCTTGTTTTTCTTTGGATAGTTTTCTCCGTAGTTTATATTATCAATGACGTTTGGTCTGCTTATAAAAACGTCCAGATAGTAGGAGCTTACGAGCAGGGCAGAATAGATACGGTTAATGTTTTGATCAAGGAAGCTGAAAAGTGCGAACCTGTCCCCGTTTCCAGCGGAGAAAAAGAGGTCTTATTGATGAATTTGGGATGTCTGGAATCGGAAGAGTAAGGGTTGTAGGAAACGTTTTTCCATTGAGATTAAGATAAAATAGCATGGTGAGGCGGTCGAATCACCAGCCGAGTCTCGCGTAGCGGGACTAAGGCAAAGATGAGAATGAAATTCTCATCGTCTAAAGTATAAAAACCATGACAAAAGCAAGGCAGATATCGTTAATCCTGGGGGTGATGATAATGAGTTTAGCTGTCGGTTACCTGGCTATAGCTTGGTCTGACGCTCCAGATCTCCCTCCCACCTGTCCTGGTGGCTATCCTGGGTGTGACGCGCCAATACATGTGGGGACAGCGTCTCAGACAAAAGCCGGCGGATTGAATATTTTGGGTAGCGTCGGCATCGGAACCAGTGACGTGGGAACCAAAGTGCTGAAGGCTCAGGGTGACGTTGAGTTTACCGGCGCTCTGTCAGTAGGTGGCGCTCTGTCAGTAGGCGGTGCTCTGTCAATAAGCGGAAATTCCAACACCTGTCAGTTGGTAAGTTTTACAGTATCAAGCGGTACAACCAACTGTCCCAACGGTTATTACACTTTGGCAGCTCCAGCCAGGGAAAGCGGGACAATGCTCTGCTGCAAAGTAAGCAATCCCCTCTAGCTAGTCATCTGCAGAAAGGCTTAGTCGCTTTTAGCTATTTCTATTATGAAAAATAAAGGAAACAAAATAGTCGTTTTTCTCAACCCAAAACTTTATTCCTTGGAAGCAATATACGGGGCAGCCTATGTCTTCTTAGACAGGGCTTACGTTTACTTAGAAGAGGCTGCCAAATCAAAGGTTAAAGTGACGCTGAAGGGTAAAAAAAGATTAACCGAAAAAGGTTTGGACGGTCTTAGGGATGAATTCTTAAACGAACTTTTGAATTTCAGCCTGCGGGAGCAAATCTCAAAGAGTAATAAGAAAATCAGGGAATATATCGTTGCCAGAGCCCTATCTTCGGCGTCAGCGACCGGAATCCCCGGAAGAAAACCGATGGGGCAGGAAGATATTCGGGAGAGAAAACTTTCAGGAGGAGTAATTCCCTGGACAGGAGAGAGGTTTAAAGAAAATCCGTCAGGAAAAAAAGAAAGGATTTGGGGGAAAGACCCATTGGGAATTGCCGTCCCCTGGGAAGAAAAATATTTAACCAAAAAACAGCATCGCAAATGATTATCGGTTTCGACAAAAAATTCTACGATTTGAAAGCAATAGAAAAGACAGCTAAGGCTTACGAAAAACTGGCCGGTCTTAAGGTAAAAACGAATAAAAATAAGATTGTGGTGGAAGCAAGCAATATTGATAAAGACGTCGAGAGCGTGTTTAAAGATGAATTTTGCAATTATGTTTTAAGCGAAATGAAAAGAGCCAAATCAATATGCCTTTAGCGCCAAAAAAGACTAAGGCGGGCCTCAAAAATATTGGATTTTTCCGCTTTAAAGAACTAAATAAAAATTATTTGCTGACCAACGACGTTGGTTTTTACATATCTCTTACCCCTCTCCAATTCAAGAATTTCATAGAGGGGAAGCTGGATAAAGGAAGCACGATTTATAAAGAATTGAGAGAAAAAGGATTCACCAAAGACCTTAGCGTTATTGAAAAGGAAAAATTGATCAATGTTTACCGATCAAGGAATTTCGGCTTGTTTCGTCCAGGGCCCTCCTTGCATATAGTAGTTTTGACCTTGAGGTGCAATTTTAAATGCGTTTACTGCCAGGTTGCTTCTGAATCGCCCAATAAGAAAGAATACGATATGGCTTTAAGCACCGCCGGGCAGACGGTTGATTTTATTTTTAAAACGCCGGTTCGCTCTTCCACCATAGAATTCCAGGGAGGAGAGCCATTGCTTAATTGGCCGGCGCTCAAATTCATCGTTGAATATGCCAGAAAAAAAAGTAAGGCAGAAGAAAAGGATCTCAAGATTTCCCTGGTTTCCAATTTAACCTTGATGACCGACGAAAAGCTCAGATTTTTGATGAAGAATGGAGTGGATATCTGTACGTCTCTGGACGGTCCGGAAGAACTTCATAACAAAAACAGGCCGTGGATAAAAGGCAACAGCTACAAAAAAACTACCTATTGGATCAGGAGAATCAAAGAAAAGCTACTTGGCGAAGAAGCTTCCCGGCGTTCCTATTTCAGCGCTCTGATAACTGTTTCCAGAAATTCCCTCAGATACCCCAAGGAGACTATCGAAGAATATCTTAAGTGGGGATTTACCGGGGTTCATTTGAGGCCCCTAACCTATCTTGGTTTTGCCAAAGCATCCGGGAACAAAATCAGCTACTCGGCAGAAGAATTTATGGCTTTCTGGAAAAAAGCGATGGATTACATTATCTCCCTTAATAAGGATGGGATATTTTTTCAAGAAAGAGAGACCAAAATCATACTCCAGAAAATCTTGACCAACAAAGATCCCGGCTATACTGACTTGATGTCTCCCTGCGGAGCTGCCCTTAGTCAGATAGCTTATAACTATAACGGAGATATTTATACCTGCGACGAGGGGAGAATGTTCAGGGACGACACTTTTCTCATCGGCAATGTGGAAAAAGGCAGTTATAAAGGAACGGTTGTAAACAATAAAGTTAGGACAATGCTTACCTCTTCTTGTCTGGAAAACACTGTCTGTGACTACTGTGTTTACAAGCCCTATTGCGGGGTCTGTCCGGTGCGGAATTACGTTTATTACGGGAATCTTTTTCCTCAAATGAAAAATACGGATTGGTGTAAGATAAAAACGGCGCAGTTCGATTACATCTTTGACAAAATGAAAGACGAAAAAACAAGAGAGATTTTCGAAAGATGGGTTTCAGCTTGAGTCAATTATGTTTAAATTCAGGCCAAAATCGTTTCATCTGCAGTGGCACATAACCGAGAGATGCAACTTGCGCTGTCGTCACTGCTATCAAGACCCTGTTTTGATAAAGAACGAATTAGAGATCAGGGACTTAATTAAAATCTTAGAAAATTTTATAAAGCAGATTAAAATCTGGAAGCTGCCCAAGGAGGCAGTCAGAATTTCTTTTACTGGCGGAGAACCCCTGGTTAAAAAAGGTTTTTTGAAGCTTTTACAGAAATGCCATCAAAACCGGGACAAGTTCCATTACGGCATTCTGACTAACGGAATTTTTCTGGACGAAAAAATAGTAGCCGATCTTAAAAAGTTAAAAGTGGATTATGTCCAGATAAGTCTGGAGGGGATGGAAAAAACGAACGACTCTCTCAGGGGAAAGGGCGTCTACAAAAAAGTGATAGAAGGAATCGAGTTGTTGAAAGGTAAAAACATAGACGCCAATTTATCAATGACCGTAAGCAGGGTCAACCTGAAAGACGTTCCGGCAGTGATCAATTTAAGCAGAAGGTTGGGAGTTCCTTTGGGCATGAGAAGACTGGTTCCTTTTGGTCGCGGTAAGATGCTAAAGAAATTTATTTTGACCCCCGAGGAAGTAAAAAGGCTTTGGAATTACGTTCAGAAATTAAGACAAAGTCTCGGAAGCGAAATCGGACTGGGGTGTGAAGACGGGATGCTGGTCCAAGATTTTCCCCAGTATCGTCCCGGAGAGTGTTCAGCCGGGTACCTCAGCTTTACCGTTCTGCCCAATGCTGACGTTTATCCCTGCAGGAGGCTGCCTATTTTAGCCGGCAATTTACTGAAAGAATCTTTTGAGGCTATTTATAGTTCAAAGGTGCTGAGAGAATTAAGGAATTTGCACAATATTAACGATGTGTGCTATTCTTGCCCCCATTTTGAAAAATGCCGCGGCGGAGCTAAATGTCTATCGTTCAGTTATTTCCAGGATACTTCAGCCCCTGACCCACAATGCTGGCGGCTGTTCGGAAAAGAATTAGCAGGCCCGGGATTAAAATGGAGAAATAGCGTTGAAGAGCGGGAGGAAAGACTAAACTCCAGATGGATAGAGGAAGTTGTCTGAAAACGGACATTTTCCCCTGGCTTGACAATGCTCTTAAGCTCTAATAATATTAAAAAAGAACATGGCTAAGAAAAAAATACCCTCCATTAAAAAGGACATTGAGTCTTTCCTTAATAGTGAAGAAGGAAAAATAAGCAAAAAAAGCGCCTTGGATTTAGGTATTGGAATTATCGCTTTAAGCTTGCTGGCTGCCGGTCCCGCTTCAGCCGCTCACTCAAGTTATTTCCAAAACGTTGTAGGAAAAGGCCAGCATATTTCTTCTCATACTAGTTGCCATACTAATTGCCACTCCAGTTGCCACTCCAGTTGCCATTCCAGTTGCCACTCCAACTGCCATTCCAGTTGCCATTCCAGTTGCCATTCTAGTTGCCACTCCAGTTGCCACTCCAGTTGCCACTCCAGTTGCCATCTCAGCTGCAGTTGTACCTGCGCTACTTAAGAAGCAAATCATCCCATCGAGAAGATGTTCAAACCCTATAGGACTTGGTTCTTGTAGGGTTTGTCTTTTAAAACAAGAGATTAAGGGGGAATAAATCCATGGATAAAAATAAAATAGAAAAAATATTCGAGCAAGTTGAAAAAAACGAAAAGGAAACGTTCGCTTTTTTAAAAAGATTGATAAGCGTGCCAAGCGTTACCGGAAAAGAAATGGCTGCCCAGCTTATCGTTAAAGAAAAATTCTTACAGATGGGGTTAAAAATAAAGGAAGCGAGGGCAGACTATAAGGCGATAGCTAAAAATCCTGAGTTCAAAAAAAACAAATTAGCCAGGCTTTTTAAAAGTAGAAATCGTTTTAATGTTATCGGTTCCGTTGGCACTGGGCAAAACCCCAAGCTTTTCCTGTTTTCGCACATAGATACTGTACCTGCTAGAGAAAAATCATGGGAGTTTGATCCTTTTAAGGCTAAGGTAAGGGCGGGCAGAATGTACGGACGCGGATCTGCTGATAATAAATGCGGTACGGTTATAATGACGATGGCTTTGAAAAGCATACTCGACTCAAATGTTCCGTTTTCAAAAGAGGTCATTTTAGCCAGTACTATTGGCGAAGAATTTGGTAAAGGAGGGTTTGGCTATGAAGGAATGTTTTCCTGTCTGGGTTCCTGCCCTCAAATTGATTTTGCCATTTGTTTGCACGGAAGGCCTCAACCAGAAGCAACTCTTAGGGTGGGAGGTAGCGGGTTTCTGTTTTTTAGCACCCAAAAGAACGAAAGGGATATTTCGGAGAAAATGGAGCAGATAAATAACGATCGGTTGCGCATGGTAAATTTATTTATTGAAAGAAAAACGTTTCTGCAAGGGCTGAGATATCGTTATCCCTCGATTACCAAAGCTGAACCACATAAAGCCAAATTCCTTTCAGTAGGTAAAAAATGGTGGCAGTTAAAAGTTCTTCCTTTTGAAAATATTCGTGAAGTTTCCACTTTGCTTAAAAAATATTTTCCGGAAACGGAAACAGTTCTTACTATGCAACCTTTTTTACTTGATCCGGGCCATGAGTTCGTCGGTTTCGTTAAAAACAAGATAAGCAGGCTTTACGGAGAAGAGCCGGCTCTGATCGTTCAAGATAGCGGATCTGACGCGAGATTCTTAAGTTCTGCGGGCGTACCTGTGGTTTCCTTCGGTCCTTTTTCTGGAAACGCTCACTCTGCCAATGAGTGGGTAGATTTGCCAGATCTGATAAAATGCATTAAGGTGACCGTGTTGTGCATTATGATATCTCAAGACCAATAGTATATGTCTAAAAATCAGCCGATTAGAGTTTGTTTTTTCTCTAAATATCCGCCGATTGAGGGCGGAGTCTCTAGCAGGACTTATTGGCTGAGTCGAGCCTTAGGCGAGAAGGGGGTGGAAGTCCATATTGTGACTAATGCCTTGGAGGTTGAAGAGGAATACCGGGAGATACTTGATCTTAATGAGCCGAGTAATAAAAAAGAGTACGAACCAAAAAATGTTTTCGTTCACAGCCTTAATTCTAATCAAAATCACTCAGGCGTGCCCTTTCATATCCCCTTTTCTCCTGCCTACCTTGAAAGATTAATCAGCCTGGGGATAAGAGTGATTGAGAAATATGGATGCAATTTGATTGATTCTCACTATCTTCAACCTTATGGGATAGCAGCTGTTTTTGCTAAGTTTTTAACTTCCAAGCCCTGCATTTTGCGGAATGCTGGCAGCGACATTTCCAGATTGTTTCCCAAAGAGGATTTCCACGATTTATACAAGGCATCTTTTAAGATTGCTGACATTATCATAACTCAGATAAAAAATAAGGATGTTTTCGGAGATTCGAGCATTTCTCAGGATAAGCTTTGGACTTCGCCTTTCCATAGCATTCCTCCTCAACACTTTAACCCCAAGGTAAAACCGGCCAATCTGGCAAATTTTGGGATTCCTCCAAAATTGCTTAAAAAACCGGTTTTAACTTATATAGGTAAATGCACTTTATACAAATGCCTTTTTGATTTGGCAAAAGTCGCTTCTCAGATTAAAGAAGACTTCCTCTTGCTTTTTATCGCCAAGGGTTCAAAACTGGAAGAGTTAAAAGCGTATTTAAAAAGATTTCCCTCTCTCAAAAATAAATATTATTTTTTAGATTTTTTGCCTCCTTGGCAAATTCCTTCCGTTCTCCGGGCTTCCACCTGTCTTCTCCAGTTGGAAACCGGCTTCCCCGTCAAGGGACATAGGCCGATTCAGCCGATTGAAGCTTTTGCCACAGCCACGCCTGCTTTAATCAGTCAAGAACTTTTTCAGAAGTATAAAAATATTTACAGCTCCAACCTTAAAAAAGACAAAAACGTTTTAGCAGTTAACCCTCAGGACCACTTTGATCTTAAGAATGTTCTGCTGAGGATTGTCCGTAATCCCCGGAAAATAAAACAAATTGGCAGGCGGGGGCACCGAGAGCTTTTTGACGAAAAAGAATTTGAAAATGGGGTGGAAGACAGAATCTCTCTTTACAGGAAGATGTTAAGGGATCAGCTAAGCCCAAGTTCTCGGTTAAGGAATGCCGAATATTGAGGAAGCTTTTAAAATATGTCTAAGAGCAAATCAATAAAAGTTTGTTTTTTCTCAAAGTATCCTCCGATCGAAGGGGGGATTTCCAGCAGAACATACTGGTTAAGCCGAGCTTTGGGCAAAAGAGGAATGGAAATTCACATAATTACCAATGCTTTAGAGGTTGAAGAGGAGTATCGGGAAACGTTTGATTTTGAAAAACCGGAGAACAAAAAAGAATATCAGCCCAAGAATGTTTTTGTCCACAGTCTTAAAGGTTGTAAATTTAAATATATTCCCTTCTCATTGGCTTATCATGAGAGATTGATTAATCTCGGGATGGAAACGATTAAAGAGCATGGTTGCGATTTGATTGATTCTTATTATATCCAGCCTTATGGAGTGGCCGCCGCCTTCACCAAACTTTTAACCTCCAAGCCCTGCATTTTGCGTCATGCCGCCAGTGATATTGTTCGTTTACTCCCTAATGAGGACTTTCGTACTTTACACGAGATTGTCTTTCAGATCGCCGATGTTATTATCACCACGGGCAGGGAAAACGACATTTTCGAGGCTCACGGCGTTCCCAAAGAAAAACTTTGCGTGAATCCCTTTTCAAGCGTTGATCCCGAATATTTTAACCCCAAGGTAAAACCGGCCAATCTGGCAAATTTTGGGATTCCCCCAAAATTGCTTAAAAAACCAATTTTAACTTATATAGGCAAATATAACTCCCATAAAAGCCTTCCGGATATAGTCAAAGCTGCTTCTCGTATTAAGGAAGACTTTCTTTTACTTTTTATTACCGGCGGAGAAGAATTGGAAGAATTTAAGAAATATGTTCGAAGATTTCCTTCTCTCAAAAACAAGCATTATTTTTTAAGATTTTTGCCTCCCTGGCGAATTCCTTCCGTTCTCCGGGCTTCCACCTGCCTGTTCCACCTAGAAAGCGGTTTTCCTTTTAAAAATATAATGCACACGCCCACCCCGCCAGTTGAAGCTTTTGCAGTTGCCACGCCGGTTTTGATGAGTTATGAGGTTTCTCAGGCATATAAAAAAAGTTGTCCCGATATGGAGAAAGATAGAAATATTTTAGTTACCAATCCCCAAAATCACCTCCAGCTTAAAGAAGCTCTTTTGGGAATTATTAAAAATCCTAGAAAAATGAAAGAAATTGGCAGGCTGGGACACCAAGAACTTTTTGATAAGGGGCAATTTGAAAAAGGGGTGGAAAATCAAATTTTGCTTTATCGGAAAATATTAAAGAGCTAGCCGCGAAAAAACCTATCAACAGATCCATGTTAGAACAGCAGAAGATTTCTAACGGAGGAAACAGCCTAATAAGACAGAAGGCTTTTCTTCTCCAGTGGCATATTACCGAAAGATGCAATTGGCGATGCCGTCATTGTTATCAGGAGGGAAGCAAAACGCCGCCGGATTTGAACTTGAAACAACTTTTCCAGATTTTTGATAAGTTCCTGTTTTTGATTCGTAAACGAGAGATTCCTCCCCAGAGAGTAACTCTGAATATTACCGGCGGAGAACCTCTTGTCAGGAAAGATTTCTTCCAACTTATTGAAAGAATCGGCCAGTATTCGCATCTGTTCCGTTGGGGGCTGATGTCCAATGGTTCCCTATTTGATAAAGATAACATTCTGGAATTGAAAAAAGCCGGCATATGGAGATGCCAGGTTAGTCTTGAGGGCATGGAAAAGAATAACGATAAAATCAGGGGGAAGGGGTCTTTTAAAAAAACCATAAGAGTAATAAAGCTTCTGGCTAATGAAGGTATATCGGTCCGTGTTTCTTTGACTCTAACCAGAGAAAACATGAAAGACATCCCTGCCTTGGTCAGGTTGTGCGATAAACTAGGGGCTTCGGCTCTCGGCACCAGGAGATTGATACCATGGGGGCGGGGAAAAGAATTGGCAAAATATATGCTTCAACCCCAGGAGTTAAGGAATTTTTATTTGAAGGTTAAGGAGATCAACGCAAAATTGGCCAAAGGGAAAAATGAACTTAAGGTAGTCCTAGGATGCGAAAGCGGGATCTTTTCCGATGAACTTATTTTTGACACAGCAAGTAATATGAATGCCAATTTCTGCGGAGTAACTCAAGGCAGAAGTTTGACGATTATGGCAAACGGTGACATTCTGCCGTGCAGAAGGCTGCCGATAGTTGTTGGCAATGCCCTGAAAGAAGATTTTGATGACGTCTATTATTCCCCCAAAATGCAGGAACTGCGAGATTTGGACAAGCTCCACCCCTTTTGCCAGGAGTGCCCTAATTTTTTAAATTGTTTCGGCGGGGCAAAATGCATCAATTATACTTATGCCGGGAAATTGAATATTCCCGATATTCAATGCTGGAGAGCTTATAAGAAAATAGGCCAACCCAGGTTCACTTCTGCCTGAAGAAACTCTAACAGATAACTCAAAAGAGAGTTATAAAAAAATAATTAGCGATTTTACAAAAAGGATAGAATAGTTACTCTTGTTCTATCTTTTTTATTCTAATGGCAGTAAAATATTCTCTCCAGAGAGCATCTGAAACCGGTTCCGAAACTATTACCGACAGATTATCTCCATCTTGTAGCTCTGATAAGCCGATTGGCTGCCCATCTTCCGATTGAGCAGGCCCCTTGGTAATGGTCGTTACATCTTTCACTAATATAGATCTTGTTATCGTAGGAATTGGAGGATTTGAAAATCTGCGAAAAAGACTTATGGTTGCGGTGATTTCCGCCGGTTTTTTGCTTTGGTCTATCGATAAGACAACTGCGTCGAGCACATTGCCCCGCTCTCCTGGGTTCAATTGAAGAGTTTGATCCAGCGTTATTAGCTTCAGTGCCTCCTGATCCGCCTTAAGTAGGTCCTTGTTCCAGGGGCAGTAAAAGGCGAAATAAAAGATTGCCGAAAGAACCAGTATCACCAGCAAAGCTATTATCAAATAAAATAGTGGTTTCTTTTCCATTGACTCATTGGTTTATTGTCTTTTTCGACCTTTTACTTGGCACTTTTTATTATATCAAAGAATGAAAAAAATTGGCAATAAGGGGAAGAAAAGAGCTTTCGGTAGAAACTGAGATAATGGCAGACAGAAACAAGAATGGGGCAAGGGGGATGGTTTTCTGCTTCATTATTCTTATTCCCCTGTCGGAAGTAAATAATCTTTTAATGATATCAGCCTGGTTTTCATTAAGACCACTGGCGCCTATTTCTCCGAATTCCCTCTCCATTTTCTTTGCTTTTAACTTTTTTGATATTATATAGAATTCATTTTTTGGGAGAATCGTTCCCTTTCCAATATCTTTAATTTTTCCCCACCTCATTTCCCGTTCCCTAGCGTAGGAACCCAAAAGCTGACGGATTGAACCCATCAAAATCATGAAAATCAAGGCAATTTTTAAGATGTTCCCCAGTAAATAGATTTGTCCCTGCAGAACAAGCAAACCGCCATAGCTAAGAATGGTGCCGTAGACGATGAAATCCAGCCATCTTTTTTTCCTCCTAAGAGTGCTGAAGCGGCCCATAACCAAAAGTAGCAGGCCAAAAATGAAAAAAGGATTCAAGAGAATCTCGCTCCATGGCCCGCTTTCTATCAAAAAAATCAACAGTCTTAAAGCAATAAGCACAAAAACGTAATTTAAGAATGCCTGGAACAGAAACAAGGTTGTCTTTAAGACATTTTTCCTTGCAAGAGAAACCAATTCTTTTATTCTTTGCCTTTGGCTGTAGCCGTTTTTTACCAGGACAAGGAGCCTATTGCCCATTAAGATAAAAAGAAGCGGGATGAATAGGTTTATTAGCAAATTGAAAGAAGGGAATAAAATAATGTGGCTTTTTGAATAAAAGCTCAAAGGGATTAAAAAGGAATAAACGGCGAAAAGTTTTGCATCGCCCGCTGACCATAGCTTAAAATGCCATAAGACGTATCCCCCCAAAAGGGCGGTAAAGCCGTTGGCCGACAATCTCAGTAGATAACGAATGTTTTCCTCATCCCCTGCCGAAAAATTGTAAGAGAATAAAAAAAGATAAAGGAGAAGAACGTAAAGAAATCCCAGGGATATCCATTTGTTAAAAATTTTACCGTATTTTATGTCAGTATAGGAACAAATCAAGCCAATCACCGCTAGGGGAAATAAAAATAAAAAGTTGATTGAGCTTGTCATAAAATGGGGGCAGTCTTGGTTCGTCGATGTATTGGTTTGAACTCTTTCGCTCCGTAATTTTTAACGTATTCTTCTTTAACCCTGGGGCAGAACAGCCTATTGGCAATTTTTAAATGAAAGTTGGAGTCGGCCCGAGAGGATCTGTAAAGACAATTGTTGCTGCGTATAAAATTGAGATTGGATTTTAATTCAGTTCTTTCTACGATGTTCTTAGTTTGACTCTATTTGATTGGTCGAATTTTGCCGGTGCCGAATTTGTCAATGTCGTTGACGAAAAACCCGTCGCAATAGTTAAAAGCCTTGCAGGCATTGCACATGGCAATCTTTCGTTTCAATCTGTAGGCGGGAAGATCGGGTGTTTCTGTTCTGACTGCTTCTGGCGGCTGGTTGTATTTGCCCAGGTTGGGAGGCGATACCCTGTTGCTTATGTTCTTTGTGTTAAATTTGCCGAAAACGCAGAAAGGTATTTCTAGGAACATGATTTTGTTGTTGACCTTCAGGGCATAATCATAAAGCTTTTTAAGGTATGGCCCCAAATCTTTGAAAGGGATGTAAAAAGAATAATCTTCTTCTGTGAGGCAGGGAATAGAAAAATAGAAATTCTTTATCCCTAATCCGTCAACAAAATCAACTATGTTCGGAAGGTCGTTTTTATTCTGTTTGAATATCATGCTGCTTATCTGAATTTGTATTTTGGTTTTTCTTTTCAATAAGTTTTTAATCCCGGAAATTATTCTGTTGAAACTGCCCGACGTTTTGGTGATGGAGTCGTGAATCTTGGCATTGGAACCGTAGATGGGCATTCTCAGCTCATCAACCCCCGAAGCGATAAGCTTTTTTAAAAAAACTGGGTCGGACAATCTTTCCCCGTGCGTGGATAGTTTGACAGATTCAAACCCCTCTTCTTTTATGTATTTTATCAGTTCGGTTATTTTCTCGTATTCTATGGGATCAGATCCCGAGATTGAGATTTGTTTAATTCCTGCTCTTTTAAAATCTTGCAGGTTTCTATAAGCGTTTATTTCCTGTTCTCTTAATCTGGCCTTGGGCGTTTTGCGATGGCCCCCGCAGAAAACGCAGGAAAGACTGCAGCCCGGAGTGAAAATTATCCCGCCTGGTTTTTGTTTTCTAAGCATATTCATAGAGTGTTTGTTTTATTATTATTTTTTAATAATTGGCTTGAACTCTTTAATACCATATGTTTCAACGTATTCTTTCGCCACGCCGACGCAGAGAGACTTATAAATGCAGCCTTTGCAATTTGGAAAAGTGAACTGGGCGTATTTTATTTCTTTGGAGGGCATCGCTTTGTAGACGGCATTGAGGGTTGATTTTTTAAGATTAATACACGGGGCCATATATTTTTTAAATTTTTTCCCCAAAACGCAAACAGGAATCTCATTTAGGGTTATGCGAATATCGCGATTTTTTTTTATTATTTCCTTGATGGTGGCTGCGCATTCACCGTATCGTGGGACAAATTTTTTATAATTATTCATAATGGTTTTCCCGTTTACAAACTCATATTGGATTTTTTTAACCCCCTCTTTTTTTAACATCTTGACCATGCTTTTTAAATAACGAAGGTTCGGCTTCATGACGACGGTATTAATCGTAAAATTGCAGTTATGCTTTATTAAATTTCTTATTCCTTGCATCGTTTGATAAAATCCGTTTGATAGATTGTATTTCTTGTAGAGCTTAGCGTTGGGGAAATGGAAGGAAACAAGAAATCTTATTGGTTCAAAATGTTTGAGCTTTTTAACCATTTCTTCGTAGAATAACATTCTTCCATTGGTTTCAATTATTAAAAATTTTATTCCTTTTCGTTTGGCGAAAATTAATAAATTAAAAAAATATTTTGAAATCAATGGCTCTCCACCCGAGATTAATAACTTTTTCCCTCCGTTTTCGGCAAAAATCTCAATTTGTTTTTGTAATTCTTCAAAAGAGAATTCTTTAAGATGTCGCTTATCTTTACTCAAGCAAAAAATGCAGGCATTATTGCACTGATACCCGACTTTTATGTCTAACTCTTTCATGGAAAATTAAAAGCATTTTAAAGCTTATTTAACCGTTGGTTTAAACTCCTTGGCGCCGTAATTCTCAACGTATTCTTTTCTGACTCCTTGGCAAGTTGTCAGATAGGCACAGTTTTCGCAGCTAGGGAAGACGAACTGAGAAGATTCGATCTCTTCGGTGGTTAACAGGCCGCGGTTGGAATTAAGATTTAACCTCTCTGGATTTAAGCGGGGGGCCAGATGTTTTTTTGATTCTTTTCCCAAAACACAGACAGGTATTTCCCGCAAGCTTATATTAATGTCTGAGTTTTCTTTTATTATTTCTTCTATGATAGATAAGCACTCGCTGTAGCGAGGAACGAATTTTTCGTAATCTTCGCCAACATTCTTGCCGTCTATGAATCTGTACTGGATTGCTGGAGCTCCTATCCCTTTCAGCATCTTCATCATCCCCTTCAGATAAGGAAGGTTCTGTTTCATTATGACCGTGTTTATACCGAAGTGGCGGTTGTATTTCACCAGGTTTTTGATTCCCTCAACCGTTTGCTGAAAACCATCTGACCGGCAGTATTTTTTGTAAAGCTTGGCATTGGGAAAATGGAAGGAGACAAGAAAGGTTAGCGGCTCAAACTCTTTAAGTTTCTTAATTACCCCTTCGTAACAAAGCATTCTGGCATTGGTCTGTATTTCCAAGAACCTTACCCCTTTTTGCTTGGCAAAGTCTATCAAGCTTAAAAAATATTTTGAGATAAGAGGTTCGCCTCCTGAAATCACCAGCTTTTTTCCTCCGCTTTCGGCAAAAACTTCAATTTGTCTCTTGATTTCTTCGGGCGGGAGCACTTTTCGCTGTCTTTTGTCTTTGTTCAAGCAAAAAACGCAGGAATTATTGCATTGATAGCTGATTTTCACGTCGAGTTCTTGCATCTGTTTTTGTCTTACAATAATAGCACGAAATGAAAGAGAAAACCACTCGCATCTTTCCCGTTTTATTAAAACGGTTTATAATTAAAAGAGGTATTTTCGCCATAAATTCGATGTTAGAGATAAAGGATCTGACAAAATATTATAATGGTTTGCATGTTCTGGAAAAGATAAGTTTTCAGGTGAAAAAAGGAGAATTCGTTTCCGTCATAGGGCCTAGCGGATGCGGCAAAACCACTTTATTGAAAATCATCGGCGGTTTAAGGGAACCGACAAACGGGGAGATAAAAATTAAGGAGGAGCTTGAAGAGTCTACTTTCAAAAAAAGCCGGTTCGGATTTGTCTTTCAGAACCCGGTTTTGCTTCCCTGGAGAAATGTCGTAGAAAATATTGAGCTTCCCCTGGAAATTCTCGGCCGCAAAAATTTGCCAAAAGCGCCGGAGGATTTGCTGAAAATCGTCGGTTTGCAGGGTTTTGAAAATTATTATCCGAACGAGCTGAGCGGCGGCATGCAGCAGCGTGTTGCCATAGCCAGGGCATTAATTTTTAAGCCGCCTGTTCTGTTGATGGACGAACCTTTCGGAGCGCTTGATGAAATTACCAGAAACTACATGAATCTGGAACTTTTACGGATATTACAGGAAGAGAAAACGATTTCTACGGTTATTTTTGTTACCCATTCCATCCCGGAAGCGGTTTTCTTGTCGGACCGGGTCGTAGTTTTATCGAAAAGGCCGGCAAGAATTGAAAAAATAACAGAGATTGATCTGCCCCGGCCGAGAACGGCAGAAATCAAAAACTCAAAGAAATATCTTGATTTAATAAAATGTCTGAGAAAAGAAATAAAAGAAGACTAAAAAAAATAATCGTTCCAGTTTTGTTCTTTATCGGCGGGTTTCTTCTTTGGGAGGGGTTGGCTTCCATTTCAAACATTCCTGAGTTTCTCTTGCCAAAACCTTCCCGGATTATTGTTGAAATCGTCAGCCAATTTACGTTTTTCCTGAGACATCTCGGTATTACCATGATGACGGCTCTCAGCGGGTACCTTATTGCCAGCCTGTTGACCTTTATTGTCGCCGTTATTTTCGTTCATTCTAAAACCATTGAGACAGGCCTTTATCCTTACGCCATAGCCATTAAAATAGCCCCAACTCTGGCCATAGCCCCGTTTATTATCTTATGGTTCGGAGTGGGCATCATATCTAAGATTGTTATAGTGACCCTGATCTGTTTCTTCCCTCTTTTGGTTAATACCGTTAAGGGGTTGAAAACGGTTGACGAAAATGCCCTGGAATTGTTAAATTCCCTTTCGGCCAGCAAGTGGCAGATTTTCCTCAATTTAAGGTTACCCAGCGCTCTCCCCTTTATTTTTCAGGGGCTTAAGGTTTCTTCCACGCTTGCCATGACCGGAGCTTTTGTGGGAGAATTCCTGGCAGCAAATCAGGGAATAGGATATTTGATTTTGCTTAACAGCCGTGTTCTTGAAACTGCCACTGCTCTGGCCGCTCTTTTTATGATGATTTCAGTAGGGATATTGTTTTTCTGGTTGATCACCCTGGCAGAAAAGAAAATAGTTTTTTGGCAAAAGTCTGAAGGAATATAATTGACGTTCATGCCTTCTTATCTTATGCTGAATAAAAGTTACAGGAATATAAAGGTCAATTTTAAAAGAAAATAACATACCTTAATTTTTTATTATGACATCAAAAAAATGGATATATCTGGGGATATTGGCCGTATTGGCAATTATCCTGGCGTTTATTTTAATAGGAAGGAACGAAGAGGCGTCTCTAACGGAACAACCTGCAGAACCGCAAGAAATAAAAATTAGTTATATGTCTGGGGGGGCTAGCGACTCCGTTCTGCCTTTGTTCGTTGCCCAAGAAAAAGGATTCTTTGAAGAAGAAGGCCTTAAGGTTAAGTTGGAGGAAATGCAGCCCAGCATGAGCCTGTCGGCATTATTAGCGGGAGAAGTTGACTATATGCCCTTTCCTTTAAATGCGGTAATAGCCAATCTAAAAGGAGCTCAGGTTAAAACGATTATTTTGACATCGAGATATCCCATGTTTTTTCTTGTTGCTCAGCCCGGGCTGGAGCTAGAAGACTTGAAAAGTATAGGGATTACCTTTTTTGGGGCTTCCCCCATGCATTACCACGCCTTAAAACTTGTTGAAGAAAACAATCTTGACGTAGAAATAATCGCTTCAAACGACCCTCAAGCGACCGTTGCCTTCTTGTTTCGGGGTACGACTGACGCAATTTTGGCGCAGGAACTCAAAGCTATTCGGTTTCAGGCAAGCGGGTTTTCGATTCTCAAGGCTTTCCATGATGTTTTGCCTTCCGGCTTAAGTACAACAACAGAAAAGATAGAGAATAACCCGGAAGAAGTGAGGAAAATAGTCAGGGCGGTAAAGAAAGCGAGGGAGTTTATTGAAAGCAATCCAGAAGAAATGAAAGAATTTATTCTGCGGTTCTATAATTTAGAAAAAACAGAAGAGAATTTGGCAATGGCAGAAACCGCTGCCCTGATGTTCAAAGATGCCTTTACGAGAAAGGGCGTTCCGGTCGATGAGGGATTGGAGACTCTTATTAAAATCGCCAAGGCCGGGAGCTTTGAGAATCTCCAGGATATAGAAGGGCAGACCGTTTCCCAGGAAGAGATCGATCAGGTATTTGATTTCCGTTTTGTAGAGTAGAGGATAATCATTGTCAAAGAGATAAAGATATGAATAACGATGTCGTTTTGAAATTCAAAGACCTACTCAGCTTCGTATTCAATAACGAGCACAGTAGCTTTTACCGAGACAAGTACCAGAAAGCTGGATTTATGCCGAATGCTGACTTTCAATCTCTGGAAGATATCAAAAGAATTCCCCTTCTTACCAGAAAAGAGCTTGCCGAAGAGGATTGCTCCCGGCTTTTGTTCGTGCCGGACCAAGAAGCGGAAATTGTTTCCCCTACTTCAGGGTCAACTACCGGAAAGCCGTTTATTACATTTCATTCAATAAAAGATCGCTTAGTCCCTCATCCGGACATTGAAATGCCTCAGAACAAAGCGCTCGTTCTTATGAGCCCTTTTCGCGCTCCCATAACATCCCTGGCAGTGAAACAAGCAAAAGCAAAGCATGTTTTAATGGGAGATATTTTTAATCTGCCGGCTTCCTGCTATCTTGCCTCGAAACTGGGAGTTAACCACATAAGCACCACTCCTGCTCTGCTGCTGATCTTGAAAAAATACTTAGTAAATTACCCCGACCTTGAGAAGAATCTCCGTTCTTTTGTCATTGGTGGCGAGCTGGTTACTCCTGAAAAAAAGAAAATGCTGCAGGAGCTTTATCCTGATAAAGAAATATTTATGATTTACGGCCTGAGCGAAGCGGGGGGTATTAACGCAAGGCAGTGCCGTACTCTTGCCGGTCGCAGCAGAGAGGTTCTTTTCCATCCCGGTGTTGAGACTTGCTATTTTGAAATAATCAACCCCGAAACAGAGAAAGAGGTGCCGTTTGGAGAGAGAGGAGAGCTCATTATCACTAACTTCAAAAATCGGGCAACGCCCCTGATCAGGTATCGGACAGGAGATTCAGCAAGCTTTAAGGAAAATGATTGTCCATGCGGAGCTCCGGGCCCGCTTTTGGAGTTTTATGGAAGGATAAATTACGATATTATCAAAGTGGGCGGGATTGAATTGCGCAGCGATATGTTGGAGAAACCCCTGATGAATCTTAGCTCATACCTAAAAGACTGCTTTGAGGTTCATGTCCACGAAGCGTTTGCAGGCAATAAACCGAAAATACAAATAACGCTCAATTTGTCTCTTAAAGAAGGCGTGGGAGATTCTCCTGCAATTCGAAAAAAAATCGAGGAAGAATTCCTGGAGAACTGGCGGCTTTCCCCCAGGTTCAATTTGAGAAAGGCGGTTGAGACAGGACTTTTTGGATTTCCTCAAATAAATTTTGTTCAGTTTCCTCTCACGGGAAAAGCAAGAAGAGTTTTAATTTTAAATTGAGTCTTTTACCTTGAGCCAGGGGATTTTTATGAATAAAAAATTTATTTTATTAATCTTAATATTTTTAATGATTTTCGCCTTTATTTTTCTTTCCTGGCTTGATATAAATAGAAAAACCAGGCTCGGTCTCGAGGGTTTTTATGAGTTAACCTTAAAAGACCCTCTCTTTTATTCCTCTCTTTTTGATTCGGAAGAATTTGGAAAAGCAATTTTGAGGCTGGAAGAATCAGAGAATCAGCTCAAAGAAGTTGCCATAGAAAATAGCAAGGCAAGTGTTGGGAACGAAGGAGATTCTTATAGCAATATCTTGAAAGAAAGCAACGTCTTCCCTCATCAATTTTTGGAGAGCTTAATTCCGCTAAATCAAAAGACGAATGATTTTTTAAAAAATCCTTCAGTCAAACTAGCAGAAGACCTTTTAGACCTCTACGATGTTGCAGCTGATTTTTACCTTGAGGACATTTCGTCATTAATACGAGTTCTGGGGGAAAAAGAAGTAGAGAGAGAGGTATACACGGCTTCTGATACCTCTCGTCTTATCGCATCCGTGGACAGCTTTAGCTCCTTCGACGTCGTTAAAAATGACTTTCTTACCATAAAAGAAAATGGTCATAAACTAAAAGAAGAAATAGCCAAAAGAAGAAGCTGTCTTTCAGGTAAAGAGGATTGCCGGGCGTTGTTAAAAGTTAAAGACAATACTTCTTTCATTGCCTCGCTCTGTAAAGAATTTGATCAGCAGGGAGAGAGAGTAGATTTTGTCAAAGACATGTTCCTTAATTTCGTTCCCAATGAAATTAGCGAAGCCAAAGGACCCTATGAAATAAAATCATCTTGCTGGCAAGGTCCTGATTCCACGCACTGGCTTTATCTTATTTATACCGAACAAGATGGCAGAATTTCAGCTTTACCAAAGTTAGCCACTCAAAACTACTACCGTAAGGTTTCTGCTTTTGTCCGGGCGGCTGGCACCAAAGAACAAGAAGCTTTTTTGGAACAAGGATTAGAGTTTATTTTCATGACGGATACCCCGACTTACCAATGCATGGACGTAAGTTTTTATCCCCAGCTTCTGGCCATGGATTTCATAAAAGAACAGATAGAAAGTGGACAGGTCGCTCAAGAAGAGCTAGAAGGAAAATTAGATTATAAGCTCCTGATAGAAAATCAGTTTGGTTTATTGGCTCCGGCGATAAACGCGGCGTCTTCCCATCTGGATATTATGAGAAAACATGCTGAGATCAATAAATCGATACCGTCTTTAGCGTATGTGTTCACGGTAAGGACCGTTTATTCGATATTTTATTTCCCTTTTGCCGAATCGATTTGGCGAATAGACAAAGAATTGCAATATTTTCTGCCCGAAGAAAAAAAACCAGCCCAGCGGGGGCCGACCTTTTTCACTTTAGATGAATTGGAAGAATTAGGCTATACTAGAGAACAAATTAAGGAATTCCATATAGACTATATCCACGAATTTCTTGATCTTCTTCTGCTTGGTTTCTAGAAAAACCCTCCGCAACCGACAAACATACAGTCTTCTGCCTCTGCTTCACTGTATTCTTTTAAGATCAGAGAAGTTTCATCTTCTTCCAGGAGATCATCACGGGTTGATGCTGATTGTTCGATTTCAGCACTGGAAACAACTATCAGCCGTTCTTCAAGCTGGCCGTTTTCCCTTACAGAAGGCTGGTTGTCTTGGTTTGTCTTGAAATTAGTTCCCTTGGCCGTCAGTCCAAAAATAACAGCGACCAACAAAGCGCCGAACGAGGTAAGTCCTATGATTTTCTTTATTAATTGTTTTTTTAAATTAGCCATTTTTAAAATTGTCTAATAATAAGCAGGTTTCTACACTTTTATTATAGTGGCACCTGAAGAGTAATGTCAAGCTGATAATAAGCACCTCTTTATTTTATCTGTTCTTACTCTTCTGTTAATAGGCTGAAATCAAATACTTTTGCTATATCTTCAGGGCTGACGGGCTGATTCTTGACGTTTTCAAACGATGTGAATTGTTCTGTCTTAATGAATCGGATAACTTCTCTCATTGTTTCTTCATCAAGAGTTCCTTTCTCTGAGAAAAACTGTTTTGTGAAAAGATAGGTATTTTCCACTGCTTTTTCATTTGCCTCGTTTTTTTCAAGTTCAAAATATTCAAAAAGCAGGTCTTTGGTTTCCTGAGGGTTGGTTCCAATAAATTCTATGGCTGACCGCAGAGCCTTAATTATTCTTTTTGCTTCTTCCGGGTTGTTTTCTATCTTATCGTTCCTGGCTGTCAGGCCGGAGAACATAATCCGAACATCGCTGGATGGCTCAAGAACGGTGAAACCATTTTCCTGGAGGAGAAAAACGTAAGGGGGCGTGAGAAGGGCTCCGTCAACAGATCCTTCAAGCAGGGCGGCAACGTGTTGCGCCGGGTTATTCCCCAAAAACGAAATCGTGGCCGGGATATCATTCTCTTCGATCAGTTTCAAGGCTTGATAGTGTGATCCGGAGAATGACGAATTTACGCCGATGGTTTTTAAGTCTTTTAATTCCAGACCAGGCTGGACAACAAGAAAATGATGAGAACTGCTCGTAAGAGCCATGATTGATTTCATTGATGCCTCTTCTAAGCTAGTCTGTATTGCCGAAGGAGAAGAGGATATATAATCCACTTCTTCTTCAACCAGTGCCTTAAGGGCATCAGCCGTTTCCGGTAATTCAAACGCAACCCTTAAGCCGTTTGCCTCAAAGAGGTTTTTTTGCTGAGCTATGAAGAAAGGGAAATAAGGAAAGATTCTCGGCACGTTGGCAATTTTTATTTCCATTATTTCCGTTTCGGCCGGCTCTTCCGTTTTTTGCGTCTCTCCGACCTGCTCCTCAGTAATTTTCGGTTTCTCCGTTAGTTCGATAATGACTGCGGTAAAAACCAATACAACCAGGACGATACCGGCCAAGACCCAAATTTTTTTGCTGGTTATCATATTTTTAAAATAATTTTAACGATAATCATGAAATTAACCTTTCATTATTAAATTTATAATTTACCTTAAGAGGTGTCAATGACTTGAATTTACGGTTTGACACCCTTCAGCATTTTTAACTATAATAATATAAATTACGCCTTATGAACAAAAAATTTCTAACGGTCACGGTAACGCTATTTGCAGTCTTTGGCTCTTTGGCAGCGGCGTACTTTCTATTTAATTCCGAACCAACCCAAGCTCAATCGGGCTGGCTGTCAGATTATAACTATCGTAAGCAGATTACCATCAACGGTTCAACGGCCGGCAGCCAGACGAATTACCAGATGAGGCTTACCGTGAACAGGGCTTTAGGTAGCGATTCTGGCGGTACGGTTTATCTCAATAATAATGCCTTAAGCTGGCCTAATGATATCCGTTTTACCAAATCTGACGGAACCACTGTCTTGGATTACTGGTTGGAAGCGTCTGACGCCAATACTGCTACGGTTTGGATAGAGTTTGATTCTGTTCCTGCCTCGCCAGCCACAGCCAATTTTTACGTTTATTACGGCAAGGCAGGCGTTGGTTCAGCCAGCAGCGGGAACAACACGTTTATCTTTTTTGATGATTTTGCGGGAACAACAATAGATTCTGGCAAATGGACAGAAGTTGATACGGGAAGCAATATCTCTCAGAATGAAGTGCTTACCATAGCTAATGGCACAGGTGCCTGGGGGCAGACAGCCATATACTCTAACGCTAATTTTAATAGAAGCGATAATCTTCTGGTTCAGGGCAAGTATAGATCTACTGCGGTAAGGGGTACGACCTATGGTGATACAACCGTAATCTGGACGAAAAACTCAACCACTGCCGTGAATTATACAGATATGATTTACGGCCTTTATTTTTATGATCCGTCGAGTACGATATTTGACACTTGGAATATATACGGAGTATCAAACGGAGCTGCCAGATCGGCTGATTGGACCATTGCAGGGCCAACGTATATAACGACTCTTTTGACTTATCATTGGAATGGAGGTTCGGGGGTGACGCCCGGAACCATGCACATAAGAAAGAGCAGTGACAGTTCAATAGTCTGGCAGGGTCCAGCTTCAGCTTCAAGCCCCTATACTTATCACTATGCTTATCCGAACGTTACCCTGCCTGCTGGCACATATTATGTTACCGATACCGCAGCTCAGTGGTCGTACAATACGCAATCTGGCGGAGTTAATTCCGGCTTTCTCAGGGTGACGGCAAGAATCAATACTTTGAAAATGTATGAAGACGGCACTGACAGGGGTAGCATAACTCCTGCCTGGCAAATTGACACCCAATATTGGGTTCGTCAGATTATAAAATCAGGCGGAGGCGCAACAACCCAGTGGAGTACTGACGGGGGCAGCTGGACTACCAAATACGATTCTGCCTATTCAACGGCAACCCCCGTTAAGATCGGCTTCACTCATTACCAGGGAGGAGACGTTATTATTGATGATGTTCTGGTCAGGAAATATGTTTCTCCTGAGCCGGCTTGGGGAGCATGGGGTGCAGAGGAAGAATTCTCGCCCCCACCTTCTTGTCAGGCGCATGATGTTTGGGGTTGGGCTTGGTCTGATAATGTCGGCGAAATCAGCTTTTCCTGCGAAAACGAAACGGAAATCGGAACGGGTGTTGATTACGGCATAGATATTGAAAAGGAAACCGGGAATTTTTCCGGTTATGCCTGGTCAGACAGCGTTGGCTGGATAAGCTTTACTCCGTCAGGTCCCTACCCTGATGCGCCTAGTTATCCGGCAAAGGTGAATTTACAAACCGGACAAATTTCTGGCTGGGTAAAAGTTTTGAACCCCGGGGAAACTTGGGACGGCTGGATAAAATTGGGCAGCGAATAAGAAGTTTTTCCGCAAATTAATTTTAATATGTTAAAAACGAAAAAAATATTATTTCTTATTATCCCTTTGGCGGTCTTTAGTTTTTTCTTTTCAGGAGAAATTGATGCCGCAACGGTAACCTTGGATCCGGTCGGGCCAGGGAACGAAACTAACTTTGATTGGAATTATTATTGTAAAGCACTGCTTGGAGATGGCGTACAAAACTGGCAGTGTGCTCTTCTTAATGACGGGTGCGGTACCTGTGTTGGCAGCAATCAGCAGCAGGTTTACGTGAGAGACTTGTATGAGTCTTCTGGTTCCTCTCTCAGTGGTACGATAAACAAGGTTACTGTCTATGTTGTCCCTGGGACTTATATCGGTGGGGGGTATAAGGTAAGCCTCAGAACCCATAACACGACTTATGACGGTACGGAAGTTTTGAATCCTAGCTCTACTATCAGCTATGAATGGGTTCAGAACCCCTACACTGGCTCTGCCTGGACGTGGAACGAGATAGTTAGCCTGCAAATCGGCGTAAATCTAAAATGGATAAGCGGGACTCTTTCTATAACTCAGGTTTATGCAGTGGTTGATTACGAGCCTAATGTAAATTATGGGGTCTCTGTTGATTTTATGAATGGTGAATTTTCTGGTTATGCTTGGGGGTCCAAGGTTATCGGCTGGCTCAGCTTCAACTGTGCTAACGAAGGAGTCTGCGGTACTGCAGACTACAAGGTGCTAACCTCTTTTTCTCCTGCCCCCAGCATTACCAACTTTAGCAATGAATTCCCTGCCCCCTGTTCCCAGTCCAGGATACCTACCTTCTCCTGGGGAACAGACGCTGAGCTGCCCTATGACTACGAGATAAGGCTTTGCAGCAACTCAGACTGTACCGGTCCCAGCGACCCCTTGGTTTTAGAGCTGGTAGAGAGCACGAGCAGTACGTCTTGGGGTCCGACTTGCGCCTATCTCTGCAATGTTTCTCCTTACAATAATATTAATTTTGGAGGAGGCACATACTACGGCCAGGTAAGAGCAAGAAACACGGGCGGCCAATGGTCAGGCTGGACAACTAGCAGTTTTGCCACCTACAACCACGCTTATCCTTTCCCTGATTTTCTATGCGACGGCCTGAATTGCGAAGAAATGCAGATATACGAGGACGTTATCGTAACCCTGGCCAGTAACTCCACCACTTACGACGGCCCTCTCAGCTGTTCCTGGACCTTACCAGAGATTGCCGAAGTAGTAGAGGGCAACCCTGCTTCTGACTGCGAGCTCCAGGTCAAGTTTTCTCCTCCGCCTCCCGGCCAAAGAGAGCAGGAGATAGGCTTTAGTGTGACTGACTCTAGCAGTTATTCCTGTTCTACGACAAAGACCGTTGAGATCAGGTTCCCCTTGCCGGAGTACAAGGAGGTGCCCCCCATGACCTGGCTTAAGAACTTTTTTGCCAGAGTAGCTAATATTTTTGCCGGATTTTAAAACCTTTGATTTGTCAATAAAAAGCATGAGAAAAGAGATTATCATATTATTAATCATAGTTTCTCTTTTGATAGGTTTTGGGGTCGGCAAAATTTCCGAAAGAATGGTTTGGCGACCACAGATGGAGATTGTCCAAAAAGAAATTAATTGGCTGCGTTTTCAGTCGGAAATGATTTATCTTCTCCTTCCGGAAGAGCCTGATTGGCTGAGGTCTCAGCTGGCAACGATTTATGCTCTTTCAGAAGAAGAGACTGGGGAAGCAAGAGCCGAATTAGTAGAAACAATTAACCTGCTTCGGCAAGAAGGAGAGGAAATTCATGAGCTTTGGGGAGTTGTAAACGAGGTAGGAGATAATTTTTTGGTGATGGAGGGCGTGGTTTCGGCGGTTGAACACCCCTTATTGGCAAAAAAACAGCCTGGGACAATAACTGTCAAGGTGGGCGTGAGCGATAAAACAGAAATCTTTCGGACGGAAGAATCCGCTAAATTATCTTCAGATCTTAAAGATATCAAGATGGGAGACACTGTGCGGGTAGAATCCGAAGAAGATATCAAGGATGGGGAAGAAATTATTGCCAGCCAGATCCAGCTAGTTCGCTAAAATGGAGGGAGGGCGTAGTCTTGCGCTTTGCCTAAGAGTTGGATTATCTAGCTTAGATGAAGACAATGAATACGGGCATCACAAAAAAAACTATTTTATACTCTCTTATTTCCCTTTGGGTATTTTTTTCCATTGTTTATATCGCCAACGATATTTGGTTAAACTATAGAAACGTGCAGATGGTGCGAGCCTATGAACAAGGCAAAGAACAAGGCAGGGCAGAGACAATTACCTCGTTGCTGCGGGAAGCTGAAAAGTGCGAACCTGTTCCTATTTTTATCGGAGAAAAAGAAACCCGATTAATTGAGATAGGCTGTCCGGGAGTGAATCTTGGACAATAGTCGTTGACAGTTTCTTTGTCTTTTCATGGTGGTATAATATTAAAATAATAAGGGAAATTCTTATGGCAAGAATCAGTAGAGATATCGTTATCAAAATTTCCATCATCGTAATTTTAATCTTCTTGGTTGTTATTGTCTGGGCTCTTTTGCCGAGAAAGACGGCGCCTTCGCAAGAGGAAGGAGTCAAAGAAGAGGAAACCACCGAGGAGCTTTTGGAAAGGTTAACTCCTGAAAACGCCCAGCCTTTGACCGAAGAAGAGCAAGAGGACCTGGAAGAATTATTAAAACGGCTCACCCCTCAAAACTTTTAATCCCTCGATTCTTTTAAAATTTAGCAAAAATAAACAAATAATAAACAATGGATAAAAGTTATATGAGAAAAATACGATCTTTTGCCTTAATTCTGGGAGTTTTGACGATGAGCGTCACTGTGGGTTACCTGGCACTGGCTTGGACAGATGCCCCTGGCGATCCTCCCGGCTGCCCGGTTGACTACCCGGGCTGCAACACCCCTTTGAATATCAGCATTACTGCCCAGGCCAAACAAGGATCTTTGGTGCTTGGTGCCAATCCTGCCGTAGAGACCGGTTTAATCGTCCAATATGGTAACGTGGGCATCGGAGAAGTGGAGCCTGGGGCCAAACTATATGTTAAAACAACTGACCTCGTTACTACCCCCTTCTTGGTTGAAGCTCTGGTGAGCAGGTTGCGGCAGGTGGCCACGATTACAAACCCCGGAGATGCCAAAACATTTTATCAAGTTCTGATTACTATGAATACGGCAAGTCTAATTGCTGCTAATGAGATGCGTGCAGATTGCGGAGATTTGAGATTCACGGATTCGGACGAAGTAACCAACTTAAACTATTGGATAGAATCCGGCTGTGGCACTACTTTTACCAGAGTCTGGGTAGAGATTCCTTCTCTTCCGGCAAGCTCGCAAAAGACAATTTATTTAAAATACAAAAACCCTGAAGCTGAGCCAGCCAGCGCTTTTATCGCTGAGCCAGACAGGGGGATTGATACGGGAACCGGGGCTGACGGGGCGTGCAGCGTCACGGGTACTATAAACCTTAATGCCGGAACCTGTGTGGGGAAAGCCAATCCTGATATGGCAAATTTTGTTACTCAGAGCCCTATTGTTACCGGCTCTACTTCTCTTAATCTTACTACCGCTCCGGCTGGCTTGGCAGCCGGGGACGAAGTCCTGATTATCAATCTACAAGGTTCAGCTGCTGATTACGCTAATGTTGGCAAATACGAAACCAAAAGAATTGGATCGATTAACGGCGTAACTTTAAACTTTTCATCCCCTTTTATGTACAGTTTTGACGGTACGACCCAAAAGATAATAGTTCAAAGGGTGCCGAATTATACTAACGTAATTGTTCCTGCCGGCACTGCGCTTACTGCCGATGGCTGGGACGGGACAAAGGGAGGCATTTTATTTTTTAGGGCTACTGGTACAGTAACAGTTGGTGGAACGATCGATATGCTAGGGAAAGGATATCGGGGGGCGACTTTGCAATCAGCAACCTCCAACTGGGGAAGTGTTGGTCGCGTAGGCGAAACATATAGGGATGGAGCGTATGGGGTCGTACAGCAAGCCGCTATTTTGGGCGGTGGCGGTGGCGGCGTATACGCCTGTTGTAATCTAGCGGGTGGCGGCGGCGGCGGATATGCTGGAGGCGGTGTCGCTGGCACTACTGGTAGCGCAGCAGGCGGCGCAGGCGGCGGCACCTATGGTGCAGCAAGTCTTAGTACTATTTTCTTGGGATCAGCAGGAGCTACTGGTGCTGGTTGGACGTGCTGGTGTTCTGAGCCTGGTTATATTACCGCCATAGGGGGTAAGGGCGGCGGAGCCATAATTGTCGCAGCAAATACTTTTAATAATAGCGGTGGTATTGTCAGAACCAATGGTGGCATCGGATCCATCGCTATAAGTGGCAGTCAATTGGCCCAGGGGGGATCCGGCGGCGGCGCAGGAGGATCGATTAGATTTCAAGTAGGATCATTTGCCAATACCGGTACTATTACGAGTACTGGCGGTGCTGGTGTTGCCGGACAGGCTACAAACGGAACCGGGATGGCTGGCGGCGCAGGCGGTGCGGGTCGTATCGCCACATACTATGCCACCTCTTTATCCGGCACGACTAATCCTTCTTCATCCAATTATGTAGTTTCGACAATCCCGACAGTGGTTTTAGGCGAAGTAGAGGGTTCGGAAGCAGAGCAAAAAACAGTATTTTACATTGAAAAAGGAACTGGTAACGTTGGTATCGGTATGTCCAAGCCCCAATTTGCCTTAGACGTGGCTGGCGAAGTTTTCGCCACAAGTTTTCCAGCCTCATCAGACATCAGGCTGAAAGAAAATATTACACCCATTACTGTTTCGGGCAGCATTCTGGCGAAGCTTGATAATCTCCAGGGAGTATTTTTCAACTGGAACGAAACCTACAAGAGTTTGGGGCGAGCAACGCCGGGAAAACAGGTTGGTCTCATCGCTCAAGAAGTGGAGAAGGAATTCCCAGAGTTGATAACTACCTGGGGAGACGAAAATTACCAGACTGTTGATTACGGCAGATTTACGGCAGTTTTGTTGGAAGCCATCAAAGAGTTAAAGGAGCAAGTTAAGGAGCAGCAAAAACGGATTGACGAATTGGAGAATAGCATACAATCGGCAAGGTAAATGAGGAATATGAATAAAAAATTCTTGGTAGTTGTTATAGTGTTAACCACGGTTTTTGCTTTTCCCTTTGTCAAAGAAATCAAAGCGGGAGTCGATGATAATGTTTCTGGGTGGGCGTGGTCAGACAATATCGATTGGGTTAGTTTCAACTGCACGAATGAAGACAATTGCGGAACGTCAGATTACGGAGTCAATATAAACGAAGACGGGACCTTTACCGGTCATGCTTGGTCAGAGAATGTCGGCTGGATAGATTTTTCTCCATCCGGTCCTTATCCTGATTTGCCGGATTATTCAACGAAAGTGAGTTTAGAGACGGGAGAGGTGTCGGGTTGGGCAAGAGCTTTGAGTTACGGTGGCGGCTGGGATGGCTGGGTTAGTTTTTCTGGCAGCGGTTGGGCCTGCGGTGATAACGTGACTTTTACTTATAAAGGAGAACAGGTCACTTACGGAACAGTTCAGAAGGATTACGGCGGAGGAAGCGTTAAATGCTGGATGGACCGCAACCTTGGAGCTTCTCAAGTAGCCACAGCTTACAATGATTCCGCTGCTTACGGCGACCTGTTCCAATGGGGCAGATTGGACGACGGCCACCAGACCAGAACCAGCGGTACAACCCCCACCCTTTCCAGTACCGATAATCCCGGACACGGCAATTTTATATTAGCGCCAAACTCGCCTTACGACTGGCGTTCTCCCCGGAACGACAATCTCTGGCAGGGAGTAGCTGGTATTAATAATCCCTGCCCGGATGGCTGGCGGATACCGATTGAGAGTGAATGGGAAGCTGAAAGGCAAAGCTGGAGTGAAAATAACTACAACGGCGCCTTTGCCAGCCCCTTAAAATTAACAGCAGGCGGCGGCCGGCACTACGGCACCGGTTCGCCCGACGGTGTGGGCACCAGCGGCCCCTACTGGAGTTCTGGTGTGTCTGATACGTACGCTCGCTACCTGTTCATCTACAGCACGGGTGCTAGCATGAGCAGCAGTAGCCGTGCCTACGGTCGTCCTGTCCGTTGCGTCCAGGATGCCGATGAAGGCAGTATTTACGGAGCCACAGTTGATTTTGATGAAGGGGAATTCTTAGGATATGCCTGGTCAGACGAAGTTATCGGCTGGCTCAGCTTCAACTGCGCCAACGAAGGAGTCTGTGGCACTGCAGACTACAAGGTGCTAACCTCTTTCTCTCCTGCCCCCAGCATTACCAACTTTAGCAATGAATTCCCTGCCCCCTGTTCCCAGTCCAGGATACCTACCTTCTCCTGGGAAACGGATGCTGAACTGCCTTATGACTACGACATAAGGCTTTGCAGCGATTCAAGCTGTAACAACGAATTATTCCTTGAAGAGATCAGAAACACTAATAGTACTTCTTGGGCGCCAGCCTGTGTTTATACTTGTAGCATCTCTCCTTATGACAATATTGACTTTGGTGGCGGTGCTTATTATGGCCAAGTCAGGGTAAGGGATTTGGGCGGTCGCTGGTCAGGCTGGGCAATCAGTGGTTTCACCACCCATAACCATGCCTATCCCTATGCTGATTTCTTGTGTGATGGAGCCAATTGTGAAGAAATGCAGATATACGAGGACGTTATCGTAACCCTGGCTAACAGTTCCACCACTTACGACGGTCTGGTCAGTTGTTCCTGGACCTTGCCAGCTATTGCCGAAGTGGTTGAAGGCAACCCCGCTTCTGACTGCGAGCTCCAGGTTAAGTTCTCTCCTCCGCCCCCTGGCCAAAGAGAGCAGGATATAGAGCTCAGTGTTATTGACTCCAGCAGCTATTCCTGTTCTGAGACAAAGACTATTGAGGTCAGATTTCCCCTGCCGGAGTACAAGGAAACATCGCCGACTGCCTGGCTTAGGAACTTTCTTGCCAGTCTTTTTGCCAGGGTAACGAGTATCTTCAAGGGACTTTGATAATATTAAAACTTAACAAAGGTATTGACAGTGCGTTAAACTGGATTATAAAATGAAAAAAGAATAGGATTATGAGTATTTTAAGAAAAAGAATTAAAAATATTTTAGGATTTGTTTCGATCGGCGTCTTATTCGGCGGTGCCGCCTTTGGAATATTGGCGAAAGAGAACAATCCGAAAGCCGGCCCAGATCAGCCGTCCGGGCAGAGCTATCTTTCAGAAGATTCTTCTGCCGCTGTTTTGCAAGAAGAGGTCTTGCGGCCGATGCTGGTCTGCAGCGAGGTTTTAGAGAAGGATGAAAACGCTTTCATTTTTGCCGCATATGGCAACGTGGAAACGGTTGACTGCCTGTCTGTCGGCTGCGGCGGAATTTTCTAGCGTTAACAAAACAACTCACTTAATCTTTAAGAAGGGAATCAATGAATTCCCAATTTTTTTTATGGAATTCTTTTATTTCTTCTTTTGTATATCCTAATTCTTCCAATTCATCCAGGGTCACGAACCTAAAATTTCCTCCAACTGGTTTTTCTTTTTCCGGAACAAAATATTGAAGCTCTTTGTCCAGCCGCCAGATTGACTCAGCAAAGGGGAAATAGAGCATTGAGTAAGCGGTTCTGATTGAAAATAAGAACTCAGGAGCGGACGGATCTCCGGTGGTCAGAAGCCTTAATCTGAAAATATTAAGATGGGCAGAAATCGTATTTATGGCAGGAGCCATTACGCCGAACTGGTTGTTTACCAGAAGCCTATAGTCTGGATTTTCCATTAAATCTTCTTCGCTGATTAACCCTTTTTCCATTCTTTCTTTCAGGAAATCCATAGTCAGAAGCTGCGGATAGAAAGTTAAATCGGTGCATTCATAAACGCTGGCTTCAGAAAGAGCGTAAAATACGGGAGAACCAATGTCGTCCAGCTCTCCCTCAAAACCCTTGGCGTAATAATTCTGATTTACTAATTTAGGGATAACTAATGGTCTGTCGCCTCGTTCCATGTAGAGTAAATACAGCCAGTGTTCTGGTCCCTGGCTTTGCCAGCAGGAAGATTTTATTTTGTAGGGCCCCTTCATCTCAAAAGAACGGTAAGGAAGAAGCTCTTTGACAAAAGCCGTTCTTTCTTCTTCCAAATTACCAATTTCTTTTAATAGACCAATGAATTCCTCGACACCCTCGGTTTCTAATAGCAGGGAGCAGGTCTCTTTCCCCATCAGACAGTTCCTTCTTTTTTCTATTTCTGCTTTTAATTTGTAGCCGTTTTCTTTAATGATGAGAAAATCATTCTTGATAACTCCGAGAGAGCTTATGCTGTCAACGAAGAAGAAATAAGGTTCAACGGTTTTGTATTCCTCAACCTGCTGCAAAACTTCAATTTTTGAGGAAATTTCGCTGATGTAGGAATCGGCGGCAGTATCGTAAAGAAGCAAAAGATTTTCTCCTTGTTCAATGGAAGGGTTTTCCAAGAATGCTTTGGTTTCCTGGTTTATTAAGATTAAGTTTTCCAGAAACTGATAAGGGAAAAGACGGTTCTCTTTTAAGATGGAAAGATAGCGGTCCTTTTCGGGCCCCTCTTTCTCCTCAAGGTTTAGCAATACGGTTTCTTTAAATTGATCCTCAGTTTCTTCCAGGCCTCTTACTGCCCTTTCAAAGTCCGTGGCGGCAAAAAAGGAGGAATAAAAAAGGGGGTCCTCCCTGGTTAATTTTAAAAAGCCGTCAAGGTCTGGCGTGTAACGTTCTGACGTTTTGCCTGAAATAAAAAGAAGAAAACCGAGAGAGGCGGCCAAAATTAAAAATAAGATTATTTTTTTCATCTGAAATTAATGTAGAATCAGAACCTGCTTTGCCTTGCCGGTTGTGGGAAACTCCACAAAGTTGATTTGCAAGGGTTCGAACAGGCCAGCCTCGACTGCCTTTCTCAAGTTTAGGTTGGGAGAAAGCTGCCAATTTTCCAGAAATTCGTTATCAATTTTTTGTTTTATTTCAAGAGATTCTCGCAAGCCCGTTTTTAGGGCAAGATTTAGCATTACTTTTATCCTTGGTTTTGCGTTGACGTATCTTTCGTAAAAATGGGCTTCGAAACTGTCTTCCAGGATTTCCTTGAGGTTTGATATCGGTTTTTCCACCATTTGTTTTTTTAATACGAATCCGCCCACTTTGACCGCGTCGTAATCAATCCTGCCCAGGATTTGTAAAAGAGGACCGTCCGAGCCGCAAGGGCAGTCATTCTCTTTGAAAATTGCCGAATCTCCTGTTCTATATCTGATAAGCGGCGTGGCCAGGCTTTCAAAACTCGTTATGACAAGTTCTCCCTTTTCTCCCGATTTGACCTCTTTTCCGGTGTCAGGATTGATAATTTCAAAATAATAGTAATCTGTTTCCGGATGATAGTAAATTTGTTCTTTCCTCTCAGCCAAAAACTGGCATTGATGAGTTATGTGCCCTATCTCGGCCATGCCGTATATGAAAGAAAATTTCAAATGCGGGTAGAGTTCTTCTAAAGTCTTTTTTTTCTCCGGGCTGACGAATTCTCCGGAAAGGATAAATGACTTCAGGGTTTTCTTCAGGTCAGGGTAGCGCTCTATATATTCTTTCAAAATTATGGCCAAGGTCGGGGTGGTGATAATGGTGTTGATGCCGAGTTTGGCAGCTAAATGGCAGCTGCCCGGCAGATTATAAATGTCTCCCACTAAAAACGGTCCCCCCTTGTATTGGTTGAGCGCTCTTCTGGCAAAGGCTTTGGCAGTCAGCCGGGGGCTGAACAGCAGTAAGCTTTTCCCGAAAGTTTCCGAATCTCTTAGCGGGATGTCTCCGGAACGGAATATGAAAAAGGGCTCTCCGGTTGTGCCGGAAGTTACTGAAACATAACATCCTTCATCCTCCCTGATAAATAAAAGTTCTTTGGGGCTGGCTTCCGAAAGCTCTTTTTTTGAAAGGAGGGGTATTTTTTTTATGTCTTCGATTGAATTAAAATCCGTAACGGGATTGAAATTCGCTTTTTGGTATTTCCTTCGATAAAAATCGCTGTGTTGATTGTTGAAGGCGAAATCAAGAAGTTTCTTGAGCTTTGGCAAATTGTCGTTATTCATCGTTTTTAACGCTTTAACAATTTATTTTAAAAACCTGAGATCGACAGATTTGGCTATCTCTTCCTGCGTTACAGTTTGACTTTCGATGTCCTCAAAGTTTTTAAAGCTGCCGGCTTTGGCAAACTTGATTAGGGTGGATATGTCCCCTTCGTCTAATGTGCCGGTTTCAGGATTGGTTTCTTCTATGATGGAATAGGTCATGTCCACTATTCTTTCGTTTATTTCGTTTCTTTCCAGATTGAAAGATTGAAAGATGAACTCTTTTGTTTCTTCAGGATTATTTTTTATGAATTCCATGGCCGACAATACTGCTGAAATTACTTTTTCTATTTCTTCCGGACTTTCCGTTATCTTATCGTCTCTTGTCGTTAACCCAATAGGCAGGCTATCACCGAGTATCCCCAGGAGAGCATATCCTTGTTCTTGAAGCTGGAAAGCTTCGGGAGCTACTTTAAGAGCGGCATCAACCTGTTTCTGGGTGAGCATGGCCGTACTTATGGCCGGGGCACCGTCTACAGCGATAATTTCAGCCTCAAGATTGTTTTCAGCGATTAGTTTTAATGCGGAATAATGAATGGGAGAATAAGGATTGGCGAAAGCAATGTTCTTTAACTCCTCCATTTCCAGGCCTGGTTGAGCAAGCAGTATGGGGCGCTGTTCTTTTTGAAGGAACATGATTATCTTGATCGGGGCGCCTTTCTGGCTTGCTATCACGGAAGAAACAGTGAAATAAATGTAGTCTACTTCATCGGCCAGCAGAGCCGGAATGCCGAGCTGAGGCTGCATTGGTTTAAATTCAACTTCAAGGCCTTCCTTCTCAAAAAACCCTTTATCTTCAGCCAAAAGCAAAGGGAAGTCGCTTAATCCTCCCGGGAGTCTGGCGATCCTTATTTCGATTTTCGGCGATTCTTTCCCTGTTTGTTCGACGTCAGCCTTTTCTTGGAAAACAACAAACAAGGTGACTATTAGTATTGCTGCTATGGCGACGTATGTCCAGAGATTCTTATTTTTAAACATAAAAATTGGTTTGGTTAAATTTAGTACCGACTTTTTTGATTTTAGAATAAAAACAATAGTAGCTCAAGTCTCTCTGGATTTTTGTCAGGAGATTGACCTGAATAAATACTTGTCACCCTTTTTGGGTTTGATAGAATGAATAATATGACAATAAATACCAAGCTAAAAGTTATTTTAATAACCGCTGCGATTTTGCTCGTTATCATTGGCATTTTAGCTGTTTATCTTACCTGGTCGCCCGAAGAGGTTGAGGAGATGGTTGAGGAACCTGGAAAGGAAACCTTGGAAGAACTTTTAGATAGATTAACTCCTAAAGACGCTCCCCCTATGACCGAGGAAGAAAAAGAAGCGACAGAGGAATTATTGAAACAACTTACGCCTAATAATTAAAAGGTCGACCAAAAGACAGAAAAATAATTGTTAATTTTATGAAAAAACTAAGAGGTATAGCTTTAATTTTGGGAGTTTTGATTCTAACCCTAGGTATCGGCTACCTGGCCATAGCCTGGACAGAACCAGGCCAGGCACCTCCCGCTGGCAACGTTTCTGACCCTCTCAACACCAGCCTGACCGCCCAATCCAAGGAAGGAGCTTTAGTCTTAGCCACCAACTCAGGTGTTACCACAGGCCTAATAGTTCAGTACGGCAAGGTGGGCATAGGAACTACCAACCCAGGACAACGGCTCACAATTGAAGGCTCTGCTCCTATTGCCGAAATACGTTCCGGGGGCTATCTAATGATGCGTCCTACTGGCAATGACTGGGATATGCGATTGCGAGCTGACGGCGCAGGAGCTAGTTCTTATTTGAGCGTTTATTCAGGAGGCGATATGGTAAACCCGAGAATGGTGGTAACGGCACCTGGTAACGTGGGTATCGGTACTACCAACCCTGGAGCCAAGCTGGAGGTTGCCGGCACCGGTAAATTCACCGGAGCAGTAGACATGACCAGCCAAAAGATAACGTCCTTAGCCGGACCAACCGACGCTGCGGACGCAGCCACCAAAGCTTATGTGGACGCGCAGGGAGCAGGAGGTTATTTACTTGAGACGCGGTGCGGTTGGCGCACGTGTTCATCAAGCAATATAGCAGTCATGGGTAGCTGCACACCGCCAAGTTGCCCCACTGGTTATACCGATCGCGGAACTGGTTGTTATCCTACCAGTAATGCCTACGGCGTTTCCTCGCAGTACTCTCACAGCTTTTATTATGACACCGCCTGTACTCAGGCGACGCAGGGTACTAATTCCATGAGCGTAGTTGGACTGTGCTATCGTTGGTGCGAGAAATAGTAAGGAAGCGTCAACCTATCGTTCAAGCTAAATTCATCTAAAGATTAGCTTTTAATGAGTTTCCGTTTCTTGTCTTTCATTAATTTCTGTGAAGCAATTAGAAAGGTCGTGAAAACAAAAAGGAAGTAACTTTATGAAAAAAACAAAATCAATAGCTTTAATCTTAGGAGTATTAGTTATGAGCCTAGCCGTAGGCTACCTGGCCATAGCCTGGACAGAACCCGGCCAGGCGCCTCCTGCCGGCAACGTCTCTGACCCCCTCAATGTCAGTTTAACCGCCCAATCCAAGGAAGGAGCCCTGGTCTTAGCTACCAACTCAGGGGTTACCACCGGCCTGATAGTCCAATATGGCAAGGTGGGCATAGGAACTACCAACCCCCAGGCCAACCTGCACTCGCAGTCAACCACCTCCACTGCCCTGATGGGCTGGAGTACTGACAGCATTGGCGTGCGCGGCATAAGCACCAACTACTGGTCAGGCTTTTTTGACACTAAGGTTTTTGTCGGCACCAGCGCCAGCATAGGCACCCAGACTCCGCCGGCTGCCTCCGCCCTCCACGTGGTAGGCAATACCACTGTTACTGGCAACGTAGGCATCGGCACTGACAACCCCGCAGCCAAGCTGGAAGTGGTTGGCAACGTCATAGCTTCCGCTCCCACTGCAGACAACCACGCAGCCACCAAGGCTTATGTGGATGCACAGGGTGGGGGAGGTTGTGCTGCTTCGTGTGTTGCATATAGTGCGCCCAACTCTTCGTGTGGCGGATTGCCGCCTGCTTGTCCCAGCGCACCTTCCGGATGGACGCTAACACAGTCCAGCCAAGGAAGTTCGTGCACGGGTGGAACGGGTTATCGAATTTGTTGCTATTTCCGTTGTCTGTAACGATTAATTGGAAAATTAGGGACAAAGAACTAAGAGTGAGTGGGAATAGCTTATAACTCAACTATGGATGGGAAAAATTTTTTAATAGTGGCGGTAGCGCTTTTGTTGGGAATTATTATTGGTTTTGGTTTTGGCTGTTCGACCGATAGAGTTTTGGACGAAAAGACAGAGTCATCCGAATCGGTGGCGGAGAATAAACAGTTTGTTATCGGCGGTCAGGTAACAGAAGTCAGAGAAAATTCTTTAGTGATGGAAACTTTTGATCCGGGCCATCCGCTTGAAGAATTGCCGACGATTCGCGAAATAATCATAACGCCGAGAACCCAGATAGTGGAGCAAATACGAAAAGACCCCGCAGTTTACGAAAAAGAAGCAAGGGAATACCAAAAATTGGAAAGAGAGCTTTACGACCAGATGGAAGCTGGCATTGAGGTGTCGGAATGGCCAGCGAGCCCCGAACCTATCATTCAAACATTTTTTACCTTGGATGAGATTGAGGTCGGCAGCTGGGTTTTAGTTGTAGCCGACGCGAATAGAGACGTTAAAACCGCCCAGCGTTTTACTGCCGAGGCAATCAAGATTGAAGCTGTTTTTTAGAGTTCTTTGCTCAATAGCTAGTCGTATTTATTCTTAAATGGCAGACAGAAATTTTTTAAAGATTTCCCTAATTATTATTGCCTTGATAGGTGCTTTGTTTTTTTGGTTATTTTTAGAGAAAACTAAGAAGCCTTTTGAAAACGGAGGAGTGCCTCCGGTTAATCCGGCTGAGCACGAGTTTGAAGAGTGTTCCATAATGACAGAAGAAAAAATTGTCAGAGGCAGTTCTTTATCGGGGCTGATTGAAGATGGTCAGACAATCACGGTTTTTTCTGGCTATTATACGTGCAATGAAATAGAGAGGGGAGATATCGTTCTCTATTCTTACGCTGGCAACGAAGCTCCGTTGATTAAAGTCGTCAAAGGAATTCCAGGAGACAAATTCAATCTTCGAGAGGCAGAGGGCGGCTGGCATATCTTGATTAACGGAGAGACTGTAAAAAACTCTGAGGATATTCCCTATTTAATATCCGGAAAAAGATACCAAATGCTCTCTTTGTACGAAAAAGAATATCTTAACGGCATTGCTGACAATGCCTATCTTATTTTAGGCAATATACCTTCTGGCGCGACAGACAGCACCCGTTTCGGTTTCGTCAGCGCCAAAGACATTCTGGGGAAAGTAAAATATTGACAGGGTTTGACATGCTCCCCTTGTCTTTAATACAATAGATTAATAAATAGGACAAAGGTCGTTTTACCATAAAACAAAAAACATTATGGAAAATCTTAAAAGCTTTGTTTCAAAATATAAAATAGCCATAGCGGCCTGCGTTATGATGGCTAGTTTGGGAATCGCCTTTTGGATAGTGGCTCAACCTGCCATTACTACCGTGGGAGAGAATGTTGATGTCGGAGGAATTCTAAAGGTTGATGGGAATATCATCGACAGCGGCAACAATGTCATTTACGACAGCACCACCCAAAAGATTAATCCGGAGAGACTTCCTTTTGAGCAGGGCGACATTGTCTCAGACTGGGAAACCAATAGCTGGGACGTTGGTTTCTACAATGTCGCCGGTATTAGCGCAAATACAGTCGTCTCAGGAACGGCTTTTGGCAGAAACCAGGTTGGTACGCGCATGGTCGGGCCTACCACGGTTTCTTACGGAGGAGCCTCTTGCGGTTTTGGCACCAACTGTACCAATTACGGGAGCTTGGGCTGTACGCACAAGGGCGGTACGCAATATTATCATAGGGTTACGACTTATACTAACTTCGTGTCAAACTGCTATCAGTCAGTTTGCGTTTATTCCGGACCCAGCGGCTGCATAACCTGTTCTTACTATAACGTGAATTGCACCTTTAATTAGCAGGTATTTATCTTGGCTTTAAACAACAAAATGGATAAAAAATTCATTTATTCTCTAAGCTTTATCTTAATAATAATATCTCTTTCAGCCGGTTTTTTTATCGGTAGAACGAATGGTTATGAAGCCGGTTTTAACGATGGAGAAAAAGTGACAGAAGCTAAATATGTTGCCGGATACTTGCCGTTGGCAGAGCCTGAAGAAATAAACTCTTTTTTCGGAACCATTACCGACATTACGGATGGCGTTATAACCATGGAGGCCAGTCTGGTTACTTACCTTCCTAGGGAGGATCCGAAAACAGAAACAAAAAGAATTACTGTCACCGGAGAAACCAAATTCTTGCGGCAGTTTGAAGGGGCTTTGGAAGAATGGAGAAGATTGCAAGAGGAATATTTTACAGAGATAGAGATGGGATTGGATCCTGTCCCGCCTCAGCCTTTCGAAACTGAGACGATTGAGTTTGCCGATTTGGCAGTCGGGGACAAGATATCTGTCGGGGCCGGGGAGAACATCAAGGACAAGGACGAATTTGAAGCTTCCTTTGTCATATTAATTCGTTGATCGGAATTATTTAGCCGAAGATTGTAATGGCTAAAAACCACTTTAAAAATAATTTTATCTTTGTCTTTTTCTTGGCCTCATTAATAGCGGGTTTTTATGTTTTCAATCCCAGTCAGGTTAGAGCCAATACGGTTGAGTTTACCGAAGACACTGTTCTGGAGCTGGAGGGATTGGATATCACCACTTATTTTGCCGCCGGGTCAAAGGCTGACTCTTTGACTATTTCCGGCAAAGATTTGAGTGTTTACGGGGTTTGGGATAGCATCCCTTTCCTTTTAAAAACTGCAACTCATAAGGTCTTGCAAATAACGCCTTCCGGGGGAACGGCTGACTTTACTTTTTCCAGCGATTACGTTTCTCTGGGCCGCGTCAGACGATGGACCGCCACTAGTTCGGTTTCTACCAATTTTGTCATCGGGGCGCCAATGGCCAATGCCGATTACATTGTTAAGGTAAACGGGGTTGAAATACCGGGGAGTCCTTTTAACTCCGGAGCAGGCGCAGAGGTCAATTTCAACAGAACAGGAAGCGGCGTCTCGGAAGTTTATACTATTTCCGGACCGGGCTTTGCCTGCATGGATCATAATGTTTGGGGATGGGCCTGGTCTGAGAATACCGGCTGGATGAGTTTCTCTTGCCGTAACGAAAATCTGGAAGGGGAAGGCCTTGATTACGGAATAGATATTACCGAGGTAACAGGAGATTTTTCAGGCTATGCCTGGTCTGAGACCCTTGGCTGGATTTCTTTTAACGAAGACGAACTTTCAGGTTGCCCCTCCGGAGTTTGCAAGACTTCAGTGGACGTTGAAAGCGGAGATGTTTCCGGCTGGGCAAGAGTTCTGGCTCATGGCGAAGGCTGGGATGGTTGGTTAAAGATGAGGGGGACAGATTACGGAGTTTCCATTGATTTTGACGCAGGTGAATTTTCAGATTATGCCTGGTCGGATGCTGTTATCGGCTGGCTCAGCTTCAACTGTGCCAACGAAGGAGTCTGCGGCACTGCAGACTACAAGGTACTAACCTCTTTCTCTCCTGCCCCCAGCATTACCAACTTTAGCAATGAATTCCCTGCCCCCTGTTCCCAATCCAGAATACCCACTTTCTCCTGGGAAACAGATGCTGAACTGCCCTACGACTACGAGATAAGGCTCTGCAGCAACTCAGACTGTACCGGTCCCAGCGACCCCTTGGTTTTAGAATTGATAGAAAACACAATCTTTACTTCTTGGGGTCCGGCTTGCGCTTATCTCTGCAATGTTTCTCCTTACAATAATATTAATTTTGGCGGCGGTACTTATTACGGACAAATCAGGGCAAGGGATTTGGGCGGTCCTTGGTCAAGCTGGACAACTAGCAGTTTCGCCACCTACAGCCATGCCTATCCCTATGCTGATTTCTTGTGTGATGGAGCCAATTGCGAAGAAATGGAAATATACGAAGACGTGGTTGTGGTCTTGAGCAACAATTCCACTACCTACGATGGAGCCCTCAGCTGTTCCTGGACATTGCCAGAGATTGCCGAAGTAGTAGAGGGCAACCCTGCTTCTGACTGCGAGCTCCAGGTCAAATTCTCTCCTCCGCCCCCCGGCCAAAGAGAGCAGGAGATAGGCTTTAGTGTGACTGACTCCAGCAGTTATTCCTGTTCTACGACAAAGACCGTTGAGATCAGATTCCCCTTGCCGGAGTACAAGGAAACGCCACCCACGGTCTGGCTCAAGAATCTTTTTGCTGACTTGCTTGCCAAGGTAGCGAACGTTTTCGCTGGTTTCTAAATAAGCTATCTTGGCAAAAATTGATAATTATCCTTCCCCCGTTGCTTCCTGCCGGGGGTTTGCATTTTTTTAGAAATTTGCTATCATAAAAACAGAAATTCCATGCAAAATTATCAAACTTTTAACAACCATTATGAATCAATATATCCTACTTATTATAGGCATAGTTGCCCTGTCTTTGGGTTCAATTTTGGGGTACTACGCCCGTCAATCAATCGCCAAGAAACAAGCAGGCACCTTGGAGGCCAAACTGCAAAAGAAAGTTCTCAAGGCAAAACAAGATGCTGAGATAATTCTCTCTGGCGCTCAACAAAAAGCTCAACAGGTTTTAAGCGAGACTCAGAAAGAGATAGACGGAAGAAGATACGAGGTTTTGAAAACCGAGCGTCTTTTGTTAAAGAGAGAAAATGTTGTAGATCAAAAGCTTTCTTCCTTTGAGAGGAATCAAAAAGATTTTGAGGTTAAGGTGGAAAGATTAAGAGCCGTTAAAGAAAGCTTGGAGAAATTAAGGCAGGAGGCGATAGACAATCTGGAGAAAGTAGCTAAGCTTTCCAAAGAGGAGGCTAAAAAAGAATTAATTTCTAATCTGGAAAAAGAATATCAGCAGGAGATATTGGAGAAGCTGAGAAAGCTGGAAAGAGAAGGTTGGGAGAAGTACGAGCAAAAGGCAAAGGAGATTTTGACTTCCGCCATCCAAAAAATGGCTTTAAGCCAGGCTCAAGAAGTTACCACTACTTCTTTGAATCTGCCTTCCGAAGAAATAAAAGGCAGAATTATTGGCAAGGAGGGAAGGAACATCAGGGCCCTGGAAAGATTGACCGGAGTAGAGGTTATTATCGATGAAGCGCCGGAAGCTGTGGTTATCTCTGCTTTTGACCCGGTGCGCCGCCAGATTGCCAAAATGGCGCTGGAAAAGCTGGTTCAGGACGGCAGGATACAGCCGGCCCGCATAGAAGAGCAGGTCCAAAAGGCGGAAGCTGAAATTTCCAAACAAATAAACGAGGCCGGAGAGCAGGCGGTCTACGATACCGGGGTGATAGGCCTTAACCCGAGAATAGTCCAATTACTGGGCAGGTTAAAATTCAGAACGAGTTACGGACAGAACGCCTTGCTCCATTCGATTGAGGTGGCTCATCTAGCCGCAGCTTTGGCTGCTGAAATTGGAGCGAATGTTTCGATCTGTAAAAAAGCAGGATTGCTGCATGATGTCGGCAAATCAGTTGACCATCAGATCGAAGGCTCTCACGTTGACATCGGCATTAAGATTCTGGAGAAATTCGGAGTGGAAAAGGAAGTGGTTGATGCCATGAAGTCTCATCATGAGGAATATCCCTATTCCACTATTGAGTCCATGATAGTCCAGGTAGCAGACCAGATATCGGGCGCCAGGCCTGGGGCCAGAAAAGACACTTTGGAAAATTATTTGAAGAGATTGGGGGATCTGGAGAAAATCGCATTGAATTTCCCGGGCGTGGAAAAAGCTTGGGCTCTGCAGGCGGGTCGGGAAATCAGAATTTTCGTTAAACCGGAAGAGATTGATGATTTAGGAGCGAGGAGCTTGGCCAAAGCCATAGCCCAACAAATTCAGGAAGAGTTGAGGTACCCCGGCGAGATTAAGGTTAATGTCATCAGGGAGTTGAGAGTGATTGAACACGCAAGATAATCTTGGAAGACAATCTAAAACTGCAAAACGGCGATTTCCGCCGTTTTGTTTTTGAGCAGGATACGGGAGTCACACCCGTCTCTTCACCTTGAAAAGGCGATGAAGATTTATCTTCATCTTTGCTCCTCGTTCGCTTTGCTTACTCGGAGCGGGTGATGGGAATCGAACCCACGTAGTCAGGTTGGAAACCTGATGCACTACCACTGTGCTACACCCGCGATTCGGGGTGCTGAGATTTGAACTCAGACTAAATCCTCCCAAAGGACTCGTGCTACCGTTACACTACACCCCGTTGTTTCTTATTCGTCATCTTAGCGAAATTTTATTTTTTTGTCTACTTCCAATAAAAAACGTTTTACAATAAATGAACTTATGTTCTATTATTACTATAGATATTAGTATGAGTTTTAATTTTATGAAACTGAAAGAGAAAATTGAAGCTATAAAATTAAGGAAGAAAGGAAAAAGTTACGGAGAAATTTTAAAGAAGGTGAAAGCGTCAAAGGGAACGCTGAGCTTGTGGTTGAGAGAGGTGAGACTGTCGCCGGAACAATATAAAAGACTTTATGTGACGTTACGAAGGCGTAATGCGTATAAAGCGGCAAAAAGCAGGCAAAAGCAAAGAGTAGAAAGAACTCGACAGATTATCGAAAATGCCATAGCGGAAATCGAGTTGCCTAAAGAGAATTATTTATTTTTAACAGGACTTATGCTATATTGGTGTGAGGGAGATAAGTCGGATAAGGCGGAAACTGTGAAATTTAGCAATTCGGACCCGATTTTGATAAAATTGATAATGAAGTGGTTTAGAGAGGTTTGCAGAGTTGAAGAAAAGAGATTCCGTGTTGAGCTTCATGTCCACTCTCTTCATTGCCGTCAAGACGTTGAAAAATATTGGTCCGATCTGGCCAATATTCCTCTTTCTCAGTTTCATAAGACTCAAATCAAAACCAGTTCATTGAGGCACAGGAAGAATCGTCTTTACAATGGGACTTGTGCTATTAGAATAAGCGATAAAGATCTGTTCAGGAGGATAAAAGGATGGAAAATAGGATTCGCTAAGTATATGTCCCTGTAGCTCAACTGGATAGAGCGAGGGGTTTCTAACCCCTAGGTTGTGTGTTCGAGTCACACCAGGGACACCATGGTGCTCGTAGCTCAATTGGTCAGAGCTTCGCGCTGTGGCCGCGAAGGTTGCCGGTTCGAGTCCGGTCGAGCACCCAAATAAAAAATCCCGGAGATACGGGATTTTTGCTTCCTATTTTCTTTCTTCCAATCTCACTTTTATGTTTATTTCCTTTCCAGACCTGAGAACCTTCGTGGATATTTCTTCGCCAAGCTTGTTTTTCTGGAGTATGTGAGAAAGCGGGTTCTCTTCGGTTATCTTTTCTCCTTGGCATTCCAAAATTATGTCGAATTCCTTCAGGCCGGCTTTTTCAGCCGCTCCCCCGGGAATTATTGCTGACTCTCCCAAGGCTTCTCTGACGATTAAGGCTCCGTAATCTACGGGCAGCTTGTCCTTCTGGCTGATTTCTTTGTTGAGAATAATGTATTTTAACCCCAGGAAAGGTCTTTTGATTCTGCCGTATTTTTTAACTTCTTCTAAATCTCTTTTAGCGTAATTAATAGGAATGGCGAAGCCGATATTCTGGGCTCCCATTATTGTTGCAGTATTAATGCCGATTGCTTTCCCTTCAATGTTAACCAGCGGTCCTCCGGAATTGCCCGGGTTGATGGCGGCATCTGTTTGTATTAATCCTCTTAGCATTTCTGCCTGCTTGGATAATCCGGAAAAGGCTGAAATGTAGCGTGACAGGCCTGAAACCACTCCTGTGCTGACCGTATCGTGGAATTCCCCCAGGGCGTTGCCAATGGCAATTACTGTTTCTCCTAGCTCAATCTTATCGGAGTCGCCCAGCTCGAGATAGGGAAACTTTTTAACCTGTATTTTCAAAATAGCCACATCGCTAATCGGATCCCTGGAGATTACTTTGGCAGGATAGATTTTGTTCGGTTCGTAGATCACAGTATAGTCGGCATCCCGTTCAGCGACTACATGGTTTGAGGTAATGACATACCCGTCAGAAGAGATAATGAAGCCTGATCCTCCTCCGATTTTTGTTTTTTCCTTTTTGCTTCCTTGTACCTTAGGAACAACAAGCTGCTGGCCGCCGTAGGGGAAAAAATAAAATCCTTCCACCTTGGGAAGATCGCGGGAAATGACAATAGTGATTACCGCCGGGCAGACTTTTTTAGCTATGTCAATGATGGGAGATTTTTCCATGATTGTTTTATTTATTTTATCATAAAATATAATTGCCAGTAAAGCAAAAATGTGATACCTTATGTTTATGGATTAGGCCCCCGTAGCTCAACGGACAGAGCACCACACTCCTAACGTGGGGATATAGGTCCAATTCCTGTCGGGGGCACAGGATTAGTTCGTTTAACAAAAAATAAAAGGTAAGGAGGTGAGACATGGACAATATCCGGTTTTTGGTCGTAAACTATCTGTTAGGCCCCTTTCTGGGAATCATTATCTGTCTGCTGGAAACGGTCAGAATAATAAGCATCCGCCATTTTACCCGTTATCCCTTGTGGGAGCAGAGAATAATCATTGTTTCCAACCATCCGTCATTGCTGGAACCGTTACTTATTCCCCTGCTTGGTTTCCCCTGGATGAATTTTCCCTGGATTTTTTCTCCGGTATGGACGCGCATCCGTTTTTCCCTGCATTGGTTCAAGGATCTGCAAAAGGAATTTGCCCTTCAAAAGAAGCTCATCCCCATTAACGCTCCGGACAAGAGGAACTTTTACGATCCGCCTTATATGGGATTGCTCCAGGGGATTAACGTTCCCGTAGACAGAGGTGGAGGAGTAACGCAGAGAAGCGGAGCTGCTTCAGCTTTAAGGCGCATTCTGGAAAACGGCGGCAGAATTCTTATTTTTCCCGAAGGGACAAGGACATTCAAGACAAGGCCCGAAACAAGATGCAGGACAAAGAGCGGCAGAGAATTGGGAGAGTTAAAAGGCGGTGCTGCTTGGCTGGCCTTAGCAACTGGCGCCAAAATCGTACCAGTATGGGTTGAAGGGTCAGACCGTTTTTTGCCGAACAACAAACCGCCCATCCCCCGCTTCTGGCGCAGGGTTACAATCAACATCGGAGAACCTTTTATCTTGAATAAGGCGAATCATCCCGGTTCTCCCAGAGACAGCAGGAAGACAGCCAGCGAAGTCATCGCCCAAGTCCTCCTGAAGACCGGAGATGAAATAGGATAAGGCAGTTCTTTGCAGAATTGCCTTACCCTCTTCCTGGGCCCGTAGTATACCGGTAACACGCCTCCATGGCATGGAGGAGTACGGGGTTCGATTCCCCGCGGGTCCACAAGAAAGAGGAGGGTTGGCAGAATGGCTATTGCGCAGCTCTCGAAAAGCTGTGGGATTTATCCCTTGCAGGTTCGAGTCCTGCACCCTCCGCTATGTTAAATTTTTTTAAAAAAAAGAAAAAAGAACCGAAAAGCTTGAAAGAGGTTTTAAGGCAGTTTGATGATTTAGAAAAAAGCTTTGAGAAGCTGTCAGCAGAGTTTAAAGAGCTGAAAAAAGAAAGCAAGTTGTCGGTTCAGAAAGTGGGAATCGTAAGGTTCAACCCCTTTTCCGAGGTAGGGAGCGACCAGAGTTTTTCCATTGCTTTGCTTGACGGGAACGATGACGGTTTGGTGCTAACCAGCTTTTACACGAGAGAAGGAAACAGGGTTTACGGAAAGCCGATAAGGGCAGGCGTTTCTCGATACGCGCTTTCCAAAGAAGAAATTAAGGCAATCGAAACGGCAAAAAAATATGGCAGAGAATCAAAAGACAACGACCAGGCCGCCGATCGTGGTGGTTCTGGGACATATTGATCATGGGAAATCTTCCTTGCTTGAGGCAATCAGGGATTTTAAGATTACCGAAAAGGAATCTGGCGGCATAACCCAGCATATCGGCGCTTACCAGATAGAAGAGCAGGGTAAAAAAATCACTTTTCTTGATACTCCTGGTCATGAAGCTTTCTCGCAAATGCGTTCCCGGGGAGCCAAGGTGGCTGACATCGCGATTTTGGTTATTGACGCGGCAGAAGGAATAAAGCCTCAAACCAAAGAAGTGATTTCCTCTGTCAATCATGTTCAGATTCCGGTAATCGTAGCCTTGAATAAAATTGACAAGCCAGAGGCTGATCCGGAAAGAGTTAAGAGAGAATTGCAAAAAGAAGGACTGTTGGTTGAGTCTCTGGGGGGTAAGATACCTTCTTTGGAAATTTCTGCCAAAACAAAAAAAGGCATTCCCGGTCTTTTAGAATTGATTTTGTTAGTGTCGGAAATGGAGGGATTAAAGACAGATCTTGAAAAGCCCGGAGAAGGCGTAGTCATTGAATCGTATTTGGACAATTCAAGGGGTCCTACCGCCACCCTGCTTTTGACCGACGGCCATCTGAAGAAAGGAGACGTGATCGCTACAAACTCAGCCTTTGTCAAAATCAAAAGCTTGGAAAATTTTCGGGGAGAATCTTTTCAGAAAGCGTTTTCTTCTGATCCGGTAATCGTTTTCGGTTTTAACCAGGCTCCTAAGGTAGGCGAAGAATTCAGGGTGTTCCAGGGCCTGACAGAGGCTGAAGACCACATTAAAGATTTCGGGGAAAAGGAAATAACCTTGGAGGCTCCGAAGCCTGTTGACCAACAGAAAGTCTTAGGCTTAATCCTTAAAACCGACGTACTGGGATCGGCTGAGGCTGTTGAGGGAATCTTGAAATCGTTGCCCCAGGAAAAAGTCGGTTTAAAAATTCTAAAATCAGAAGCAGGCAATATCAACGAATCAGATATCAAGCTGGCGCAGAGTTCGGGAGCGACAATCCTGGGATTCCGGGTTAAAGCAGATGCAGTCGCCAAGAAAATACTGGCAAGAGAAAGGGTAAGATTGGTGACCTTTGACATTATTTATGATTTGGTGGAGGGGGTGCGGAAAGTAATGGAAAAGATCGTTGAATCGGAGGAGATCAGAAAAGATTCAGGTAGGGTAAAAGTTTTGGTAAAATTTCTGGCAGAGAAAAACCGCCAGATTGTCGGCGGGAGGGTGACGGAGGGAGAAATAAAGAGAGGAGCTCTGATCGACGTCCTGAGGGGTGCGGATGAGAAAAAGATTGGCCATGGGAGAATGGTTAATCTTCAAAAGAATAAAAAAGAGACAGACTTGGTGCAGAAAGGAGATGAGTGCGGAATTTTGTTCGAAGGTAACGTAAACATTGAAACAGGAGATGTCTTGTTGTTTTATACTGAAGAAAGAGTAAAAGGCACGATATAAGCTATTGATGTCTAATCGAACCAGCCGCGTTAACCAGCTAATCAGGAGAGAACTGTCTCAGATCGTTTTGAGGGAAGTTGAGTTCCCGCCGGGTATTTTGGTGACCCTGACCAGGGTTGAAACAAGCCCTAATCTGTACGAAAGCAGGGTGTATGTAAGCTGTATACCGGAAGCAGGAAGAGAAAAGGTTCTGGAAGTTTTGAAATTTCGAATTTGGCATTTGCAGCAATTATTGAACAAAAGGCTGAGGATGAGGCCTATCCCCAAAATAATCTTTCTAAAAGAAAAAGAAACGCTTGAGGCTGGGAAAATCGAGGAAATTTTAGTCAAGTTGAAAAAATAGAGGTGCCATTGAAAAAGATTAAAAGTTAATTAAAATTAGAATAGTGGCGGCGTGGCGAAATAGCTAACGCGGCGGTCTGCAAAACCGCTATACGTGGGTGCAATTCCCACCGCCGCCTCAAAAATTGCCGGGATGGAGAAATGGTAGACTCGAGGGACTTAAAATCCCTTGACTGTAAGGTCGTGTGGGTTCGACTCCCACTCCCGGCACTAAATGGTGAAGCTCTCTGTAAATAAAAATTTCTTTAAAAATTGGACTCCAGAAATGAGTTATGTTTTAGGTTTCATTGTTGCCGATGGTTGTGTTTGTAAAAGAAAAGATAGAAAAAATAGTTATACTCTGAACATAACTTCTAAAGATAGGGAGCATTTATTAAAAATAAAAAAAGCGTTAAATTCTGACCATCCCATAAGCACAAAGTACAACTCTCAGAAAATGCCGTATTCTCAGATCCAAATCTGTGATAGAGAGATTTGTAGTGATTTATTGAGCTTAGGAATATTACCCAGAAAAACATCTAATTTGAACCCGATAAAAGTACCAGAGAAATATTTCCTCGATTTTGTTCGAGGATTTTTTGATGGAGACGGAACAGTTTATATTTATAAAGTTAATAAAGTCTCACAAATTAAGGCTGGATTTATGAGCACCAGTTTGTCTTTTTTCGCCGAATTTAATAAACGGTTATGCAAAAATTTGGATATACCAACAAAATCAATTCATAAAACGACTGATAAACGAGGAAAGGAAAAAATGGTTCAATTTAACACTCATTTTTATATCGACGATTGCAAAAAATTAGCTGAATTTATGTATGAAAATGATCCAACGCTGTATCTCTCTCGTAAGCGCCAAGTTTTTGAGGAATGGGAATCTATAGAGAGACGACATTATTTAAAACAAAATTATCCTTCAAAAATTGGTTGGCAATTAAATCAAAAAATTTCACTTAATTAATACACCTTGTAGGTAAGTTCAACTCCCACCAGTATTAAACTTTTAGATTATTCTTTATCGGCAAATACCACTAGCCGCTGGGAATAATTTTGGGAAATTTGATCCCAAACTCCTTCGCAGGTAACGAGGTTAAGGTGCGCCTTTCCGTCATTTGAGTTAAAGACGTCTGAGGCGTCCGCTTTAGGGTCATACCTTCGGCTCTCACGCACCACGAAAGAAATAATCACTCCTTTTTCATCCTCGACGTATAATCTATCGCCCTCTTTTAGTTTATTTAAATCGTCGAATACCGACCCCCTGCCGTCTTTCCAAGAACCATAATGTCCGGCCATAACAGCGCTCCCGATTTCTCCGGGACGTGGCCCGAGCTCAAACCAGGCTACGTCATCAGGACCTTCCGGGACACCCATTTCCCCTTCAGATGTAATGCCCACATACTCAATGGCGGCATTAACGCTGATGCTTGGGATTATGAGGCGTATCGGCAGCCCAGGGCCTGCTTGTTCTTGCTCTGGAAGAGTGACGGAATTTTCGGCAGGCGGTACTGAATCGTTCTGGGTTGGGTTTTCGTGGATAAGATAAAAAAGAAGCGCCGGAGAAATTGCGAGCCCGACAAGGACAACTATTAACAGTGTTCGTTTTGACAGGATTTTAGATCGCATAGATTATCCAGAAATTTATAACCACAAGAGCCAGATAAACTCTTATCTGGTTCTTGTTTACCGATTTTTCTCAATGCCTAAATTAAGCTGTTTGTTTTCTCCGAGTAGAGTAAAAGAAGATCGAAACGGCAAGAAGGCCGGCCAGTACGGCAATATTCCAGGGAGTACTTTTCTCCTCAGGAGCAAAGCCAGTGCTGGGAAGGCTGGGAGTTACAGCTGGAGACACAACGACAGTGGCGGCCGAAAAATCGATGGCGGTCAGGCCATTGGCACTTCCTTCGGCTGTGCCGGTGTTTGTTGTTGTTTGCGTGAGATTCGTTCGGCAAGTGAAAGTCCATGTCTCATTACTTTCAAGCAGGTTGTTCTGATTAAGGTCTCCTGGGTGTCCTGAGATGCGGCCCGGCAGACCGGTGCATTTATCGTCAACAATGCTGACATTACTTAATGGCTCCGTACCAGGATTGGTTACGGTGTACGTGTAGGTGACTGCTCCGCCGCCAGCGGGAAGAACGAACGCATTGGGCTTCTTTACCAGATGGATTAAAGGTGGCGTTAATGGTACGCCGACAACAACGGTTGCGCTTGCGGTGTCATACCCAGACCAATTGTCAGAGATAGCGCGAAGAGAAGCTATGTTTGTTACAGTTTGGGGAACTGTTTCAGTACAGCGATATACCCACGTTTCATCCACATCAAGCATTGAATCATTGTTGCTGTCGCCAGAAACAAATTCTACAGGATTGCATTTATTGTCTTCGACCACCACATTGCGCACTGCAGTTTCGCCTATATTTGTTGCTGTGTAGGTATATGTAACAGATCCGGGGCCTGCAGGCAAAGATAGAGGATTTGGTACTTTTGTAAAGTCGATAAGAGGTGTCGGTTCTTGCGGTGTTCTCCTGTGAGAAGCAGAGGGAGCAGGGATGCAAGTTGCTTTAGTAATGGTGTTAGTGTCCAAGGTGACTGCTCCATTTTGTGCCAACACTCTACCCTCCACATTGGCGCCATTTCCGAGAGAGATAGACTCTAACGCCAGAATATTTCCCTTAAAGAAGGAAGCCCCTCCGAGCGTTGCGGAGCTGCCGACTTGCCAGAAAATGTTGCATGCCTGGGCACCGTTTATGAGGTCTATGCTGCTCGCTCCTGCCGTGACAAGCGTTGTGTCGGTTCTAAAGATAAAGACAGCATCTGGATCGCCCTGTGCATCAAGCGTTAGGGGTCCCGTTATTTCAAACGTACCCGAAAGCGAGTCATAGACTCCAGCGAATTTAGTTGTACCACCAAGTTCTGTGGGTATCGTGGTGGCTGGCTGTCCAGCCGTGACATAGGCCGTAGCCAAATCAGTTTTGGCCGTTTGTGTTACTGCATCGCCCGCATGGTTCGTCCCGTTCAAAACTACATTTTCCAAGCCTGTAATGGATACAGTTGGAAACGTGCCGATATCCCCATTAATTGTGGTCGTATCAACCGCACCAGAGATGGTAATCCCCGAGCCAGCCAAGACAGCGAAATCATCCGCTGCACCAAGAGGTACCGCGGTCGCCGCAACCACAGGAGACGGTCCAGGGAGACCGAGCGTAAACGCAATAACCAACACAGCTACTAAAATTTTATTAAATATTTTCATATATTTATCTTTTTTATAATTGATTATTTTTTCGACCTTTTTACGATTAATTATTTTTATTCGACCTTTCTTACCTATAGTTTACCATCTCCTCGGATAATCTTGCAATGTCAAGTGTGGATAATGGCAAAATATCACTTTTTTGGCGCTTCTGATCATAAAGCGTAGTTGCTGGCCAGGAGAAAGCCAGTTCAAATTAAGATTAGAAGCTGACAACGTCAACGAGTTCGATACCGGGGCGAGGCCGCCAGAGTGTTGGTTCTTAATAAAAATCCGGCCCCTTGGGGCCGGATTTAACTTTCTAAAACTTCAATGTAAGTTCTTTTTGCTCCGAAGTTTTTAGCTTCCCAGTAAGAGGGAAACCAAATATCAACGTGATAGTACCCTTTTTTGCTGTTCATCCGGTCTTCTACCACAAAAATTTTTTCTCCGTAAATCTCCGGAAGCCGGACTTTTGTTCCAAAAGGCAGTAGATTATTGGCTATGATTCCTTCTCTGACCTGGGTCCCGGCAGCAGTGACAAAAGGAGTGTCGTCGGTCTGCCAAATAGTAGAAGAATAGGCGGTAACGACCACTGCCAACGATTTGGCAACTTGCGGTTCAGGGTTCAGCGGACTGGCGATTGGCAGCAGGGTATTTCCGCTGAAAATAGCCAGATTGTCTTCAAAAGAGGTGTCATTTTCCGGAATTATGCTTTGAGCGGGCAAGACTGTGAAAGACGCCCCAACGACTAAAACTGCCAAAAAGGCAGAGACAAATAGGGAAATTTTCATCTGGATCCCTGGCAAGCCAAGGATTTTATGATAGTTGTTCATCTTAAAATCCCCTTCTAGGGGATTTTCTCATAATAACTTATTCGCGGTGAAATGTCAAGGGTCGGAGCGGGAGACGGGGGTCGAACCCGCGACCTTCTCGTTGGCAACGAGACGTTCTACCACTGAACTACTCCCGCATTAATTTTGTGCCGCGGAGTGGAATCGAACCACCTACCCTTTCTTTTTCAGAGAAATGCTCTACCAATGAGCTACCGCGGCAATATATTCATTTTATACGATAAAGCCGTTCTTCCAAACTGGTGGGCGCGTCCTGACTCGAACAGGAGGCCTTCTCGGTGTAAACGAGACGCTCTAACCAACTGAGCTACGCGCCCACGGTTGTGCGCGGGAGAGGACTCGAACCTCCACGCCTTGCGGCACTGGCACCTCAAGCCAGCCTGGCTACCATTACAGCACCCGCGCCCGGTCTACCCC